>Ga0315280_10008245_pt1 | contig 13676 bp, 8 predicted proteins | sample YL17G06_40_MG_FD_203697 | JGI IMG/M metagenome (GOLD analysis project Ga0315280, IMG submission 203697) | Sediment microbial communities from Yellowstone Lake, YNP, Wyoming, USA - YL17G06_40 | ecosystem: Environmental > Aquatic > Freshwater > Lake > Sediment | place: USA: Wyoming | collected...
CGCAACGCGGCGCGCCTGGACGGCGAACTGGCCTTGGTGGACAACCAACTCAGCCAGGTCGGGGTGCCACGGCCCGTGAACTTCGCCCATCCCGGCAACTGCTTCGGCCCGGAATCGATCCAGACCCTGATGGACCTCGGCTACCAGTTGGCCCGGCGCGGCATTAATCCGGAAGTCGAATATGGCAAGGTTCAGGTCGGCCCCACCTTTGATCGAACCAAGCATCACCCCTTGCTGATTCCAACCACCGGCGACGCCTATCCCCAATGGACCTTCGAGCACTTCCAGCGCGTCGTCGCTACCGCCCGCCAAGGCCGGGTGGCCGTACTTCAATTCCACGGGGTTCCAGACCTAGCCCATCCGTGGGTACACACGCCGCCCGAGAAATTCCGCGAGTACATGACCTTCTTGAAGGAAAAAGGATTTCGGGTGATCGCGTTGCGCGACCTGAAGCCGTACATAGATTTCTCCAAGCTGCCTGATGATCCGCTGCTCCGCTCCAGGGTGCCGGACCGCAAGGAGGGCAGCCTGCCGCTGGCCACGGAGGTGGAGGCTACGCGCGCCGACTTACGCTACTGGCTGGAAGATATGCTGCGGGACCATCGATACACGCTGGCCGAGGCAAGGCGCGTAACCGGCTTAACGGAGGTGGAAGTCCAGAAACAGGAGAGTGACCTGGGCTTGAACCTTTCCAATCTGCCGGCCCCCACGAAGACGGACCAGATTCGAGTGCGGCCTTATCCCGGCGGACGGCATCCGCGCCTGGGTTTTCTGGAGGGCGCCATCAACCCAATGCGTGGGACGAAAGCCAGCATCTTCCTGCCGTGGGACCCCACCGCCTATGTGCTCGTCGATTTGCCCGAAGCCATTTTCAGTAACCTTGGCCTGATTTTCTTGGCGCACACGCACGTGCCGACGGTGTGGAACAACCGGAATGTGGTCCTGGAAAACATCGATTGGACACGCGGCGAAGGTGACAGTCTCAGCTTCCAGCGCACGCTGCCGAACTCCATCGTCTTTGGGGCCTCGAGCCGTCCGGTGGAGAAGCATGTGGAGATGGAGTTGTGGCTGCAAAACTCGACTGGCCAGCCGCTGACCGGTCTGCGCACCCAAGTCTGCGTGATGCTGAAAGGCGCGCCCGGCTTCAACCGCCAGAGCAACGACAACAAGCTCTTCCGCGAGCCGGTCGCCGCCACCCGCGCGGAGGGAAGCAACCGCTGGGTCCTGACGGCCTGGGAGCGCTGCGGGAAGGCCTGGGGAAATCCTCCCGTGCCCTGCATGCACTCTGATCCGGTGTTGCCTGACTGTCTTCCCGGCCAGACCGTGCGCGTCCGCGGCCGGCTCTGGTTCTATGAAGGCGGCGACATCGAGGGGGAGATGGCGCGGGGGCAAGGATTGCTATGGCGCTGAGTTCGCCACGGCTCGACGCAAGCACGGTGGAAATCGCCCGAGCGGTCGAATATGGTACAATTTGCTGTTAGCGATATTTCCACTTTGGTTCTTGCGCAAGTGCTAGGGGGCTTGTAACCTTGTTCCCGCATCAAAACTCTTCATAAGGAATTAGGAGGCATCCGCATGAGTGATCGGGTTCGCGAAATTCTGAGTTGGTATGAAAGTGACAACCCCGGAACCAAGACCAACCTGGCGCGCATAATGTACCACGGGCGGCTGGCTGGGACAGGCAAGTTCGTCATTCTGCCGGTGGACCAGGGCTTCGAGCATGGCCCCGCGCGCAGCTTCGCGGTGAACCCGCCGGGTTACGATCCGGCTTACCATTTTCAGATGGCCATCGAGGCGGGCTGCAACGCCTATGCCGCCCCGCTGGGGTTCATCGAGGGCGCGGCGGCTCGTTACGCCGGCGAAGTCCCGCTCATCTTGAAGGCCAACAGCCACGACGTGCTGCACGACGAAAAGGACCCGCTGCCGGCCGTGACCGCGAGCGTCAAAGACGCGGTCCGCCTGGGATGCTCGGCCATTGGGTTCACGATCTATCCGGGCTCGGCGCACGCCCAGACCATGTACCAGCAACTGCGGGAACTGGCAGCCGAGGCCAAAGCCTGTGGGCTGGCCGTGGTCGTCTGGTCTTATCCACGCGGCACCAGCCTCAGCAAGCTCGGGGAGACCGCCATTGACGTGGCGGGGTATGCGGCCCAGATTGCGGCGCAATTGGGGGCGCATATCATCAAGGTGAAGCTGCCCACCGAGCACATCGAGCAGGTGGAGGCGAAGAAGGTTTACGAGAAGATGCAGATTCCGGTGGCGACGCTGGCAGACCGCGTCCGGCACGTGGTTCAGTGCGCTTTCAATGGGAAGCGGATCGTCATCTTCTCCGGGGGTCCGAAAAAGGAGAGCGATGAGGCGGTGTTCGAGGAAGCGCGCGCCATCCGCGACGGCGGCGGCTTCGGCTCCATCATCGGCCGCAATTCCTTCCAGCGTCCCAAAGAACACGCCCTGAAGTTCCTCGAGACCATCATGAAGATCTACGCCGGGGAAATAAAGTAGCAAGCTGGTAGGGGAGCACCTTTATGGTGCTCCCGAAAACGAGGAGCTACCGGGAGGGCCGCAAGGGCCCTCCCCTACAAAGTGAACACCGGAGGGCCGTCGAGGTCCTCCCCCTTCATGTTGAAGCGAGCGGGGGGCAAGAGCGCTTGCTATCCAGGCCCGATTCCGGGTCTAACCGCCCGATTTAATCCACGAACTTCTGTCCGCCCCTCGGGGTGTACTTGGTGAGAGCCTTGACGAGGGGTTTGGCCGCCGGCGGCACGGCCACTTTGCTTGTGAAGAGGATGGTCTTAGGCTCGATCTCTTTGCCGTACAGCTTAGCATTGCTGCCGCCATCTTGCTTGACTACCGCGCCTTCAAGTGAGACGCCAGCAAACGCGCCTCGCGAACGCGAATAGGTCAGAATCTCCGCCTGAAGTTGCAGGTCGGTAGCGCCGGAAGCCGTGCGGCCCACAGGCCCGGCGGCGGCGGACGCATCAGCGCCCAATTTGCTCTTGCTTTGCAGCAATTTGCGCGCGCCCTTGGCATTCATCACCACGAGCACGAAGTCCGTGGCCTCACCGCCGAGTTGGAAGCCGACATTCACTCCACCCACCGTAAACATCGAGGGCGCACCCCAGGCGCCGTCGCCGCCGCGCCGGCAGATGAGGCACCCGCGGCCGTAGCTGACGCCGATGACAAACGCACCCTTCTTCTGCGAGGGGATGATGCCGAGGCAAACAGCCTTCTTCAGCAGGTCAGTCGGAATTGCGTTTTCCGGTGTCCCCATGATTTCGGTTATGACGTTGGCTGCATTGTGCAGCCGCTCTTCCTCCTTAGTCTCTTCAGCCGCAAGCGCTGCGGTTCCAGACACGGTCAGGAAAAGGACCATTGCCACCAGGTTTTTCATCGTTTGCTCCTTTGCGGAACTCGGTCACCGGGGCCACCGAATGACCGCCCCTTTCGTTCTCTCGAAATGAATCAAGCAGATAGCTGTGTCTATTCTGCCACGTGAACAGGAATCCGGTTACGGAATATTTCGCGTCGCTCCGCCAGCATCAACCTTCCTTCTTATGATGCGCTTTCGCATTGCCTGGTTCAAAGGTTGTTCGCTACACTCTTAACTGCCATGCGGGTAATGGTTTTGGACAGGCCGAAGCCGGTGGAAGAGAGCCCGCTTCTGCTGCGGGAGCTCCCGGCGCCCACTCCCGGCCCGGAAGAAATCCGCGTGCGCGTGCGCGCCTGCGGGCTCTGCCACACCGACTTGCACACAGTCGAGGGAGACCTGCCGCTGCCCCTGCTGCCGCTTATCCCCGGCCACCAGATCGTCGGCGTGGTGGAAGCCACCGGCGCGGGCGTCCGGCAGTTTCGCGAAGGGGACCGGGTCGGGATTCCGTGGCTTCACTCCACCTGCGGCGCCTGCCCCTACTGCCGCCGAGGCCTCGAGAACCTGTGCGAGCAGGCCCGCTTCACCGGCTATCACGCCCACGGGGGCTACGCTGAGGCGACGATCATTTCCGAAGCCTTTGCTTACCACCTGCCTCAGCAGTTCACCGACTTCGAAGCGGCGCCTCTGCTCTGCGCGGGGGTCATCGGCTACCGGGCGTTGCGGCTGAGCAACGTGCGGACTGGCGAGCGCCTGGGCCTTTACGGTTTTGGGGCTTCGGCGCACGTCGTGATTCAACTCGCCCGGCGCCAGGGGTGTGAGGTCTATGTCTTCACGCGTGCTGCGGCGCACGGCGATCTGGCCCGTGCCTTGGGCGCCGCCTGGGTGGGTAAGGCGCAAGATGAACCTCCGGCGAAGCTGGATGCCGCCATCATCTTCGCGCCTGCGGGCTCGCTGGTGCTCGAGGCGCTGCGCGTCCTCCGCCGAGGCGGCACGGTGGCGCTGGCCGGCGTCACCATGAGCCCGATCCCGCAGATCAATTACGACACGCTCCTCTATCACGAGCGAATCGTGCGCAGCGTCGCCAATAGCACCCGCGAAGACGTCCGCGAGTTGCTCCGCCTCGCGGCCGAAATACCCGTGCAGACCGAAATCGAAACCTTTGACCTCCTCGAGGCCAACCGCGCGCTGCAATTGATGAAACAGAGCAAGATTCGCGGCGCCGGGGTGTTGAAGATCGCCGGCATGGCGTAACGGAACCGCGGATTTTCGCCAAAGCAGGCGCGGGCCTTCACTGGTCTGCGGTCGAGCGGCGGCCGGCTTCTCATCCACCGTCGGCGGCCCCATTTACATGTTACCCCCATTACAACCAATGTGTTATCCTTCTCCCATCATAAGACCAGAACCGAGTAAGAACGCGGAAGCTTGCCGCTGGCGCACCTGTCGTAAGATGCGGTTGGGGGAAGCACGAGCTACGGCGGGACGCAGGAGCTAGAGATTCGGGTATCACTCCAGAAGTCTAGAGGTGTGATCTGACACTACAGAGCGCAGGAGGATTTGCCATGAACGATTTTGGAAAACCATCACGACGAGATTTCCTGAAGCTGGGTGCGGCCGGTCTGGGGGCTACCATGATTTCCGGCGGGACGCCGCGGGCCGCGACCGCTCCGGCGGCTACCGAGGACATTCGGGTTGACAACGTCATTCTGATTATTACTGACACGATGCGCCGCGACGCCTTTGCCTGTTACGGCGGCCAGTGGATTCAAACTCCGCATCTGGAGCGCTTCGCGCAGCAGGCGGTCATCTTTGACAATGCCTATCACTCTTCATTCCCGACGATACCACTACGCAACGACATCTTGACGGGCCGCTACACTTTCACTTACAAGCCGTGGTCGCCCATCGACGAGGACGCCGTCACCTTGCAGGAGACCTTGGGTAAGGCGGGGATTCTGACCTCCATGGTGGCCGACAATCCCACCTGTTTTGCTCCCGGTTACAACTACCAGCGTGGCTTTGCCGCTTGGCAGCTTATTCGCGGTCAGTTCTCCGAGCCCTACCGGACCGCGCCCCGGGACCCGAAGTTACCTTGTGACGCTAACAAACTCTTTGGGGGCGCCGCACTCACCAAGCAGTACTTGCGCAACGTGGCCCATCGCCAGCGCGAGGAAGATTACTTCGCCGCCCAGACCATGGCCACCGCCGCCGAGTGGTTGGAGGAAAATCGCGATGGCCGGCGCTTCTTCCTCTACGTGGACACTTGGGATCCGCACGAACCCTGGGACCCGCCTCACTACTATGTGGAGCGTTACGACCCCGGTTACACCGGCGAAGAGATCATCGTTCCACGCTACGACTTCTGGAAAGAATTCATGACGGAAAGAGAACTCCAGCATTGCCGGGCGCTCTACGCGGGGGAAGTGACGATGGTTGACCGTTGGATCGGCTTCCTGCTCGATCGGATTGCCACCCTCGACTTGTTGAAAAACACGGCCGTGATCGTCACCACGGACCACGGCATTTACGTGGGTGAACACGGTTACACGGGGAAAGGGTTCGTGCGGGGGAATCTGTTCCAGTGGTTGCCGCTGTATGCGGAAATAGCCCGGATTCCGCTGCTGGTCTATTTCCCCGGCTGTCAGGGTGGAGCACGGTTCAAAGGTCTGGCGCAGTCGGTCGATTTGATGCCAACCATCCTGGAGATGATGGGAGTGCCGAGACCGCCTTCGGTCGAGAGCAATTCGCTGGTATCGGCGCTCGTGGGGCGGACGGAAAAGATAAGAGACCTGGCGTTTGCTTCTCCCACGGTTTATAACGCGAAAGGTCGTGCTACTGGTTTGCCCGGCGTGGAAGGGATTGACCCGTCGGCGCGCACCTCCATCACCGACGGGGAATGGATGCTGATCGCCGGCCCGCGTCCGGATAAATCGGCGGGGCCGGTATACACGGCGGCGGTCGATTCCAGAATCCGGGAAGTAACCAATATCCAGGGAGAGATCCGTCCCCAACTTTATCACCTGACGGAGGACCCGGGCTGCCTGAAGAACCTCATCAATGACAAGCCCGCCGTGGCAGGTAACCTGCACCAAGCTTACGTGGAGTTTCTGCGCAGCAAGAAAATTCCGGAGAGCTATCTGCAGCTCTTCCGGCTTTCGTGATCTGAGGACGGCGTAGCATGGGTGGTGATATCAAGACATCACGACGAGATTTCCTGAAGCTGGGTGCTGCCGGTCTGGGCGCGGCGGTGGTTCCGGCGGGGGCGCCGCGGGCTGCGACGGCTGCCGCGGGCACAGGCGACATCCGGGTGGACAACGTCATTCTGATTATTACCGACACGCTGCGCCGGGATGCCCTTTCCTGTTACGGTGGCCACTGGATTCAAACTCCGCATCTCGACGGCTTCGCGCAGCAAGCCGTGATCTTCGAGAACGCCTTCCATTCGTCGTTCCCGACCGTGCCGTTGCGCAACGACATCCTGACGGGCCGGCACACGTTCACTTACAAGCCGTGGTCGCCCATCGATCCCGACGCCGTCACCTTGCAGGAAACGCTGGGCAAGGCCGGGATCCTGACCTCGCTTGTAGTAGATACTCCCCACCCGTTCACTCCCGGTTACAACTATCAGCGCAGTTTTGCCGCGTGGCAGGTCATTCGCGGCCAGGAGGCCGATCCCTTCCGGTCCGCCCCGCGCGAAGTCAAGTTGCCGTGCGCTCCTGGCAAGCTGCGCGAACCGGAGCAGGCCGTCAAGCAATATTTGCGCAATGTGGCCCGGCGCCGGCGCGAAGAGGACTACTTCGTGGCCCAGACCATGGCCACCGCCGCCGAGTGGCTCGAAGAGAATCGCGATGGCCGGCGCTTCTTCCTCTATGTGGACACGTTTGACCCGCACGAGCCTTGGGACCCGCCGCACTATTACGTCGAGCGGTATGACCCAGGCTACAACGGGGAAGAAGTTATCTATCCGCGCTACGACTTCTGGAAGGATTTCCTCTCCGAGCGGGAACTTCAACATTGTCGGGCGCTCTACGCGGGCGAGGCGACCTTGGTAGACCGCTGGCTCGGCTTCCTGCTCGATCGGATCGCCACCCTCGACTTGCTGAAAAACACCGCCGTCATCATCACGACGGACCACGGCTTCTATCTGGGCGAACATGGCTACATCGGGAAGGCGCTGCTACGAGGGGGGAGCTTCCAATACTTGCCACTGTACAGCGAAGTGGCGCGCATTCCGCTGCTCGTCTATTTCCCCGGCTGCCGGGGCGGGACCCGGCTCGAGGCTTTGGCCCAGCCGGTGGATTTTATGCCGACGATCCTGGAGCTGATGGGAGTACCCAAGCCACCTTCGGTCGAGAGCAATTCGCTGTTACCGGTGCTCACGGGGCGGGCGGAAAAGACAAGAGACCTGGCGATCGCTTCTCCCACGCTGTATAACGCAGGCACCCGAACTACCAGTCCGCTGGGGATTGAAGGCCCGGACCCGTCGGCGCGTAGCTCCATTACCAACGGGGAGTGGCTGCTCGTCTGCGGCGCGCGTCCCGATAAGTCCGCGGGGCCGGCATATACGGCGGCGGTGGATTCGCGCGTCCGTCAGGTGACTGATATGCAGGGAGAGATTCGCCCCGAACTCTACCATCTCGGCGAGGACCCGGGCTGCTTGACGAACGTGATAAGCGACAAGCCCACCGTGGCCACGAGTCTGCACCAGGCGTATGTGGACTTTCTGCGGAGTAAGCGCATCCCGGAAAGCTTTTTGCAGTACTTCCGGAACTTGTGAACCGCAGGTCGTGAGCCTCGGCCGGGACGACTGAGAGGCGCTCGTGGAAGGGATGAATTCACCCGGGGCTTACTTGACCGGGATAATCCAGATATTGCGGTAGCGCACCAAGTTTCCGTGGTCTTGGAGCAGAATCGGGCCGGGCTTCTCAATCTGTTTGTCCAACTCCCCTCCCGTAGTGCTGGGGAGTTCCAGGTTATCGTGTATCATGACGCTGTTCTGGACCACCGTGACCCGGGCTTTTTCCGTCAGAAGCCCGCTGACGTCAAAGCGCGGCGCGCGGAAGGCCACGTCGTACTTCTGCCAGACCTGAGGCTTTTTGCAGGCGTTGAATAGGGGCGCCGCGATCCCGTAAATGGCGCCGCAATCATTCTCCTTGGACTGCAACCCGTACGAATCGAGGACTTGGATTTCGTATCGCCCTTGCAAGTACACGCCGCTATTGGCGCGGGCCTGTCCCTTAGCCTCGGGCAGGTAAGGAAGCCAGAACTCGAGGTGGAGCTGGAAGTCGTCGAAAGTCTGCTTCGTGAGTATGTCCCCGGAACCCGGGACCACCTCCATATAGCCGCCCATCGCTTTCCATCCTGCTGTGCCGCCGTTGCGCGCGACCCATGCGGAGAGGTCCTTGCCCTCGAACAGCACCGTGGCAAACTTGGGCGGAGGAACGGTGGGGACGTCAATGTCGTCCTGAGCCAGGGTGGGAGCGGCTGGCGCGAGGCCCAGGCCGACGCCAGTCATGACGAGAAAACTTCGCCGGGTAGTGGTTGCGGACATGTTTGCCTCCTTGCTCCCCTGCCAAATCCAGCGTGGCGATCATCGAGCGCGGCCTTAGTGCCGGCCTGAAACCCGGTGCGACACAGCGGGCAGCCCTGGTTCCCGCACACGATCTTGCGAGAGAGGACTTTACCATGTTGCTATCCATAGTCAACCGCTTCTCCGCCGGGAGTGTGGCGCGGCCATCCTGATTGATTAACTTCGTGATTCGCATTTGGTACACTGGCGTGCGTCAAGGAGGAGATCATGAGCTTCACACCCACCCCTGTCCGAAGGGTTTGTACTGCACTCTTCATATTGGGAATTTTCTTGCCCATCCTGCCCGGTGCGGCCCGGGCGCAGGAGACCTACCAGCCTGCTGCGGCCAATCTTGAGGCGCGGCGCTGGTTCCAGGACGCCAAATTCGGCCTGTTCATCCACTGGGGCGTGTACAGCGTGCTGGCGGATGGCGAGTGGGTAATGAACAACCGGAAAATCCCCGTCAGTCGTTACGAAAAGCTTCCCGCGTTTTTCAATCCCACGGAATTCGACCCGGCGGCATGGGTGGCGCTGGCTAAGGCGGCGGGCATGAGGTACATCACCATCACCAGCAAGCATCACGACGGCTTCGCCATGTTTGCCACTAAGCAGTCCGACTGGAACATTGTGGACCGCACGCCGTACAAGAAGGATGTGCTCAAAATGCTGGCGGACGAATGTCACCGGCAAGGCCTCAAGCTTTTCTTTTATCATTCGCACCTCGACTGGCACCACTCGGACTACTTTCCGCGCGGTCTCACCGGGCATACTGCCGGGCGGTCGGAATCCGGGGACTGGTACAAGTACTTGGACTACGTGGATGCGCAGCTACGCGAGCTGCTCACCAATTACGGCGAGATCGGCGGTATCTGGTTCGATGGTTGGTGGGACAAGCCGAATGCCGATTGGCGGCTCGACCGGACCTACACATTGATTCACGACCTGCAGCCCGCGGCGCTCATCGGCAACAACCACCATCGCCACCCCTTCCCGGGCGAAGACTTCCAGATGTTTGAGAAGGACCTGCCGGGTCACAACACCGCCGGCTTCACCCGGGATGCGGAGATCGGTAGCCTGCCGCTCGAAACCTGCGAGACTATCAATCAGGCCTGGGGCTTCAACATCAACGACGGCAACTACAAGAGCACCCGCGAGCTGCTTCACTATTTGGTGCGCGCGGCGGGTTACGACGCCAACTTCCTCTTGAATGTCGGCCCGATGCCTAACGGCAAGATTCAGCCGGAGTTCATCGCGCGCCTGCGGGAGATCGGCCCGTGGCTGGCGAAAAACGGCGAGTCGATTTACGGCACGCGCGGCGGCCCCATCGCTCCGCACGCCTGGGGCGTGACCACGCAGAAGGGTAACCGGGTCTACGTCCATATCCTCGATTGGCCGGATTCAGCGCTGCTCCTGCCGCGCCTGCCGAAGCCCGTCCGGTCTGCCACGTTCCTCAAGGACGGCAGCAAGGCCGAATTCACTGAGACTGACGCGGGCGTATTGCTCCGGCTGCCAGCGCGGGCCGCAGACGAGGTGGACATGATCGCCGTCCTGGAACTGGAGCCGTAACGCGGCAAGAGCAAACAAGCGGGCACGATGGGACCTTACCGTAGTGGGTTTGTCATGCCTGCCGGAATCCCCGACAGCATCAGCCCGCCGTGGCGGCCGCAGCGGCGGGCAGGGCTTCTTCCAGGCCGGACGAAAAACAACGGGGCGTCACCCGCTTGGATTTGAGGAAGCCGTGTAACCCCGCTCACTACGGAAGCGTCTAGCGGTTTCAAAAGGGCGGGCGCGGCCCTAATAAGCGCCCCATACCCTTTGAGAAGGAGAGGTTGCCATGCATAGAAAGATTTGTTTATTGGCCTTTGTGTTGGCCTGGGGCGTGTTGCTGGCCCTGGGTGGAAGCGTACTGGCGGCGGAGGAGCCTGCCAAGGTTGCCGGGAGCTGGGAACTGACCTTCGAAGGGCCTCGGGGAACCCGGACGCAGACCCTGACGATCCAGCAGGACGGCAGCACGATCAAGGGAACGTTGACAGGCCAGCGCGGGGAGTCGCCGCTGGAAGGTTCGGTGGACGGCAACAAGATCAGCTTCACCGTTACCCGCGAGACTCCGAACGGCACGTTCACCATCGAATACAACGGCACCGTCGAGGGAGACTCCATGAAGGGCACGATGCATAGCCAAATGTTCGATGGCCAATGGAGTGCCAAGCGCGCCGGCGGGGCGGGGGAAAAGTAACTGTCGGCAAGGGGGCGCGGAGTTGTCGTGTAACTCCGCGTTTCTTCCTCTCTTCAAATCAAGGGTCGCAGTAGCCACCACTTGGTTTTCACGCCTTAGGTTCGCGTGGGCGGCAAACGACGAAGGCACCGCGCGTCACCCCGTCCGCGCCCGAGCTGCCCGTCTGCCCCTTTTGTCCATGCACGTCTCGCACCCTCGAGCCCTAGTATCTTAGCCTACCAACCGCGGCTCAATTGCGGTAACATTCACCCTTCAGCGTCGTTGCGCCACTCGAAAGATCAGGAGGTCAAACATGTTCGCAGCAAAAGCACTCAGTCGCGCCTTGTTCGTTGTGTTGTTGGGTTTTGTCGCGCTGGCATCCTCGCTCGGCGCGGCGGCCGAGGGGCCGGCGCCTCCCACGAAGATGCGCTGCGAATATCTCGTGAATCCGCTCGGGATCGATGTGACTAAGCCGCGCTTCGCCTGGGTGCTCGAGCACACCGCCCGCGGCCAGAAGCAAACCGCGTATCAAGTCCTGGTGGCCACGCGGCCCGAGACGCTCAACCAGGATAAGGGGGACCCGTGGGATAGCGGCAAGGTGATCTCCGACGACTCGACGCAAGTGGTTTACGCCGGCAAGCCCCTGGAGAGCGGGCGGACCTATTACTGGAAAATCCGTTACTGGGACAAAGCCGGAAACGCCAGTCCCTACAGCCAGCCCGCGCATTTCGGCATGGGGCTGCTCTCGCGCGAAGAGTGGAAGGGACAATGGATTGGCGGCGACGGGCTGCTGCGCAAAGAGATTAACCTGGCCGAAAAGGTGGTGCGGGCGCGCGCTTACGTAACCGCGCTGGGGTATTACGAGCTACGCATCAACGGCGAGAAGGTCGGCAACAACGTGCTCGATCCGGCCTGGACGACCTACGAAAAGCGGGTGCTCTATACCACGTACGATGTGACTCGCAGCTTCCAGCAGGGCGCGAACGCGCTGGGCGTCATGCTGGGCGGTGGCTGGGCGACGTTGACGATAAACCCGCTGTTGCCCGCGCCGTACAAGTCACCGGCGCTGCTGTTGCAGATTGCGATCGAACTCGAGAGCGGTAAGCAAGTGACCGTCACGAGCGACGCCTCGTGGAAGACCTCGCCCGGACCCATCCTGAGCGACAGCGTTTACAACGGCGAGGTCTACGATGCCCGGCGGGAACTGCCCGGCTGGGACCGACCCGGCTGGGACGACTCCGCCTGGAGCGCCGCGAAGGTCATGGAAGGGACCAAAGGCGCCGTTTCGGCGCAGATGATGCCCCCGATTCGCGTCGTGGACTCGATGGTGCCGGTATCCCTCAGCAGTCCACAACCTGGAGTCTATGTGTACGACATGGGGCAAAACTTCAGCGGTTGGGCAAAACTCAAAGTGAATGGGCCGGCCGGCACTCGCGTGCAGATGCGCTTCAGCGAGTTGATTTACCCGAACGGCATGATTAATCGCGAGAACCTGAGCGCAGCCAAGTCGCGGGACATCTACATCCTGCGCGGCGGGGGCACCGAGGTGTACGAACCACGCTTTACCTACCACGGTTTTCGCTACGTGGAAGTGACGGGCTATCCCGGCGCGCCCAGCCTGGACAGCCTGCGCGGCAAGGTCGTACGCACGGCGGTCGAGCCCACCGGCAGCTTTGCGGCCTCGAATCCCCTGCTGAACCAGATTCAAAAGGTCATCCGCTGGGGGCAAAGCACCAACCTTCATAGCGTTCCAACGGACTGCGACCAGCGGTCCGAGCGGCAGGGGTGGATGGGCGATGCGCAAGTGACCGCCGAGGAGGCCATGCTGAATTTCGACATGGCGGCGTTTTACACCAACTTTGTTCGGGACATCCACGACATCCAAGGCGAGGACGGAACCGTCACGGATACTGTCCCGTACAAGTATGGCAGCCGGCCCGCGGATCCCGCCTGGGGAACGGCTTACCCGCTCATCTGCTGGTATATGTATCAGCAATACGGCGACCGGCGCATCCTCGAGGAGCAGTACGAAGGTCTGAAGAAGTATGTGGAATTCCTCCGCAGCCGGGCGCAGGACAACGTGCTCCGCTTCGGTATGTATGGCGATTGGGTGGCGATCGAGCCGACGCCGGTCGAATACGTTTCCGCGGCATACTACTACTGGGACGTGCAGATACTGGCGAAGGTGGCGGAGATCCTCGGCAAGTCCAGCGACGCGCAGGCCTACGCGCAACTGGTGGAGCAAATCAAGGAAGCGTTCAACAAGGCCTTCCTGAATCCCGCCACCGGCACTTATGCCAACGGCACGCAGACGGCCCAGACCATGGCGCTTTATCTCGGCTTGGTGCCCAAGGAAAACGTGGGGGCCGTGGCTTTCAATCTTTACAAGGATGTCGTGTATAAGCACGACACCCACGTGACCACGGGCTTCATCGGCGTGAAGTATCTGCTGCCCGTCCTCACCCGCTTGGGATACCCGGATATCGCCTACGACCTCGTCACGCAGACGACCTATCCCAGTTGGG
>Ga0315280_10008246_pt1 | contig 13675 bp, 8 predicted proteins | sample YL17G06_40_MG_FD_203697 | JGI IMG/M metagenome (GOLD analysis project Ga0315280, IMG submission 203697) | Sediment microbial communities from Yellowstone Lake, YNP, Wyoming, USA - YL17G06_40 | ecosystem: Environmental > Aquatic > Freshwater > Lake > Sediment | place: USA: Wyoming | collected...
CAGGCTTTTTTAGTAAGGGGTAAATCCAAACCGAAAATAAAACCAGTGCTTTTAGTTAAATCTGACATTACCCGCTTTCTACTATCCGATACTGTGTGGATGTAATCTATCCTCGACCATCTTGTCCCTAAATAAGGTGTAACTTTTTTAAAATCGTAGGAGGCCAATAAAGAGACCTGCCAGTCATCCAGAATCGCCCTATTCTTAACCGTCCCTAAATGAATACTTTTAGGATGAATGCTAATGTGTTGGAATCCAAAAACCGTTTTTATCTTTTTGCCACCGTAAAGCTTTAACCGGAATCCGTAGCCACCGGCAAAATTAGAGAGATAATCAACCTCATCGCTTCCTACAGGATGCTGTTTTATATTGCCCGCGCCTCCTTTTAAATCTATAGACAACCAATCGTATACGCCGTAGGAGATAAGAAGAAAATTTTGAAAGCTTCTTACTTTTCCATATTCGTCTTCCAAGTATCTTTTAAAAATAGCGTGGGTCTGCAACCCCATAAAGAGTTCTTTCTTCTTGGGCATTTTTGTTCCATAGCAGGGAGCGGCATAACAAATAGAATGACAAATACCAAAGCACAAAATCCAAAATAAGCACAAATGACAAATACCAAATGACAAAACTTTAGTTTTGAAATTTGACATTTGAATTTTGGATTTATTTTGATATTTGAATTTTGTCATTTGAATCTTTATTTTAACGGGCATATCTTGCACCTGGGTTTATTTTTCAGACAAAATTCTTTGCCTAATTTTACCAAAAGCGCATGGTATTCATTAAATAATTTTACTCCAGGTTTAAGGTTTTGCATAAATAAATTTTGTATTTTATCGTAACCTGCATCCTCCCCGATAAAATGATGGCGCAAAAGTATCCTCTTGGTATAGGCATCCACCACAAATACCGGCTTATTTAAGGCATAGAGCAATATGGAGTCCGCCGTCTCAGGCCCAATGCCATTTACGGAAAGTAATTGTTGGCGTAAAGAGGAAGTAGCTATACATGACATCTTTTTAAAGCTGCCATTGTAATACCTAATGAAAAGTTCCAAAAAGCTTTTTACCCTTTCTGCCTTAATATTATAATAACCCGCTGGCCTTATTAGTAAGGCAAGGCGCTTGTGGGGTAATTTATAAAGTTTATGGGGCTGTAATAATTTATGTTTTTTAAGATTATTTATTGCCTTTTCTACATTAAGCCAGTTGGTATTCTGGGTAAGAATAGCGCCTATCATAACCTCGAAAGGCGTATCCGCAGGCCACCAGCGCTGACTACCAAAAAGAGAATACAATTTTTGGTAGAGTAAATTAAGCCTTCTTACCATTACTTAAGTTCTAGAGGGTTATAATTATAATAGGCAAATAGGGTATAGGTTGTGCCGGCGAGTGAACCCGTAGAGTTACCTTTAGATGTCGCCCAGCCGTGACCGGTATCCACAACATCCTGCGTAGCATAAGGTAAGCAACTCCCACCTTGACCCGAAGACGAAGAGCTGGATATTATCATATTGCCTAACCCTTGAAGATATTCGTTAACTTTCAGCTCATATGCTCTGGCTTTGGCAATCATATCTTTTTTATAATAAAAATCTGCCATAATCTTAAAAGACATTACCATTTGGGCTGTCCATTCTGAAGAGATGACCCCGCCTCTGGCTACGTGCCTCTGGGGCGCAAAATCAAAACCTTTGATTTTGATAGTTCGGCCTTCGGGCCTTTCATAAGAAACCTCAACACTACAATTCTTTTCCGCGAATTCTAAAATCATATCCGGATTCATACCCAACTCTTGTAATTTTTCCGGCCCAATCGCAGCAATTGACCAGGCATAGGTATCGGTAGCAATGGTTGAATCTCCCTTGCCGCGTTTAATCGGCAGGTCAGCCTTATCATAAGTATGCCGCACCAACCATTTTAATACTTTATCCCTTACCGCAAGATACTTTGGTTTATTGGCAACTTTATACAACATATTAAAAAATGCATAGGCATCCAGATTATGCTCTGTGGCATACCACTCTACATTCGGACCGCCCCTAATACCGCCATCGCTGTCTTGATTCTGCAAATTAATTATTCCTTCGGCAATCTCTTCTGCTAAACCGAGATAACTAGAATCCTGGCTTTTTTTAGTATATTGTAATATAGCTATCCCTAACCAGATGTTCGGGCCGCTATGCACGATAGCCTCTAAGGGACTGCCGTCATTAACATAGTAGGCATTATAAAATAATCCGTTCGATTTCTTGGCTTTCCTGTCAAAGAAGTCCAGTATCTTTCTTGCCCTTTCAAAATCAGAAAAATTAGCGTAGGCTTGAGCAACTAAGGATTGGTCATAGATAAACGCCCAATCAGCAATATTGCTATCTCCTTCAAAACTCAAAACCAAGCCCGTGCGCGGATTTTGATGTATCTTTAACCACTGATACATCTTATCTAAATTTGCCTTCTCTACAGTGGCTTTCTTTTTGTCTAAACGCAGGAGCTCCTCGGTAACAGTATTCTCTTTATGTTGTACGGCAATTATCTGCTCCTGCAAGAGCGTTTTCTCCTGGATCAATTTTTCAATCACAGCATTAAACTCGTTGACCTTTTTTTCTGCTTCGCTCTCTTCTAACTTTGCTTTCTCTTCCTGCCTGATCCTCTCCTGCAATGCTGCTTTTTCTTCTTCGGCTGTTCTTATGCGTAATTGCAGAGCCTGCATCTTTAATTGTAAATCCTCTCTTTCTTTATTGATCGTTTTTACCGTCTGTTTGGCAACGCTGGATTCCTGAAGAATCTTAACTAATTGCTCAACCAAGGCTTTATTGCCTTTGATTAATCTCACATTTATATAACTGCCGATTACAAAACCCAAGCCCAATATAATGATTATAGTTACAGACACAGGGACAAATAATCTTTCTGCCATAGCATAACGCATAATTCGTTTATTGGCGGGGCTTGCGATCTCTTCATAGCTTAATCCTATAAGATATTTATCGGGTTGGCCGATTGCATCTTTAACCCAAGCCACCTTTGCGGATGCTGGTACGGACGCTGCGGCTAAAGGCATCTCTATGTCTAAAGATAACTTTGTCTGTCTGTCTTTTATGAATTTGGCTAACTCGGGTTTTAAATTATTTACCGCCAGACATATACCAGATTTACTGATGTTATTAGTAAAACCCTGCAGCCAATCCGATAAGACTTTTTTACCGTCGAGGCTTAAAATGCGGAATTGAACAGGGAATGCCGAGTCCAGCCTGATATACTGCCTGCGCTCTGCCCCTAAAGACTCTTTCTTAAACATTGTTACCTTGTCTGGAGAATTATTCTCTGTTTAATTTTCTTAGCCATACCTTCGAATAAAGTTTTAAAATTAGGGTAATCCTCCTGGGAGATAATATTTTTCTTTAATTCTATTTTTTCTCTAAAATATATCTTATTATCTTTTTGATTATATTCAGCCATAAATTTTAGCCAAGGGTTGTCTTCGGTTATGCTGGGCGGCATATATTTTATAACAAAATTACCGGGAATTTCGATTTCAAATATTGTTTCCTTAGTATCCAAAACAGGAAATTCAATGGGGTATTTGCGTTTATCTTTTGCCACCAAAGAGGTATCTAGGTTAACTAGCTGAGGCATTATTCTGGTTTTTCCGGCAATGGTAAAATACTCAAGCCCCCGAAATGCATAATTTAATATTACCGGCGTATTAAGATCGTCTAAGTTTTTGATATAATAACTATCCAATGTTGCGCCTATAGAGATAGTCTGTATTTTTTCTTTTAGCGATTCTTGAATTAATTCTGGGGGTGTGTACAACATCCAAAACCGCTGTCCCTGGTCATATATACCGTAACTAAAAACACTTCTTTCTGCAGTTATGGTTTCATCGCTCTTTACCTTTATCAAAAGGCGTTGTTTTATTAAATTGTGCTCAGCCGGAAAAAAAGGAGTATTTTGTATTTTATATCCGTCTTCTTTAAAGATTAATACCTGCCGGCCTTGATCATCTGCAGGCAGGTCGCCAAAAGAACAGGTTTCTGCAGTAGGGTCAACAAAAATAATCTTATCTTTTACCCCGCTCCTGCGCGCAGGGGCGGGGTTTACTGATACTGCGGCAATACAATGATTAAAAAGTACAGAAGGGAAATCTTCATTTAAATTATAACATTCCTTTGTGGGAATAAGAACCGGCCAGGCATTGAAACCCGCTTCTTTTAACATCGTGACTAAAAGTATTGCCTGGTCCTTACAATCTCCGTATTTGTTCTTAAATATATCGCCGGCAGAATGCGGCTCGTATCCTGCCTGCCCATATTCTACTGCTACATAACGGATATCTTTAGCACAAAAATTATAAATTGCCTTTATCTTGGCCTCTTCGGAATTTTGATTACTGATTAATTCCCGGACCTTATCCTTTATGTTGGCATCTGCTTTAATTTTATCCTGGGTGAGTTTCCACCACCAGTTATACACTTCCTGCCAGGAGGAAAAGGTCGAGGCCTGCATTGTGGGATTTATCTCTACGCTCTGTGGCATATTGGATTCCGGGATTATCTGAGGAATATTCTTAAACCGCCAACTATAAATTAAGCGGTCTTTCTGGGATTGTATTTCAGGTTTTAGACTAGCGCCAAAATCATTATACTTATCATTTAATGTTTTGATATATAGGTTTCGCTGACGGGGTAAAATAATACTAAGATTTGCTGCAATAATCGGTTCCTGTGCCTGCAAAGGGTAACTGACAATAAAATCCTTCTTATTGATGAGCTGATTACGATGTATCTTTATTTTATATTCTATGCTTGCTCCCTCAGTAATTTCCGGAAAGGATATTATGTAAACGCGCGCATTACTATAAAGCGGAAAATTTAAATATTTAGATACATCGCGGATATGGCGGGTACCCACATCTATAACCGTGCCATCGGGTTTTATCGTACGGGCATACTCTAACTCCACTGTCTCATAGGTAGAGTCATAATCTATATGGCTTTCTGAAAAATCCTCTTTGCCCCGCTCATTTAAAATCTTAATTATATAATGAAGGGTAGAAACCTGAATATTTTGCAGCGTAACTTCAATCTTTTCATCGCAAAACAAGATAAGCGCACCTGCCTGCGGATATTTATCCTGCGTTGGCGCAGCCTCTAAAATCTTATATACTTGCGGGTCTATATCTTTTATCTGTATAGGTCCGGTTTGTTTCTCAATTATATTAAGCCGTTTCAAGGCAACCGCGGCGAACTCTTTAGTCTTTATCTTTTTATAAATACTTATTGCCTGGTCAAAGAGATTTAATTTCTCGCAAGTTAAACCGTGATAATACAGATATTCGTCGTCGGGGGTCCCGAATGAAGCGACTTTTTGGGTATCGCTTCGGGATCCCGAAGTAACACTTCGAAGAGTAACCTCATCCGGGATCTCTTCCTTGTTAAATACCTCAAGGGCATCGGTAAAATTACCTAACCGATAATAAGAAATAACCAAAAACTTCTTCGCCTTAACATAACTACTCTTTTTAAATTCTTCTATTGCCTGTTTCCATTCTCCCTGATTATAGTATAGTTGGCCAAGTTCAAAATGTAGCTTGTCCAAATCTTTGCCTTTGGCAATTAAATCTTTATAAAGATCGGTTGCGTGCTGATAATATATTTTAGATTTTTTCAGATAATCCTGTGCCTCTTTTAGCTCGTTCTTTTGCGCACAGCCAGTTAATAAATTCAAAATACAAAATGCAAATAAAAATATAATGCAAGCATCAGCTACACGCTGCACGCCCCAGGCTCCAGGCTTAAGAATAAAGCGTGAAGCATGAAGCATGAAGCGTGATACAAAATTAACTCTGGTATTTATAGTACGCATTGCAAGCTCCTTCGCTTGAGACCATGCAGGGGCCTATCGGATGCTCTGGCTTACAAGCCCTAGAAAATAACGGGCAATCTTTTGGCAAAATCAGACCTTTTAGAATATCGCCACATCTGCATTTTGATAGCGGATAGCGGATAGCGGATAGCGGATAGCGGATAGAAAATCTCTTTTCCGCATCAAACATAGAAAGTTCTTTCTTTATCTTGAGTCCACTTTTAGGAATTTTACCCAACCCGCGCCAGGAAGCACCGCACACTTTAAAAACTTCAAAAATTTTGTTTTTTGCCTTAAGATTTCCCTGCTTAGTTACTACGCGCATATACTGATTTTGGACACACGGTTTATTATTTATGGTTTGCCCTATAAGAAAGTAAATGCCCTCTAAAATATCCAGGGGCTCAAAACCTGTAATACAACAACCTATTTTATATTTTTGAGGAATAAATTCATAGGATTTTGTGCCGATCACACAAGATACATGCCCCGGGCATAAAAAGCCGGAAAGGTTTAATCTCTTATCTTTAACCAGATAATCCATCGCAGGCGGAATCAATTTTAAAGAAGAATAGAAGAAAAGATTTCTTATATTTTCTTTTTTTGCTCTGATGATACTCAATGCAATAGTGGGCGCAGTGGTTTCAAAACCCACTGCCAAAAATATTATTTTTTTACCGGGATTCTGGCGGGCAAATAAAAGGGCGTCTAAAGCAGAGTGAACCACCTCGACATTGCCCCTCTTTGCCCGTTCTTTTTCCAGAGTGGATCTTGTGCCGGGAATACGTAACATATCGCCAAAGGTTAAAATAATATTATCTTTATACTGGGTAAGTTTAATTGCATTATCAATATATTCCTGTGGACTCACGCAAACTGGACAGCCCGGCCCGGCAATTAATTTTAAATTCCTAGGCAGAAGTTCATCCAGGCCAAATCTAAAAAAACTCTGTGTATGCGTACCACAGACCTCCATAATATTTATGTGACCGTCGGGTGTAATCGCCTTAATTTTTTCCGAGATTTTTTTAATCAGATTAATATTACGGAATTCGTCAATGTATCTCATCTATTATTTTCAAGGTATCTTTTGCTTTTTCCGGGTCTACTTTTTCTATGGCAAATCCGGCATGTACAATAACATAATCTCCTTCGCGAATATGAGAGAGCATCTGGATATTAACAGTGCGGATAAGTTGGCCTGCCTCTACGTCGGCAAAATCGCCTTTAATCTTTTTTATCTTCATGGGTATACCCAGACACATGTCTTAACTCCTTCCCGCACAATCATTTTTTTCTCAGGCGGGATCCCGCCTCTAATTAAATTGCTTGGCGAGAAAAATTTGCAACTGCCACCTGACCCAAAGAAATACCGGAATCATTGCAGGATAACTCTTTATGCGTAAATACCTTAAAATCTTCCTTATATAATAAATCTAACGCCAGGCAAAGTAAAAGGTTATTTTGAAAAACACCACCAGATAAAACCACCTTATTTATTTTGTTCTCTTTTCTTAAGACCAAACACATCTTTCTGACCATTTGCGCTATAGTTAAATGAAACCTATAAGCAATTTTTTCTTTGGGTTCTTTGGCTTTTAAATCTCCCATTATCTCTTTAAATATCAAAAGAGGGTCTAAAATATAACCATCTTTTTGTTTAATAATCTTAAACTTATAACTTGTAGCTTGCCACTTATAGCTTGTGGCTATTTTCTCTAATTCCATAGCCAATTCTGCTTCGAAATTAACCTTGGTTTTTCCTAATACCAGGCTGCCTACAGCATCAAAGAGCCGGCCCATACTACTGGCTAAAGGAGAATTAAAGCCTGATAAATACATTTTTTTTAAAACTTGCCACTTCTCTTTATGCATTTTCTTAATCCAATTGAAGTCTAAATTAAAAAATTTATCTTTGTATATCAGATATAACCAAACCGCAGCAATTCTCGCCGGCTCCAAGACTGCTCTCCCCCCACCCAAAAGAGGAATCTCCTTAAGGTGCGCGGCTCTCTTAAAACCTCTATAGTTACCTATAAGAAATTCTGCGCCCCAAAGATTATTGTTGCTACCAAAACCTGTGCCATCAAAAGCCACGCCAATTACTTTTTCGTTGTTTAAATTGTTTTCTACCATGCAGGAAGCAATGTGAGCATGATGATGCTGAATGGGGATTAGGTGATAGGTGTTAGGTTTTAGGTTTAAAGCATATTTTGTAGATTGATATTCGGGATGTAGATCATAAGCAATTATTTTAGGTCTTTTTTTTAAAAAACATTTTGCTGTCCTTTCGAAGTTTGAAAAATCCTTGGGAATGCTTAAATCTAGATATACAGGACTTAAATACGCAAAATTACCTTCGCCAAAACAGACAGTATTTTTTGTTTGGGGCCCCAAAGCCAAAATCGGTTTTTTTATTTTAAACGGAAGTTTTATCTTATTAAGCACAACTTTGTTAAAAAATATTTTTGTTCCCGATTATTTTTAAAAATTGTTTTTATGTAACTCTTGAAAATGCGTAACTTACGTCATTTCAATATGTTGCAAGATTTTTTTACAACTCTATAGGAACAAACGTAAACTACTGATCCATTGATATGATTTTTTCGTAGATACTAAATATCCCGATTTGCTTCACTTTTCTGAAATTTTCTCCGATATAAGATCTTACGTAGGGAAAATCGACAAAAGGAATGCTGGAATTTTTAAACCAAAAGATCCCTTCTATGACAATAATTTCAACTTTATTTTTCTTTAAATTATCGATTATCCATTTATCCAGGGCCAAGTCATAAGATGCGGGATAAGTCAAACCTTTGTGAAACCATAAAAGAGGCTGAGGGGGAGGCACCTTAAGCAAAGCGTAAAAAATCGTGAAATCAGGAAAAATAAAAAACCTCTTATTATTTGCTTGCAGGTATTCATAAACGCCGACAATATCGTCTTCGCTTATTTCAGCGCCTCGGATTATCGTGGGGTTGCCCCATTTTAAGCTTTCAGCCCCTCGAATCTTTAAGTAATTAGGAAATTTAGACTTGGAGAATATGTCATGAACAAACCGGCTTGAAGAAACATTTATTCCGTATTGAGATACCTTAAAAAGTAAAATCGATATCATGATTACAGCCATTATCTTCAACAGGCCGCGGGAAACTGATATAAATCTACGCTCAGGGGATGCGATGGCCAATGGCAATGTGCCAAATAAAGAGAATAACAATCCTATGCCGATGGCAAAGATAATACCGATAAATGGGTAACCATTCTCGCTTTGATTATACGTAGAAACAATGAAAGCATATTGAAAAAGAATAAAATAGATACAGAGCAAACAAGATATTACCGGCTTTCTCCAAGCCCCCATGGCCTTTTTTAAAAAATTCAGGCATAAAAACAGCGTAGATAGCGCGATAAAAAAAGACCAAAAGATAACTGCCGTATTCAACATGGGCCTTGTTACAACAAAAAAAATCCTGTGGAAATTCAGGTATCCTCCTAAAAGCCGATAGCGCTCTATCTGAATAGGCAAATCTATAAAATATTGTTTAAAAATACCCCAATCAGAATTAAACCTAAGCCATAAAAGAAACATCAGCATGTTCCCAGCAATACCAGCAAAAAAGATACCACAACTATAAAATATTTTTCTTGTATCGGGCAGATAAATCGCGGTTAATAACAGGAAATATAATGGGATAATAAATAACCCGGAATTTTGCTTGCTTAAAAAAGACAAAGCCGCAAAGCAGCCCGAAACCAATAACCGTAAACTTTCAGTTATCGAACCGCGCCTTCCAGTTAAAAGAATAGATAAAATAATTGTAATTGACAATAAAGAGAAAAAAAACGATGTCTGCTCAAGATAAGGCGTCCCGAAAGGCGGATAAAACCATATCGCCGTTAATAGCCCAGCAATATAAGACAAAAATTTTTGAGAGGTGAAAAGCAACCTAAGTATAATTACGCTGCAGAGAGTCGCCAAAAGATTAATACATGCCGCACCACATATATACGCAAAATAGTCCACGCCTAAAACCTTAAAAAATATCGCCTGTAGCCAAAAGGCAACCGGCCCGACTGGCGCGAAAAAATCCTTGTATGGAACCTGCCCTAAAATAACCCTATAACTGCCGTCAAAAACGATAGACTGATCCAACGGGAAAAAACCTCTTTCCCCCGACTTAAAAGTCAAATAGAATGAAAATATCGCCAATGCCGCCAATAAGATCGGATCGTATATCTTACCGACAAGATTTTTTAGAGAATCTTTTTTCGCCATTTGAAAAATCATGGCGTCGATGATAGCAACCATAACGTCTTTTTATTTGACAACTGTACTCTCTTGTATCTATTATCTTTGGCATAGCTGTCCATTATATTTTCCAGATCTGATTCAAACCCAGTAAATATCGCTTCAGGCGTATTTTGGTTTAAAAATCCGATCAATTCATTCTGGGAAACTATCCGGTATTGCCTTTTTTTATTTTCGCTTATTAAATGCCCCACTCTATAAGCAAATGGCCCGGTAGCAAACTCTTTATAAATCCTAACCTCGCCTTCCAAAGGAAAGATAGGAGCGAACGTCAATACCTTGCCGTGTTTAATAAAAGTCCCCAACTCCCGTCCAAGCCGATGGATCTTCAATGGCTCCCAAGAAAAAGGCGAAAATGCTTTATATAAATAGTGTTTTATTCTCTCCGGACCAAATGGGCCATAAGCATACGAAAAAAATATAAGTAATAAAAAAAAGATAATAACTACTCTATTCTTGCTATCATTATCCAAAATTTTCTTCATCCCGTATACGATCCCAACTAATGCAAACGGCACCGGCGCATAATAATATTGATACCAGGAAGGAGTCGGGGCGAATGAACCCAACAACAAAAAAGGCAGCAATACCAATAAAAAGATTATTTCTGATAAGCGGTTAAGCTGTAAATTCCTCCTGTTTATATTTGTCATGACAAAAACCAAAAACGCGAATAGAAATAGCAGGTTACATGGATTGCTGATTATAGCGTTTTTGAGGTAGCTAAATTTCCCAAACAGTGTCATCGCAACTTTGTAATCCATCTGCTGGCGATATAATGTATTGAACTTGGCGTACTCAAAATTCCCGAATACGAAATTAACCGGGGCGATGGTAAACATAAGGATTGCGGGCAAGAGGGCAACAAATACTCCGAGACAAAAAGAAAAAATCAATCTTATTTTTTCCTTGAATATACAAGCATTCGGGGAAAAAAAGATCATAATTAAAAAAGGGACAACCGTTGGGAGAAAAGATAAGCGAATGCCGATTGACAATCCCAAAAAAATACCGGCGAAAAATAAATATTTTTTTGGTGATGCCCGGAACGAACTATGGGAAATTAAAATAAAAGTTAATAGGCTAAATAAAACCGAAAGATTATGATTCCAAGCATAATTACTTGCATAAACAAAAAGCGGGTTATTTAACAGTATTGATGAAAACCCGATGGCAATCAGACATCTATGGATATAGGCGAAATTGTTAAAAAGTTTAATCGCAATAAAGAAAACCAAAAGCAGGATTAAAAAACCACTGAAAACCGAAACCAATCTTGCAGCTAACAGAACAAATCCACAAAATTTATAAATAAACGCGTATATAAAAACAAGGTAAGGCATATGGAAATATGGATAATCCACGTATGGAGTCAGGTTATCATCCAAAAAAATTTTCGCGCTTGCGACAAATTGATGCTCGTCTCTGATTAAATTCGCATTCATGCTGGAACCGAGAAGAAGCAATGCAGCTAAAGAAAAAAATAGCAACGGTGGCAATATTCGCACAATTAGATTCAATATATTTGTTTTTATTATCATTTCACAAAATCATCTAAGCACTTCTTGCCAATACGAACTAATACGCACTCCCTTAGTACCAATCCTCCAGCTCAGACATAAAAAACAAAATAAAAGTAAAATCGGGGTTAAACTTATAATCGGGCGTTCGACTGAAAGACAGATTAATTCTTTATAGGCATTATCGTGTTGTTTCCGCCAAAACGAAGGTATCGTATATACGCGTATGAAGAATATACCAAAATCTCTAATATAGCAGAAGATAAAAAACTATCCGGCCGAAAGAAAAAGAATGAAGGTATGCTAAAATTAGTTGAAATTGAGTGAAGCCCTCCGTAAAATAGAGTGTGTATAATAAGCAATTTAACCTATTTTACAGGAAAGGAGGGCTTAAAAAAAGTATAGCAAGAAAACGCAGAAAATGGAAGAAAAAAGTCAGAGCGCAGTGCAGGCAAGCGGTCAAGGAGATGTTGGGATTAAACAGGATAGATGAAAGGTAGCACTTATCCAGGAATTGATTCCTATGGGCTTGGAAGCAGTAAATCGCAAGTTACAAGAAGAGGTTAAAGAGCTTGCTGGAGAAAAACACCGGCTAAGGCAGCTTAAGGAACATCAGCTTGAAGGGTATGATTTTCTTTGACGGTAAGCGCTATGCCTCAGTAAAATCAGAGGTTTTCGGTAAGACGCCAGAAAAAACAGCCCCTATAATGCTCTACAAGCGAAGATCTTGGGGTGGAGATACATCAGAATTTGAGGAGAGACTAATACGGAGAGACTTGTCAATTTCAACTAAAATTTGCATTGACTCGAAAGAATAATTAATGCCAAAATTATTTATAAAACGGCTATTTAGTGGTATTATTTAATGGAAGGGTATGCCTAATTCAAGTTTGCATATCGTCAAAAGGTCAAACTAACGATGCACCTTGGTTATTTGTCTTTGGGGTACGGCTCAAATTTTATTAACCCAACAACTAACCCTAACCGAAAAACTATAGCCTAATTATGTATACCTTACAATTAACTATGAACCCTGAATCACAACTGCTTGTATATACAGTAAAAGATGTTGTCTACGGCGGATACAAACATGCTATTGCTAACATTCTATCTTCACAGATACTAGACTGGAGATATCTCGAAAATCTCCTTATTTATCATGAGATGGAGACTTTCTTTTATTCCGTCGTACGAAATGAAGAAAATCTTCTGCCAAAGCAATTTTATGCCTTCCTAAAAACCGCATATTACCAAAAGATGCTCTACCATATGCTCTTAAACAGAGAAATATCCGAAATCATAGCGACAGCACATCATTGGGATATAACACTCATACCTATTAAAGGATTTTCTTATCCCGAAAATTACTATAAACGTTACAGTTTCAGGCCCACACAAGATATAGACCTGTTAGCACAGAAGAACCAACTGGAAGAAGGAATACGCCTGCTTGAATCACGCGGTTATCATAAGAACTTTCCGGGAAAAGAAAATTACTGGCGGGAACATCAATGCCATTTAGCATTCAAAAAGGACATTGGAGATTCCTGTGCGATCGTAGAACTCCACTGGTCGATAGACATCGAAAGGGGAAAAAAAGAAATACTGCCTTTACTATGGCAAAGATTAAAACAAGGTTGTCTGGGCGGAAAAATCATACCTGTCTTAAGCCCAGAGGATAATCTTTTTTGCCTCGCTTTTCATCAACGCAGGTTTGGAAAAATGCTAAGCCTTAAATATGTCTGCGACACAGGACTTATCCTTGAGCACGAAAGACTCGATTGGGATTATATACTAAAGATAGCCTGTCAGCAGGACTGTCGCGCGTCGCTATTTTTTCTCCTGGCACATACACAGCTTATCCTTGGTAAAAATCTCAATGACATATTAATCAGATTACAGATCAGGACATGGCAAAAAACAGCTATTTCAAAACTTATCGCATCATATGGACTACGTAATCCGGCAGATTT
>Ga0315280_10008247_pt1 | contig 13674 bp, 14 predicted proteins | sample YL17G06_40_MG_FD_203697 | JGI IMG/M metagenome (GOLD analysis project Ga0315280, IMG submission 203697) | Sediment microbial communities from Yellowstone Lake, YNP, Wyoming, USA - YL17G06_40 | ecosystem: Environmental > Aquatic > Freshwater > Lake > Sediment | place: USA: Wyoming | collected...
ATCGCACAAACAGTGCTTAGCTTACCGATTGGTCCACATCTGACCTTGGAAAGCGTTGAGAAAGTAGTCAATACTGTGAGAGCATTTGCAAACTTGCAGGTTCGAATTCGGCGGCCCTAAGATCGCGATATCATGACCAAACTTCCGGTCAGCATCAGAAACCTTCTTCGAAGTTGAATGGGCTTTCGTCTAAACCTATTCCGAATTCGAAATCAGATTTCAGTTTGGGAAGGGCAGCTATCAAACTGATATCGTGAGGCAGAAACAGGTCGGGTTCAAATGGAATATTCCTTTTGTTTTGTAATATGTTCATTAAGCTGCTTTCCTCATTGAATTCTCCCAGAAGGTATCTTGGATCTTCTCTTGTTGGTTGTCCGACTACGTTCAACGCGTATACTTTCCCTTGAGGGGTTACGGTAACTCTGTATCTTACAAGGTCATCAACAAAATCCCTTTTCAGATTCCTAGACAGATCATTCCCAGGATCAATGAAATTGAACGTATCTGCAATGCTTATGCTCAGCCTGCCATACCTTCCCAATAGAATCGCTTGCCTTACTTGCTTTAGAATAGATTTCAATTCCTCTCGTTGCTTCTCATCAAAAGCATCTATATTGGTTGCGTGGACACATCTCAGATCAACGAAGTCAACGCCTAGTTGCTGTGCAAGTTTGATTGCATCAGGAATCTGTGTATAGTTCTCTCTGTAGGCGACAAAACCAATGCCAATTCTTGAATTGGTCTCTCCTTTTCGTTTGATTAGGTTCACCAGGTTATTTTTGACAGTGTCGAATTTATCCACACCCATTATGCTTCGATAGCTCTCCCTCTCCGTTGCATTAAGACTCACTCTAACTTTATCGATTCTTGACAAATAATCCAAGAGGCCTGGTTTGTCTAATGCAATCCCATTAGTGTACAAAGTCACCCTTAATTTTCGGTTTAATCCTTCCTCCAAGACTTCTAGGATTGATGGACCTAGTAGAGGTTCTAAACCTCCGCTAACATCAAGGTTTTCACCCTTTGAATCAGCAAACTGATTTATCAGATCTAGAAATTGCCGAGTCTCCATTATTTTCCCATCGTAGATTTTCCCATTTCTGTAACAGAATTCGCATTTTGCATTGCAAGACGCACTAATGAAAAGCTCCATCGTTTTTGACAGTGGAGACGGCGTCTGCCCTTTCATAATTTCTAGCGTGCGTTCGCCATCCCTTGTCAAGTCTTCTAGTGTCTTGATTAAGTAACAATAAGGAGAGAATTCAAACAGATCTCTGATTTCCCTATTGGACCGAACAAGGAAGTATATTTCCTTGAGATCCTGTTTGCTGATGACAAACTTTTCCGACAATTGCTCTGAGGTGAGATATGGTCTTAGAAATAGTTCCCTCAAAATCTCAACAGTCAACGCTTTATTTTTTTCGTGAGGAAGTATTTCGTTGACGACTTTCAAGGATTTGGCTAGATAGTCAGGCTCTGCTTCGAATGCTTTCACTAAATCGACAATTAGTTGGTTCAACTATCATGCAACGTTGAGTAGATTGATCTCTTGAATTGCCATAATTCGCTTTTATCGAGAAAGAATCCGGAAATCATGGGAGCATAGTTCTAGGAGGAGATTCCAGCAGGCAAATGAGTGGTCCGGCAGACTATAAAGGTTGATCGGGTGTGTCCGCTATCATACGTCTGAGCAAAGCTAAGTGCGAGGCAAGTTGGAAATGAAGACGGCCCACATAGTGTGCATTGGGTGCTCCGAGGCTCGGATGGACTGTGCGCAGCTTCAGCGGTTCCTCGAGCTGAACGGTCTCACCGTGGAGGACGACCCGGGACGGGTGGATCTCGTGATTCTCTTCACCTGTGGACTGACGGAGAGGGATGCACAGGTATCCCTTGAGGTCTTGAAAGAGCTGAAGAGTAGAAAAAGACCTGACGCGCAGTTCTTGGTTTGGGGGTGCCTTCCCAAGATAGATCCCAGGCTGATTGCCGAAGCACATGACGGTCCGAGCTTAGGCCGGAGAGAGATCCGGAAACTCGAGGAGATGATCGGGGCGAAAGTCAAGTACGATGACGTGCAATGTGCGGTCAATCACCTTTTTCCGGCTGTCTCTCGTGAGATTAGAGCCAAGTATGATCCCCTCACATATATGATTGAAGAGCTTAACCGTCGCATCTGGACTGCTCATGCTTATACTGACGACGTCTTCTACTTATTGATAGGCAAGGGCTGCCTAGGGAACTGCAGCTATTGCAGTGATCTTCACTCTTGTGGGAGATTGCAAAGCAAGCCCATTGAGAGGGTGGTCGCTGAGTTCAAGCAAGGGTTGGAACGTGGATTCAAGCGCTTCTTTCTGGTGAGCACCGATGAAGGCGCCTATGGTAGAGATCTGAGATACAATCTGTCCGATTTGCTGACACAGTTGACAGATGAGGATGGAGACTACCAACTGATGCTCCCGCAAGTGGAACCACACTATCTGAAGGAAATGACTGGAGATCTGGCCAAGCCTATCGGGTCAGGAAAGATAGGTCTGTTGGGTGTCTCTGCGCAGTCGGGAAGCAACAGGATATTGAAGGCTATGGGAAGAAAGTACACGGTCGAGGAGCTGGAGGAATCCATCACGGCTATGAGGAAGGAGTTTCCCAAGTTGCTTTTTTCGACACAGCTGATGGTCGGCTTCCCTGGCGAGACGGAGGAGGATTTCGACGCCACGATGACCCTCCTGGACGAAGTTGCATTCGACTATGTCCAGGTCTTCAGGTTCTCTAGGAGACCCACAACACGGGCATCATATTTTGCGAATCAAGTGCCTGAAAGCGTCAGCATCAATAGGCATCGGAGGCTGCTCGTCAAAGCCATTTACAAGCAGCTGTCCAGGAAGATAGAGACCGCATCGTGCGAGGTCCCTTCGCTTCAAAGTGAAGAATCGAGGATACTGAGCCAACTTTGAGTCAGATTCGCAAGGAATGTCAATACAACTATAGAGACCTGGCGGAGGCTACGTTGCCCGTCTGGCGATACGTTGCGCTGCCGTTGCGTAGACGTTGGTATAGGTTGAAGAGATATCGTTGGCATGCTGCTATCCTTGGGCCACTTGGCTTGGCGAAGAGGATCTTCTGGTCCACGAGACTTGGAAAACTCACTTCACGGGGAAAGGTGAGAACCAACACCACCGTTGGAAGCAGTGACGTCCTCAACTTGCAACCTAGCGAATGGGTCAAAGTACGGTCACCAGAAGACATTTTTGCTACGCTTGACGCTCGGGGGAAAAACAAAGGTCTGAGTTTCACGCGCGAGATGCTGAAGTTCTGCGGAAGAGAGTTTAAGGTGTACAAGAGGCTCAGCAGAATGGTCTTGGAAGCAACTGGAGAAATGAGAACCATGAGGGCTCCCACAGTTCTTTTGGAAGGAGTGTTCTGTGATGGCGAATTCCATGGAGGCTGCGATAGATCATGTTTCTGTTTCTGGAGAGAGGCCTGGCTCGAGAGAACGACCACTCAGGGAGCTAAAACTGAAGCTCGTCCAAGCATATCAAACACTTGATTGGAGGTAGATATGCAGATCAAAGACCAGTCGAGCCCTTGGCTCAAAGCATTTCATAGAGGGAGAGGTCTTCTATTTGGCGTCTGCAATCAAAGCTGATGTCTCGAGTCTTTCCACAATCGATCTGACGCTCTGTTCAACGGTCAACCTCTCAGTGTCAACGACCAGTTCAGGCTGAAGGGGTTCCTCGTAGACGTCTTGGGGACCCGTCAAGTCCTTGATCTCTCCAGAATTTGCCTTCTTGTAGAGACCTTTTGGATCACGCTGCGCGCAGGTTTCCAGAGAGCATCTCACATAGACTTCTAGGAAGTTTGTTGTTTCTCTGCGGGCGTATTCGCGGATCGAACGATATGGCGAGATGAAAGCCGCAACTACCGCGACGCCATTTCGCGACAGGAGTTTCGCAACATATGTGACTCGTTTTAGGTGTGTCTCACGATCTTCTCTGCTGAAGCCTAACCCTTTGCTCAGGTTCTGCCTAATTTCATCTCCATCCAGAACCTCAACGGGCAAGCCCAGCTTTCGCAGTTCGGGTTCAAGTCTACGTGCTATTGTAGTCTTCCCGGAGCCGGGCAGGCCTGTCAGCCAGACTACAAACCCTTGTCTCATTTGTTGCTCGCATCCAGATGGAGCGGCTTTCCTTCCATCGAGTGGGGAATGTTGATGTTCAAGCGTTGAAGTAATGTTGGTGCGACGTCCAGAATACTGACGTCCGGGATGCGGCCAGTCTGCTTTAGTAGTTTGTCGTGGAGGATAAATATTCCATACTCGGAATGGACGGCGTCGTCTGGTCCAGTGTCGTTTTCAGAGAGATACAGGTCGCCGTGGCCTATGGTGCCTGCGGAACGCCAGAATAGGTTGTCAAAATAGACCATGAGGTCGGGGGAATCGCCCAAGGCGACGGGATATAATTCCTCAGGTTTGTACACTTGAGTCTCCATTCTGCGCCCGGCCGGATCCTTGATCTCTTTCAGTCTGCGAGTGAGCTCGTCCCGTTCCCGTTCGAACTCCTTCGGGTCGATAATTCCCTCCGGCTCACGTCCCTTCACATTGAAGAATACTCTTGCGTAGTATCCGCCCCACGCCCATGCCTTGGTTCTGCTCCAGTCAACCGATGCCTTCTCTATATCGGTCACCGTTTGCGGTTTCTCTTTCAATACCAGGTAGCCTTCACGAATAAGCCATTCATTAGCGCAGAACGCTCCCCGCATGCCTTTAGCGCCGTGGTCGGATACCACAACGACGACAGTGTCATCATCTACACTCCGCAGAATTTGTCCAACATACTCGTCAATGCGCTTGTAATATTCTCTCATGGCGTTCTCGTATGGGTTGCCTTTGACATATTTCGGATGATTCTCGTCATAGAACTTCCAGAACGCGTGATGCATTCTATCCGTTCCAATCTCCACGAACATGAAGAAGTCCCACTGTCGGGTCTTTAGTAGGTGCTCGACAGTCCTGAAGTGCTTGTCCGTCATATCATGCAGATCTCTCAACAGCGTGTCGCGTGAATCGGTTCTGAAGTCTACGTCGAACGGGTAAGGGCCGACGAGTGTTTCTATTTCCTTCTTCAATTCCGGTGGGTATGTGTATTCGCGGTTCGCGTCAGGTGTGATGAAGCAAGATACGAGCTCTCCGTTGACTGGGGTTGGGGGGTAGCTTGGTGGAATGCCCACGAGACAGCTTTTCATTCCGGCTCGGCCGAGGATGTCCCAGATCTTCTCCTCTTTCACCGATAGAGAGTTAGCGATCCAGCCGTCTTTGTAGGAATAGCCTCTTCGATGTCTGAAGCCGTAGAGTCCCAATCGTCCCGGGTTCTTGCTAGTGACCATCACCATCCAAGCAGGAATGGTAATCGGGGGGTCGCAGCTTCGCAGGCGGCCATAAACGCCCTGATCCATCAAACGACGAAGGTTAGGTAATTCTTCCCCAAGTCTTCCAAACACAATTTCGGGCGGCGCACAATCTAAGCCCATCACTAAGAGTTTCCTTCTCTTCATAGTTTCATTCCACAAAGGGATCTTTCCATTTAAGCAGAACATCAGCTACTTCAGGTCTCACGAATTCTTTGGGTAGGGGTTCTCCTTTGCTCAGCTTCTCTCGAAGCCCAGAGCCGCTGAAGTCAGTTCTGTGGCTGCGGTCGTGGGGGCATATCTTTTCGTTTACGACGCTGCCGCAGCGATCGCAGTAGAAAAACGACGTGAAGAACAGCGGTATGATTCCTAGGTCAGGAAACTCGGTAAAGATTTCTTGCGCTGCATAGGGAGAATAGAATTTTCCCACTCCAGCATGATCTCTTCCTACCACGAAGTGTGTGCAACCGAAATTTTTCCTCACGATCGCGTGAAAGATGGCTTCTCTGGGGCCAGCGTAACGCATCTCGGTTCTGAGAATGGCCATAACGGCACGATCCTTCAGGTAGTAGTTGCGTATCAATGCTTCATAGGCTTCCAGGATCACTTCGTCTTTGAAGTCTCCGCTCTTCTTCTTTCCGATGACCGGGTTGATGAACAAGCCATCCACAAACGTCAGCGCAGTCTTCTGCACATACTCGTGGCCAAGGTGTGGGATGTTGCGAGTTTGAAAGCCAACAATCGTTCGCCAACCCTTCTCCTTGAAGAGAATTCTCGTCTCGACTGGTTTTAGTCGGTATCTCTGAAATTCGTCGGGAGATACTTGGATGAGTGAGATCTTCCCGCCAACGAACAACTCCTTCATCGCGAAGGCTTTCGCTACCCCTGGATGGGCAGGGTCGGTTGTGCCGAAGACTTCTCGAGCGAATTCTTGCTTATCATAACTGAAGATTTCCTGCACCTCAAGCAGGGCAATAGGCTCCTTTCCTGGGGCAGCGATGGCGATGGTGTCGCCTTCTTTGGTTCCGTTCAACTCTTGGGGTGAAGCGTCGAGGACGATTGGAATTGTCCATGGAAAATCGTTTGTGAGCCGTTTTTCACGGAGTACGGTCTCATATTCATTCTTGCAGAGGAAACCTTCTAGAGGGCTGAATGCGCCGATGGCAATGTTCTCAATATCTTTGGCGAGATCTTCACTCACAGTCAGCTGAGTAAGTGTGGCTGACTCATGTAGAGCTTCCTCCTTGCGATTGGCGGGGATGACTCGATCGACAAGTGTCCCGCCGTGTGGAGGTGGCATCAGTGAACTCTCACTTACAGGTAGCCGAGCGCTCTCAGTCTCTCTTTGACTTTCTCTTCCTCTTCCTTGGTGTAGCCGGGTGGTTGCTCGCTTCCGTCGTTACCCAATTTCTCTCTCAGTACTTGAATCACATAATCCGAAACGGACTGGAACCCCGTGCCCTTGATCTTGGCTTCAACACGTTCGAATAGCGATTCCGGAATTTCAATCGTCCTACGTTTCTCTGTGTTCATATTAACGCCTCTCACTCGTATCCGAGTGCCTTCAGTCGATCTTTCACGGACTCTCCAGCCTTACGAAGGAGCGATTCACGCAGAACAAATATGGAGTACTCGGTGACGCTCCTGAAACCAGTATCTTTGATCGCATCCTGAGCCTTTTCGTACAACTCCTTAGGAATGCTCAGCGTGACATAATCGCTCCGCGCGCGCACAGCTTTCTTATCCGGAGATTTGCGTGGCAAGGTCGAACAAGGTCTAATCAAGTGCAGGACAATGATTTATCATTGACGGAACAGGTACTGGTAATGTTCTAGTAAGTGAGTTCACACGTCTTAGATATGGTCGCCTCAATTGATGGAGAGCTTGCACACTGGTGTGACTATGAGGAAATCGCTGGCGATTCTTCTTATTGCGGCAATTTTGATCGGGTCTATCATCGCGTACGAATACCAGCTCAGCCGTTCGGAACAACTTACGGGGACGATAACCGTTTCCGGAGCTTTTGCTCTATATCCGATGATGGTTATGTGGGCCGGAGAGTTCCAGAAGATCCATCCCAATGTGAGAATTGATGTATCTGCGGGGGGTGCCGGAAAGGGAATGGCCGATGCTCTCGGTGGTCTGGTGGACATCGGTATGGTATCCAGAAGCATCTCTCCAGCTGAAATTCAGAAGGGCGCGTTCTACGTCGTGGTCGCTAAAGCCGGTGCAGTCGTGACAATCAACGCGAACAACCCTGCATTAGCAGACTTATTGGCGAAGGGAGTCACAAGGTCTACGTTCATGGGCATTTTCATCTTCGGAAATGTTACGACCTGGGGTCAAGTGGTCGGGAGACCTAGTATGACTGATCCGATTAACGTCTATACGAGATCTGATTCTGCAGGTGTGGCTGATGCGTGGGCAAGCTATCTAGGTAACCATATTCAGGCGGATCTCAAGGGAGTTGGCGTTAATGGGGATCCTGGCCTCGTGCAAGCAGTGCAGAATGACCGATTAGGTATAGGTTACAACAACCTCAACTTTGCATATGACAATAAGACAGGGAAACCTGTTGAAGGCATATCGATAATACCGCTAGACCTCAATGGGAATGGGAAGATTGACGCTAACGAAGACTTCTACGCGTCAAAGGACAAGTTGGTGGGAGCCGTAGCCAGCGGAGCATACCCCGAACCGCCGACAATGGAATTGTATCTTGTAACCAAGGGCAACTTCACCGGGTTGACAAAGGACTTTGTCAGATGGATATTGACTGACGGACAGCGATTCGAATTAGAAAACGGATACGTGCCGCTGAGCAGCGCAATCGTCGCGGACCAGCTGAGCAAAATCGGACAGTAATCAAGCGCACCTGTTACGCTGCAGTAAGTCATGAGAGGGCTCATGTGGACAGACGATCGCAGGATTTCTTCGCCAGTAGACTCATGTTACTCGCCGCGATTTTCTCGTCACTACTCGTCTTCATTATCACATTTGCTCTTATCCAAAGTGCGGCACCGATTCTCACAAGTCAACCATTGAGCAAACTGCTTCTCACATCATATTGGCATCCCACGACTGGGGACTTCGGTTTCTATCCATTCATCGTAGGCACCCTCTTCGTTACAGGCCTTACAATCGTCTTAGCGGTCCCAGTCTGCTTGCTGACCGCAATCTACCTCGCCGAGTATGCACCGGATAAGATACGGGGAACGATGAAACCAGCAATCGATCTACTCGCGGGGATACCGTCAGTGATTTTCGGGTTGTGGGGTGTGCTGTTCGTGGTACCAATTATCAGGAATTACGTAGCTCCTCTGTCGGGTACGACAAGCACCGGCTACAGTCTGCTGGCTGGAGGGGTTGTGCTCTCAATAATGGTTTCACCGATCATTATCTCAATCTCACAGGAAGTAATCGGAACCGTACCGTTTCGGTTGCGGGAGGCCTCCTTTGCTCTGGGCGCCACAAAATGGCAGACAACGAAACATGTGGTTCTTCGGAGAGCCCTACCAGGCATCGTCGCAGCGGTAGTGTTGGCGTTCAGCCGGGCTTTCGGAGAGACGATGGCCGTCCTGATGGTGGTGGGAAATGTCGCCAAGGTTCCTTCAACACTCTTCGATCCCGCATATCCCCTGCCGGCGTTGATCGCTAACAACTACGGTGAGATGCTGTCAATTCCACTTTACGGCTCAGCCCTAATGCTTGCGGCTCTGATTTTGCTTGCCGTAGTCGCCTTGTTCAGCGTTGCCGCCAGAATCATCCTGACCAAGCTGGAGAGCAGGTCGACGTAGATGAAAACGCGAGATCTAGAAGAAGCAGTGTTCAAGGTGCTAATGCTACTGTCTACTTCGATCGTCTTGGGAAGTCTCTTGGCGTTGTTCGCGGTCGTCATTTTGAAAGGCGCATTCGCTCTGAGCCTTTCAATGATCACCGAAACACCGAAGGCAGGATACTATCTCGGAGGGGGAGGGGGAATACTGAACGCCATCGTTGGATCACTATACTTAGCTAGTGGGGCCACCGCACTCGCCTTTGTCATCAGCATTCCGATAGCCCTGTTTCTCAATGAATATGCCGGAAGATCCAGATTCGCAAGTTTGACACGTTTGTCCCTCGACATCTTATGGGGAATACCGTCGATTGTCTACGGCGCATTTGCTTTCACTATCATGCTCTACCTCGGAGCTAGAGCATCATTATTTTGGGGGATCATCACGGTCACATTATTCGTCTTCCCAATCATGACCCGTGCAATGGATGAAGTGATAGCTACAGTTCCTCTCAGATTGAAGGAAGGATCCTACGCGCTCGGATCAACCAGATTGGAGACTGCTTTGAAAGTGGTGACAAGGCAGGCATTGCCCGGTATCCTGACGGCCATTTTGCTGGCTTTTGGAAGGGCAATCGGAGACGCGGCCTCAGTTCTCTTCACAGCCGGTTACACTGATTCCATCCCGCGTTCGCTGTTCGAGCCAGTTGCGACACTCCCTCTGGCAATCTTCTTTCAACTTTCGACTCCCACCCCAGAAGTTCAAGAACGAGCATACGCATCTGGAATTATCCTCCTGATCATAGTGTCGATAGCAAGCCTAGCTTCCAGAATTTCCACCAGAAGACTCATGAAATATGTCGTTAAGTGAACACGATGATTCAGGCACGAATAACAATCAATAAACTCAACGTCCTCTTCGAAGGGCATCATGCACTCAAGGACATCAGCGTCGATATCCCTGAGAAGAAGATCACCGTGGTAATCGGGCCTTCCGGTTGCGGAAAGACCACGCTTCTGAAGAGCCTGAACAGGCTCATCGATCTGACTGAAGGAGCTGAAATTTCAGGGCAAGTAATTGTAGATGGAGTTGACGTTTACGACGCAAGAGTGGATGTTACAGATATTAGAAAAAGGATGGGTCTCATCGCGCAGACTCCAAGCCCACTCCCCATGTCCATCTACGACAACATAGCTTACGGACCGAGAATTCATGGAGCAAAAGACGGGAGCGCATTGGATCAGACAGTTGAGAATTGCCTGCAAATAGTGGCGTTGTGGGATGAGGTGAAAGGAAGGTTAGGTGAGCCGGCCTCGAAACTATCTGTGGGGCAGCAACAAAGACTGTGTATGGCTCGAACGATAGCGGTGAAGCCGGAGATTCTTCTCTGTGACGAACCTACATCTGCGCTTGACCCGATATCGGCTCGAAACGTTGAGCTGCTGCTTAAGATGCTCAAGAAAGACTATACCATCGTTTTCGTAACCCACATCTTAAGCCAAGCTCGACGGTTAGCGGACTACGTGATCTTCCTCTACCTAGGCGAGCTGGTTGAGCATGGACCCGCTGAGAAGTTCTTTGCTGAGCCAACGGATGCGAGAACGAAAGCCTACTTGGAAGGAGCTTTCGGCTAGATACTCCTCTTCGCCACGTCTGTTACGTCTGAGATTTGTCGGATGGTGAAATCTGCCCATCTGCTCCGCTCCATTCCGGTTCTGTCCACAAGTACCGTCCTGATGCCCAATTCCTTGGCTGGACGTAGTTCCACTTCGTCACGATCTCCCACATACATCGTATGAGAAATATCACAGTCCGCCTGTTTCATTGCTATTGGACACCACTCCCACCCTGAAGCCCATCTCTCTCAATTCTCCAACTAGGTGTTTGAGGGTGATGTCTTTGGAGAGAAAGAGACTCGGATCAACTCTGTCGGCAATTGTCTGGAAGAGCCTTTCCCGATCTATCCCCAGACTTTCCATAGCTCGCGTCAGTGTTCCGAGCTGCCCTCGCCGTTGCTGCAAGATTGCTTTAGCTCGATCTTCGGTTAGCTCTAGAGTTTCCGAAACATACTTGACCAGCTCCATCTCCAGTCGCTCGCTGTATTCGGCAGACTCGTACAGAGTTCCATCCAAATCGAGAAGAACACATTTCGAAGAATGTGGGGGAGATTGCGGGATGGACATTCTTACCAACTTGCGCAATTCGAAAGACAGCCTCTGAGCTGCACGAAAGCCTGGCATCGCACACTAGCGCTTGCCACTATGTAACGCTACGTTGCGGGATACGAAGAGCACCGTGACGTTTCCATAGGCTCTGGATGGTATTCCCCACAGGACGTCGAGTGCGTTGTGCAGTTTACGAACGCAGTTCTCCATGCGCAATCATGAACATTGTTCGATCGGAACTTGAACATAAACGTTCTAATATCGGTACAATGAACATAAGTGTCCTGTGATTGGAACACCGATGACCCAGTCTGCTGCGGTGTTGTGTAACTCGACCTTGAACCATACGGTTACAGCGCGTTATTGCATCTCACTTTCGAATAATCCTGTCTCAGCAGTTGGAAAATTGCGTCAAACGACTAAACGAGTCAGGTTGAGAGCATAGATGTTTGAGCATGGGATCACTAGAAAATCCATCGTTCAATTTCTATCGGTTGCAATAATTCTGACTCTTTTGCTTCTGGTAGTCGTAGGCTCAACTACTCCAAACACCGTGGGTGCAACAACTCCGTCTTCAGGTTGGTTACATATAGAAGGTCGATGGATCAAGGACTCGCAAGGAAACATAGTTAGACTGAATGGGGTTAACACTTACATCAGACTAGAAAACCAGCTAGCAAAGTTTCAGAACGCTGCGACATATGGATTCAATTTCATTCGTCTTATGCTATTCAAGAGCGACATCGAAAAGCCAACTTATGATGACCCGAACGTAGACAAATCTGGTCTTACAGCAATAGACCATGCAGTAAGTTGGAGCAAACAGTTCGGCGTTCAGCTTATTTTAGATGAACAGATTTGGTCACCAGGCGTTGAACCAGCTCCTAGTGATTTCCTAATCAACGCGACGCGTCAGCAGGAATGGCTTAACATGTGGCATATACTTGTGGATCGCTATAAGAACAATTCCACAGTTGTCGGAATAGACCTAATGAATGAACCCTACAATCTTGCCGTTCCATCCTCAGTGCAAAATCCAGAAGCGACTTGGGAACAAATAGCCGAGAATGCGATTAGTGATCTTAGAACACGTAATCCAAATCTGCTCTTCATTGTCGAGGATTTCGGTAGTAGCAACCAATGGCGCGATGTCAATTTCCTGAAACAGTGCAATTGTGTCTACTCAAGTCACATATACTATGATGGCCAGAGGAATTGGAATCCCTGGGCACAAAACTACGCTGCTGGCAAATTAACACTAGGATATCAACAGCTAGGTCAGTGGATGGATAGTAAGTATGTGTCCTATACTAATCAGGGCGTTCCTGTTTGGATAGGTGAAACTGGATTCTTGACATCTGATCCTTATTGGCAACAAGAGATAACAGACGAAATGCAACTTTTCGACCAAAGGAACCTCGGCTATGCGGCCTATACGGATGCAGCGTGGCCTTGGTCTGAACCTTACGATATTGCAGTTCATATTCAACATAACTTTGCCCTGACTACCATTGGTCAGATATTCAGCGATCATTTGCTCAGCCTTACTGCAACCACATCTAGCACAACTTCATCCACGACTTCATCTACTGGAACCACACCCACTGCTACAACATCTTCCTCAACAACGCCAACTACAACTATGTCTTCCTCAACAACTCAGACATCCTCTTCAACAACAACAAGTTCAACTATTACAAGTTCAACCTCAACAAGTTCTTCGACCACGACAAATTCAACCATCACAACGACAAGTAATAGTACATCGTACCGAACAACCGTGACTCAGACTTCAACTACAACTAGTTTTGATTTTTCGATTTCTGTTTCGCCTAATTCTGGGAGTGCGGTTGCTGGTCAGGCTTTGAGTAATGCTGGACCGGTGACCTTGACGCTTACTGGTGGTTCTGCGCAGTCGGTGTCTTTGTCGTCTTCTGGTTTACCGTCGAATGTTGGGACGACGGGGATCAGTCCTACGTCTTGCTCGCCTACATGTACATCCAGTTTTAGTATCGCGACTTTTTCGAATGCTCCGATTGGCACTTACACTATTACGATTACGGGTACGGCTGGTGGTTTGCAGCATTCCACGACTTACAGTTTAACGGTGACTGGACAGTTTGATTTTTCAATGTCGAATTCTGGTGGGATTGTAGTAAATCAGGGTTCGTCTGGTTCCAACACTATTACGGTCACTTTGGTGAACGGTCCCACGCAGCTTGTTGGCTTATCTTGTACGAGTGGTCTTCCTTCTGGTGCGACATGTAGCAGCTTTAATCCTCAATCTGGTAATCCAACTTTCTCTAGCACTTTGACGATTAGCACGTCTTCCTCTA
>Ga0315280_10008248_pt1 | contig 13673 bp, 7 predicted proteins | sample YL17G06_40_MG_FD_203697 | JGI IMG/M metagenome (GOLD analysis project Ga0315280, IMG submission 203697) | Sediment microbial communities from Yellowstone Lake, YNP, Wyoming, USA - YL17G06_40 | ecosystem: Environmental > Aquatic > Freshwater > Lake > Sediment | place: USA: Wyoming | collected...
AGGGCGCAGATCGCGGGCTCGAGCCAGACGGGCGAAATCCCGAAGCGGTTGAGCGGCTGGTTCGGCTTGCGTGCCGCGGTACAGTTTCATTCCGCCCCCGGCCTCGAAAAAAGGACTGAGGACGGACTTCCTGCGGTTCACATGGAACAGCAGATCGTAGTGGAACGCGTGTGCGTCCCCGTCCAGATTGGCTTCTACCGAGCCCGAAGACACCGTCGGATCGCCGTCCTGAAATGTATAGCGAAACTCCCCGCTGAGGTGCTGTGTCAGGGACCGTCCGAGGAGTGCGCCGAGAACGAACCGCGGGCCAAAGCCCGCCTTCCCCGCACCGGCCGGGCTTTGGATGGTCACATCGTGGTAGAAGCCAAATCCGCCCACCGGGCCGAATTCCCAGCTCTGCGCTGCCCCGATCGAGGGAGACACGGTTGCCGCGATCAACACCGTGAAGACCCGAAACCTCTTTCTCATGACTGCCCCTTGCTTCGCCCAAACACTCGCAGCCGCAGGACCAGATGCCGTCCCTCGGTTCCCAGGAACTGTAGATACTGGGGGGACCCTATCATGTTGTTCACGGCTGAAGGATTGGGGTGATCGGTGATGTTGTTAAAGCCGGCGCGTAAGGCCAGGCGATAACCGCGCAACGTAAAACGCCGCTCGACGTGCACGTTCAGATCGAAGTTGGCCGGAAAACGCCGGGAGTCGACCGCCCCCGCGATTCGCCCGGTCTCATCTGCTATCGAAAACGGGAATCCGCTCCGCGCATCCGCGAGCACCGCGATGGCCCAGTTCTTTCGCGGCAGCGGCAGGTACGCCCAGCCAAGAAACCGATGGGGAGCATCCCAAGGCAGCGGTTCGAGGTTGTTCAGCACCTGAAACGGCTCATCGATGTTGAAGTCCACCACCGCGTTGGATATCGCGCGCGAGCGCACATAGCTGCCCATCCATTCGAATTGCTCGGAAAAGCGCTGGCGAACGGTGACTTCCACTGCGTCGTATCGGTCGCGGCGGAGGTTCGTGAGCGTATAGACGCCGCTCAGGCCCGGGCTCCCGAATAGCGGTTGCCAGGCGGGCATTGCCGGAGCGGGGAAGGATGTATTGACATATGCGAAACCATCGCGGCCGCTCCGCCGCAGATAGTCAACGCTCGCCTCGATACGATGCGGAAGCCCCTGATCGATACCCGCGCGCCAATTCTCATAGCGCGGCAACTTCAACTGGCGATTGTCGATGGTGTAGCTCGTCAACAGCGGGCCGCTGGCGGCGCTGCCGTCCGGGTTGTAGCGGGTCGTAACGGCGGATTGATCGAACGGGCGGCTGAACAAGGCCAGGCTGGTCGCGTCGTGGGTAATGGCGTATCCTGCCGACAACCTGGTCCGTCCAGAAGCCCAGGGTGCGCAGGAGATTGAGGCCCGCGGCGAAAACGCCACCTGGCCCACCATCTCATCCCAATCCTGCCGGATGCCGGCTTCCACTTGCAGGTTCCGCCGCAGACGCCAGCGATCCATTGCGTAGGACGAGGCCTCCCAGCGGGCGCGCCGGAGGGAACCGCTGCCCTGGAAGACTGTCTTCGACTGCGGGTAGCTGGCGAGACCGATCTGCTCATACCCGGTGCGGCCGAAATCGCCCCGATAATTCACCTGGTCAAGGTCCACGCCGATTTTCACCTGGTGCGCTCCGGCCAGCTCGAACCCCGGCGCAAAAGCGTTCACCAGCACCTGGTCCCGGCCGGCCCACTGACTGGAATCCACGAAATTGTTGCCGCTTCGCCCGCTGGGAGACAGGATGTACAGGCCCTGGCCCTGGGGGATCTGCCGGTCGAAGAAACCACTGTGTGCGTAACCGAATTCGGCCAGCGCGCCATGACCGAAGTACATCTGATCCTTCAGGCTGGCAAAGTATTCACGGGATCGCAGAGTGGAGGTCGTGGAAACGGGGTCCAGCGGGCCCAGGCCGGCGCGGTTCCGAGTATCCAGATTCACGAGGAAGTCGGCGAACAGGATCTGGCCGGGCGTAAGATTCACCTGGTTGTGCAGGAGATTGCTGCCCGACCACCCGGACCGGTGGTCCTGCCCTGCGGGCAGCCCGTTGATGAAGGCCTGATCGTATTCCGCGCTGAAATTGTCCGCGAACCAGGCGCGCCCCCGCCAGATCGGCCCGGAAACGCCGAACCGCGGCGTCCAGTTGCCGAGGTGCATGCCGTGTTGGGTCCCCAAGCCCGGAACGAAATTAGTGGCCGTGTAGCGGAACTGATCGGCCCCCGTGTCGGTGTGGATAGCCAGGACGCCGGCCGCGCCCTTTCCGAACTCGGCTGGATAACGCCCGGCCTGGAATTCCAGGCTCCGGATGCCTTCCACGGCGAGACGGGTATTGAAGCGGCCGGTGATCGGATCTCCGAGATGGAAGTCGTTCAGGGTGTAGTCCACCTGATTCTCGGCGGCTCCGGCAAAGTGCAGAGCTGCGGTCGGGTCCTGCACCACGCCCGGCATCAGTCGCATCGCATTGCGGAGGCTGTGGCTCGCCGGAATGGGCACATCGTTGACTTCCGTGCCGCTCAGACGCTCCTCGAGCGCGGTTTGATCCAGGCCCGCCGGCGAAGGGGTCCCATGGACGTCCAGGGTCTGGAACACTTCCCGGAGGGGGCTCAAGACGAGTGTCAGTTCACGGTTCGAATCCAGGCGAAGGCGATAGTTCCGCAACTCGAAGTAGCCTTCCCGTTGGACGTTAACGAGGTAGTCACCGGGCGCGGGCAAAACCAGGGAAAACCCGCCGGCCGGATCGGCTACCGCGCGCAGGGGCTCGCCAGCCGCCTTGTCCGGTTGGACGGTGATGCGGGCCTGACCCACCGGCGCGTCGCTCTCATCGCACACCCGGCCCTTCAGGAGTACTTGCCCGGCGCACCACGGAGCCCAGGTGAGCAGCACGGCGAAAACGACGCCACTGGTTCGCCTCCTCGACATCCCGCGCAGAAGAAGCTGAAGCAACACCATCGAGCCGCCCCTGACCCAGACCAGCGTGCGCCCTTCGCACCTATCCTTACGGATAGCGAACTTCCGCGGCCGCTGCAACTGCCAGGGCCCTGCGCCGCAGCAAGCGGAGGTCAGGCCTGGGGCGCGAGGCCTCAGACAAACTTGTACTGGCCGGGGACTGGAAGCGGCGGCGCCTCCATCTTCAACTTGTAGTCAAACTGCTTGGGTTGGAGATCCTGCTTGGAGTTCATGATCATGTCCCAGGTGATCTCCAGGCCGGAATAGGCGGACTCGCGGGCCATAATCGCGGTCATGGTACCCTCGGCGACCACCATCCCCTCGTTCAAGTAGGGGCCATCGCCGCGAATGCTCCGCATTACTCTGGCGTGCTCCTGGACGAAGCCATCCAGGGTGGTCTTGACAGTTGCCAGGTCATTGCCGCTGCTCCGCCCCTTTGAGCCGATAAACAGGTTGCCGCCGCCAGTGGGACAGCCGCGCGGATATTGCCGGCAGTAACTGTGCATGTGCACGCCGTTGGGAAAGATGAAGTTGGAGTCATGGTGGTCGTAGATGTTGCCGTACATCTCCTCCCTGGGGCGCCAGGCGGCGCCGCCCGAGGAGACCACCCGCTCGGGATGCGAGTCCATCATCCAGGTGCAGAAGGTGACCCCGTGCACGGCCTGCTCGACGAGCATGTCGCCGCAGATCCAGACGAACGAGTACCACTCCCGATGCTGCCACTCCATGTCTCCCCACTTCGCCTCGCGACCGCTGGGCACGTGCAGGACCAGGGCGGCGTGGTTACGGGTCTGGATGGACAGCACCTCGCCGATGGCGCCGGCCTTGATCTTCTGCTTGGTCTCGATGGCGTTCTGCCCCGAGACGCTCGGGGTCCCGCCGTTCACGGTGAGATGCTTGGCCTGAGCCACCTTCACCGCGGCCATGAATCGCCGTACGCCCACCGGATCAGTGGCGATGGGCTTGGTGGCCCAACAGTGCTTGCCCGCGTTGATCACCGCCTCGAAGTGTTCCGGGCGGTAGCCGGGAGGGGTGGCCAGCAGAACCAGATCGGCGTCCGAAGCGATGACCTTCTTGTAGGCGTCGAACCCGATGAAGTGATGCTCCGGATCAACTTTCACCCGGCCGGCAATCGAATTGACCATCTCGTTGACCGGCCGGTTCAGAACAGGGGCCGACGGGCCCGCGATCCGCTGGATGTTCTTCAGGTCATGCAGCCGCCGCAAGGAGCCTTCGAGCTTGTCTTCGAAGATATCCGCCATAGCGGCCAGCTCGACGTTGGCATCGGCGGTCATCAGGTTGATCGCCGCTTCCGTGCCGCGCCCGCCGCAGCCCACCAGGCCGAATTTGAGCCTTTCCTTGCCAGCGCCCCGGACGAGTTCTGGCTTGATGATGGTGAAAGCGGAAGCTCCCGCCACCAAGGACCTGCGCGAAATGTTGGTCATAAGTCTCTCCCTGGCCTCAGTCTACAGTTGTTCGAGCCACAGCGTCTGCTCCAAAACAGCCTTCGAATCAAAGACGAAGCCTGTGCTCGATGACGAACGCGCAATCCGCCCGTCTTGCTGGCGACCGGCTTCGATTAGTATTCTGGGCTCTTGCGTACTCCCATTCTTCTTATTGCGCTCAGTGTCCTGACCGGCTGCGTGAAGTATCGTCCCAAGCCGCTGGAGCCGCCGCGGCTGGAGCAGGAATACCGCGCCCGCAGCCTGTCTGAGCCGGGGCTGCGGAGCTTCGTCGAGGCCAACGCTTCGGCCAAACCCTCCCAGTGGCCTCCCGCGAAGCTGAACCTGGAGGCGCTCACGTTGGTGGGCTTCTACTACAGCCCGGAGCTGGAGATCGCCCGGGCGCAGGTGGCCAGGGCTGATGCCAGGATCGTGACCGCCAGGGGACGGCCCAATCCCTCGCTCTCGGTGGGAGGCGGCTGGTCCAATTCGCCCGAGTCCGCCTTCGTCTTCCACTTCGATCCCGGTTTCCTGATCGAGATGGCCCGCAAGCGCGGCTACCGCATCCTCGAGGCTCAGCGCCAGGCGGAAGTGGCGCGGCTGGAATTCGCCGAGGCCGGCTGGCGAATCCGCAGCCGCCTGCGCTCGGCTCTGCTTGACCACTGGCTGGCGCTGCGCGAATCCGAACTGCTGGCCCGAGAAGAGCAGGTGCGGGCCGAGGCGGTCCGCATCTTCGAGCAGCGGCTCACGGCCGGCGAAGTCTCGCGGCCTGACGTGGATGTGGCCGCCACTGCACGCAACAGCGCCAGGGTGGCGCTCACCTCCGCGCAGGGCCGCGTCGCCGAGACCCGGGCCGCGCTGGCCGCGGCGGCTGGGATGCCCGTCCGCTCGCTGGCCGCCATCGAGTTCGATTGGCCGGATTTCGAGAAACCGCCGGGCGCAGAGACACTGCCGATCGCAACCGTCCAGACCGCCGGCCTGCTGAACCGCCTAGACGTGCGCCGGGCCTTGATGGAGTACGCCGTCGCCGAAACCGCCCTCCAGCTTGAAGTGGCCAAGCAGTATCCCGACATCCAGTGGAACCCCGGATACTCCTTCGATGAAGGGCATCACAAGTTCGCCATTGGCCCCTCGCTCACCCTGCCGGTCTTCAACCGCAACCAGGGCCCGATTGCGGAGGCCCGGGCTCGGCGGGAGGAGGCCGCAGCGCGCTTCATCGCACTGCAAGCACAGGCTATCAGCGAAATGGAAAAAGGTTTGGCTCAGTACAACGCTGCGGTCGCTGAACTGGTCCAGGTCGAGACACAGCTTGTGACACTGCAAGAACAGCGCGAGAAGGCTACTCGCCGGGCCCTCGAAATTGGGGAAGCCGACCGGCTGGCGCTGGCCGGAATCCGTGTCCAGGGGGCGGTGGCCGCGCGGGCGCGCCTGGAGGTGCTGCGTAAGGCCCAGGCCGCACTCGGCGCGCTCGAGGATGCGCTTCAACATCCCACACAGGCAGGAATGCCTGTGCTACCGGGGAGAAAACCATGAGGAAGATCCTTGCGGTTGCTATTGTCGCAGGCGTGGCCGCACTGTTCATCTGGGTGTTCCGCGCGGCCCGCCAGGGCGAGGCCGCGGAAAAGCAAGCGGAAGTCGTCAAGATTCCCCCGCGCGTGCGCCGCACTCCCGCAGGCGATGCGGTCGTCACCCTGGATGCGCAGGCGCAGGCCCGGGCCGGCCTCAAGACCGAGGCGCTCGCCGCCACCACACTGCCGCAGGAAATACAAGCCTTCGGCGACCTCCAGGAGGATCCCTCGCAGTCCTTCACGCTGCGCGCGCCGGTGGCCGGGACGCTGCGCCGTGCCAAGACACGCGATTGGCCTGACCTGGGGCAGACGCTGGCAGACGGCAGCGTAGTTGGAACGATCGAGCCGCGCCTGGCGCCGGTGGATCGCGTGAACTTAACCGAACGCCTGACCTCCGCCCGCGCTGAAGTGGCGGCCACCAGCGCCTCGCTGGTCGCCTCGCGCGCGGCGCTGGTCCGCGCCCGGACCCTCAACGCGCAGGACAAGAACGTCTCCGACCGCGCGCTCCAGGAGGCCGAAGCCCGCGTCAAAGGCGAAGAAGCCCGGCTGGGGGCCGCCGCCGAGTCCGCGCGGCTGATCGAGAGTGCCCTCGCCACGGCCGCCCCGGTTGCGCTCAGCGTCGCGCGCGGCGGCCAAGTCGTCGAGGTCCTGGCCCAGCCGGACGAAGCCGTCGAGAGCGGCCAGCCGATTCTGCGGGTCGCCCGGTTTAATCAATTCATCGCGCGGGTGGATGTGCCCGCCGGGCAGCCGGTCCCTGGGTTTGTCTCGAGCGCGCAGATCGTCCCCATCGGGCACGAAGAGCGTCTGCTGCGCGGTGAAAGAGTCTCGCTGGCCGCGGCGGTGGACCCCAAGACCCAGGGGCAGCCTTTCCTGTTCCGGATTCGCGATCCGGGCCTCAATCTCCGGCCGGGCATGGCGCTGACCGCTCACCTCAACCTGCCCGGCGCCCCCCGGCGAGGCGCCGTCATTCCGCGCTCGGCCCTGGTGCGCTTTGCCGGAGCGGCCTGGGTCTATGTTCAGTCGGGCGCCGGTGAATTCTCGCGGCGGGAGGTCGCCCTGGATTGGCCGGTGGAGAAGGGCTGGTTCAGCGCCAGCCTCAAGCCCGGCGAACTCGTCGTGGTGGCAGGCGCGCAGACGCTGCTCTCCGAGGAGCTGAAGTTCCAGATCCAGGTGGGAGAGGAAGAAGCCAAACACTGATGCTCCAACGCTTGGTCGAGTTTTCGCTCCGGTTTCGCGGCGTGGTGATCGGGCTGGCCTGCGTGGTCATCGGCTACGGGATCTACGCCGCGCTCAACGCCCGCTTCGATGTCTACCCGGAGTTCGCACCGGCGCTGGTGGTGGTCCAGACCGAGGCGCCGGGGCTGTCCCCCGAGGAGGTCGAGGCCCTGGTCACCCGCCCGGTCGAGAACGCCATCAACGGCGCCGGCAATCTGGAATCCATCCGCTCACAGTCCATTCAGGGCCTCTCGGTAGTCACAGCCATCTTCCGCGAAGGGACCGATATTTTCCGCGCCAGGCAGACAGTGAGCGAGCGGCTCTCGGAAATCAGCGGGCAGATCCCGCAGGGAGTCAAGCCGCCCGCCATGGCGCCGCTCACCAGCGCCACCAGCATGATGCTGGTGGTGGGACTCGCCTCCCAGAAGCAATCACTGATGGAGCTCCGCACGGTGGCGGATTGGACCGTGCGCCCCCGATTGCTGGGAGTGCCCGGCGTGGCCAAGGTGGTCATCTTCGGCGGCGAGGTGCGCCAGATCCAGGTGCAGGTGGTCCCCGAGCGGCTGCTGGCCTACCGCCTCACCCTGGACGACGTGGTCGCCGCCACCCGCAAGGCTACCGGGGTCCGCGGCGCGGGCTTCATCGACACCGGGGCCCAGCGCATCGTGCTTCAGACCCAGGGCCAGACTCTGACGCCGGATGGGATGGGCGAAGTGCTGATGGCGCACCCCGGCAGCCTTCCGGTCCGGCTCAAAGATGTCGCCCGCGTTGTCGAGGCGCCGGAGCCCAGAGTCGGGGCTGCCGCCATCGGCGCCCGGCCCGGCGTCATGCTGGTGGTCTCCAGCCAGTTCGGCGCCAACACGCTGGAGGTCAGCGAGGCGGTCGAGCGCGCCCTGGACGAATTGAAACCCGCCCTCGAGGCCGCCGGCATCACCCTGTACCCGGATCTGTTCCGCCCCGCCAGCTTCATTCAGAGAGCCATCCGCAACGTCAATTCATCCCTGTTGCTGGGCGGCCTGCTGGTGGCGGTGGTGCTCTCTCTGTTCCTGTTCAACCTGCGGACCGCCTTCATCTCGCTCACCGCCATCCCGCTGTCGCTGCTGATCGCGGTGATTGTGCTGGACCGCCTGGGCATCACCCTGAACACGCTGACCCTGGGCGGGCTGGCCATCGCCATCGGTGAAGTGGTGGACGACGCCATCATCGATGTCGAGAATATTTTCCGCCGCCTCCGCCAGAACCTCCCCGCCGGGCGCTCTCCCTTTCGCGTGGTGCTGGAGGCTTCCCTCGAGGTGCGCAGCGCGGTGGTCTATGCGACGTTTGTGGTCGCCCTGGTCTTCGTCCCGGTGCTCACCATGTCCGGGCTGCAAGGCAGGCTGTTCGCGCCCCTGGGGATCGCCTACATTCTGGCTATTCTGGCTTCACTGGCGGTGGCCCTGACCCTGACTCCGGCGCTGAGCTACGTGCTGCTGCGCAGGGCCTCCGAGATGGCTTCCGAGCCGCGCCTCCTGCGAGCGTTGAAGGCACGCTACGTCGAGTTTCTGGAGGTGACCGCACAGCGGCCCAGGCGGGTGATTGGCGCCACGCTGGCGCTGTGCGCCGCGGCCGCAGCGGCTGTGCCCTTCTTCGGAGGCGCCTTCCTGCCCGAGCTTCAGGAAGGGCACTTCATCGTACACATGGCGGCGGTGCCAGGGACCTCGCTCGAAGAGTCCCTGCGCCTGGGCCGCGCCGTCACCGCCGAGCTTCTCAAGAACCCGCACATCCGTTCGGTCGCCCAGCAGGTGGGCCGCGCCGAAAGCGCCGACGACACCTGGGGCCCGCACTACAGCGAGTTCCATGTGGATCTCAAACCGCTCTCCGGCGAAGAAGGCGAGCGGGTGCAATCGGAGATCCGCGCCGCGCTCTCGCAATTCCCCGGCGTCTACTTCGCCATCAAGCCGTTTCTGACCGAGCGCATCGAGGAGGTCCTTTCCGGCGTGACCGCGGAAGTGGTCATCAAGATCTTCGGTGACGACCTCGAGGCGCTCGACCGCACGGCGCGCCAGGTCGCGCCACTCGTTTCCTCCATCCGCGGGGCCGCCGACGTGCAGGTGGAATCCCCGCCCGGCGTTCCCCAGGTGTTCCTGCGCCTCCGCCCGGAACGCCTGAAACAGTTCGGATTTCACCCCGTGGACGTGCTCGAAGCGGTCGAGACGGCCTACCAGGGCCGCGTGGTGGCCCAGACCTACGAGGCCAACCGGGTCTTCAACGTGGCCGTGATTCTGGACGGGGAAAGCAGAAAAGACCCTGAGAACGCCGGCGCCCTGAGGCTTCACAACCCGCAAGGTCTGGCCATTCCGCTGCGCGAGCTGGTGGACGTCTACCAGACCACCGGCCGCTTCATGATCGTGCACGACGGCGCGCGCCGCCGCCAGTCCGTCACCTGCAATGTGCGCGGAAGGGATGTCGCCTCCTTCGTCGCCGAGGCCAAGCAGAAAATGCAGGCGGTCTCATTTCCGCCGGGGGTTTACCCGGTCTTCACCGGCGCGGCTGAGGCCAGCGCGCAGACGCAGCGCGAGCTCCTGCTGCACTCGGCCATTGCCGGAGTGGGCATTGTGCTGCTGCTCTCGATGGTGTTTCGCAGCGCGCGCAACTTGCTGCTGGTGCTCGCCAACATGCCTTTTGCGCTGGTGGGCGGCGTGCTGGCCGTCTTCCTCACCGGCGGCTGGCTCACTGTGGGAGCGCTGGTGGGCTTCGTGACCCTGTTCGGAATCACCACCCGCAACTCGATCATGATGATCTCGCACTTCGAGCACCTGGTGACTCAGGAAGGGATGGAGTGGGGACTGGAAGCCGCGCTGCGCGGGGCCTCCGAGCGCCTGGCCCCCATCCTGATGACCGCCCTGGTCACCGCCCTGGGCCTGCTGCCCCTGGCCCTGGGGAGCGGCCAGCCCGGCCGCGAAATCGAAGGCCCCATGGCCATCGTGATCCTGGGCGGCCTGGCCACCTCGACCGTGCTCAACCTGCTGGTGCTGCCAACCCTGGCACTGCGCTACGGGCGGTTCAGATCGTAGGTTAGAACCGCCCCCTGCGCCCGCAGCTTGGCCGTGAGCGCGCGAGTGTCGATGTCCTGAACGGGCTTGCCGCCTTCGAGGGCCATTTTGGCTGCCAGCCCGGCGGCCTGGCCGATGATCATGTAGACCGGCTCCATGCGCAGGGTCGAGTAAGTCACATGGCTGGCGGAGAAACACACCGGTACCAGCAGGTTGGTGCACTCGCTGCGCTTGGGCAGCATCACCCGGTAGGGGACCTGGTAGGGGGTCACGGGCACTTCCATGTTGCCTTCATTCTGCACTGCGCCGTCCTCGGTGACGTAGCGCTCGACGTTGTGTGAATCGCTGTTGTAAGAGCCCATGCCGATGGCGTCATCCTTGCTCAGCTCGGTCTGAATGTCCTTTTGGGTCATGACGAAGTCGCCCACCATGCGCCGGGCCTCGCGCACGTAAAGCTGGTGGGGCCAGTGGGCCGTGTCGGTGAATTCGTCCCGGGCCAGCCCCCAGCGGTTGATCTCCTGCTGCAAGGGTTGCGGGACCTGCGGATCGTGCGCCAGGAAATAGAAGAAACCAGCCACGTAGTCCCTGTGATCCTGCCAGATCCGGGCGCGACGCTGGTAGCTGGCCGTGGGGTAGTCCCAGCTCTTGCCGATATAGTCGGTCGAGAACGCGCCGTAGTTGTTGATGTCCGTCTTGTTGTTGGGCAGGGGCGAGACGATCATGATCTGGTTCATGCGGGGCGGCTTGCCGTCGCGTTCCGCGAGCGCCTTGATCAGCCGCGCCAGCAGTTCGTAGCGCCTGGGGTCGTAGTTGGCGGGCTTGGGGAAGGGCGCCTGGTTGGCCGGGTCGTTGGAAAGACACATGCGGAAGTTGTAGGCTTGCACCTTCTTGTCCGCGACGCCCAGTGGGCCTCGCGGCCCGGGCTGGATTTCCCTCAGCAGTTTGCCGGCGCGGTCGTACGGCGAGACCCGCACCTCGAACATGTGGCTGCGATCCGTGGGGCGCACGCCCGCCAGGGATTCGTTGTACTGCGCGGAGCCCTCCCGGCCCCACGTGTAGGAAACCCCGGCCTGGGCCATCAGGTCGCCTTCGTAGGTCGCATCCGCGAAAACCCTGGCGCGGAACCGGGCCCCGTTTTCCATCACGATTTCGCTGACTTCCCTGCCCATCTTGCGGACCCCGCCCCGCTCCTTCAGCCGGTGCTGGTAAAGGACCGTGACGCCGGCCTCCTTGACCATCTCCTGGAAGACCTGCTCAGCGGCGTGCGGCTCGAAGTACCACGTGATGTCCTCCCCGTAATGGCGTCCCACGCGCTTGAAAAACTCGAGCGAGAGGCCGCCGATGGTTTCCTTCTTTCCGTGATCGGTCCTGCCCAGGCCCCCGGAGACCATGCCGCCCAGGCGCCGGCCGGGCTCAAGCAGTGCCACTTTCAGGCCCTCACGCGCCCCGGCGACCGCAGTGATCACACCTCCGGCCGTACCCCCATACACCACCAAATCATAGGACGGCTGTGCCGCCAGGCCCGCTGCCACCGTGTACAACCAGATCCATTTCCTCATAGCATTAGTGTAAAAACTACCAGGTCCCCGTGGGACATGCTTCAGCTTGTCATTTTCCAATCCAAAAAAACAGTGGCACGCCAATTGCTCTCCAGACGATAAGTCTCGTGGAGAGTTCTAAAATGGGAGGCCTGTTAGCAAGCTGGCTGCTGGGCACGACGGCCTTGCTGGGAGTGGCCCTTCTAGCCCCGGGATTCCGCATCTCCAGTGTTGAATCAGCGCTGATTGTGGCCCTGGTCGTGGGTCTGGTCAGTTCCATTCTGAGCCTGCTGCTGCGGCTGGCGAGCGGGGTGGTGAGTCTGGCGTTGTGTGCGGCTTTCCTGGTTCTGATGGACGCCTTCGTGTTCCGGGTTACCGCCCTGGTGGTGCCCGGCTTCGCCATGCTGGGTTTGGTCCCCGCCTTCGTGGGGGCCATTTTGCTCAGTGTCCTGCACCTGGTTTTGCGCCACGCGGCGGGGTCCCGGTGGCTGAAGGCTGAGGGCGAGTTCGGGCGCCGCCCAGACCCTCAGCGAAGCGCCGCATCCTCCTTCTCGCGGCGAGGCAACAGCGCGATCGAGACGCCGCTCAGCAGGGCCACCACGAAAACCACTCCCATGGCGGTCCGGTAATCTCCATAGCTCTGCCGCAGCAGGGAGACAAAATAGGGGAACCAGGTCTGCGCGATGGTGTTCACCGGCAGGATGATGGCCATACAGCGGGCCAGCGAGTTCACTCCGAACTGCTCGGCCGCCATCAGCGGGATGAGCATGTAATCGGCGCCCATGGCAAAGCCGAACAGCAGCGCGAACGGCCAGGGCGTATCGGGCGGCGTGGCCCACAGCAGCAGCGGGATGGTCATGGCCGACAGGAAGTAACTCAGGGTCATGACCCACTTCTTGTTGAACTTGTCCGACAGCCCGCCGATCACCAGGCGCCCCCCGATGCTGGACGCCAGGATGATCATCGAGGCCGCCCGCCAGGCGGAATTCAGCAGTTCCTGCAACCAGCCCAGCAGACGTTTCAGGGCCTCGATCAGGGTGGCCATCTGGGAGTCGGCGATTCCTTGTTGGCGGGCATAGCCCTGCAACAACTGCGGCTGTTTGGTGATTCTGGCCAGTTCGGCCTGCTGGAGGCCGTGCTGGCGGATGTAGCCCTCCAGGGGCTTGAGTTCCTCGACCGTCTGGTCCGGTTTGGCTACGCCATATTGGACAGCCAGGGCCTGGGCCTGCTGGATGTCTTGGCTGCGCTTGTCCAACTCGTCCTGAAAGACCAGCTTCATATGAAAGTTGACCGCCCCGATCGAGCCGATCGAGCAGGCGCTGCCCAGCAACAGCAGCCAGAAGGAGTAGCGGCCTGCCAAGTAGCGGAAGCTGTGCGGCTTCACGGAAATCTCGGCGGGCGGAGTGTCGGCGCCATCCGGATACAGGCCCTTTTCAGCGGGCCGGTCGCGGTGTACAAAGATGGCCAGTGGCCAGGCCAGCAGCAGCATCACGCCCATGATCATCAGCGCGGCATGAAAGTTGAGCTTTTCCGCCAGCGGCTTGACGATAAATGAGCCCAGAAACCCGATCAGGCCCACGCCCACGTAGAGCACGCCCATGGCCGTGCCCCGCCGCTTGCGGAACCACTGCGAAATGATGATCTGGTGGGGAATGGGGCCGGAAAGCAGGTAGCCCACCGTGTAGACGAACCACATGCCCCAGTAGAACCAGATGTTGCTGCCCATGCTGCCGAAGCCCAGGAAGGCCAGGCAGGTCAGCCCGGTGCCCACCACGATCAACTTGCGCGGGCTGAACCTCGGCACCAGCACCGGGCCCACCCAGATCGTCAGCAGCGCCGCCAGCGGGAAACCGAGGGTAATCTGCTCCTTGGTCCACCCGAAGGTCTTCTCGAA
>Ga0315280_10008249_pt1 | contig 13672 bp, 6 predicted proteins | sample YL17G06_40_MG_FD_203697 | JGI IMG/M metagenome (GOLD analysis project Ga0315280, IMG submission 203697) | Sediment microbial communities from Yellowstone Lake, YNP, Wyoming, USA - YL17G06_40 | ecosystem: Environmental > Aquatic > Freshwater > Lake > Sediment | place: USA: Wyoming | collected...
GAGAGGGGGAACGGCCGAAGGCCGGGGGGTGAGGTCCGGCCGACGTCAGCCAGCGCAGAGCATAACGGAATGACCCTGGAGCACAGAGTCACCGGCAGAGCGTCGGCGCGGCGCAACCACCTACTTGGGAGGCCAAACGATGGACGCGATCTCGCAGAGCATCTATGAGAGAGCCAAGAAGCTTCAGAAGCGAGTGGTACTGCCGGAGGGCCACGACGGGCGGACGCTCGAGGCGGCCGAGGCCATTGTCAAGGAAGGCATCGGCAGCGTCGTTGTCCTGGGCAACCCGGAGAAGGTCACAGCACTCGCGCAGTCCGTGGGCGCCGACCTGACCTCCGTTGAGATCGCCGATCCTGGCACGTCTCCCGATGGCGAGGGGTATGCCGACATCCTCTACCAGCGGCGCGCGGCCAAGGGCATGACAATGGACGAGGCGATGAGCCTTGTCAGGACGGACACGCTTTACTTCGGCGCCGCGATGATGGCCGCAGGCGATGTCGACTGCGACGTGGCCGGCGCAGTCAACTCCACCGCGAACGTCGTGCGGGCTCTGCTGTACTGCTGTGGCACCGCGCCGGGACTCAAGACGGTGTCGAGCAACTTCATCATGGTGAGCCCGCACACCGAGTTCGGCGTGCAGGGCGGCCTTCTGTACGCGGACGCGGGGGTCGTGCCCAACCCCACGGTCGAGCAGCTCGCCGACATCGCGATCAGCACGGCGGACAACTGCCCGCTCTACCTGGAGGCGGAAGCGCGAGTCGCGATGCTGTCGTTCTCCACGAAAGGCAGCGCGGAGCACCCGGACGTCGACAAGGTGGTTGAGGCCACGGCACTCGTGCGCGAGCGGAGGCCGGACCTCGTCGTCGACGGGGAGCTGCAGGGCGATGCGGCTCTCGTCGCGTCTGTCGGCGAACGCAAGTGCCCGGGCTCCCCCGTCGCCGGGAAGGCCAACGTGCTGATCTTCCCCGACCTCGACGCCGCGAACATCGCCTACAAGCTGACCCAGCGGCTGGGGAAGGCCGAGGCCTACGGCCCGCTGATTCAGGGGCTCGCCTACCCCGGGTTCGACCTATCGCGCGGCGCGACGGCAGAGGACATCATGATGGTCGCGTGCTGCGCCGCACTTAACGTGGACCCGCTGAGGCAGAAACGGGAAGCGGCGAAGGGGTAGGCGATGGGCTTGGGCCCATCGGGACAATGGGCTTAAGCCCATTGCCTTTCGGAGTTCCTACCGGTACAGGATCTGCTCCTTGCGCCAGTCCTTGTCGGCGTCACGGGCCCATTCCTTCACCCGGGGGCGGCGCTCGCGAAGGCGCACGGACCCCAAGCCCAGGAAGTAGCCGCTCGACGCGGGGTTCTTGCCGACGCACTCCAGGCGCAGCGTGTACTCGCCCGGGTCGGGCCAGAAGTCGAGCAGGTGCCACTCCCACTCATCCACGCCCGGGTAGTACATGTCGATCGGCCCGCCGATCTTCACCCCGTTCAGGTACGGCAGGTAGATCCCGTAGTCGTCCGCGCGCGTGCCCACGAGAAGCAGCCGGCGCGGCTCGCGCTCGATGACGGTGAACGGGATCTCAACCCAGGCACCCTCCTGCTGCTCGGGCCGGTAGAAGAGCTGTCCGTCGGGGAAGAAGCCGAGGTTGCTCTGGACCGTGGCCTCGCCGATGCCATGGTGCGCGGCGTCGCTGTAGCCCTTGGCTGGGAAGATCAGGTCGAGGTTGGGCAGCGCGCGCTCGGCGCCACTTGGCGCGCGGGCGTCGAACGTGGGCTCTCCTGTCTGGTACCAGAACGCCACGCTCGAGTAGTCGTCCTGGCGCTCGTTCCAGCTATCGCTCTTGCCTTCCGGGTTCTCATCGGTCGAGATCCAGCCCATGTGCTCGATGGTCACCTTGATCCCGGTGTTGAACACGATGGGATCGTTCACGTGCCACCGATAGGCGCTCGTGTGCCCGCCGACGATGCCCCACTGGTCGAAATAGGGCGTGCCGAAGTACGGCGTGCTCGTGGTCTTCAGGCCCCAGGCGGAAAGGAAGTAGTCCTCCGTACCCGTACCCCAGATCGACGCCGTGTCCTCGCCGTCGATGTAGATCTTCTCATCGCCCTCCCCGAACCACGATGGGCTGCGCGTGCGGATCGCGAGGACGGTGCCGACGTAGTGCCCCTTGCCCTTGGTGTCGAGGATCACGTAGTCCTTGCCCTGCTCGACCGGGTACTCCTGGCGATACTGCGCGTAGAAGTAGGGAGTGTCGTCCGCGATCGAGTCGAGCTTGATCCAGTCGATGTTGTAGTAGAGCAGGCTCAGGTTCTTCTCGCTCTGGTTGATGAGCTCGATTCGGGCAGAGCGCCGGAACGGCATCCGCCAGAAGCAGTTGTACGAGTCCGCGTCCTCCACGACGACAGGGACGCTGATGACCTCGGTGCGCTTGCCGAAGCAGTTCGCGAAGAAGTCGCCGAGAGGCGCTTCGACGCCCGGCCGGTCGGACCCGTCCCAGTAGATCCGCAGGAGGATCTCCTGGTGGTTCGCCGAGCCTTCGGGCGCCCAGCCCTGCTTCTCCGGGCCGAGGAAGGTGAACCACATGTGTGTGATGACCCCCGGACCCTCGGCATCAAGGACGACCTTCGTCTGTCCGGGAGCGACGTTCGAGTTGTCCCAGTTGCCGGAGGCGTAGGTTCCGTCAGGGTGGCGCTGCGTGGAGGTCGACCGCATGGACCGGCCCTCCATCGGCTTGGCCAGGTCGGCCAGGTCTTGGGCCAGGACGGGCGCGATCCAAGCCGCGGACAGAACCGCAAGCAGAAGGGCTGGAGCGCGCAAGCTGCACAGAGCTCTGGTCGTCATGGGGGGTGAGACTGCCTCCCTTGTGGACACACCTAGGGGCGGCCCAATGTGGCCGCCCTCGCTCGAGGCGGTGGTTCGCATCACCGCAGTCGCAGGAGAACGCCATCGCCCGGCGCGATCGTCAGCTTCACATTGGCCACGTGCCCGTCGTCCGCGGCGGCCAGTTCACGCCACTTGCCGTTGTCGCGGCCTAGCTCGTCCACGCCCGCTGAGACCTGCTCTAGGGCCAGCGACACGTCGGCGGGGTTCTCGATGCTGCTGTTCACGACCATGACGTGGTTGGTGCCTTCGGCATCATCCACGAATGCGCCGATGACGAGCTCCCCGCACCGCGTCGCGATGCGCCCGTCCGCGGGCAGCTCCTTGGCCCCGGCGGGGACAGGCGCCGTGTGCCACGCGCCTATGGACCGCAGCTTCACGAGGACGGGCCCGAGCACGGCCAGCTCCTTGTTGATGACCGCCACGTCGGCCCCGGACTGGGAGAGCTTGCCGGCGTCATCGAACACCAGCCCCGTGGTGAACCACTGTATGCCCTTCATCCCGTAAGCCAGCGCTCCGTAGACGCTCTGCCGGAGCTTGACGGCGTTGTCGGGGAGGTAGCCGGCTCCTGGCTCGCCCCGTTCGTAACGCCTGTCGGCATTGCCCTCGACCCAGCAGATGAGGGGGACGCGGGCCTCTAGCGCCGCGGCTCGATGCACGGCGAGCCGACCGAACTGGCTCGGCTGACCCCACCACCATTGATAGTAGTCGTAGCTGAGAATCCACGCGTGGACGGTCCGGAAGTACTGGTTCAGGTCAGTGAACGACACCAGGTTGATATAGCCCGGATGGGTCGGGTCCGATGCCTGGAATGCGGCGAGGCGCTCGCCCGCCTGGGCGAACTCCTCGATCCTGGGCTCATCCTGGACGTAGTAGCCCCAGATAGCCTTGTCACCACGGTGCCTTGCCGCGAACTCGGGCGTCGCGTCGAAGAGCATGGCCTTCAGGTGGTGAGCCCTGCAGAGACCAAGCTGCGCGACCCTGACCATCACGGTGTTGAACCCGGCGTCGACGAACGCGTTGGCCGTCGCCTCGTCGGTCGGCCCGCCCCAGCCGGAGATCATGAACCCCGATGAACAGATGTCCCATCGCTGCGCCGGGGGCTGCTCGCCCTGGGGCCCGGCGAAGGACGGAGAGGCTGACAGCACGGCGAGCCCGGCCAAGGCAGTGGCCATGTACAGCATCGTACGCATTGGGTCCTCCTCTGCTTACGCCGCCAGGTGCTTCCGGGTGGGAGCGCCTCGTTCCTACCAGGGTTCGAGCGGATGCGAACCGGTTGCCATCACCGGCCGCCCTCGGGACCCGGCGTGCGTACCTCCCAGCCAACCTCCCGCCGGTAGTCGAGATCGCCGTGCTGAGGCCCGAGGCGAAGGAGCGCCCTTGCCACCGTGTCGGCAGCGTCGGCGCTCCAGTTGGTCTTGTGATCGGGGTCCGGCGGCCGTATGTGATCCAGGAGCTCGGCGGCCCACCGCGGGTCCACCTGGGCCGCCGCCGTGGTGACGTCACGCCACGACTGGCGCCCGGCACTCACTTCGTCACTGGGCATGTCGGAGATGATGTTCTCGAGCAGGGCCCCTGCAAGGTCCGGGCGCGTACGTGCGAGCGGTGTCAGGATTCGTCCGTCCCCCCAGCCGTCGTATCCGGGCGGGCTGTCCCACCGACAGATCCTCAACCCGGCCAGCGCAGGACGTTCGTAGCCGCTGTAACCGACATCTGCCAACGTGGCTGACAGGTCTAGCAGGCCCCCGGCCCCGAGCTGTCCGCCCCACGGGTCGGACGTCGCGTATTCGCACGCCAGGTCGACGCCCTTCGCGAACAGCGGCAGGGCCTCCGCCTCCGGCGCCTCCTGGGCGAGCCTGATCAGAGCCTTGGCTCGCATCCGTTCGCCGCGGATACTGTCAGCCGCGCGGAGCGCATCCGCGAAACTGCGTGCGGCCAGGTACGGCACGCCATACGCTAGCGCCTCCTCCGCGTAGACGGGTAGCGGGGGTCCCCCGGGGCCCGCTAGCACACCCAGACCAGGCACCCGCTGCCGCTCGTCAGCGCCATCGCCATGGCCCTCAGCCCTGCGGAGGAACGGGACGACGGCGTCCGGGTCCGTCGTCGCGAGTCGCCTGGCATGGGCCTCCACGATGGCCGAGCGAAGTAGCAGGTGCACCGGGCCGTCGATCACACCAAGAAGCTCCTCCGTCGGGAACTGGGCAGCGACGCGTGCGATGCGCTCCTTAGGTACGACAGGCACGGCGTTCCGGGCCGTGGACGCGACAAGCTCGAATGCAGCCTTGACGTCAATGAGGCACACGGCTGCCGCCGCGGCCCAGTGCGCGTACCCACTCCCCTTGGCCCTGGTGTCGGAACGGCCGGCCTCCGCCGCGACTTCGCGCACGAGGCCCTCGGCCCGAGGGTCGCCCAAGAGGTAGAGCGTCCTGGCTGCTTCGGACTTGGCCCCGAGCGTCTCAGGCATCGACGGTGCCTCGGCCGCGTGAGCTAGGGCGCCTTCGGCAATCGTCCGTGCGACAGCCGGGTGTTCGCTAACAAGCTCCTCGGCGTAGGCGGCCAAGCTCAGGAACGGCACTCCGCTCCCGGCCTGCGCCGCCAGCTCCTTCAGTCGCGCTACGGCTGCGTCATCGTCGATCTCGCCGGAGGTCAGCGCGTCGACACACTGCTCCGCTCTGAGCGTCCACGCGACATCGCTCCTGGCGCCCGCCTGCTCGATCGCGGCAACCGGATCGAGAGCCATGAGCGTCCCGAGCAAGTCCAACCGCGTCCAGTAATCGGGGGTCTCCCGCCCGTGGTCCGGGGTTGCGGCGAGAGCCGCGTCGAGCACCTGGCGGGCGAGCGCACGGGCCGCCTCGTCCGGCACCGGGGTGCGTGGGTCCGGTATCGGCGCTCCCAACGTCGGCTCTGACGCCTGGGGGAGTGTCAGGACAACATCGCGCGCATCGTGCGCGACCACCGTCGCAACCATCGCGTGTCCCGGCGCTTCGGCGATCAGCACAACGTTGCCCGCCGGCAGGCCCCGGATCGTGAGGCGCCCCTCCGCGTCAGTCGTCGCCCGCCACGACCCCACGACCGAGGCGGGAAGGTGCGGCTGGTCCATCTCGCCCCCCCAGCCTTGCTGGTTAGACTCGTCCCCGGGTCCTCCCGCAGGCCCGGGCCGACCGGGCATCTCCCGCCCGGACACATAGGGCCTCGGCGCAAGCCGCCCCGTGACCGCGACCACTGTGGCGCCTTCGATGGCCTCACCGTCCGCCCCGACGGTGCGCCCGGAGACCTCGCCCGGGTATGGCTTCAGCACAAGGTCGCCGAAGTCGTGGCTCTCGCCCGGCTGCGCTTCCCACCACGGAGTGACGACAGCCGGGAGGCCTGGCACGTCGAGCGTCAGCTTGTACCGCATGTCGCCTGGCAGATCGCTCCACGACACCTTGCCGTGCTCGTCGGCAGTCGCCCGGGGCGGCGTTTCTGGGTCTGTCGGCTCCAGGCTCACGACGACGCCCTCGACCGGCTTGCCGTCGGTACCGACCACGCGCGCTCTGATGGCAACGAGGGCCCCCCTGCGGATGACGATCGTCACGGGCTCGGTGTTCTCGCCGACTGTGGTCTCAACGGGGTCCGCGCCGCTCTTGGACTCGTGTACCGTCGCCTTCAGAGTGTGTGTCCCCGCCTTCACGCGGGAGCACTCGTAGAGCCCGGGTTCATCCTCGCTCTCCATGAACAGACCGACGTCCCGCCAGTCGTCCCACAGCGTGATGCGCGCGCCGGAGACGGGCTGGCCGGCGTCGTCGGTGGCGCGAACCGTAACGGTGTAGATACGCTCGAGTGCGATGTCGCCCAGGTCCGTCCCTTGAGGACGTACTACGGCGTCGACATACCTGGAATCGTAGCGCGCCGACCGGTACGATCCAGGCGGGTAGATGCTGAGCTCCACTCTTCCCAATGGCCCACCGACAGTGAACCGGCCATCTGTGTCCGGGCGTACCGAGGTCCGAAGCGTGGATCCGGTGGTGTTCACCAGGACGAGGCAGCCGGATACTGGCTCACCCGTGTCCGACTTCACGACGCGGCCGGTCACAGGCGCCGCCTTGAGCACGTGAAGCCGCGCGACGCGGGTTTTGCCTGAGTCGACGTGCGCGGCAGTGGTGCCGTCGACAAGGTACTCCGTTGACGGGTGGTGTACCGCAGAGACGAGGTAGTCGCCAGGGGGCAGCTCCGGCAGGTCGGCGGTGCCGGCCGGCCCGAGTTCGACGTGGGCCTCGGCGTCCCCCGAACGGAGGTCGATTCCGGTTCCTGCGACGACTGCGGGATCGGGCACGTCCACGGCACGCAGCTGGAGGCTGCCCGCTGGCTCCAGAGCGATGTTGCGGCCTGACTCAGAGTGAGTCAGCACTGTGCCGTACCCCGCTGCCCGGATGCTGATGCATGCATGCGCGGCGGACGGGAGACACCCGAGCGTGAAGTCCCCGCTCTGGTCCGTGTCCGCGCCGACATCGATCGGGATCACCGGGGGAAGATAGCAGATAGGCGATCTCTCAGGCCCAGCGGCACGGTCGAACGACCGCGGCCTGACCCGCGCTCCGACAACAGGAGCGCCCCCCTCGCCAACCACTCTCCCTATGAAGGGCTCAGGCGTTGCAAGGCGCAGGGGTACTGGTGCATCGAGCTCGTCCACATAGGTACCGTCGAGCGACCAGGCCTCCTTGTAGGCGTAGACGCCGTACGTCACGTCGTCGTTGTCAGGGTCGAGGTCTGCGTCGCGGAGCTCGAACGAACCGTCAGGTCCGACTCGGCCCTCGGTCACAAGGGTCATCTCCGGCCCGATCTCGGGCCCGGCGCGGCACAGCCAGACGCGCGCGTCCGCGATCGGCTCTCCGTCAACGGAGCGGACGTCGCCTCGGAGGATGACGTCCGCGTCGGCGAAGGGCAGTGCGGAGAACAGCAGGACCGCGGCAATGTAGCGCATGGCGTCGGGTCCCCTTCCCGGCCTCGTGCGAGGTCGCCTGACTGCTACGACGCCTAGTGTACTCCATGGTGACGCGTAGTGGCGAACCCGACGTACCTCCGCCTAACACGGACGCGCCTTGCGCGCACGTCCGGAGCGAGTTGTCGGCAGCAGCGAAGACAGGGGAGGTGGCACGATGCCCCTCACGTGACCCGGTCACTTCGGGACGAAGTGGCCCTGGCAACCTACATCGACGTCGGACGGAACCCGCGCCACGACCCTGAGGCGCAACGTCCGTGGCGCCTCACTGGGCGCCAGCTTGAATCGCCAGCCTTGCCATGCCGCCGGGTAGCTTCGCTCCCGCACAACCGGCTGCGGCCGCGGCGTGGCGGCGTCGGCAGCAGTACCCCTGATGAGTGTCCCGATGTCGCCGACAGGCCAGGCTCGGCCGCCGCGGCGCAACGTGACCGCCATATGGCCAGTACCGCCCGTCGCGGTGGCGGGTACTGTGCAGGCAAGGTCCCACGCCCTCGTGCCCTCCTCGGACGCCGGTGCCGGTTTCATCTCAACAGCAAGCTCGCGGGCCGCCTCAGCCTGTATGGCGCCCTCGTCAGCCACCGCGAACTCCGCGCCCAACGAGGGCGCCTGCCCGGGCGCCACGGCTTCCAGCAGCGCGACCTCGAACGGCCTGAGCGTCACCGCGCGGCCGCGCGTGAGCCGCGCCGGGCGCGGGTACCAGCGGTAGACGTGCCAGTCGGTGTCTCGCAGGCCCCATCCGGCGCCCAGGTCGAGCTGCACCGTCGCATCGGCCCACGTGGCGTTGTTGAGCGCGATGAAGGCGCGGTCGCCACCGGGGCACAGGTAGCCGTACACCTCGTGCCTGCGCGGATCCCCCAGGATCAGGCGTGAGCCCTTGAAGCAATCGGGGTGTGCTCGCAGGATCTCGATGAACTGCGCCATCTGCCGCAGCCCTTCCGGGGGCAGTTGGTCAAGTCCCGCCCAGGGCTGCGCAAGGAGATTGCCCCTCGCAATGTCCATGATGAAGCCCTCTTGCCAGCGCTCCGAGCCGATGCAGCTATTCCACCCCCAGTCCGACAGCCACACGCCCAGGCTGTCCTTGCCCAGCGGAGGCACGAACTCGCAGTACCGCAGTGCCTGATCGAGACCCACGTTCACGCTGTCCCGAACGTAGAGCGTAGGCTCCGAGCTGGGGCTGGCCCCTTCCATGGCCAAGCCCGCATCGAAGATCGTGTCCGCATGGAGCAGCCACCAAGGCGAACGACTGCCCCAATAGAGCATCACGAACGCCTCAGGGCAGGCCTCGTCGAGCTGGCGCAGGTTGGCGATGATGGCGTTGTCGTTGGCCTCGATCGAGTACACCCCGGGTAGGTGATCGTGCGTCGGGTTGCCGCACAGCGCCAACATACCGTCCATCTTGAACAGCCGTACTCCGTTGACGCGCGTATGGTGCGCAAACGCCTTGGCGTACAGGGTGGGGAATGGCTCGGTAGCCCGGCAGAAGCCGGGGATGTCAACGGTGCCGTAGGCCTCGTCGTAGTTCAGCGCGCGATGGGAGAGGGGATTCTCGACGATGTTCCACCTGGCTTGTTGGGTGTCATACCACAGGCCCAGCCGCGCGCCCCCCTGGCCCAGTCGTTCCGCGATAGGAGCCAACCCTCGCGGAAAGCGGACCGGGTCGGCCTGCGACAGATCACCCTGTGGGTCGTGCCAGAACTCGATGGAGAAGATGTCGAAGCGACACCCCGTCTCGGCCGTGAACCGCTCCATCGCCTCGATCTGCCTCGTCACGGTCTCCTCGGAGCAGCCGAAGAAGTCCTCGCCCGGCCAGCTCGCGAAGCTCTCGTAGATCGCGTACGGTCTGTCATGACCGCGCCGCGTGCGTCGCATGTGGCTCTGCAGGTAGTCCCGAAAAGCGGCCTGCGCCCCGCCTGAACGAGCTACGCCGTAGACGGCGTCGAAGGCCTGGTAGGCCTGGCCCGGGGCGAGCTTGGCGCCGGGAAACTGCAACAGCCGTGCGACGCAGTCCTGTCCGATGGCCCAGCCCGCGGGGTGAGCCAAGCCCACAAAACGGTCGTCGTCGATGACCACGGGCATCCCGATGTCGCCGTTGGTGACGCTCCGGCCGGCCCGGTACGTGCCCAAGCGCATGTCCATCAAGCGGACGTCGCTGTCGCCGGAGTTCCGCACCCTCAGCTCGCGGCAAAGCACCGTGCCTCTCGGCTCCCACCGATATGTCACCGTTACCTCCAGCCGCGGCGATGCCGAAGTCAGGTCGACGATCACGACTCCGGCCTGCCGACGGACGTCAGTCACCGTCAGATCCGGCGTCGCGAGGGGCTGCCCCACGGTCACGTACTGCTCGAAGAAGTAGGGCCAGGTGCTCTTCTGCTCTATGCTCCAGGCGCCGTCGGGGTCGAAGGCGTCCAGCTCCGGGGTGCGCGTGATCTCTTCGCGGGACTGAAGCGCGATGACGTTGTCCCCACCATAGCGCACCATGTTCGCCGGCAACGGGATCTGCGCGAAGCCGTTCCACCTGCGACGGGCGTGGCGCTCGCCCACCGGGTGGCCGTTCAGGTACACGCGGCTCAAACCGAAGTCATACACGCCACAGCCGCCGATCGTCAGGGCGAGTGGCCTGCCGCGTGCCGATTCCGGGATGACGACATGGGTGCGGGCCCATTCGTTGCCTACATCGGGCACGATGGGGATCGGGGTGGTACGTCCCTGCCAGGCCGCGTCGCGGTAGTCGTGCGCCGCATACTCGGTGCTCTCGTTCTCGAACCGCCAGCAGCGCCAGCCGGTGATCGGAATGCGCATGGCGGCCGTGTCGACGTCGATCTCCACCTCGGGAGATAGCCCCAGGTCGAGCGTCTTTCCGCTAAGCTGGTTCGTCCACGACACCGCCCGTAGACCCCGCGACGTGTCGCAGACGAAGGCGAACGCCGACGTTGCGATCCGAATGCGCTGTTCGGGGACCGCGGTTGGCGTGGCGAGCCCCTCCTTCGGCAGCGCAGCCATCATGGCGCTTAGCACCGCCAACCAGACGATGCCGTCGTGTGGACAGCGCGTGCCGCGCCTCTCCGTCGTGAGGACATCCCGCCTGTCCGCACAGGCAACGCCCGAGCGATGTACCCGGTCCCGGCAGCGCGCTTGACCTTGCCGCCGGGACCGCGTATCGGGCCCGCTCATTCCGGGCAATAGCGTGCTACTTCGCCGCCAGCTTGTTGGCTTCGGCGAAGAAGAACTCGGCGCACTTCACAAGGTCCGCCTCGCTCCACTGATGCTCGTACTCGATGGAGAACACGCCCTTGAAGCCCTCGGCCTTCAACGCGGCCAACTGCCCGGCCGCGTCCGATGCGCCGGTGCCCCAGATGACGTCGTGCATGTCGCCCGTGCGGGCGCTGATGTCCTTGAAGTGCAGGCTGACGACGCGGCCCTCGAGCTTCTTGATGCACTCAACCGGATCGAGCCCGCTCCGCACCCAGTGACCCGTGTCGGCACACGCGCCCACGCGCGGAGACGCGCCCGGCACGGCGGCGAGCACGGTCTCCGGGTTCCAGTAGTGCGAGGGCTGTGGATGGTTGTGTATGGCGATCTTCATGTCGAACTCGCCGACCAGCTTGTCGAGGGTCGCCACGTTGTCCTCGCCGGGCTCGGTGACGATGGTCTCGAGGCCGATCTTCTGGGCCCACTCGAAGAGCCCCCGGGCGCCGGGCTCGTCGCCGGGGACGCCGGTGACGCCGAAGTTGACGATCTTCACCCCGCAGGCCTCGGCCTTGTCGAGGAGGCCCTTGATCTGCTCATCCGACATGCCGGGCCCCATGCCACCCTCGAGGTCCTTGCTCAGGCGCTGTCCGGGGAAGGCCTCGAGATAGTGCAGTCCGAGGCGCTGGGCGAGCTCCAGAGTCTCGTAGAGCGTCGCCTGGTTGTTCGTCCAGGCTTGGATGGCTAGCTTCCAACCGAGCTTCTCGGCGCCTGACTCGTCATACTTCGGCGCCGCCAGCTTGTAGTCGACGAGCTCGCCCGTGGCGACCTGACCGTTCGGACCCTGCGTCTCGGTCTTCACGGTACCGACCCCCTTGGCGTACCACACCGTGCGTGTGAACTCCCGATCGCCGAACTCCGTGGTGTTGACCAGCTTGAGGCAATTGTCGAATGTGCCCTTGGGGACGGTCACGCTCTCGACCGCGTCGAGCTTCAGCTTCATAGTGATCTCGAGGGTCTGGTCGCGCATGGTGGTCTTGAAGGTCGCCTCTTGCGTCTGGCCGAGCTTCATCTTGCCGGCGAGTTTGGCGGGGGGATCGAAGGGTATCGCCCTCGGCTCGCCGCCCTGTGGCCCGCCGAAGAGCATCCCGTAGATGACATAGCTGTCCCCATCGACGGTCTCGAAGGTCCCCATTCTGAAGCCGCCGTCGGCCGACGTTGCCATGATCGGAGAGATCTGCCTGCCGCCGACATCCTGGGGTGGCAGCACCTCCAGGGTCGACGCGCCCCCACCCCCCGTAGCTTGCAGTGTCCACGTCGATCCGACGGTTTGAGGCATGTAGTCCTGAAGGGCGTACTCGGCGTCCTGCGCGAGAGCCGAGCCTAAGCACAGTGCCACGAAGGCACCTATTGCTATGAGCATGATCCTACGGTGCATCGCCTGCGCACCTCCTCAGTAGCGGAGACAACCGAGGCGTCTCCTCGTGTCGCGACGCCCTTCGGTGGCAGCACGGTGTTCGCCTCCGTGCGAGGTTGGGCCGACAGGCGGCTGCCCGCCCAGGGGCGCTACTCGACCGGCCGCACCATGCGCGAGACCTTGAGCGTGTAGCCTTCCGGCGACCGCCCCACGATGTCCACCTCGATGCCGCGGTCTTCGTCCTTGAGCACAGTGCCGTCAGTGAACAGCGCGTTGTACAGAGTCGCGAAGAGGGGCTTTAGCTGCGGGCTGTCATCGTCGGGTCGCGCGGCGATGACCTGGACCGGCCCATGGCCCGATTCCGCCGCGGTGCTCACCGTGTAAAGCAGCACGCCCGGCTCCTCCGCCTCGTCCATCTCGTGGCTGCGGGCTTCGACGACGTAGGCCTCCTCGTCGCTGAAGGGCAGCACGATCGCCTTAAGCCCGCCCTCACGCTCGATCGGTGTCAGCATCTGGGTCGACTCGCCGTCACGCACGACGGCGGCCTGATCGTCGTCGAGCCAGCCGAGCTTCGCCTTGTGCCAGGCGAGGTAGTGGCACCCGGACGCGACCAGCCCCATCGGATCCCAGCCACCGACGTAGCCGTGGGTGCTTCTGTCGCCGTACCCGTATAGGTCGGGCAGGCCGAAGACATGTCCTGTCTCGTGGATGAGCACCCGCCAGCCCCAATGGTCGTTGCGCACGTCGTTGCCGAATGTGGCCGCGTGGCGCATCTCGATGCCGTCGGCTGCGATCCCGTCACCGGGGTCGGCGCGGAATGTGGGCGAATTGGGCGTGCCCGGGTTCTTGGAGCCCGCGACGTAGACGATGTCGTACCGGGAGAAGTCCACCTCCGGATCGGCCTTGCCGATGACCTCGGAGAGGTAGTGCTTGTGCGTCTCGAAGCGGCTGCAGTCGTACTCGCCCGTCGTCGAGGCCGCGTCCATCGGGATCCATCGACGGACCGCGTCGACCTTGAGTGACATACGCCCATAGGAGGCGCGCCGGTAGTACTCGACAGCGCCCGGCACGAGCGCGTCGTAGAGGGATTCGGTGGTCTCCTCTATCTCGGCGTCGGGGAACCTCGCGAACAACATGACCGCGCGGACCTCGCCGGAAGGTCGCACGAAGCTGTCATAGTCGGTGGCAGCCTCCTGCAGACCGTCAAAGCGCCGCT
>Ga0315280_10008250_pt1 | contig 13670 bp, 17 predicted proteins | sample YL17G06_40_MG_FD_203697 | JGI IMG/M metagenome (GOLD analysis project Ga0315280, IMG submission 203697) | Sediment microbial communities from Yellowstone Lake, YNP, Wyoming, USA - YL17G06_40 | ecosystem: Environmental > Aquatic > Freshwater > Lake > Sediment | place: USA: Wyoming | collected...
CCGCTTGAAACGTATTTTCGGATCTTCTTTTCTGGCGGAGAGATCAAACGCCTAATGAGATTATCCAAGAGAAATGTGGGAATATGCCTATCGCTTTCGCTGCAATCTGCCATGTGAATCAGGCCGGATGATGTAGGCTTTCGTTTCCAGACTGATTAAAAAGCCATAGGCCGCAGTCGCAGATCGAGTGAACTTTGTCTGAACTTGCGCGGGTATCCTTTGAGGCGCTTGCGATAGCGGCGCCTGCTAGCTAACAAATTGTAGTCACTTCAGAGTTGAAGAGCCGTCACTTCAGATTTCGAAGAGACGACAAAACCCCGCTACTTGATTATGGTGACAATGTCACCATCTTGAACCACATGTTCCATGCCGACACGTTGAGGACTGAACCTTACACTGATTCCTGAAACCAACGCGAACTTCGCCTCGCCCGCGAATCTTCTGTGGATCTTCTGACACACATCAAAGATGGTTGAGCCGGCGGTTACGATGAGGGGCTCCTCGAAATCGGGTGATCCATTCCTTGGTTTGAGGTAGACCTTAATCAGCCTCAGCCTATCATTGATCGCCTGCCTCAACTCATCGAGGTTGACGTTGCGATCCGCCGAGATCGGGATTAGATCCTCGCCAATTCGCTTCTTTGCCTCAGCCACGTACTTGGAATTGACCAAATCGATCTTGTTCAGCACAGTTATGGATGGGATGTATTTTCGATTTCCAACAATCAGATCGATCAGTTGATCATCAGTAATGTCTTCCCTGATTATGACGCTGCCGTGGTTGATCTTGTATTCGTTCAGTATTGCTCGCACTGTGGATACAGTCATGTGGGTTAGCTTGCAGGCTGCGGTTATGCCTAGCCCGCCTTGAGAAGCGGGGGTTACTGTAACATCGGGAGGACGAGTATTGAGCCGGATGCCTATCTCGTAGAGCTCCTTGATCAGCACGTCGATCTGGCCGGGTAGGAACACATCGAGAACTAGGATTATGAGGTCGGCGTTCTTCGCAACAGATAGTACTCGCTTTCCTCGACCCGTGCCCGTTGCCGCCCCTGAAATGATCCCAGGTAGATCCAGGATCTGTATTCTCGCCCCTTGATACTCAAAAAGGCCCGGAACAACGGTTAGGGTTGTGAAGGCGTAGGGTGCGACTTTCGACTTGGCGTTTGTGAGCTGATTGAGGATGGTTGATTTTCCTACGCTCGGTAAACCTATCAGTACGGCTGTGAAGTCACCGCTTTTCTTTAGCTCGAAGCCCACTCCGCTCTGCTTGGAGGATTGCGAGCGTTCCTGTTCAGCCTTGAGCCTTGCGAGCTTGGCTTTCAGTAAGCCCACATGGTGCTCGGTGTGCTTGTGGATCTGGGTCCGTTTCATCTCCTCCTCGATGGCCCGAATCTTTTCCGGTAACCCCAAGCTCGCACACCCAAATCACGAAGGAAGATGCAAACAGCAATAAACCGAGTGTTAGAACCATTCAACCAGACCAATGGGCACGTGCGGGATTCCGAGTCAAATGCGTGTGACTATGCGGACAGAAAACCTAGCCCAACGTTAACGCAAACGTGAAATCTCCCGAACCGACCAAACCAATCTCGGGAGGGTGTATGACACCCAAACATGAGGTGTCAGACACCTTGACAAATTGACGTGGTGGGGTCGGTGGGATTTGAACCCACAATTCGTGGGACTAATGACACTTTTGGGAGCCCGAAGGGATTCGAACCCTCGTTATTGAGGGTTCGACATCGATTTCTCGCCTTCAGTGTTTGTCTATTGAGCGTACTGTTTGCAGCCTTCACAATACCATTTCTGGTACTCTTGAACATAGGTCAAGGGTTTGCCGCAGTTCGTACAGAAGAACTTGGTTTGGGTTGGCGGTGGAGGGGGAGGCGTGCTAGGCTTCTCTTTCCTTAGAAGCGCCACAATACCTGCCACCAACAGCAATAGGGCGCCAAGCCAGAAGCCTAAGACCACAAACAAGCCGAGCAATCCGCTGAGCAGCATCACGGCACCGGACGCTTTTGGGTGGCTTTTGACGAAGGCCGCCCCAATCAATCCAAGGATTGAGAGAATCCCGCCCACAACCGAGACTCCGACTAAAGTTACGCCAGAACTGAGACCAAAGGCGGCGAGTATTCCTCCGGCAAGAAAAAGGATCGGAGCCGCCACCAACCCCAGTATTCCGCCTGCAAGTCCGAGAACGAACTCGGGCGTTCTCTCAGCCATTCACGACCCCTCGTAGTAGCAGTCTGATGTGAACGTGTTGCCTGATGTGGTGACGACCCTGATTTCGTACTGTTGGGCGAAGCCTGCCTGAATGTTGCTTGGGATGGTGATGGGTATGCTTACGGTTTCTCCGGGCTGGATCTGTGTGGGGTTTGCATTTACAATTTGGTCAGCGTAGTAGACTGTTGCTATGGTTACAAGAATGAGTCCTGAGTTGGTCACATTGAGCAGGTTTACCGTTTCTTTGTGGAAGGCGCAGAAGTAGGAGGAGGAAGACTCGATGGTTAACTCTTCTCTGGCGGGAATGGTGATGCCATGCAAGGTCAGGACGAAAGTAGGAGAACAACTTTCAGTGCTCCCGAGGCACGTATCATAGTACCTAACTTCCAGCGGAGTAGTGGATTCAAGAATCTCGAAGGCTATTACGTCAGATTTCACTTCTTCGGGTCTAATCGTTTCTCCGGAGAAAGGATGGAACTTGGCTTGGTAGAGATACCCCTTGTCAACCCAAACCTCCCATATCGATAGAGGCGAGAAGACGAATGTCTCTTTGACCCCCACGTTTCTTGTTCGTAATTGTAGTGCGAGGTACTTGTAACCTGATTCGGCTTGGGAGTAACCTGCAAATCTCTCGTACCAAGTTCCATTGAACGTTATTTCGACGGGCACCTCATCTGAACCAATCCTCATGATAAATGCTTGACCAAACAGTACCGTGCTACCCGTTGAGAGTTCCTGCGTAGTTGTTGTCTGAGGTGGGGCGTTTTGCGGAACCCTAGAATATGCTCCTGCAACGACTGCTACCAGTATAACCAATATTACGATGATGACAAGGTTTCTCTTTGCGTGTGAAGGCCTAGCCTGCAAGGGAGGAGCCGTCGGCAGTGGCGCTGTGGTTGATGCTCCGCAATTTGTACAGAATCTTACCCCTACCGGGGTCTCGGCCCCGCATCTTGAACAAAATGGTAAGTTCTACCACCTGAGTACGTCCTCCTTCGCCCCTTAGTTAATTATTGTGTCACTTGCGCAAATTATTCTGTAAAATTTATTCATTCACTCACCAACCTACTCGAATTCTTGCGTCGAATGCGCCAATGAACGTTGGCTGGCGCAGGTCTCAGTATCAGACGATGCGGGCCGCGATTTTCGCGCTTCGAGCAGCCTTTGAGCCACGGGTAGAAGCTCTTGATGATTTTCCTGTACTTGTTCTGGGAATTCGGATGAGTGTGTTTCTGGTTGATCCTGAAAACGAGGTCTTCGATATCCTGCACGGTCGCGTCTTCAAACTTCTTGTTCAGCATCCTAGACATTTCGTTGAGTCTGACGAAATCGATTACGATTGTGGCGAGTCCAACCTTCGTGCTGCGCACTTTGTAGTATCTTGCAAGGGTCTCCTTGTTATGCGGATCACTTTCAAGGAGCGCAAGTTGCTTCCCCAGATTCCTCCGCAATGGGTAGATTAGTTCTGCTCTGCTCATGATTCACCTTTGCATCTTGGTTCATACCATGGTTACCGAGAACAGAGCATGCCGTTACCGTCGGTCACAAAATAGGTCGCACACCCGTGTTTTGCGGGTGGGGATTTCAACTCAAACTGCATTGGACCAGCAGTCGGTTCAGCTCTGCCTCAAATTGCCAACCCTAATATCTGTAAATTGCCGCCGAAAAATATCGGCACAAATCGGCAACAGAAATCTTTTCGCGTTCAGGTCATAAATTGATTCATATCCTCTGATGTATATTTCCCAGTAAACACTTCTGGAACATTGTGCAGCCTCAGAGCTTTATGTCACAACTGGAATAAATCTCAACCATGGCAAGCCAAAACATCAAACAACATGTTTTGCAACAGTTGAGCGCTTGCCCAAATCTGTTTGAACTTTTCAAGACTGAAATACCGCAGTCTCCGCAGCTGACCGTGAAGGTCTACGACGACCCGAACATTGACCAAACCTGGGGTCAGCGTTTCACATTCTGGAGCGTTTTGTTGCACGATTCCGATCCGCAGTTCAACGCACTGCTACGAGAACTCGATTTGCTGGTTGCGAAATGCAGGGCCGCCTACGGGGAGAAGCGCCTCAGCAACGGAATAAAGAGCAATCCCTTCTCCTTCCTTTCCGAACTGATTGCCTATGACGCCTTTCAATCGAATGACATCGGAGTCGATATCGAACCTCCTCCGGCTCAGGGCTCAAGAAAGAAAATGGATTTTGCGGTAAACCTTGACAACCGGAAAATTATGGTTGAAGTCATCGCCCCGTTTCCACGCGAGAAAATGATTAGGCGGGGCGCTGGTTTCGGACCGATGGATTCGGGCCTTTCGGAAAAGCTGGCACATGAGATCGTTATTCATTTGGAGGGAATGGGACATCCAACCGACCCTGTGATAATTATGGTAGATGGGGTTTACAGTGCGCTTGATCCGATCAATGCCGAGGCAAGCATCGATACACTGAACAATCACACACCTGCGCTTGCCGTGTTTGTCTCTGCAGTCCTTCTGTTCAGGAGTAATTGGGGAAACTCAATCTGGGTCAATCCTTCAGGACCGCAACTGACAATGAAAGAGATTGCTTTGCTAAACAAAATATTCAGGATTCCAGGCTGATTGCGATAGAATGAATGGCCAATTATGCTACTATTCTGTTGTGCTTGAATTCCCCATGTCCTGAGTTTGGACTCATTGAATTGCTTTTTTCCCTTCGACAAATTCGTGAAATCGTTCTTCTTTGCCTCCTGAATATTGCACCGTTAGGTCACTCGGAAAGACCCAAACTAGGACTGGCCTTCGCGCGTCGAGGGTCTCTCCGCAGTTGGGGCCCACCGTTTTTGTGCGGAGCTCTTCGTACCCCGGCACCACCTCCTGAGCTTCTTTTGCTGTCTTGCCCAGAATGCAGATCTTGTGAGGTTCAAGAATCCAGAGTTCTCGCTCAAGCCATTTTCTGCCGCAATTTCCTGCGAGCGCTTTAGGAGGATGGGATCGGTCGCCCTTGTCGCACCTGCACTTGATTGCGTCGGTGAGAAAGTAGCCATTCTTCTTGAACTCCTTCAGGGCCTGCTCAATGTCATCGTGATTTATGCCCAACAGGCCAAGAAGATGATTCCTCAGAATCTCGGCGTAGCCTTCTATCGGTTTGGGTTCGTAGAAATATCCCTCGCTTGTTCCGGGGGGCGCTTCGGCAATGAACACAACTTTCACGCGTTCGGGCTTCCAGTCAATATGTGTGCGATACTTGATGCAGGGCTTTTGGAAATTCCATCTCTCTAGGGTTGATGATGTTGCGAACTTCCTGCAGTCCTTGCATCCGTTCAAGTCGCGCTCGAAAATCTCAGCGTCACTCATCGACTATCAACCATCGCTGCTTGGCCTTTGTGAAACGACAGTAATTGTACTCATCGATGAGCTTGAGAATCGGGCGCTCAGAGATTCTAATGATTTCCTGCGATTGCTTCTGAAAATCGTCAACGAATTTCGCTATTCTTTGCATGAATTTCCAGTACTTGGATGCTCCCTTTTCTCTCGACTGTGCATACCAATAGCACCCGTACTTCCTTGCGATCTCGTCGTCCCACAATGGGAAAAATCCGGGTGCCAGCATGTGGAGAGCTTTTGCAACAGACACAGGGCTCAGTTTCTCAGGGCTCTTCTTCCACTCCAGTTTGCGTGTAGCTTCCAGAAAATTGTCGAACAGCTCTTGTATACTCTGCTTGTCGGTTTCGGCGAACGTGGTAATGTTTCTCTTCTTGAAACCCTGTATCTTTTCCAGGTTCCTTTCCACGCACTCCTTCAGAGATTTGAAATCCAGTGGGCCATAACGATAGAGACCCGAGTTCCAAGTCAGAAGGAGAACACCCAGACCGTTTGCCATCTTCGAAGGCTCCTCCCCAGACATTTCGAGAAGGGACGTCGCCGCCTCATACATCGCATCGAGCGGCTCATTTTTGACGTAAGCCTCGTGCCCTGCCTTCAGGTCTTCGACGGTCAGAGTCTCAGGCGCTCGATCTTTCATATTTGAATTTATGGTGCGAACCCACAAATAGGTTGAAGGCTCTTGCGGATTTATCATCAGGAGATTGGGGCTTCATTCCGCTTCTGGAAACGCATCGAGCGTGCGGTTCTCAAATTCCTTGACTGGTATTTGCCAGATCTCGCCGTTCTCTGAGATATACATCGTTCCGCAGGACGAGCAGTAGAACTTCTCCGTGACGACCCAATTGTCCCGACGCCATTTCTGTGCCGTGCTTAGCAGGAAAGCTTCACGCCCGCATTTGGAACATTGCATATTGTTAGCTGCAGTCATCGCCGACCATAAGAAGCGAGCGGAGAGGGCATTCAACAGTGAGAGGTAAGGAAAACTTTTCTTTCTTTCTCTGAACTGTGCCCTCATCGTTCGCAAAGCGCTAGTCCGAACTTCAGCCCCTCACCGTAGGCTTGCTGCTCCCTCTTGTCCTGCAGCATTCTCTGAGCATGAAGCCCTTGAAGCCCGTTTTCTATCCGGTCGACGAACACAATTGCTTCGCCCAGAGTATCGTATGTAGGATCGGGGAGTCCTGGTCCTCCGCCGACCGCAGACCATTCTTCGATTTTACCAGAGTCGCCAACTATTAGATATTCAACCCTGAACTTACCGTCATTTTCACGTATGACACGGTGCACTAGCGTGGGGTCGGAATGTGCACTGCGAAAAACTTCTTCGCTCATGGTTGACCTCCATTGAATGATTTGTTCTTCCCGTAGCTTATTGATTCAATTGCCCTCTTTTCCAATATCTCCTTGATGCGTTCCCTGACCTCGTCGTAGTCGTCAATGTCAAAGTCCGCATGCTTGCTCACCACGACATTGTAGCACACCGCTCCGATTATTTCTTCAATGTAATCTGCCATCTCAATCGACCTCCTGTCTTCGATTTCAACGAGCTAATTTTGATTAGCATAGGAAGGCGAGCCATCTCACTTTCAGCAGAGCGTGATTGAAAATCGAAAGGGAGAATGAGTGAGCCTGACAGTTGCGAGCGCTTAGTCGTTTCCTGCCCACAGGGCGAAAGGACATAAGAGCGAGCTGAAACACGTCGGGTGCGACGTTACGTTCTAGAGAGAATCTTCTTCAAGAATTCGGAAATCTTTGCTCTCCTACCGCTGATCCAAAGTGCGGAATGAACCACGGCAAATGAAAAAATAAGGAATGCGAGATGCCAGACACCCGTATCCCGTGAGAACTCATTGTAGTAGAAGACTGTCAAGTCCACAATATACGAGTATGAAGCCTGAATTATGGAGAATCCCGCAAGCAAGCTTACGAGGAACTCTTGTTCACCAAACTGCACTTTCCGCCGACTCAAGTATTCGTATAGAACGATGGACAGCGCAATTACCCAAAACGAAGCTCCGACGCCCGAGGTACCGAACACTCTGAACCACACGATGTACTCGAACGCTACTGACAAGACATATCCGGCTGCAAGCCAGACATAGGCCAACCTACCAAGCTTGCCCCTTAACCATGCTTCGATGAGAAATCCGTTAATGAGGAATCCGAAGAAAACATTCCCAGCAACGTGGCCGAAGGAAGTGTGAAACAGGGGCCCAAATAGCAACTCCAAGATTTGCGGTGTTTGATTAAAACCAAACTTGTAGAGCAGATCGTTCCCCGTCCCAACCAGTGCGTATATGGCAAACATTGAAGATGACGCAAGCACTGTAGCGTACGGAAAATTCCCCCGCAACGATAGGCTGAAAGGCAAGAGCATTAGTGCGGATGCAAATAATGATAGCAGTGCGAGAAAAAGCTGCAGACTGAAGACAGAGAGATTCTTTTCCTGTGGGAAGACGCTCCATTTTAGCTGGCCGTCCGAAATCGTTGCAGTATTGTAGTACGAGTACAGCAGCGACCCAGACTCGGATTGGATTGTGACCCTTGTCGTGATTTCGCTAATCCGGTTGATCTGATCTTGCGGTTCAACTGTCGGAAAAATGGCGAGGCTTCCGTTGATGTTGACGTCCCTTAATCCAAGTGGAACGAGAGGAAAGATGACGCTCACTTCTCCGCCGGCTCTGAGCCTTCTGATGAAGATGCCAAAGGTAGCTACAGTGGTGTTGGTGCCTGCCAACTTGCCTGACTGGGTTCCCACAGTGTAATTTGCGTCAGCAGTCATGTTAGGGAAGGAATAGGCTGAGGTGTTGAACGAATCGTATGTCTGCGCCGACACCGAAAGATTGCGTATCTCGTCTTTGCTCACCACTGTAACTTGGTAGGATGCCCGCGCAGCGGTCCAGTGCGGAGAAATGTTCACAAGCAATACGAGCGTAATTGACCACAGTATTAGCAAAGCTGCAAACGTTTGATTTCGAGAAAGCATTGTTGCTCATGGCAGAAATGCAGCCTGTTGACTTAAGTCAGATGATGACGAACGCCCCGACGGATTGCTTAACTTCCATCTTCCAGAGAGCGAGCATTCACTTCAAAAACCAATTTATGTCTGTAATCTAATGATTTGATATGGAGACTGCACATAACAGGGTTGTAAGAGTCGTCTACGAACTCTGCCAGGAGTACAGTCGTTACAAGAAGGTTTTCGCGGACGGGATCGGAAAGAAGTACAGGCCGATAGTCATTCTCTCGAAGCCCTCGAAGGGTGGGAGGGCCGAGACAGTCACGTTCAATCCTGATGTCTGGGCTGAAACTGCGAAAGGCAGGGTTGACGTTTACGAAGTGTGGGATACTGAGTTCGAGGCAGAATGCGTGGAGGACGTTGTGTGGTTCGCGCTGACGAAGAACAACGGATACTTGCATATCGTGTGTCTTGACAAAAATCAGGAGGAGGTGGCGAGGAAATTAGATAAGATAGTCCTCAATTCGCTGTTCGATGAAGACGGCGAGCCGCTTTCGGTCCACCATAGAATCATCGCGCTTGTCCCGCAGGATCTCATCAAGCAAGATAGGAAACTCAAGTCATTTCTGTATAATGAACTGGAATTCTATCGATAATCCTAATCCCACCAAGCCCCACTCCATAGTATTCTGTCCTGTCGAGCTGGTCACAATGATTGCGATTGCTGAGATTTGCGGTCCCATACAAGCCACTCATCCCTAAAATTCTTCCACTTATGGGGGAGGCTTATTCCCTTCGACTCTAGCAGCTGAAAAAGCTGCATCGAAAGTTTACGCATCATAACAAATGCCAGGGCTGCGTCATGAACGCTGAATGTTCTTTCATCCGTCAACGATTTAGGTACATACTGGCTCGAAGGATGATGTGCGGGAACATAAACAACTTTGTTAAACTTCATCAACTGATCAGCAAGCTGAAGCGGAAGGACTTCTTCTTTGAGCGTGTTAACGAGCTTACCGAAAGGCCCCTTTGTTCCTCTGAATCTTGGTGGCGATGGCGTAAGACAAACGAGGCATCCTTCTATGTGCCAACAGGCGTTAAGAATGAAGATTCGTGTATTCTTTGCGAAGTCAATTGAATCAGCATAATCATGCAAATACATAAAGGCACGATAAATCGGGTCAGGTTCCAGAGTTTGTTTTCTACTTTCGTCGCTGTAAACTGGAACGATGTCCTCGACCAAAGACGCACCATCCCACTTTCCATTGCTGAGTAATTCTGACAAGTGTGAAGCTAAGTGTAGTTCACGTTCGTCAAGCATTTCCCCAGCGAGAACTTCAATCGCACTTTGCTTTCTTTCTGTGTACATACGATCTGAATCATTCTTGGAATTCCCTTAACTTAAAGGCCCTCAATCCCACCAAGCCCTCACTCTACACTTGCTCATTCTTCTATTTCGCAGATTTTCCTCCTCGCTTCCCTGTAGCTGCACGGCCTCCATTCAGTATCGAGTACAGCACCGTTCTGTTCAAGTTCGTCGATGCTGACGTATCCCCATTCGGCCATGTCGTCATCGTTCAGATTTGCGTAGCCGAATGCAGTCTTTTCCTTCGGATCATATTCAGCAATCAGCCAATAGAAACCGACAGAGGGAATCCTGTAGACTTGATAGATTGTCTTTTCTTCCAGCGGAACGTTCTCGGTCTCGTAGAGCTTCGGGATGTACGATGAGTTCTTTGCATATGCCATAATCCACCTCAATCCCACCACGCACGGACTCCGTAGCATTCCGTCCTATCCAGTTCGTCAGGCTCAAGCGATTTCAGCTTCCTCTCGATAGCGGTGTACATCGTTTCCCTTTCATGGTCTGTGTACTTCCTCGGAGTGTAGCCTTGCTTCGGTTTGTAGTTCGACGCCTGATTTTCCCAGTAGGGCGGATTGACGTAGAGCACCGGAGAGCCTTCTCTTCCGAATCTCGCTCCCATCACGTAGCCTTTGTTGTGCAGGTATCGCAATGCCTCGGCGACGTACTTTCCCCTGAAATCGTTGTATGATTCAACGTCCTCGATCCCGTCGGCCAGCTCAAGGACCCTCTGTATCAGAAACACTACGATCAGAAGTATGGGCAAGGAGCTTATGAGAGAGATTTTCTCAGCAAGAAAGACACAGAACAAACGCACAGTGAAACGAAGACCCCATCAGATTTCTATGAAGTAAGCTCTCCGTTCAAGCACTATTGGAACAACGAGCATCATGTCGGCATCCTGGAAAGGAACGGCAAGTACATCGGAATGTGTGTTCTCGCTGCAAAAGAAATCACAGATGGAGAAAGTTACATTCGAAAATTCGGGCTGGAATTTCGCAAAGACATACAATGGAATGCAGCCGCAAGCCTGATCGACCATCTGTCACGGTCGCCACTGTTCAAAGTCATATTGATCACGACAAAGAAAACCCCTTTCCAGCTGAAGCCGGACATACCTGAAGGGCTTGAAGGACGAAGGAATTGGATCGAGAGAAACTATCAGTACCACAAGGATGCCTTGGACACTGTCAACACGGACGTGAAGGCTGCCGGGCAGGGAGGAATGTTTCCTGTCGCTGACCAACTGCTAAGCAGGCAAAAGGAGGAGGCCCTCAACGCAACAAGATTCCTAGACAAAGGAAGGATGATAGATTCCCAGATAGCAGACCATCTGAAATCTTACAGAATGATAAGGGACAATGTCTTCGCAGCAGCCCTGTTCTTCTACGTCTACACGAGCATACACGACACGTTTGAGAAAGCAGTGCAGGAAATCATCTCAAGAAAAGAATCGGCCAAAAAGGAAGCCGCATTAACCTATTTTGTGAAATGCTCTGACGTGACAGATCCCGTGATAGTTTTCAGCCCGTCGTTTCCGCCGTACTGGGAAGAGGTCAACAAGTACTACAATCTCGTTCTGGCGAAGGATGTCGTTGGATTTGAAGCAGACAAAGGAGTTGCCTTAGTTCTCAGGAAAATGTTCACGACTGCCTTGGAAGTTCCTAAGGACCAGTTCCATGTCGATGAACAGATACACATACCGACTGAGGAGGTCAGCATAGAAGGGCCCAGGAAGGCTTTCATCGGATATGTCATGGAATCAATAGTCAAGAATCAGGCAACTAAGAGAAGAGTGTACTTCCCGCTGGATTATCTGACAAGGCATGCAGTCGCTTACGGTGTAACTAGATCCGGAAAAAGCATGCTCTCGCTGATTCTGATTAGAGAAGCTCTGGCAAACGGAATCAAGGTTGTGGTGTTCGATCCGCATGGAAGCATTGCCAACAGGCTTAGGCCGAATAACAATCTAAGAGTTTTCAGAGTGAGCGGAGAGATAACAGACAAACTCAAAGAAATCTATGATACTGCCAGCACGTGGGTAGAAACATCGAAGCTGAGACTACTTGTTGTTCTTGATGAAACGAAATTACTCAGAGCAAGAAATCTTGTCAACTGTCTGAACGAGTTAGGAAAACGTGGCGTAGGATTTCTGCTAATCACTCAGTATTCTACAAGCCTGCCTCCTGAAGCTAGGAACGTGGGCACTTACTTCATACTTTCAAGCATGACCGAGGTAGAGATGGAGAGGTTTCGCGAAGTCACATTGCATCCGAGTTCGAGTTTGATTTCAAGACTGCCAAGAGCGACGAGCTTCTTGTTTAGCCCGTACTTTTATCCAGAGCCGTTTTTCGTGAGGCACAGAATGATTGGGTGAGTGGGAAAATCCCACTATGCCTCCATATAGCTGAGGTGGGAAAATGGGAGAGATGGTTGAGGTTGACAGCAAAGGGAGAATCGTCATTCCAATCCACATCAGAAACACACTTGGTATCGAGAAAGGAGCGAAGCTCATCTTAGAGATTAGACACAGTGAAATTGTGATAACGAGACTCGAACCCGAACCGGCAAAAGAAGATCCGGAAAAGCTGGAAAGCTTCCTTCAGAGTATTCCCAAAGTGTGAACGTTTAAGAATTTATCATTACTAATAATTAGTGGTGCAGACAGTGCCAAACGAAGAGCTAGAGAGCAAGATCAAGGAGTTCATCGACGTTGCAGAGAAGTTTGACGAGCGTTACAGACAGAAGATTTTTGAAGTCTTGCTAATCAATTACTTGCGAGGCACACAAGCACCGAAAGAGGATCCCGAAAAAGTCGAGACTCCTATCCCTCCAGTCATTCCTCCTCAGAAATTTGTTATTCCTATTGGCGTAAGGGCAGTCCTACAGCAGTACAATGTGCCAGAGGAGACTATTCAGAAATTGTTCTTAGTTGAGGGCACTGAGATACAGCGGATATACAAGCTAACTACTACCAAGAAGGCCACCGCCCAAATGCAAGTCGCGCTTCTTACTGCACTGGAGAATGGGCTCAAGCCTAGCGGGAAGTTCGAGTTCTCGATAGAAGTTGTCAAGAACCGCTGCAAGGATGATTACGGGGCCTACGACCCGCCGAATTTCAAGGCAGTCTTCAAGAAAAACGCGAAGCTCTTCAAAAGCTTAGACGACGAAGAACATGTCGAGTTATCGACCGACGGTAAGGCTGAGCTCGCTGAGGCAATTCTGGCGGTTGCTGGATGAAGAAGGAAGACGCCCTTGCACTCCTAGATACCATTGAAAACTCTCTTAGGAGATTGCACATAGAAATTCGCAAAATCAAGACGAGCAACATTTACAAAACAGCGGTCAAAGACTCCGCTCGAAAGATTGGAACCAAATGGTTCGAAGAATTAGATCCATCGCTACCGAGTCTTGGAGTGAGTGATGAACTTAGGCAGAAATACCATGACCTATTCACTACCTTGCTGCGTTTGTCCGTAAAGACATCGGTCAAGCAGACATATCTCAACACCATAGACGAAATCCTTCAGGACTTTAAGGAAGAGCTATTCGTCACAATAATGAAATCTGCTGGCCAAGTAGTCTCAGTCATTCACTTGACGAAGATTCTTGAGAATGCAACAGACGAAGAGAAGGACTACTTGGACGAGGCTCTTGGCTGTGCGAGCCGTGGATTCTTCAGGGCTTCAATTGTCCTTGGGTGGAGCGCAGCGGTTCACAGGATGCACAAAACCATCGAGAAACTTGGATTCG
>Ga0315280_10008252_pt1 | contig 13669 bp, 12 predicted proteins | sample YL17G06_40_MG_FD_203697 | JGI IMG/M metagenome (GOLD analysis project Ga0315280, IMG submission 203697) | Sediment microbial communities from Yellowstone Lake, YNP, Wyoming, USA - YL17G06_40 | ecosystem: Environmental > Aquatic > Freshwater > Lake > Sediment | place: USA: Wyoming | collected...
GGAAAACCACGGGGCATCGAGCGAGCCGCCACCGGCTGGCAGGCACTCGCCGGCTCCCGACCCGCGTTCCTTGGAACCCACTGAATCAACATGGCCTAATTGTCCCTACACTTTTGGGAGAGGAACCATAAATCGATGCTGAGGGGAAGAGATGGGTTCACCGGACGGACCCCCACGGACTGGAGCTGGCCAGACCGCCAGCGCCGAGGGACGGGACGCTCATGCGCGGACGCGCCGGAGGTATCCGCCGGGGTTACAGGAGAACAGGTACTTGGCCTCGAACTCCCGGTCGACCTCGAACTCGTCGGTCGAGCGAAGGAACTCGGCGCAGGCGGTCTGCGGGCTGTTTCCGGGCCCCCAGGGCCGAGGACGGTGCGTTTGTTCAGGCATGCGCTCGACGACCGTGTCGCCGCAAATGAGGTAACTGCCCTTTCCGACAAAAGGTGAGTAGAGTTTCAGCTCCTGGAGCACGTGGGCATGCGAATGAAGGGAGTCCAGGTGGACCAGATTCTGCCGGCAATCGCCGACGATGGCGCGCACCTGCTCGACAATCCTGGGGTCCACCGAGGAGCCTTGGATGAGCGTGATCCTCTCGCTGAGCGGCCCGAACCTCTCGAGGCGCGCGCGCAGGTCGTCCGGGATATAGACGTCGATTCCGATGACGCGCTCGCCGCCGAGCGCGTGCATTAGGGTGGAATAGAAGAGAAGCGAGCCACCCCAGGCGACTCCGACTTCGATGATGAAGCGGGGGCGCGTGCGGAAGATAATCTCCTGCAGCGTGAACACGTCCTGGGGAAGCTGCAGGATGGGCTCGCCGAACCAGTTGGTCTGGTGGATCCAGTTGTGGCGGTCGGCCTTCACCAGCAGGTCGAGCGCCTGGTCCTGGACGGCCTTGTCGCACACCAATCCCTCTGCCCACCGCTTCCGTAACGTCTCGAACTCGTTTCTGGTATACAAAGGTCTCGCCTTCACCCCCTCAACCTTGTCCGCCCCAGAATCGTCCGGATCCCGTCGCAAACCCGGTCGATCTGGCTCTCGGTGACGGTGAAGGCGCCGGGCAGGTTCACTCCGCGGGCGCCGATGTCGTATGCGCGCGGGTTGCGGCTCTTGAAGAGCGCTTCCATGGCAGGATATGCGGGAAGCGACGATAACGGGTAAAAAAACGGCCGCGTCGGAAGTCCGAGCGCTTCCATCTTCTTCATCACCTCAAGTTTGTCCAGTCCATGCGACTTTCCAAAGACTAACGCCGTGATCCAGACGCTGTTGTGGACACCCTCGGGCTCCGCGTTGAACTCCAGATCCTCGATGTCGGCCAGGCGCTCCTTGTACGCCCTCCACATCCCGCGCTTCTTTTCGACCAACTCGTCCAGCCTTTGGAACTGAGCGTAGCCGAGCGCGGCCTGCAGGTTGAAGGGCATGTACTTGTAGGTGACCTCGTAATTGTAGTACGCAGGCCCCGCGGGCTTACGCCCGTGGTCGCGAAGGAAGGAGCAACGTTCGTACAGGACGTCGTCATCGACCAGGAGCATACCGCCCTCGCCGGTAACGACGGTCTTGGTGCGATGGAAGCTGAAGACGGAGCCCACGCCGAACTTGCCCGCCCGCGTCCCCTTGTATGTGGACCCTAAGGCCTCTGCTGCATCCTCGATCAACGGAATACCGTGCCGTCCCGCGACCGCCAGCAGCTCATCCATCAGGGGCATGTTGCCAAACAGGTCGACCGCGATGATGGCCTTGGTCCTCGGCGTGATGGCCCTCTCCACCGACAAGGGATCCAGGCACCAGTTGACAGGGTCGATGTCGCAGAAGACCGGCGTCGCGCGCAGGTAGGTAACCGGCGCGGCGGTCGCGATCCAAGTCGACTCGGGCACAATCACCTCGTCGCCGTCCTTGATCCCCAACCCTGTCAGCAACAAGTGGATGGCAGTGGTGCAGTTCGGCGTCATCAGCGCATGCTTGCGGTCGTGGTATTGGGCGAACTCGCGCTGGAAAGTCTCGACGTAGTGGTAAGCTTTCTCTCCGTACCAACCGTCACGCATAGCGTCCATCACCGTGTCAATCTCGTGCTGAGTGATGTCGGGCCCGGCCATGTAGATCGGTTCTTTCATCGCGCTGCCTTGACTCTCTTCCTTATGGGCTTGGCCGGGATGCCGGCCACGGTGACGCCGGCGGGCACGTCCCGGATAACGACGGCCCCGGCGCCCACGACGGCGTCGGCGCCGACAGTCACGAACGGCTTGACAACGGCGCCGGCGCAGATCCAAGCGTTCACACCGATCTTCACCGAGCCGCAGAGCGTCGCGCCCGGAGCTATCTCTGAACCTTCCTCGAGGACATCCTCATGATCGACGCTGGCGTTAGTATTGATGATGCACTGCCGGCCGATCCGGGCCTCTGCTTGGATGATCGCGCCAGCCATAACCTGCACCCCCTCTCCCAGCACCGCGTTGGGAGCGACCCAGGCGGTCGGATGGACTACGGTGACAGGGGTCAGGCCCGCCTGGACTAAGAAGTCGTGCAGCTTCAAGCGCACTCGGCCATGGGGGTTACCGATAGCGATCGCGAATCCCAGCTTCGACGGGTCCTTGCCCCTGATCCACCGCTTGAAGGCCCCGGCCCCGATGAAAAGAGGGACGCCGAGAAGGGGGGGCTTCGCATCGGGGAAATCGTTAAAGACTGCGACGACGCGCGAGCCGAAATGCTCAATGATGGGGTTCAAGACCTTGGCTTGGCCGGTCCCGCCCCACAGGATCATCTCGGAGGGATAAAGGTGTGCCGAGCTCATTGGGAAAAATGCATTTTACCAATCTTTCGGACGGCGGGCAACGAGCCGACGCAACGCTCAGGAGTTTCGATGCGGCACACCCATTCTTGCCGGCGCACGGCGTTGCTGATCTCAGATTTGTTGTCTTACAGCTTCTCACCGCACAGTCCCGGCGGGGCGGCCTCTGGCCGTATAATGCGCGTCGGGAGAGGAGGCGCACATGGCAGCCGGCAACGATACTGAAAACGTCGATCGCCAGCGGTTCCTTGGCTCGGCGGCGGCAGCGGCGGGCAGCGGCCTGGTGGTGATCGGGCCGGCGATGCCCGCCGAACCCGCCAAACCTTCGGTCAGCTTCAATTCTCCGACCGGCAACAAGATTCCTTTCAGCCGCGAGGAACTGTTTGCCGGCGGCGCGACCCGCGTTTTCGAAGGCCGTTACCTGAACGAAATCGCGTTCCCGCTGGGCAGGATCGGCACGGGAACGGTGTCGCTGGGCGGCGGCGGGCAGTTGCGCGACTGGGAAATCTTCAACCGGCCGAACAAGGGCGGGAAGCTGCCGTTCTCGTTCGCGGCCGCGAGCGGTCGGGTTTCGGGCTGGCGGCGTGGCGAGTGCAGCCATTGGCATTGCCTAGCGGCCAGATTACTGACTCGTAATGGCCTGGCGCGCAGGATGCGGAGATGGACAGAAGATCGCCGAATGTCGTTAAGCCCGAAAAGCAGTGCTGCGGACCGCCCCTTGCCGGGCGGGAGGTCATTGGGCGCCTGGCACCCCAGGTCTTGCAGAAGTGTGCGCGGCATTGGCGTTGGGCACTGTGGAGATTTCAGTTACACCGATCGCAAACGCTAAACACAAGCACGGCCCGGCTATGTTGAACAGGGGCCGGGAGGTATTTGTCCCTACGGCATTCCATATCGCCAGTGCGAATGCGCCGGTCAGACCACTTGCCATACCGTAGATGGCCTCTCTGGGTAAACGCGCCATACCGCGCACCGCAAGCGGAACCAGCCAGAGGAACGTAATCCACGTGACCCAGGATGCCAGCGGCGCCGCCGCCTCGCAGTTGGGACCGCGCGCGGTGGTTCTGGCCACGCAACTGAACAAGGGCCTGGGACTGCCCGATGGCAAGACCTCGGTGGTGCTCAAGCAGGCGTTCGGGCTGGAAGTGACGCCCGGCGGGGTGTGTCAAGCGATTGCCCGCGCCGCCCGCAAGGCCGAACCCACCTACCAGGGGCTGATCCAACAAGTGCGGAACAGCCCGAGCGTGACGCCGGACGAAAGTCGCCGCGGCGACGAAAGTGGGGGACGGCTGTGGTGGTTGTGGGTGTTCGCCACTTCGCAGGTGACCGTCTATTCTCTTCAGCCCGGCCGGGGCTTCCAGCAGGCGACCGTGCTGTTGCCCGCCGACTACGCCGGCGGGTTGCCGCGGGACGGATGGAGCGTCTGCCGCCGATTTGAGCAGACTTTGCACCAAACTTGCCTGGCTCACTTGTTGCGGCGTTGCCGCGAGATGATCGAAGTGTGTGGGCCGGCGGCGGCGCGGTTCCCGGAGACGGTGAAGAGCATCCTGCAAGAGGCTCTCGAACTGCGGAACCGCCGCGATGAAGGCACGATCGGCGAACACCATTTGGCGCTGGCGTGCGGGCGGCTGGAGGCGCGGTTGGACCGGGTGTTGGACAGTTCCTACCGCTCGGCAGCCAATGCGCGATTCGCCAAACATCTGCAGAACGAGCGCGATGCGGTCTTCACCTTCTTGTACTGTGCGGGACTCGAGGCCACGAACTGGCGGGCCGAGCAGGCCATCCGCCCGGCGGTGGTGGCGCGCAAGGTATGGGGCGGCAATCGGACCCCGCGCGGGGCGCACACCCAGGAGATCTTGGTCAGCCTGCTCGCTACCTGCCGTCAGCAACACGCTTCTGCGCAAACCGTCCTCATCGGCCTACTTTGTTCTCCAGAACCGCAATGGCTCGACCTGACGGCTGCCGATCTGCCGCCGCCCCGCCTGCTGGCCATTCGCACTGATTTCTAATGCCGGGCGCTCACCCGACTCAGCCGGGCGGTGCCGTTGTCTAAAAGGCGTTCACTGCGCTATACAAATGCTACCCACGTAGAAGTGTTCTTCCACGGCTAGCGACCAGGTGTAGTCCTGCAAGCCCGGAACGTAGTTTTGGAAAAAATAATTCGGCGAGAGTGGCCTCAAGGGAATATGCGCCATGCTCGATCGTCAAATAGAGCAAGGACCGTCAACGGATGGCAATCACACAGTACTGGGCGCCAAGCGGAACGTGCGCCAACCAGGGTTCGGCAAAGCGCAGGAACGACAGTGCACGGGGGAAGTAGAACAGAGAACGCGCAGGGCCGAGTTTGCGAAAACCGCCGTTCAGCATCAGGCGACGGGCTTCGAGAGGGGACAGTGTTTTGGCCTCCCGGTCAAACGGGATGCGGCTCATGACAACGCGTGTTCCTGGATTCCAGGGATTGTTCTCAAAGAGCGCAAAATAACCGGAGGGAGCCAGCCGATCGTAGATGAACCGGATCGCGTTCAGCCTTTCTTGCGCCTCGATGTGATGGAATACACCGCTCGTGTGACAGAGATCAAACTTGCTGGCAGCCGATAATTCGCTCAGCAGGCAAAAGGAAATCCGCTGCGAGCCGTTCGCCGCGCGCGCATAAGCCAGCGCCTTCTCGGCCGCATCCGTACCGACGATGTGCGCGCCGGGGAAGACTTCGGCCAGAAGCGCCGTCGTCGCACCGAGACCGCAACCAAAGTCCAGCACGGTCTTGATGCGGCATCCCGCGGGAAGAGCCGACCTGAGGTGGGCCAGCCGTCCGCGGATGAAAAACTCCTGACTCTCACCGGAGAACCCCACTCCCCGCATGAGCATCTCCTGATACTGTTCCGCCTGATCAAATAGAGGTTCCGGCATGATGTCTGGCGCGCCCCATTCTGCGAGCTTCCTCAGAGCGCAGAAAGCGAAGGTAAACGATCCTGTCCGCAACCAGGCCCAGGATATGATCCACGGCCTTCGTCGTCATCAGGATAAAGGCCGCCGACCAACAGAACGCCATCACGATGAACCGCGACCAGTGCTCGTAGGTGGCGCCGGTTTGCAGCAATTCCCAAAAGGTCGGCAGAACCAGCGCGGTACCGGCAGCCAGGAGGAACACGGAGACATACCAGACGTAGCGCCCTCCCAGAAAATGCCGCAGCAAACTGCTTTCCTCGACCGCCTCACCCTCCAGCGTGACATTCGCGATCCTGCCGCTCAGATAGGCAGCGCAGAAAAGCAGGCAGGAAAGTGTTCCCAAGAGCTCGCAGACGACAAACCGGTAGATCATCCATTCGAGCACGGAGCGGTGCTGCAGGTAGTGCGCGATCGGGCGCAGCATCAGGAGAATCGAGGGAATCAGGAACACCAAGGCGAATAGGCTCAGTGGCCGCGAGGGGCGGTACATGAACGCGGTCAAGAGGATGGTTTTCAGAAAGCGCAGGCCGTCGGCGACGATACGGAGCTTCGACTCACCCGTGCGCTCGTGGTAGGCCATATTCACTTCGGAAATCGACAGTCGCGCGCTCAAGAGCGCCTTGGCGCTCATGGCAGGTGTAAAGTGCAGGCCGTCGGGCAGCGGATAGAGTTGCGGCAGGCAATCGCGCCGTACCACCCGCATGCCGCTGGCGGTGTCGCGAACGCGGGTCGAGGAGAGGGCGCTGAGGAGCACGGCGAACAGGGCGTTCCCGATCCTGCGAACCAGCGGCATCTTGCTCTCTTCGTTGAGCCGGCATCCGAGGACGATATCGGCGTCTTGATCAATTAGCGCGCTGCATAAGTCGGCGAAGAATAGCGGCTCGCAGGTGCCGTCGGCATCGAGGAAGCCGAGCAACTCCGCATTCGACTGTTCCCACGCCTCCTTGATAGCGGCGCCGTATCCGCGGCTTTCCCGGAAGACAATGAGCTTAATCTGGTGCGCGTAGCAAGCAGCCAATTCGGCCGTGCGGTCGGTTGAGCCATCGCTAACCACGGTAACTTCGACAGATGTGACCGGCGAGCGGGCTGTGATCCTCGCGCGTGCAGCCAGACAGCGTTGAATGATGCATTCAATGCTCTCCTCTTCATTGCGGGCCGGTATCGCAATCAGCAGCTTCATGTTTGGCTCGACTTCATGTCGCTGAACGCAGTCTATCACGATTGCCGTATCCTGGCGGCGGCACGCAGTCTTCGCCCTATCGTACTTGTGGCTCCTCTCCCAAAAGTGCAGCAGCGGTTAAGCCATGTTAATCCAGCGAGTTCCAGAGAAGGCAAATCTCAGCCACGAGCCAGCAGGTGCTTGCCGGGTGCTGGCGGTTCGAGGGGAGCCCTTCGGAAACCATGATACGACGGTTGTTGGAGGCATGGACAGCGATTCGTGGGGGCTTGGATACCGGGGACAGCCCCTGCAGTCCGTCGGGGATCACCCTGGCCGGGGAACAACGATGCCTGGGATCGGCCGGGCCATAAAGGGAGGCCGAGTCTCGCAGGAACGCGTTGGCCCACTTCACGAGCGAGGGGCCGAATTCATGGAAGGAAAAGCACTTGCGAACCACGTTCCGCCTCTACACTCTTGGGATAGGATCCCTGTCCACTTTTTGGGGTCCATTACAACTGGCTGCCTGGCACCGTGGGCATTGCAGAAGTGTGCGCGGCATTGGCGTTGGGCACTGTGGAGACTTCAGTTATACCGATCGCAAACGCTAAACACAAGCACGGCCCGGCCATGTTGAACAAGTACCGGGAGGCATCTTGCCCCGCGTCAACCCATACCGCCAGTATGAACGCACCGATCAGACCAAGGGCTGTACCGTAGATGGCCTCTCTGGGTAAACGCGCCATACCGCGCGCGGCAAGCGGAACCAGCCAGAGAAACGTAATCCACACGACCCAGGATGCCAGGGGCTTGAAGGTAGCACGCAGAATGTCAGACAACCCGCTCACTGCTCTTACGCCGCCGGCGATTTGAAGCGGCGTCACGAGGTGACCTTCGACCACTAATCGCACCAGCATTACAGCTGCAATACCGGCCGCGGCCATCGCGCACACTTGAACCCATGGCTTTCGTTTCCCGCTCCAGACCCAACCGCAGGCAAACAGGAAGGCAAACGGCACAAAGCTCTCCTTCGCCAGCCCGCCCAGTATGCCGAGAACCGGAAGCGCGTTCCACGATCGTTTCAGCAGCACTAGCACGAGGCAGGCCATCAGAAAACCCTCGGCTGAGTCCACCAACCCCGCCAGTTGCAGGTTCGCCACATCGAAGTTGAGCAGGTAAGAGAATGCTGCGATCAATCCAGTTACCAATTGGAATCCGAGCGCTTTCGCGATCAGGATCAACACCAGCGCGGAGGATGCACAGAACGCCGAATTAACAACAAGCATGGAGAACCAAACAGGGTTCCATGTTCCGATATGACCGGCCGCGACCTTGTAGATGGGTTTTGCCAGGTAGGGGACCAAAATGCGGTAGCGCAAATCACCCTCGGCGGCACTTGGCCCGTGAACGACGAGCACGAAGTACTGCTGCGCGTCTCCCTGGGCCTGAATTGGGTTGTAGCGGTTCAGGGTGGGATACCCAAGCCCAAAACAAATCATGAAGAACATCAGCCACAGGGCGGGTTGACTTGATCGCATAGTCCAGGCCTTGACGGCGAATTCGAACGCTTCCTCCACTTCCGGCCGAACCGCAAGCGGGTGACGCCTTAGAGACACCGCTCCGCATGATTCGGACGGTGGGGCCCGCAGATGAGTACCGTGCAATGGGGAGCATAGCACGGCGCACGCTCAATGGGCCCGTCGGGTTTGGCTTTTGCCATAACCTGCGCCCCTCTCCCAGCACCGCGTTGGGAGGGACCCAGGCGGTCGGATGGACTACGGTGACAGGGGTCAGGCCCGCCTGGACTAAGAAGTCGTGCAGCTTCAAGCGCACGCGGCCATGCGGGTTGCCGATGAGGATCATCTCGGAGGGATAAAGGCGTGTCGAGCTCATTGGGGAAAACGCATTTTACCAATCTTTCGGACGGCGGGCAACGAGCCGACGCAACGCGCAGCAGTTTCGATGCGGCACACCCATTCTTGCCGACGCACGGCGTTGCTGATCGCGAATTTGTTGTCTTACAGCTTCTCACCGCACACTCGCGGCGCGGCGGCCTCTGGCCTTATAATGCGCATCCAGACAGGAGATGGCAAATGGCAGTCAACAGCGATTCCCAAAACGTCAATCGCCGGCGGTTCACCCGCAACACCGCGCTGAGTCGCGTTCCATCGCTCATCGCGGTTCCACCGAAGTGTCCCGCCGGGTCGGCTCGGAGGCCAGGGGTTGTCTGACGGCCCGAAGAAAACGCCATTCCTATTCCCCGCGGAGGCCGGAGAGGTTCGCGGCCGCCGCCGATCATCCGCCAACGCACTACCGAACGCGCAGCTCTGGCTGCGTTCTCGTAACATCGCTCCCGCTGCTGCCCGGTTCCCGTGCGTACTCCGGAAATCTTCTCTTCAGCCACTCATTCAATTCGACGTAGATCAGCCGGGCTACCAGTTCTACCCCTTCATTCGTATAATGAACGTCATCGAAGAAGTAACGGCTACTCTTCGCCATCTGTCTGGCCAGGTCAATGACAGGTACGGATTGTTCCTCGGCCAGCGCCCTGACTGCGTCGTTGTACATTTCCAGCACCTCCCAGTCCATCCGGCCATTGGAGCCTGGCCCGGTCTCGAAGAGCGCCAGATCGACGCCGGTTCGTTCGTCCTTTCCTTCCCCGAACAGGTACGGCTGCGTGATAAAAACCGGTTCAATACCCGAACCCCGGCATAAACCCGCAATTTTGAGCAAACGGGCCCGATAGCCAGGCAGGTATATGTCGCGATGAGCCTGCTTTACCCTGCCAATGTCGGTGTCCGACAAAGATAGATACCGAGGCGGCAGCAATCGAAATTCTGGATCCAGCGCACGCCAGGCCTTAGATCCTATCTTGACATAGCGTCCGACCGTGTAAATGCAGGCCACTGCCTCGCTGTACTGTGCCAGGGAGGACGCAATAGCTCCCACCGAACTAAAAAGCATTTTGCGATGTCTGATCATGTCATCGTATTGTGGGGTAGGCGCGAGGATTTCTACGTCGTTGCAGCCGACGAGAAAAACGGCGACCTTCGGTCTTAGCTTGATAACGTAGTTTTCCAACAGGATGATATGACCGAATGTCGAATGGCCGGCAATGCCGGCGTTGTTAAGCCAGACGTTGCGGAGAGAGCGGTTAAGGTGCCCGGCGACCAGATCCGGCCATGCGCGGTTGTCACCTTGAAAGGAACACTCCGTGGTGCTGCCGCCGATGGTGAGAAACGTCAAATACTCTGAAAAGTGCTCGGGGGGCGCCGGGCCCCGGAAGCCTAACGAGTTGCGATGAATGACGATGTATGAGTCAAGTCCTGGCGTGTTGAGTCTCTGCGTTTCTACTTTTGTGCGACGCAGCCAAAGATCGGAGGAGTGGACTTGCGTGTAAAAGGGATTGTAAATCCGAAGCAGGCACTCCAGCAGCAGAGCTGACACGAGGCAGCCGAATGCAAGGGCGGCAAGTTTCGAACGAAGTGACATTTTCATCAGCAGTTCACAGTGGCACGGCGCACTTCGCTTTGTCAACTTGATTTGGCCCACTTCGATGCCCTTTCGCCAAGTCGGCGGATAACAGAGCGAAAAGAGCCGGGCCATCGCGACGGAAGCAGGATCGGCCGGGAACGCGGGGCCGCCATCGAATCTTTCGCTCGTCCGGGGAATTGCAGCGCGGTCACACGAGGCCTGACGCTGCGCAATTTGCGGATTGGCCGTATAATGCGCATCCAGACAGGAGATGGCAAATGGCAGCGCACAACGACTCTGAAAACGTTAATCGCCGGCGGTTCCTTGGCTCGGCGGCGGCAGCGGCGGGCAGCGGCCTGGTAACGATCGGGCCGGCAATGCCCGCCGAACCAGTCAAACCCTCGGTCAGCTTTAGTTCTCCGGCCGGCAACAAGATTCCCTTCAGCCGCGAGGAACTGTTTGCCGGCGGCGCGACCCGCGTTTTCAAAGGCCGTTACCTGAACGAAATCGCGTTCCCGCTGGGCGGCATCGGCACGGGCACGGTGTCGCTGGGCGGGCGCGGCCAGTTGCGCGACTGGGAAATCTTCAACCGGCCGAACAAGGGCGGGAAGCTGCCGTTCTCGTTCCTGGCCCTGTGGTGCCGGGCGGCGGGCGGGCAGGCGCACGCCCGGGTCCTGGAGACGCCGCCAGCGGCGCCGTTCACCGGGGCGCACGGCTATAGCCGCATTGGGGGCGAGGGTCTGCCCCACCTCGAGTTCGCCCGCTTCTTCGGCTGCTATCCGCTGGCGCGCATCGAGTTCGCCGACAGCAAGCTCCCGGTGCGCATCCAACTGGAAGCGTTCACCCCCTTCGTGCCGCTGGAAGTGGACGATTCGGCGCTGCCCTGCGCCGTGCTACGCTATCAGCTCCATTCGGTCGCCCGCCAGCCCGTGGATGCGGCCATCGCTTTTTCGCTGCTCAACCCCATCGGCTACGACGGGGTTGCCAAGCTCGGCGGAAAGAACTTCCCGGGTTTTGGGCAGAACGTCTGCGAGTTCGCGCGGGGCGACGGCTATTCGGCGCTGAAGTTTTCGAGCGGCAAGCACCCGGCTGATTCACCGCGGTTCGGCACCATGGCGCTGGTCGCCGACACGGCCGAGGCCGATCACCTGCCGCGCTGGGCCGAAGGGCGGTGGTGGGACGACTACCACCAGTGGTGGGACGAGTTCTCGCGGACCGGGCGGTTCGCGAACCCGCTGGCGGCCCGGCCCTCCCCCGACGGCGCCACCGATATCGCCACGCTGGCCCCGCGCCTGCGCTTGCAGCCGGGCGAAACCCGCGCCGTCACCTTCCTGCTCGCCTGGCACTTCCCGGTGCGCGAGAACTACTGGAACCGCGAGCCCGAGTACCGCGGAAAGCGCTTCCGCAACCACTACGCCGAGCGCTTTGCGGACGCCTGGGCGGTGGCCGAGTACGCGCGCCGTGAGCTCGACCGCCTGGAGCGCGAGACACGCGCCTTCCAGCGCGCCTGGTCGGAAACCACGCTGCCCGCCGCGGTGCTGGATGCCGCCTCTAGCCAGGCCTCCATCATCCGCACCAACACCTGCATGCTTGCCGAAGGCCGCCGCTTCTTTGCCTTCGAGGGCTGCAACGACGATTCCGGCTGCTGCCCTATGAACTGCACGCATGTCTGGAACTACGCCCAGGCGCTGGCGTTCCTGTTCCCGGAGCTGGAGCGCAGCATGCGCGACACCGACTTCGGCCACAATTTGCGCGAGGACGGCAGCATGGCCTTCCGCACCCTGATCCCGCTGGGGCAGACACTCTGGAAGCACCTCCCCGCGGCCGACGGCCAGTTCGGCTGCGTGCTGAAGGCCTACCGCGAATGGCAGATGTCGGGCGACGACCAGTGGCTGCGCGGGCTGTGGCCCAACATCAAGCGCGCTGTCGAGTACGCCTGGAAACAGTGGGACGCCGACCGCGACGGCGTCATGGAAGGTGAGCAGCACAACACCTACGACATCGAGTTCTACGGGCCCAATTCCATGATGGGCACGCTCTACCTGGCCGGGCTGCGCGCCGCCGAGCGCATGGCGCGCGCGCTGGGCGACACCGAGGCCGCCGAAACCTATTCCCGCATCGCGCAGTCGGGCGCGGAGAAACTGGACCGCGAGCTGTGGAACGGCGACTACTACGTGCAGAAGTACGATGCCGAGGCGCATCCCAAGTACCAGTTCGGCGAGGGCTGCCTCTCGGACCAGTTGCTGGGGCAGTGGTTCGCCGAAGTGGTGGGGCTGGGGAAGGTGCTGCCGGCGGCCCATATCCGCCGCGCCCTCCTCTCCATCTACCGCCATAACTTCACGGCCGGATTTCAGGACTTCGGCAATCCGCAGCGCATCTACGCCCTGAACGACGAGAAGGCGCTGCTGTTGTGCAGTTGGCCGAAGGGCAAGCGTCCGGCGCTGCCCTTCGTCTACTCCGACGAGGCCTGGACGGGCATCGAGTACCAGGTGGCGGCGCACCTGATTTACGAGGGGATGGTGGAAGAGGGTCTGGCCGTGGTCAAGGGCGTCCGCGACCGCTACGACGGCTTCCGGCGCAATCCCTGGAACGAGATCGAGTGCGGCTCGCACTACGCCCGGGCCATGGCCAGTTGGGCGCTTCTGCCGGCCCTCACCGGGTTCCGCTACTCAGCGCCGGAAAAGTGGATTGCCTTCGGCCCCCTGATTCGCAAGGAGGCGTTTCGCTCATTCTTCACGACCGGCTCGGGCTGGGGTCTGTTCTCGCAGAAGTCCGCCGCGGCGGACGGCCGGCTGGCGGCCTCGCTGGAGTTGCGCCACGGGCGGTTGGAGCTGGCCGAGTTCCGCCTGCGCCCGCCCGCGCCCCAGGCGCGCTACTCGGTCGCCGCGCGTGTCGGCAACCAGGCCGTGCCCGCCAGCCTGGAGAAACGGGATGGTTATCTGTGCGCCCGCTTCGCCCGGCCAGTGGGCCTGGCGGCCGGCGACCGGCTGGCCGTGGAATTCCGCGAGATTCAACAAAAGGCAACGTGAGTTGTACGGCCGGCGTTCGGCCAATGTCACCTGACTATGACCGGTCGGCCCCGGGGGTCGGCCCCGAGCCCGCTTCAGCGGGCGGCATGTAGTAGCCCAGTGCGCCAGCGCTGGGTACCCGAGCGGAAAAACACTCGGAGCACCGGAACCGGCCCAGCCCGGTAGAGTAGGAGAGAGAGCGCGACTCGGAGGCCGTCTCCCTCTCCCCTCATCGAACCGGACGTGCGGTTTTCCCGCATCCGGCTCTCGCGAAACCGTCGCCGCGGGCTATCGCGGTTAGCC
>Ga0315280_10008253_pt1 | contig 13669 bp, 9 predicted proteins | sample YL17G06_40_MG_FD_203697 | JGI IMG/M metagenome (GOLD analysis project Ga0315280, IMG submission 203697) | Sediment microbial communities from Yellowstone Lake, YNP, Wyoming, USA - YL17G06_40 | ecosystem: Environmental > Aquatic > Freshwater > Lake > Sediment | place: USA: Wyoming | collected...
ATATTCATAACCGTTTGAAGCAGAAAGGGGCTGCTCTCTCCCTGCAAGTAGACGTCACCGCCACCCCCAAACACAACAACGGCGCCATTTTCGTGCAGACCGTGGCCGATTACCCGCTGGTGGAAGCCATTTCGCAAAACGTGGTCAAGCATCCGGTGTTGCCCGACGCGCCGAGCCGCGCGAAACTGGTTGAGCGCCAGAGCGCCAAATACACCGAGAAATACGCCGACTACATACACCTGGGTGTCATCGAATGGCGCAAAGCGTATGCCGAGCACGAAAAGATGGGCAAGAAGGCCATTCTGTTTGTAATGACCGACGACACGCGGAACTGTGACGACGTGGCCGCGTATCTGGAAAGGAACTATCCCGATTTGCAGGGTGCGGTGCTGGTCATTCACACCAAGAGCAACGGCGAGATTTCTGAATCAACATCGGGCAAGAGCAAAGCAGAGTTGGATAAACTGCGCGAGCAAGCCAACGCGATTGACAGCCTGGACAGCCCCTACAAGGCCATCATCTCTGTGATGGTGCTCAAAGAGGGCTGGGACGTGAAGAACGTCACCACCATCGTCGGGCTGCGGCCTTATTCTGCCCAGAGCAACATTTTGCCCGAACAGACCCTGGGGCGCGGCTTGCGCAAGATGTATCCCGGCGGCATGGAGGAATACGTCAGCGTGGTCGGCACGAATGCTTTTATGGAATTCGTGGAATCCATTCAAGCCGAAGGTGTGGTGCTGGAACGCAAGCCGATGGGCGAGAGCACGCAAGCGATCACGCCGCTGGTGGTGGAGGTTGACAAGGAGAACGAGCAGAAAGACATCCGGGCGTTGGATATTGAAATCCCCGTTTTGACGCCGCGCGTCTATCGGGAATATAAAAACCTAGGCGATCTGGACGTGAGCGCCCTGGGCCATCAGCGCGTTTTATACTTGCAGTTCAGCGAGGAAGAACAGCGGGAGATCGTCTTCAAGGACATCACCACCGGCGAGGTGACCCATACCACCATCCTCGACACGGCGGGCGTTGCCGATTACCGCAGCGTGATCGGCTATTTCGCGCGCACCATCATGAAGGATTTGCGGCTGGTCAGCGGCTACGATGTGCTCTATGGTAAGGTCAAAGAATTTGTGCAGACCGAATTATTCGAGCGCCCGGTGGAACTGGAAAGCCCCAACACCCTACGCAATCTGTCGGAACTGACGGCCACCAAAACCATGATCGAGACCTTCAAGAAGGCGATCAATGCCCTCACCGTGCGGGACAAGGGCGACGCCGAAATCCGCGACACCATCAGGCTGCGGCAAACGCGCCCCTTCGTGGCCAAGGATCAGGGCTACCTCATCCCGAAAAAGAGCGTCTTCAATCGCATCATAGGCGACAGCGAGTTTGAATTGCTATTCGCCCGATTTCTGGAAGATTGCAGCGATGTGGGTTCTTATGCAAAGAACTATCTGGCGGTGCATTTCAAACTGGATTACGTGAACGCGGACGGTGACATCTCCAACTACTACCCGGATTTTCTGGTCAAACTGTCTGACAAGCGCATCGTCATCGTCGAGACCAAGGGCCAGGTAGACCTGGACGTGCCCCTCAAACTGGAACGGCTGCGGCAATGGTGTGAGGACATCAACCGGGTCCAGTCGAATGTGAAATACGACTTTGTTTACGTGGACGAAGAGAATTTTGAGAAGTATAAACCAATCTCTTTCCGGCAGTTGATGGATGGATTCAGGGAATACAAAGGCGATTGATCGAACGATGCGTTGGGTGACCCTTGTCGTGGGTTTGCTGTCGTTTCCTTCGGCCGCTCTGGCCGGCTTGGTCCTTCTGGGTTTTGGGGGGACGACGGCCGAGGCTCGGGAAGGCATGATCCTCAACATCAACGGAGGGAAGACCGGTGAAATCACAGTTCAGACTTGGCTGGGTCACACGCACTCTGCTGGTATTGGCTACATCGGGGTGGGTTGCCTACGCGGAGGCAGCGACTCCGGCGAGCCCGCAATCCACTTCGGAAACTCAGCACTGGTTCCCGCTTCAGCCGGCGCGCGATGACTTCAATCCCTGCATCCTGGACTGCAGCAATTGGATCGAAGCGCCGACGGGCAAGCACGGCTTCGTCACGGTGAAGGGGGACCAGTTTGCCTTCGAAGATGGAACGCTCGCGCGGTTCTACGGCGCGCAGATGAACCTGTTCGCGAAAGACCAACTCGACTATGCGGTCCGCCGCATGCGCCGGCAGGGAATCAACATCACCCGCGAGCACGGCCTGCAGTTTCTGGGCAAGCGCGACGGCAAAACATCGCTCGAGTATGATCCGCAAGGCTTTGACCGGCTGGACTATCTCATCTCCAAGCTCGGCGAAAACGGCATCTACATCATCCTCGACGTTCACTATCCCCTGAACTTCTCCTACAAAGCCGGAGACAATATCGTAGGTTTGCCGAACGGAGGACCCGCGCCCCACGCCGAGTTTTTCAACGAGAAGGTAGCCGCCATTATGCACCAGCGGATGGCGGATGTTTTCACACACATGAACCCGTACACCAAGAAACGCTACTGTGACGATCCCACCGTCGCGATGGTCGAGATACTCAACGAGGACTCTTTGTTTTGGGGCACCATTGCGCCGCCCTTCCGCGCGGAGCTCGAGGAAAAGTTCGCGGCCTGGCTGAGGAAGAAATATGGTGATGACGCCGGATTGAAAAAGGCGTGGACCGTGAACGGAAAATCGCCGCTGGCGGAGGGAGAAGGCATCGCTCTCGGACAACGCATGGGCTTGATGCAAAACTGGGATTTTACGGCCGCGCACTTCCAGAAGAATCCCGAACAGACCGTTCGCGCCCAGGACCAGATGCGGTTCTTCCTCGAACTCGAAGAGAAGTACTGGGCCGACAGCCGCGCCGCTCTGCGCAAGGCGGGAGTGAAGGTGCCCATCAGCGCCACCAACTGGCAGGGCCACGGAATGCCCACGCGCGTTCACATGCTCGGCCAGTCGAAGATGGACTACATTGATCGCCACGGCTACTGGGACCATCCGCAGGGCGAGGGCAACCTGAAGTGGCAGATCGCCACGGCGCAGTTCCACAATCTGCCGATGGTCAAAGCGGTCAAAGCCGACCAGGACATCCTCGTGTATCTCGGCGTCGGCAACCTCGTGACCGAAAAGGCGTGGGAGCAGGTGCTCGGTATGCCGATGACCGTGAGCGAATGGAACACCTGCGTTCCGAACCAGTACTCGCTCGAAGGTCCGGGCCTGATGACCGCCTATGGGCTGCTCCAAGGCTGGGATGGCCCGCTCGAATTTGGATACTTTAGCCCGGACTGGAGAGATCGGATGGGGTCTGGCTCGTTTGATTTGTTCGGCAATCCGCCGCAAATCCTGCAATTCCCTGCCCTTGCCGCCATGTGGTATCGGCAGGACATCAAGGAAGCGGAGGTCGTCGCGGAGTCGCTGTATGATTCGGATGGCGTTTTTGCGTTAAGCGAGGACCGCAAGCCCGTCCCCATCGCGGCAGCGCTCGTGGGCAAAGTGGGTTATCGCTTCGTCGAGAAACGGCGCGAACCGGTTGTCCGTGACATCAGCCAATACTGGAACGCCGGGAATCTCGCAGCCCGCTCGATCACCGGCGAGCTGGCGTGGGACGCGTCGAAGGGAGTCGTCACCATTGACACGCCACGCACACAGGCTGTGATCGGTTTCCTCGGCGTCGGTCCGCACGCCCTCGGAAGTATCACGGTGAAGACCCCGACGAATTTCGGAGCGTTGTACGTCACGGCGATGGACGACCGGGCGCCCATTCAATCCGCGCGCCGGCTGCTCGTCACGGCAGTCGGACCCGCACGAAACACCGGCATGGCGTACGAAACCACGGCGCAGCTGTCCCGGCTCAATGCGCCCTACTGGCACTTGCAGAAGGCGGGCCAGGCGCCCGTCCTGCTTGAATCGGTCACCGGCGAGATTGAGATCCAATCCAACCAGGCGAGCCGGCTGAAGGCGTGGACGCTCGACGTCGTTGGGAAGAGGATCAAGGAGGTCCCCTTGGATGTGAAGTCAGACCGGGTTGTCCTGAGCATGAGACCGGAGCACCAGACGGTCTACTACGAACTCGCGGCGGAGTAGCCCTTCCTCGATTTCAACTTCCTTTGAGTTCCCTATCAAGACTGCAATTCTCGAACTGGCGCCAGAGGGTAACCCACTGAAGGCTTTTTTCGCTGGTGATCGCGCGTAGCGGGCTATTGCCGCAAAGGCGGTCGTGGAGGGTGAGGTTTCACTTCAACGCCTTTTTGACCAGGCCCGCAATCTGGTCGGGGCGCTGCGCGACGGGGATGCCGGCGGCTTCGAGCGCGGCGATTTTCTCGGCCGCCGTCCCTTTGCCGCCCGCGATGATCGCGCCGGCGTGGCCCATGCGCTTTCCGGGGGGAGCGGTCAAGCCCGCGATGAATCCCACGACGGGTTTGCGGAAGTTCGTCTTGATGTACTCGGCGGCCGTTTCTTCGTCGGTGCCGCCGATCTCGCCGATCATCACCACGGCATCGGTCTCGTCGTCGGCCGCAAACTTCTCCAGTGCATCCACGAAGCTCGTCCCCACGATCGGATCGCCGCCGATCCCGATGCACGTGGATTGGCCGAAGCCGTTGGTCGTGAGTTCATGGACGACTTCGTAAGTGAGCGTGCCGCTTCGCGAGATGACGCCGATCCGGCCCGGACGGTGAATGTGTCCCGGCATGATGCCGACCTTGGCCTTGCCCGGCGAAATGACACCCGGACAGTTGGGGCCGATGACGACCGTCCCGCGGTGGCGCGCCTCCCAATAGACCGTCATCATGTCGAGCGTCGGGATGCCCTCGGTGATGACGACGACCAGCGGCAGGCCGGCGTCAATGGCTTCAAGCGCCGCGTCGGCCGCAAATGCCGCCGGGACATAGACCACCGTGGCGTTGGCGCCGGTGGCCTTGACCGCGTCGGAAACGGTGTTGAAGACCGGCCGGTCGAGGCAGGTCTCGCCGCCGCGTCCGGGCACGACGCCCCCCACGACGTTGGTTCCGTAGGCGATCATTTGCTCGCCATGGAACTGGCCTTCGTTGCCGGTGATTCCCTGAATGATCAGGCGAGTGTTTTGGTCCACTAGGATGCTCATCGCCTGCGGCCACCTTTCTAAACTACCGCCAATTGGCAAAAGGCTTGCCCATTTCGCGCCAGAAGGCATACAGACTGCTCGACCATTTGCTGGCTCGTATGAACTCAATCTTGCACGCCATCTTGCAGGCAAAGCCGACCTCGCTCCACGCATAATTACTGCCATAAGCCTTTTCGTACATCTGTCTAACAAGGCTTTTAGGGTCGGTGAGACTGTCAGTTCTGGCCTTGCAGCGATAGCGGGACCGTGGGAAGGCTTCGCGTACGGCTTTTTCGTCGGCAAGAAACCAACATTCAAGGCCGCGGCGGACACCAAACACTCTGACACGATTGGCAATCTTGCGATCCATTCTTCTCAGTTCGTCCAGTTTGGCTCTCAACCTTCTCACTCTTATGGCAGGATCCGGCGAAGCATCCTCGTCTGTCAGGAACACCACGTGCGCGTAATCCGCCCTCTCCGCGAAATGGACGATCCGATTGAACTCCTCCGCCGGGTCTTTTCCTTTCAGATTGTCCACAGCGTTGCGCGCGCGGGGAAAATGCTTTGCAAGGTGGTTGCGCCAAAAGGTATAATCTGCATCGCCGTCCACGACAAGGTAAAGGTCGGGATCTATGGGACGGCGCCGATCAGCCCGCGGATCCATGCCTCACCCATCCCGTAATGTTGACAGAATTGGCGAACTTCTTTGTCTTCGTCTGCGCGTTTGATAAGGGTGTCTCCCTCCTTTTTGGAGACGAGAAACACATTCTCGGGACCAAATGCATCAGCGATAGCCTTGCTGTGAGTGGTGATCAGTATCTGGCTGCCATGTGGCTGGATCTTCACAAGATCCATCATGCGGGAGATTAAGTACGGATGCACGCAGTTTTCCGGTTCCTCGAAACAGATTATCGGTGCTGGGCTCCTGCGGTACATCAACGCAAGGAAGAAGCACATCAGTCGAATAGTCCCGTCCGACAGCGAGTGGGGAGAGAACCAAGCGCCGGATGTTTCTTTGACGCTGAACGTAACTTGAGCTTTTCCCCCTCTCCCGAGCTTCTTGGCGTGGAAATCCTCGAATTCGGGAACAGAGGTTCTCATGAAATCCGTGAAACCGGCGACCAGCCCTCTGTCGCCCCCCGAAGCCGATTTCGTTTTCCTCAGTTGGAGCAATATGGCAGACAGGTTCGAGCAATCCTCGTTCAGTTCCCTGAGGCTTTCGCTGTCTGAGCTCCTTCGAGCCTTTCGTGCGTCAATATCGTAAAAGCGCATCCGCTTCACGTATTCGTACACGCCCAATGTCGCTGGTTCGAAATGGGGAAATACCATCGAAAGGAAAGGCGTTGACTGCAGACCCTTGGGTAGTGGCAGGTGCGCCGTCTTTCCCTTTTCTCCAAAGAGATCCGGGGGCCAGCGTCCCAGCTGGACGCGGTCAGCTTCACGGCGGAAGATCATTGATTGGTGCCGTTCGGTCCCGGTCTTTGTAAGAAGCTCCTCTTGGTTCACTCTTTGACTTCTATCTACATAGCATGTGAAATCGATCGTGTACTTCGCCCATTTCAGCAAGGTGGATCTCTCGTGAAATTGGCGAGGCTCTGCCAAGTCCATCTCAATAGATAACCGCACGTTCGGGGTTTTCTTGACGGTCTTCGTTCGGATCTCTCTGGCTCCCCCTTGCTTTTCGAGCGCCGTTTCTATGTCGCGCGACAGTACCAGCTCTCGGAAGAATTGCAGCGCCCTGATGATGTTTGACTTGCCAGCAGCGTTGGGCCCAAGGAAAACACTTACTGGGCTCAGATCTATTGCCACCCTGTGCAGGCTCTTGAAGTTGGTGATTTCTATTCTCTTGATCACAGGAAGCCGTCCAATCCCAAAACACACATAGGTGGCTATCTCGCCTTCGAGATTTCAACAGCTTTCTTGCACGCTTCCGACATGGTCGGCATCGAGATCAGGCCGCTGTCGCGAAGCATTTCGCGGGCGATCTCCTCGTTGGTCCCCGAAAGCCGAATGATGATCGGCAGCTGAAGGTTGAGTTTCTTTTGCGCCAACAGGATCCCCTCGGCGACGCGGTCGCACCGCACGATGCCGCCGAAGATGTTGAACAGGATCGTGTTGACGTTGGGGTCGGCGGTGACGATGCGCAGCGCCTCGGCGACCTGCTCGGCCTTGGCCCCACCGCCGATGTCCAGGAAGTTGGCCGGCGCCCCGCCGAAATGCTTGACCACGTCCATGGTGGCCATGGCCAGGCCCGCGCCGTTGACGATACAGCCGATCCGGCCGTCGAGTTTCACATAGCTGACCTTGTAATGACGGGCCTCGGTTTCGAGCGGCTCCTCTTCGCTTTCGTCGCGCAGCTCGGCGGCCTGCGGGTGGCGATAGAGCGCGTTATCGTCGAAATTCATCTTGGCGTCGCAGGCGATCAGTTCGCCGCTGCCCGTGACGACCAGCGGGTTGATCTCGGCCAGCGAACAGTCCTGCTCGACGAAAGCCCGATAGAGGCCGCGCGCGATCGCCACAAAGGGGCGCGCCGCCGTTGCGGGCAGTCCGAGAAAGTAAGCCGCCTGTCGCGCGACATAATCCGGCATGCCCAGCTGGCGCTGGAGCGTGACCTTGAGAATCTTTTCGGGCGTCTGGGCGGCCACCTCCTCGATCTCGACGCCGCCCGCCGCGCTGACCATCAGCACGATGTGCTTGGAGGCCCGGTCCACGATCAAACCGCAGTAGATTTCCTGGCGGATATCCACACCGCTTTCGACGAGGACCTTGCGCACCACGCTGCCCTTGATGTTCATCCCGAGGATCGCTTTGGCGACCGCGGCCACATCCTCGTGCCGGCGGGCCAGTTTGATACCGCCCGCCTTGCCACGGCCCCCGACGTGGACCTGCGCTTTGATCGCGACGGGCAGGGTCAGATCACTGGCTACCTTGACGGCTTCGTCCGGGGTTCGGGCTACATGGCCCTTGGGCGTCGGCACGCCACAGTGGTCGAGGATTTGCTTGGCCTGGTACTCATGGATTTTCATGGGTTGACTTCCGTTCGGGTCGTGATTGTCAAACGCGCCGTGATTCGCAAGCTGCTTCGGATCGTGGCGGCAAGAAAGGTCCGCTCACATTTCAGGTCGTGGCGGGGAAGGCTTGTCAAGCCAAAAGCGGCCCGTCAGACCTGCGCGTCTCAATAGCGACTAGAAATGAAACGGAATTCTGCAAGAGAGGAGGAATCGCTCAACCGGAACCGGAAGGCCAAAAAACAGTTTCGGGCACTCTCGTGCGACGGCAACGTAAACGGTCGTGAAGGCCGCCGAGAGTGCCCGAATCCTACTCCAAACTCGTTGCAAACCGGGTTCTACTTGAGAACCGCGTCTTTGCAGGCCTTGGCAATGCGGAATTTCAGAACGGTCTTAGCGGGGATCTTGATCGCTTCGCCGGTCTGAGGATTGCGGCCCATGCGCGCTTTGCGCTTAACGACGACGAGCTTGCCCAGCCCCGGGAGCGTGAATGCTTTTTTGGCTTGCTTGTAAGCCGTACAAACCAGGGCTTCCAAAATCTTGGCCGCTTGAACCTTGGTCACTTCTCCCGCACCTGCCAACACCCCTACCAACTCTGACTTCGTCATGCCGCCCTTTGGCATTTTCCCTTCCTCCTCTTGGGAGTTTTTCCCGCCATGCCCGCCCACGCTTTATGTTTGACTGGCCTGCGTGCGTTCGGGGACGCGCGTCCTTTGGATGACTATTCAGGACGACCTTTCTTTTACGCGCCTGCCTTGCGCGCGTCAACTGCCTTTTTTGAAAATCGTCAAGGAATCTTGCGTTCCACGGCCCACGGAATCCCGGCTGCTTTGCCGCACGTCGCGCCCTCCCGCCTCTCACCTCTGCTTTCAGAATTGGTGCCGGGAGGGGGACTTGAACCCCCACGGTTGTTCACCACATGGCCCTCAACCATGCGCGTCTGCCAGTTCCGCCATCCCGGCACGGAAGGCCGCATTGGCTTTGCACACAACGCTTCACTGCATAGCGGAGCACTGATGCGCCATGCAAGTGAAATCTCGCTGTCTGTGGCGTAGGCTGTCAGCCGGCGAAATAGAAGTGAGAGGCGAGAGGTTGGAGGGGGGAAGAAATCGAAAAGCACCTGCGAAGAGTGGCGCAGGCTAATAGCCTGCGCCACTTCAAGCCTGCGCCACTTCAAGCCTGCGCCACTTCAAGCCTGCGCCACTTCAAGCCTGCGCCACTTCAAGCCTGCGCCACTTCAAGCCTGCGCTACTTTCCTTGACGAGTGAGGTATCGGCATCCTACAGATACTTCATCAGTCGTTAACGGGGTCCCGAAAGAATTGCCAACAGGAGGCGGGGAGAACGTATCGCATTTGCGACGGGAGCAAGACCGAGTGATTCATTGTAAAGGAACGAACGCTTGTCAGGTTCGCTGTTCCCCCTTCCAGGGGGCTGTTCTTGCCGCCTGAGGGCGGTACTCCAAACGCACCCCACAGGAGAGGAGGAAAGAATCATGCGACGCAACTTTGCAGGTGGTTTGGTTTTGGTGATGGGCTGGGTACTCCTGCCCTCCATGGGCCGCTCCGAGTTCCACACGATCACTTTTCAAGGATGGCAGGATTGCATCGAGTTGAGCAACGAAACGGCGCGGGTGGTTGCGGCGCCGGCGGTCGGCGGGCGCATCCTTCACTACAGCCGTGACGGCGGGCCGAACTTCCTCTGGGAAGATCCGCGCGCAAAAGGTGACACGCTCGACAAGGCTAAGCGTGGGGTCTCGGTCGGCGGCTATCAGTGCGATATCGGGCCCGAGCTCGAATCCCCCCTGCCGCACCCTCCGCTGTGGGTCGGACGCTATGAGGTCGAAAAACTCGGGCCGCTCGCGGTCCGTGTGACCAGCGCAAAGGACGAGGCCACGGGCATTCAGATGATCAAAGAGATCGCGCTCGATCGCACGGGCGCGGCGGTCACCGTCAATCAGATCATGAAGAACGCGGGAGAAAAGGAAGCCTCCTACTGTCTCTGGGACCGCACGATGTCGAACGCCGAGTACGCCTTCTTCGCGATGAATCCCAACAGCCGATTCCCCGCCCACTGGTCGGTGCGTCAAGGCGAACGCGATTCCTATAGCTACGATGGCAAATCCCCGTCTTCGCCCCGGGTCCAGATGCTCGGGAATCTGCTGGTCACCGTCCCCGGCCAGAAAACGGAGAAGGTCGGCGCCGACAGCCAGGACGGCTGGGTGGCCGGGTTTCGCGACGGCTGGCTCTATGTGAAGAAGTATTCCGTCGTGCCCGGCGGCGACTATGCCGATGGCGGCAACACCGTTGAGCTTTGGGTGGATGCGCAGAAGAGGACCGAGATCGAGCCGCTCGGTCCCAAGGTGAAGCTGGCGCCGGGTGCAACGAGTTCTCTGACGGAGCGCTGGGACCTTCGTCGCGTCGAGGTGAAGATCAGCGGAGCCGCCGATATTCCCAATCTCCTGCCGATCGTGCGACAGATGGCTCCGCCTCAAACACCGTGAAGCCTTGGGCAAACCGCAACGGCCCGATTCTCGTTTGTCGGGAGAATATAAGGTTCTGCCCCCCGGTTGTGACTTTCAGGAGTTCCCGGGTCTCGCGGGCGGGATGGTTGGCCGCGTACGGTTCTGGCAGGCTTCGCGGGCGCGGTAGGCCGGTTTCACTTTTCCGCGGATGACTTGAGGAACCACCCTCGCGCGTTCGGATCGGTCTTGAAGAAAGTCAAGAGTAGTTGGGCGACCTTCAGCCGGCCGGATGCGGGGCTTGGATGGGTTCCGTCTCCGGCCAGGTCCTCTCGTTTCCAGATCAGCCCGTCACTCTTTCGAGGCTTCAATCCGTCGGCCCAAAGAGAGGGACCCCAAAGCAGGAGCGGTGCCACGACTTCCCCGCGCGACGGATCGTAGTTCAACTTCGGCTCGCCTTTGATCTGGTCCAAAATCAACCGGCGCACAACAAAAGCGCTCTCATACGCGTAAGGCTCCGGATTGAGCGGCGTCATGGCATAGCCCGCGTAAATCCGGCTCGAAAGATACGCGATGCGAAGATTGGGATAGCGCTTCCTGGCGAGGTTCAACGAAGAGACGATGTGACCTTTGAGTTCCTCGCCGTGCGCCGGAAAAGCGCCATACGCGGCCGGATTGATCCGGGCGTGCTTCATCCAGACCGCCTGCACCTGCTGCGCCGTGACCCCGGCGGCTTTGAGGCGTTGGTCGGCGGTCTCCCACGTGGCCGGGCTACCCTTCTCGCTCCATCGGGCCGCGTCCTGGCCGCCTTGTGCGCCATCCACAACGACCACCAGCGGCGATTTGTCGGGATCCTTGTCGGCCAGCTCTTTGAATTTGGAGAACTCCTGCGTGGTGTTGGACATGCCGATGGAGAGAAGAACGATCTTGCCATCCTTGGCCGGTTTGCCCTCCGCATCGAGCGGGACGATTTTGGCAAGTTCCTTCCGGGCCGCTTGCTGCTGCGACGCCGGGGGCACGTTTTCCCCGCCGCCGTACAGCCCGCCGTCCTCGCCCTTGTAGCGGGCTTTCGCCGTCATTTCGTCCAGCGGGATCAAACCCGTCGAGGTCGTCGGGTTGGACGCCGCGGCGGGCCCCTTCTGCATTCCGGCCTGACCTTTGGCTCTCCTGGCCTTGTCGAGGTAGGCCGTTTCTTCGGCCGTGAGGGTTTGGCCGCTTCGGAACTTCTGCATCAATTGCCGTGCGTATTCCCAATCAATCTGGCCCTGTTCCGCGCTGGCCGGTGCCGTCACGGCGGGCGCATAGGAGGGGGCTTTCATCGCGTTCTTGCGCCGCACCTCTTTTGCTCGTTCGAGATAGGCGTTTTCCTCCGGCGTGAGGGCTTGTCCGCTTTGGGACTTCTGGTAGAGCTGTTGCGCCCGATTCCAATTGGTCTCGCCCGACTGGTCGTCAGCCGCCCGGGCCGTCGAACAAACGGCAGAAATCCTCCCGGCCGCCAGCACCATGCACAGAATCGCCAGACCGATTTTGCGTTTCATCTCTTCTCTCCTTCGCGAGTTTTCCGACCGCCGACCTTTCACTTGGAAAACAGCGGCCTGACGATCGCGTTGCCATTCACGACATCCTCGAGCGCCTTGCCGAAGCACTCCGCGGTCCGCTGCACGTCGCTCGAGGAGGTGACCGCCTTTCGCGCAATCCGTTCGCAGTACCCGCATTCCTCACACGAGGCAAGGCAGCAGCTCCTCTCCCTGAAATGCCGGATGAAACCGTCCAAAAAGCGGTTGTCTACGTAAGGCAGAGCAGGCGTGAACCCTTCTCCCGCGTATGGATGAAGGACGAATTGAATCGTTCCCGTCGAGATATTGAACAGGTCCAGGAGATTGCCCTCATGCCGGCGCGAGGCGTAGGCCCTCACGACGTTCAAGAGCCAGGCTGTCCGCGCCGCCCGGTCGCCGATCTTGAAATTGTTGATGCCGACTTCTTCGTAGAGCGCGACGTCTTCGGGTCGGACCCAGGGCGCTTTGATCAGCTCAGCCGGATCCTCCAGCCGCCGTTTCATGCAACTGTACCAACAGTATTCGACGTAGTACCCCTTCGCGGGATGCCAGCTCTGCGACGCATGGCCGATTTGTTCGCTGTGGTAGAACGAGAAGGGACACTGATACAGGCAGTAGACATTCACCAAAACCGTCAGGTCGCACTTCACGTGTTTTCGAATCTTCTCGATGAGCTTGAATTCCCGATTGATGTTCGGGTCCAGAACGATGTCGTCGCAACCCAGCCGTTCGAAGTGCAGCGCCCTTTCGAGGCTGTTGATTCGGTCAAAGATCGAGGTCCCCACCTTCAGGTGCGGGTAACGCTTCTTGACCACCTCAATCAGGTAAGGCACCGAGGCAATGATCCAGTCCACGCCGATCGAATCCAGCCACGCCAGATGATCCAGGAACTCCTGATGCCACTGTTTGTCGAATTCCATGTTGCCCAGACAGGGCGCATTCATGAGGTAGGCGAAGCTCAGGCCGCGCGCGCGAACCTTCTTCACGTAGTCTTCCACCTGCTGTTTCGTGGCCGGCGGAAGGGCCAGTGTGGGACGACCCCCGCCGACGGGGTCGCTGGGCAAAATCCCGAACAGACACGTGACCGGATATTCTTTGATACCGTCCAAAAGCGTAGGATCCCAATTCGTTGCGACTCTCAATCTCATTATTCTGTCAACTCCGACAAGACTTCCGACCAAGTATTGCAGACCGTTGAAGATGGGCCTGAGTTTGAGGGGCGACCCACGTGCCGTCAGCTCGGCCTTCTCATCAACTAGTTCGTCCTCCTGCGAAAATAGGTTCGGAGTCCCACCTTCAGGCGGAAGGAGAGTCGGGTGAAGCCGGGACTGCGAACTTTTGATCCCTTTCGGGGTGGCGCAACGCGCCATGACGGACTCCTCCGAAAATCGCTTTGTTGTAGTCCAGCCCCTCGTGGGCGTTCGCTCTGCTGTCCCTCGCTGTGTCCATTTGCAGGAAGACGGAGCACAACGGCGTGGGTTCTTCCTTGGTTGCCGGAACGCGACCAGATCGTCAGGCCAGATCG
>Ga0315280_10008254_pt1 | contig 13666 bp, 3 predicted proteins | sample YL17G06_40_MG_FD_203697 | JGI IMG/M metagenome (GOLD analysis project Ga0315280, IMG submission 203697) | Sediment microbial communities from Yellowstone Lake, YNP, Wyoming, USA - YL17G06_40 | ecosystem: Environmental > Aquatic > Freshwater > Lake > Sediment | place: USA: Wyoming | collected...
CGTAGCCGTACAGGTTCGCCCCGTCCAGATATCCCGCCGGGTCGCGCTGGAGCCAGCGGCCCAGGGTCGGATGGTAGATCCGGCCGTCGGTCGCGTACAGGCCCGTCTCGGCGTCGAAGCGGTAGCCGGCGTACAGGACGTCATTGGCCACGTCGGAGATCTGATCGGCATCGGTGGCCCAATCCGTCTGACCGCCCGTAGTGCCGTCCAGGATCGTGACCTTGCCGTAGGGGTCGTACATGTACCGCTCCACCACGTTGCCCGTGGCGGCATCCACAAGCGCCGTGACGTTCCAGTTCGCGTCGGTTGTGTAGTAGAGCGTGTTATCGCCTTCCTCGGTGCCTCCTGTCAAGTCCCCATCGGTGTTTCCGTCGTGGAACCGGACGACGGGCGCATCGACGTACCGTACGTCCCAGATGAACTGGTCGAGCGGGTCCGGGTCGCCGCCGCGGCGCGGGAAGGCGGTGATGGCGGTTTGAAGCAATGACGCGGCCATTGGACCTCCGCAGACGCCGCTGACGGGCTTGTAGCATACCATACGCGATGCGGCTTTCTTCATCAAGTGTCCTTCGGCTCGGCCCAGTGCCGCGGTTGCCGAATCCGATGTTCCCTGCCGCCGCGCTGCGGTATGATGCTGGCTCGAAGCAGGCCGCGCGAGGAGGTTCATCGCTGGTATCGCGCTCGGCAAAAGGAGGCGGACAATGAAGGAAATGGCCCTGGCCCTCGTGGTGATGACGCTGGGCTGTGCCGCCGCTCTTGCCGAGACGATGACCCTCCAGCAAGGCGCTGCCGGCTACACGGGCTGCTCGGCTTGGGTCGTGGGCCCGGATGCCGCCAGTGCGGGCAAGACCGTCCTGCCTCTGCGGGGCTCGAAGAACCAGTTCGCGGTGCGGTTTGAGTTGCCGCCCGCGTTGGCCGGCAAGAGGCTGGCCCGGGCGCGGCTGGGGGTGTTTCTGCCGGAGGCCCGGCGGCCCAACGTGTTCACCGAGATCTTCTGCCGCGAGATCCTGGCCGATGGCGCCAAACCCGTGGCGGACGAGAAGACCGACTACGACAACGGCCGGCCCGCCGGCGCGGTGGACTCGGTCGAACTGTTTGCCCCGCCGGGGCCGGGGTGGAACGACTTTCCCTGGCTCCCGCAAGGCATCCCGCCGGAAGGCAAGTGGATCGACTTCAACATCACCCCGCTGGTCGAGAAGTGGCTCAAGGACCCCGGCGCCAATCTGGGCGTGCTCCTCGTCCCCGCTGACTGCCCCGACGGGCGGTTCCCAAGTTCCTGGGAAATCGACGTCCCCTCGGTTGAGGCACAGAACGCCGGCAGCCGGCCGAGGCTGGCGCTGGAGTTGGCGCCCCTCGAGAAGGAATACCTGGTGGGCGCGACGGGAGGGCTCGAGCAGATCCTGGACCGCTCGACGCGATTCGCCTACCGCGGCGGCTACGCCGGCCAGTACCGGATGTCCATGGCCGCCAACGAGTTCGAGGGCTTCCAGGTTGTGGTCTACCCGCTGATGGAGGACCTGAAGAACGTGCGGCTCGCCTGGGGCGACCTCACGGCGGACGGCGGCAAGAAGATCCTCGCGGCCGACATCGAGTGCTTCGTCGAGGACTGGTATCGCCTCCGGGCCAACTGGAAGACCCGCGACGTTTTCTACCGGGGAAAACTGTACGACGTGCCCGACCCGCTCGTGCCGGCCCGGCCCGTCGCCGCGCGGCGGCACATGCACACCCCGTTTTATGTACGCGTCCATACCAGCCCGGACGCCGCGCCCGGCGTCTACCGCGGGACGATCGCCGTGCAGGCCGAGGGCGCCAGGACCGCCGACCTGGCCCTCGAAGTGAAGGTCTGGCCCTACGCGGTCCCCGAGCGATGGAACTTCCACACCATGGGGCAACTGGTCTGGGAGAACCTGACCCGCTTTCACGGCAAGGAACTCGACGCCGGGCTTATCCGCAAGTACTACGACTTCCTGCTGGACCACCGCTTCAGCCCCACCGAGCAGTACAACCGCATCCTCTCGCCCCGGACCGACCTGGAGTACTGCCTGCGGCGCGGCATGAACACGGTGTACCTGTCGGGCAACTTCACCGGCACCGACGCGGAGATGGAGCGCCTGAAGACCGACTACCAGAAGGCCAGGCAACCGGGGGTGCTCGACGGCGCGCTCGTGTACGTCGGGGACGAGACGAGCAAGTGGGACGAGATGCACCGCCGCGCCAACCTCGTGCATGCCCACCTGCCGGGCGTGCAGGTGATGATCGGCGGCAGTTTCCCCAGGGAGGAATTGCAGGGCTATATCGACATCTATGACCCACAGATCGGCGGCGGCAGCAAGGTCTACAGCCTCGAGCAGGAGAACGCGCACCTCATCCGAGACTCGCAGAAACGCGGCGAAGAGTTCTACTGGTACGTTGCGGCCGGGCCGCATTACCCGCACCCCAACGTGCAGGTGGAGTACCCACCGGTCATCGGGCGGGTCCTCTTCTGGATGACCTGGAAGTACGGCGTCACGGGCTTCGAGTACTACTGCTACAACATCTGGCAGCGGAACTACCCGGCCGACCCGGGCCAGCGGTATCCCAACTCCAGGTGGGCGGCCGACGGCTGGAGCAAGGGCTGGCCCTCCAACGGAGACGGGATGCTCTTCTACCCCGGCCCCATCAGTTCGCTGCGGCTGGAAGCCATCCGCGACGGCATCGAGGATTGGGAGAGCCTCCAGGTCCTGGCCGACTGCGTGGCCGCCGTGAAGGACCGCAAACATCCCGAGAAGTACAAGGACCTCATCGCGCAGGCCGAGGAGTTCCTGAAAGTCCGCGACGAGATCGTGGCCGGCTTCGACAAGTACACCCGCCGGGCCGACCGTCTTCTGGCGGAGCGGGAAGCCTTGGGCGAGTTGCTGGGCAGGTTCGTGCCGCTCGTCAACGAGGCCGAGAAGTGGGACGCCGGCCAGATGACGCTGGCCAAGGCGGCCGAGGTGCGCCAGGCCGCCCAGACGGCCCGGCGCCGGAAGATGTTGCGCGAGCGGCACCTGCGGGCGTGCGAGGCCCTCGGCGTCCAGCCGCTCCCGCAGGAGCCGTGGGATGCGCTTTGGCCCAAAAGGGTCCTCTTCAGCCAGGACTTCGAGACCGATGGCGACAGGCGGTTCGATTGGGACGGCCGGATCGTCACCGACAACGTGCCGCCAGGGAGCAGGCGGGCGGTGCTCGGCGACGCCAAGGACAAGTATTCGGCGCGGCGCGTGCGGGTCGGCATCTACTGGGACAACGCCCGTGCGGCCACGACCACGTGGCTGAAGTTCAAGTACTTCATCAACAAGCCCGAACCGATTACCGTGATGGTGTTCGACATGGCGCAGTCGGACAACTGGGAATATCGCCTCGCGCCGCCGGCCGTCGGCCAGTGGACCGAGGCGACCTTGAACCTGACGAACGACTTCCGCAAGAAAGGGGGCGGCCAGGCCAAGGTCCGCGCCGGCGATGCCCTGGACGACGTGTTCATCCTGGCGGGCAAGCCGGGCGACGCCCAACTGCAACTGCTGGTAGACGACGTGTCGCTCATCGGGCTGGACTGATCGGCGCGGTAATGCCTTAGAGCCTATCCGAAAAACCGTGGGTCAGGCATATTTATTGAAGCAAACGCGCCTTTGCGTTTGCTTCAAGAAGGTTCTTGCCCTACTGTAACCGCCGGGCTGCACGAATATGCCACCCAAAGCCCAACGGCGGGCTTTGGTGGCATATATGCCTGACCCCCGGTTTTTCGGATAGGCTCTTAGTTACGGGTGGGGTCTGACGCCTTTTCCGGCCGTTCGGACAAGGGGTCTGACCTCATGTCCCCGCGCCGGCCGGCGCCCGTCCTTCGGTCGGTCATAATGAGGGCGGACAAGGAGACCGTGATGAGGATCCTTCTGGCTCTTCTGGCAGTGCTGGCCGCATTGGCCTGCCCCGTGCACGCCGCCGAAACGGTCCGGCTGAAAGCGACCGCCGACATCTGGCTTTCGGACTCCAACGAGCAGGAACGCAATTCGAGTTCGGGCAAGCACCCGCGGCTGAAACTCAAGAGCATCCAGGAGATGGCGGCCGTCCGGTTCGACGCCTCGCCCGCCAAGGGCCGCGAGGTGCTTAAGGCCGCGCTCTGCCTCCGCCGCGCGGGCAGCGACATGCTTCGATACGTCCGCGTCTCCACCGTCAACCAGGACTGGGTTGAAGGCAGCGGCACCGGCGCCTACGGCCCGGCCGACGGCGCGACGTACCGGTTAGCCGATGCCGGCGCGAGGCGTGCGTGGGCGTGGCCGGGGTCGGAGTTCTGCGACGTCATCATGACTTCGGGCAATACGCTGGCCGCGTGGGCCGAGCGGAAAGAACTGCCGGACGGCTGGATCGCCGTGCCCCTTACGCCGGAACTGGTCTACGCCCTCGTGGCCGGCGATACCGACGGCCTGGCCGTGATGGACGGCGGCAACCTGGCCTTCCACAACAACTTCATCCACAGCGTCCAGTCGGACGGCAGCGGGCCGTACGTCGAAGTCGAACTCGGCCGCCCCCTGGCCGATGCACCGGCCAGGCCCCTCGTGAAGGCCGAGCCCGCGCCCGACCGCGCGCACTTGGGGGCCGGCGCGCTAAGGCTCACCATCGCGGAGGCGAAGAACGTCTTCTCGTGGCGCGTTTCGCTGGGTGGCCGGCCGGTTGAGCGGTGGCGCGTCAGGCACCCGGCGCCTGCGGGAGCGACGGTTTTCACCCTCGAGGACCTCGCCCCCGGGCAGGTGTGGGATCTGGAGGTGGTGGCGGTCTCGCCCGGCGGCGCGGCCTCGCCGCCCGCGACGCTCCGCGCGACGGCCTCCGCCGCCCTGGCCGAAGGCCCCGCGCTGGAGCCGCCCCGGAAGCCCGCCGGCGCCGGCGCCGCGCCCACGCGCGAAGGCAAGATGCGGGTGTGGGCGTGCCCCGGCCTCGTCAAGATCAGCCCCGAGAAGCCCGAGCCCATGTTCGACGACTCCGAGGGCCGCCAGGTCAATGCCGTCTGGGACGGCAAGACCATCGGCCTGTTCGGGGCGCGCGGCGAGTACGTCTCGTATCAACTCTGCATCGAGAAACTCGGGGCCGAGGCCCTGGCGGGCGTCAAGGTCGCCCCCCAGGGCCTCAAGGGCCCCGACGGCGCGGCCATCGGCGCCGGCGAGATCGAACTCTTCAAGAACTGGTACGCGCGGAACGGCGGGAATCAGTGGCAGCCGGCCTACGGCGTGCCGATGGAACACGGCGCCGCCTTCGACATCCCCGACCCCGGGCGCAGCCTGCCCGCCCAGCAGAACCAGACCATCTACGTAGATCTCTACATTCCCAAGGATGCCAGGCCGGGGGCCTATCGCGGCACGGTGACGGTCGAGGCGAGCGGCGTCGAGGCCGCCGTCATTCCGGTGCAACTCGAGGTTTTCGATTTTGCACTGCCCGACCGCCTGAGTTTCTGGGCGGAACTCAACGGCTACCGCATCCCCGCCGATGCCCACGACTACTGGCGCCTGGCCCACCAGCACCGCTGCGTGGCAAACATCTGGCGGTTCACGCCGGGAGTCCAGGGCGCCGGCAAAGACATCCGCGTCGACTGGGTGCAATACGACAAGGACGTGGGGCCGCTGCTGACGGGAGAAGCCTTCAAGAACTGCCGCCGGGCCGGAGTCCCTCCCGAGGTCATGTACCTGCCGTTCGAGGACAGTTGGCCCACGCCGCTCTCGAAGCAGACCTACAACTACCAGGGCCGCTGGCCGGGGCGCGGCGAGGACAAGAAGTGGATCACCGAGCACTACATGACGGCGCCCTGCATCGGCGACGCCCTGAGCCAGGACTACAAAGACGCGTTCCTGGCGGTCGAGCGCCAGTTCATCGACCACTTCCGCCAGAAGGGATACGCGAGGACCGAGATGCAGTGCTTCTTCGGCGGCAAGAACACACACCGCATCCAGTACGGAAGCAACATGTGGTGGACCACCGACGAGCCGTACCACTGGGACGACTGGCTGGCGCTCCAGTTTTTCTGCCGGCTCTTTACGGCGGGGCGCGGCGCGGCCGACCCGCGGTTGTGGGCGGCGCGGGCAGACATCTCCAGGCCCAACTGGCAGGGGCGCGTGATGGAGGGCGTCCTCGACTGCGTCTACATCGGGGGCTTCACGTCGCCGAATTCGCCGCGGCGATGCCGCCTCTTGGCGCGCGACACGGGCGTGAACCTGAGGGCCTACGGCAGCGCCAACAAGGACACCGAGAGCAACACCCGCTCGGTGGTCTGGCTGCTCAATGATTGGATGGGCGGCGCCAACGCATCCCTGCCCTGGCAGACCCTGGGCGACGACGGCGCCCTCGACTCAAACGACCAGGGGGCCGGCGGCGGCAACGCCCTGATGGTTCCCGGCAAGCGCTTCGGCTTGGCGGTGGTGGGAGACCTGCGCCTCAAAGCGCTTCGCGACGGGCAGCAACTTGTCGAGTACCTGGTGGAACTGGGCAAGCGCCGCAACCTCGATCGCGAGCAGATCCGGGCCATGGTCCTGCGCGCCGTGCATTTCGAGGCCGGCCGCCGCACCCCAGGCGCGGGCGCCGACAACGCCGACGCCCTCCGGTTCAGCACGCTCAAGGACCGCCAGGTCGCGGGCCTGCGGCGCGCGGTGGCCGATTTGATCGTCAAGAGCCCGCCGGCGCCGCCGTCCGCATCCGCGCCCTGACCTTGTTCCAGGACTCGGTGATGAGGAAACTCTCCTTCATGTTGTCCACCATCCGCGCAAAGAGCGGCCAAGGCGCGGCGAAACTGAGAGTGCCGGCGGGGACGAACGGCCGGGCGCTGACGTCGAACATGCCCAGGACGGCCCGCGGCCGGTCGGACCGCCCCTCCTGGTACGGGTACTGGACGATGGACCCGCAGCCCGCGCAGAACGGGGCGATGACGGCGTACTGGTCGGGCGAGTCGAAGTTGGCCAGCGTGAAGAGGCCCGACAGGACGTCGGGCCGCGCAAGGAAGACGACGGCCAGCGGCTCGTCGGCCTCGCCGAGGGTATCCCACCGCTTGAAGACGATCCAGCGGGCAGGCGCCGCCATCGGCGGCTGATGTTTCATGAGTTCCGCGACCAGTTCCGGCGACTTCTTGTACCGCTCGCCTGGCATCTTGCCGGGGATGCCGCACGAGAGGAAATGCTCGAAGCCCGGCATGAGTTCCTGGGCGAATCCCAGGTAGCGCCGGCCGCCGGGGCAGCCGATGGTCTCGGCGCCCAGCCAGAGCGGCTCACCCTTCATCGCCCTGGCGAGATGAGCGATGACGCACGGCGTGCCCCGTCCGCCGCCAGCCTTCTTGCCGGGGCCCTCGTCGGTGTAGTAGAAAGCGAGGGGCAACTCGGCGTTCGGAAAATACTCCTGCCACAGGGCGATGAAACGGTCGCGCCGCTCGGTCTTCATTGGAATCCTCCCATGCAGAACCTGAACCTGTTGAACCCGCGCCAGGGTTCCACGTGTCGCGCGACCCTCTTACCAAGAGGCGAGTGCGACGGAGCGGATCCATCGCACTCGCCTCGGTGCAACCGCCTATACCCAAACGCGGCCGATGCGGGCCGAGTTCAGGAATTCAGCATCACCTTCAGCGGCGTGAGGGCCACCAGGTCCATCAGGCCGCCGCTGGGGTCAAGGGCCGCCCCGCCCGCCGGAGCGGCGCCGGCGGCCGCCCCGGACGCCAGGGCCTCCGCCGAGCCGTCGTCGTCCTGCACCGTCAGGGCCAACTGTGATCCGCCGGGCCGGAGGACCACACCCGCCGCCGACAGCAGGGAGGCGCCCGCCTGGGCGGAATCGGGCACGGCCTGGCCGCCCGACGGCAGTGCCCTGTCGTCGCCGAGGATCCGGCCCGCCAGGGCCAGCACGTCGACGTCGGCCGGCTGGTCCGCTGAAGTCTCGGCGGCACCCAGGGCCTGACCGTCACCGGCGCCGGTCGGCGGCAGCGCGGCCAGCCGCTCACCGCCCTGGTAGGGCAACGGATCGAGATGCGTGCCCGCCGCAGCGGCCGCATTGTACGCCGCGAGGAACGCGTCGAGGTCCTCGGGGGTAATCTGGCCGTCGGGCACAACGTCGCCATAGCCCTTGCCGCGCATGTCGGCGTTCAGGTTTCCGGCCTGGAACTGTGCCAGGAACACGTCGACGTCCTCTGCGGTGATCTGGTGTCCGCCGTCCCCGGCGGGGTCGGTGTAGAAGTCGCCGCGCAGGCTTCCGAGGTAGAACACGGCGTCGCCGCCGGGCCACCCGTCGCCGGTCGGCAGGTTGTCGGCACTGGCGATGTACGCGGCCCAGTACCGGGCATCCCCGTCGAGCGGACGGTCGGCGGCGTCGCGCACCCCGTCGGCGACGATCGTGACCTTCACCCACGTGTCCACGACCGAGCCGGGCGTCAGGGTGATGGTCATCGTGTCGGTGCCGGAGCCCGCCACGACAAACTCGGGCTGCACCTCTCCGATCTGCTCCACGCCGTCCTCGAACGTCACCGTGTAGACCGTGACGGCTTCGGACGTGAAGGTCACCGTCTTGGAGAAGGCAACCTGGATAAGGTGCACGCCGAGGTCGCTCGGATCGACGCCGCTGACGGTAAGCCCCGGCTTGTTGAACATGATGTCGGTGATGCGCGGCGGCCCCTCGACGGACAGGACGTAGGCGGTGTCGCCGAAGGTGAAACTCGTGCCCTCAATGCCGACCTCGACCTCCACCGTATACATCCCCAGGTCCGTAGGCGTGAACTGCAAGTACCAGGTGTCCTGGCCGCCGTCCAGGGTGTACGACGGCCCCGTGATCGTCCAGTGGTACGTGAACTGTGGGTGCGGCAGGAAGCGGAAGAGTTCCGTGCCGTGGATGCCGTCGGTGGCGCCGAAGAAGAGGGAGTCGCCGACGACGGTCAGATCATACGGGCTCGACGACCCGCTGCCGTTGATGTCGGCGGCGAGGACGGGCGTCCAGCCGTTCAGGCGCCACAGTTCGTAGCCGTGCTCGCCGTCGGCGGCGGAGAAGTAAAGTGTGCCGTCGAAGGCGGTCAGGTACTGCGGGTTCGAGGAGCCCCCCAGGCAGACGTCGATCTTGTTCAGCCAGGGGGACCCGTCCCAGGCGTAGAGTTCGCGGTCGGCGTACTGGTCGGTGGCGGCAAAGTAGAGCATGCCGTTGGCCACCGTCAGGTCAGCAGGATTCGAACTCAACTGGCTGGAGGGCGCCACGTCGAAGAGCAGGCCCCACGAGGTGCCGTTCCAGTAGAACAACTCGCGGCCGACCGACACATTCGTCGCGGCAAAGACCAGCCAGCCATTGTAGACCGCCAGGTCCGTCGGCGAGGAGTCTGACGGCGGGGCGGTGGGCGATTCGGGATTGATGTTGGCCGCGAGGCTCACACTGTCGCCGTTGGTCCGGAACAACTCGCGGCCCGCGGCCTTGTCGGTGGCGGCGAAGTACAAGTAGCCGTTGTACGGGGCGAAGTCGGAGGGGTTGGAGTCGCCGGCCGTGTTGATGTCGGCCAACATCTGGGCACCCGCGTCCGTCGCCACCATGAGTTCCCGCCCGTGCGAGGGCACGTACGCCGAGAAGTAGAGCCGGTCGTTCCAGGCAAACAGGCTCGACGGCGAGGAACTGTCGGGCCCCGGGTTGATGTCCGTGACCAGGGAAACCTTGGTGCCGTCATACACGTACAGTTCCTGGCCCCGGACGCCATCGTATGCCGAGAAGTACAGGTACTTGTCGCACACCGTCAAGTACGCCAGATTGGACGATCCCGCCCCCGGGTTGATGTCGGCGACCATCTTGGCGGTGTGCCCGTCGTAGGACCATAGTTCACGCCCGTGCGCGCCGTCGTCGGCGGCGAAGTAGACGTCGCCGTTGTAGACGACCATGTTCTGCGGTACCGAGCCGCTGGCGCCCGGCCGGATATCCTGAAGCATGTAGGCGAGTTCCAGGTTCATCACCCACGCGTAGAAGTAGACCGGCATGCCCTCGTTGACCTGCTGGTCCGGGCCGATGTCCACGATGACGCGGTTGCCGAAGTCCACGCCCAAGGCAGACGGGTTGCCGTCGTCCACCAGGGCCCCCAGGTCTCCCCTCACGCTCAAGTTGGCCGTGACCTTGACGTCGTCGACGTACCAGCCTTCAAACGCGTTCAGGTCGGCGTCTCCGGTGTCAAACGCGAAGCGGACCTGGACGGTCTGGCCGAGGTAGGCGCCGAGGTTCACGGAGCACGTGTGCCACGCACTGTCGTTGGTCAGGGTCACGATGCCCGTGCCGGCCCTTCCCGCCACCCGCGTCCAGTTCATGCCGTCGGTCGAGACGTAGACATCGGCCGTGTCGAAGTCGGTGCCCGACTCCACGTTCAGGAAGTAGTTGAAGGTCAGCGTTGCCGAGGCGGCCGCGACGAGGCTGGTCCCGGCTGAGGTGATGGTGCCGGCGGTGTCGCCGACGTTGTAGTTGCCGTGTGCCTCGTCGCCGAACCAGAAACTGTGCGACGTGCTGTGTCCGGCGTCGCCGCTTCGCCGCGTAGTGACGTGCCAGAGGCCGGGCACCGCGGCGCCGGTGTTGTCGATCACAAACCCGTCGGCCGTTTCTTCGAAGTCGGCATTGAAGAGGGTGGCCGAGCCGATCATCGCCCCGGGGTGCGGCGAGATCTGCATCGCGTAGTCCTGGGACTGCTCGCCGATGGCGTAGTAGCCGAAGGGCAGGCCGGGCAGGCCGTAATCGCCGTTGGCATCGGTCAGGGTGTACGGCTCGCCGGGGTCGCGCTGGCCGTCGCGGTCGAGGTCAACGTAGATGATCCAGTTCTCCAGGCCCGGCTCCCAGTAGTCGCGATAGCCGTTGTGGTTGGAGTCGTCGTACTTAGTGCCGTAGATGCCGCCCGTGTTGGCCTGGAGCGTGAAGGTGATCTCGGAGGAGCGGCCCCTGGGCAACTGGAAGACCGACCCCGGCGGGTACACCGATCCGTCGTAGGCTTGGATCGTTACCTGGGCCGCGCCCGTGGACCCGTCGGTCCAGTAGTAGAGGTTGCCCTGGTAGGGCAGGGCCACCATGTGGCCGTCCACGTCGTGGACGACCTTGAACGAGTACGTCGGCGGCAGGATCGTCACGAAACTCGGGTACATCAGCGAGCCCTGCCCCGAGACCACCGTGCCGAGGAACTGCCCCGTGTAGAGGCCGTACTTGTTGACCCGGGCGTTCGTCGGGTCCGTCAGGTACACGGCGTAGTCCGGGCCGATTTCCATGGAGGGCTGGCCGAACATCTCCACGTCGGTCGTTACCACAGTGCGCAGGAACGTGCCGAGGCTGTTGCGCTCCTGCACGTTCAGTTCAATGGGCAACTGGCCGCCGACCCACCGCGACGCCAGGACGTAGAGGTTGTCGTTGCTGCCTATCGTCATGTCGACCAGGCTGTAGCCGCTGAGGAGCGTCACCAGCGTGTTGGCGCCTTCCAGCGTGTAGGGCCGGAGGTTGTCGGAGTTGTAATTCTGCGAACGCGTGCCCACCCAGATGAAGTTGCTGTCGGGGCTGGAGGCGATGCGGTAGAAGTCGGCGTCGCTGGGCAGGGAGCCGATGGACGACATCGCCACAAGGCCGCCGAGCGTGGCCTGGTACCGCAGGATGCTGTGGGAGGCCAGGTCGGGCAGGTAGATGATGTCGCCGCGGACCGTCATGTCGCTCGGGGCGTCCACGCCCGGCATCGTCGGCAGCGTCAGGGCCATGACGATCTGCCCGTTCATCGAGTCGACGCGGTACAGCCTGCCCTGCGAGGAGTCGAGCACGAGGAGGTACCCGAATGGATCGCGTGCGACCGCCGCCACCGTGGCCAGGCCGGTCTGGCCCGGCTGCTTCGTCGCGGCCGCGATGCCCAGGAACATGCCGGGCGAGGCATCGTACGGGCCGGCGTAGCGGAGGACTTCGGACGAGCCGCCCATGCCGACCAGCATCTGCCACCCCGAGTCGTGCGACAGGTTCGCCGCGAGGTTGTCGATCTCGCCGGCGGTCTGCCCGGGCAGCAGCGTCTGCGGGCCGTAGCCCTCCAGCCAGACGGGCGCCGCCGCGTTCGGGTCGTAAAGCAATTCGAACGCGGGGTTCGTCACCCGGCCCGGCACCAGCGGCAGGAAGATGTCATAGGCATCCGTACCCAGGCCGTTGCCGCGCAGGTCCACCAGGCGCAGTTCCTGGTTAGGCCCATCGACCGACAGGAGCATGACGCCGTCGGCCACGGCCGTGCCATCAGTGCCCGCCGTGCCGAGTTCGACCTTGAGCGAGCCGTCGTCCAGCGCCTCGAAGACGCCGAGGCTCTGCCACGGACGGCCGTCGTAGTACGCGCCGCCGGGCGCGAACTTCTGGTTCACGGTAATTGGATCTTCGACGCCCGAGATCGTGTACGGGGCCGCCGACGCCTGACCGGTGCCCTCGTGCCAGGTCACCAGCACTTCGTACGAGCCGCGCGGCAGGCCGGTGAACGACCACACGGCCACGGCGCCGTTGTCGGCGTCCAGGTAGTGGTAGTCGCCGCGGAAGGCGGTTGCGACCGGGTTCTGGTTGTGGAACCACCGGTACGGCGTTACGCCGTCCGACAGGAACTCGTTGTACCCGAGGTCCCAATCGCCGTCGTCGAGGATCCTGCCCTGAACGAGCGGCCCGATGTCGCACAGATAGTTGTTCTGGAGGAGGGCGTACTTGAGGTGCGGCATGTCGGCCAGCGAGTTTATCGACACGAGCCAGTTGTTCGACAGGTCGAGCCACCGCATCTCGGCCATGTCGTGCAGCCAGGAGGTGGTGGTGATGATGTTGCCGGAGGCCGACAAGGCCCTGAGGAGCACCATCAGTTCGAGCGTGTGGAGGTCCGGCGTCTGGACGCCGGTGTGGTCCAGCCCCAGGAACTGGAGCCGCCGCAGGCCCACCTGCTCGCCGGCGTCGGGCAGGCCCGCCGCGGCGGCGCGCGGCTCAATGGGCGCCAGCGCGCCGTGCATCGGCCGGCCCGCCAGATTCAGCGTCATCAGGTCCGTGGCATACTCGATGCCCGACAGGTTGATGGGCCTGTCGCCCCGCAGGTCGAGCCGCGTCACCGTGTTCATCTCGCTGGCGTGGACCGGCAGGGCAAAGATCGTGTGGCCGGAAACCAAACGGGTCGGAATGCCCAGAGCCGAGGCCACGCCGGCGACCAGGGCGGAATCCGTGAAGACGCCGTTGACGACCGGGTCGAGGATGTGGGGCGGATCGTTGACGAGGCGGTCCTTCTGGTCGGGGGCGCGGAATGACTCGTCGGACTCCAGGTCGCGCACTTCGACCTTCTCGGCCCAGAAGGCGTCCTGGCCGCTCTGGCCGAACAGGCGGTCGAGGTGCGGCCCGCCGACCACGATGTCGTCGCCGTCGCCGCCCTCGATGAGGTCCATGTCCGTCGCCTTGTGGGCCTGGCCCTGGGGCGGCGGCGAGACCTCGACGCTGAACCGCAGGTCGTCGGTCTGCTCGGCCTTGTGCGGGTTGTAGACCCGCAGGTAATACGTGCCGGCCTCGAGCCACCGCATGTCGACGGCCCCGAGACCCTCATATAGCACGCCGCCGCGCGCATCCAGCACGTCGACCAGGACGCCGTGCGCACGGGTGATCTGAAGCCCGGAGGGCACCACCACGTCTTCCGTGCCGGGCCGGTCGATCTGCCAATCGAGCCGCG
>Ga0315280_10008255_pt1 | contig 13666 bp, 14 predicted proteins | sample YL17G06_40_MG_FD_203697 | JGI IMG/M metagenome (GOLD analysis project Ga0315280, IMG submission 203697) | Sediment microbial communities from Yellowstone Lake, YNP, Wyoming, USA - YL17G06_40 | ecosystem: Environmental > Aquatic > Freshwater > Lake > Sediment | place: USA: Wyoming | collected...
GGGCATGGGGGAGAACCCTTCGGTCAAGAAGGGTTTCCCCCATGTTCCTTCACCTTCCAAGGTCCCGAACCAACAAACCCAGGCAAAATTGAGATGCACCCTCCGCTGGCGATCTTGCGAAAAAGGTTGAATCGTCCAACCGGGTTCGACTATTAGGTCAAGTATAAAAACAAGCAGGTTTCGGTGCTTGACGCAGAACGATGTCCCAAAAGGACAGGGAGTGAGGGACGCCAATGACGAGAAATCAGCTTGGGCGTAGCTGCGGGTTCGCCATCGTTTTCGGCTTCGTCGTCGGCGTGGGGTCGGAGTTGATCCTGGTGCTGGCGGGAGTTGGTCGGCCACGATTTCTCAAACTTATTTGCGTTGGCGCAAGTGTGGTGCTTTGCCTGGGATGCCGGCTCGTGCACGAACGACTTTTCCTGCGCGACTATGAAAAGCTGGCGGAGGCACGACGTCGGCGAATGCATTGGTAACGATGGACGCGGTAATCATTTTCCTCTGGCCTGTCAGAACTCCGCCTTTTCGATCCAACCGCCTCCGAGGAGCCATCCGTTTTCCCCATCGTAGAAAACGGCTGCCTGGCCGGGAGTAACGGCGGCCTGCGGAGCCTCGAAGACAACCCGGACGCGAGAGCGGCCGAGTGGTTCAATACGCGCGGGAACCGCCTCGTGACGATAGCGAATCTGAACCCGCGCCGAAAATGGCTCCCGTGGGTGCTCGATCGTGACCCAATTCACCTCACTCGCCAACAGTCCCGGTGCGAAGACATCGCCTTTCTCGCCAACGATGACCCGATTCCTTTCCGGGTCGAGAGCGATCACGTAAAGCGGCGTCGAGTGTGCGATGCGCAGGCCCCGGCGCTGGCCAACCGTGAAGTCCAAAAGGCCCTTGTGATGACCCAGAACTCGGCCCTGCCGGTCCACGATCTCGCCCGGAGCGATGTGCGCCTGCCGCCCCAGCGAGTGTCTTCGAACAAAACTCCGATAGTCACGATTGGGAATAAAACAAATTTCCTGACTTCCAGGTTTCGAGGCAACGGGCAGCCCGAGTCGCTCGGCGACACGACGAACCTCTTCTTTGGTCAACACGGCCAGAGGAGCCCGAAAGTGAGCCAACTGTTCCTGGCCGAGACTGAACAGGTAATAGCTTTGGTCGCGTGAGCGATCGCGCGCACGCCCGATAGCCCACCGCCTGGATTCCGTATTGCGCTCGATGCGAACATAGTGGCCCGTCGCAATGGCTGTGCAACCATACGTTCGCGCTTTTTCCAGCAGAACGCCAAGCTTAAGCGCCTGGTTACATCGAACACACGGATTGGGCGTTCGGCCGCGCAGGTATTCGTCCACAAAAGGGGCTACGACAAATCTCTCGAATTCCGCTTCAAGATCGAGAGCGTAGAATGGAATGCCGAGCCGTTCGGCGACAGCGCGGGCGTCAGCCAGATCGTGGGGCGAACAGCACGTCCGATGTGGCCGCGCCGCAACATCTTCGCTCCGCTGCCACACACGCATGGTGATCCCGATTACGTCGAAACCCTGGTCGCGAAGTAGTGCCGCCGCAACCGCACTGTCCACTCCCCCGCTCATGGCAACCACAATTCGCTCGGCCATCGCCTCAACCCCGCCTCTTAGGAAAACAGAACGCCCCTCCGAACTCCACAGAAAGATAGCAGCTGGGAGCAAACACCAACGCTTCCCTGGCGAACTCGGAACTCAAAACTCGCAACTCGAAACTCATTCAACAGGGCCCAAGGTTTTTCGTTGCACGAAAGATTTCGGTGCTCCATCGTCCCGCCCGCAACGGCAAGTTTAGCCATCCGCTGATTACGCTTTCTGAATGCTATCATGGTGACACAACCAAGCGTTCTCCATATCTACAAGGACTACTATCCACCCGTTGTCGGCGGGATCGAAAAACATCTTAACCTGCTTTGCGGTGCCCTACGCAACGATTACACAGTGCGCGTTCTTGTCGCCAACCCCGCCGGCCACCGAACAATACGCGAGACATTGAACGGCGTCGAGGTCGTTCGCGTCGGCCAGTGGGGGCGACCCGGGGGGGCACCATTTTGTCCATCCTTTCCCATTTGGTTGAGACGACTTCGAAGCCACGTCCTACATTTTCAGTGCCCTCACCCAACAGGCGACCTTGCCTACTTTCTGGCACGCCCGCGTGGCCGCATTGTCGTAACTTACCAGGCCGACATTGTCCGCCAGGCGAAATTGCTTCGGCTCTATGCGCCGTTCTTGCGCTGGTTCCTGCGACGTGCCGATGTCGTTCTTCCCACGTCGCCAGCGCTGATCGAAGGCTCATCCTTCTTGCGTCCCATCGCCGACAAGTGCGTGGCCGTGCCCATGGGTGTCCCGCTGGAACACTACGAGCGGACGTCCGAAATTGAGTCGCGCGCGGCGGCCATTCGGGCGGCGCACGACCGTCCTATTGTCTTGTTCGTCGGCCAACTCCGCTATTACAAGGGACTTCATATCCTCCTCCAGGCGCTGCGCGACATCGAGGCCGATTTGGTCATCGTCGGCGAGGGGCACGAAAGGGCGCGCCTCGTCAGTCAAGCCGAGCGCCTGGGCATTGAAGAACAGGTGCGCTTCGTCGGCCAGCGCGTGGGCGACGATCTCCTATCTTTCTATCACGCTGCGGATGTTTTCTGTCTGCCTTCCCACCTCAAAGCCGAGGCGTTCGGTCTCGTTCAGGTCGAAGCGATGGCCTGTGGTCTTCCGGTTGTCAGTTGCCGACTCGGAACCGGAGTGGAATGGGTCAACCAGGACGGCGTGACGGGCTTTGTCGTCCCGCCAAATGCGCCCGAAAAGCTTTCGGGGGCGATCAATCGGCTCCTAAGCCAGCGGCGCTTGCGACACGAAATGGGTGAGAATGCCCGGGCGCGCGCTCGCAGCGAGTTTAGCCTCGATCTCATGATCGAGCGGATCAAGACTATCTATCAGTGGGTCCTGGACCGCCGCGGTCCACCACCACAATTTGTATGACGCAACGCTCATGATTCGGATTCTTGCCGGTCAGAAACGGGGAATGCAGTTGCGCGTGGCGCGGGCGGTGGCCGTTCGCCCCACGGCGTCCAATGCGCGACAGGTGCTCTTCGATATCCTCGGTGCACGGGTGAGAGGGGCTCGTTGGCTCGACCTCTACGCAGGCAGCGGCGCTGTGGGTCTCGAGGCGCTCAGTCGTGGCGCCGCCGCCTGCGTCCTGGTCGAATCCGCGCGACGCTGCCAGGAAGCAATCCGCAAAAACATTGCCTGTCTGGGCTATGAGGACCGCTGTCGGCTTGTCGCCGCTCCGGTAGAGAAATCTCTCAGAAAACTGGCGGCGGCTGGCGAGACATTCGACTTGATTTTCCTCGACCCGCCCTACGAAGGCGACAAAGCGACGCGTTGTCTGCTCGCCCTGGGCAACCCGCCAGCCCCTTTGCTCGCGCCATCCGACGAAACTCTCGTCATCGCCCAACTTTCGGCTCGAAGACAAGCCGTCCAGACTGTTGGACTGCTGGTTCTCGAACGCGAGCGAAAACTCGGCGACACATGCGTTTGTTTCTATCGCCAAGTGGCTGCGGGAAAAGACGCTTTCGTTCGCGAAGCCCCGCTCTAGCCACACAGCGACCCAAGGCTCCAAAACCAGGCGGAAAAATACACGGCACCTGTAGCTTTTTCACCGCAAGGCGGATCATACCACGTTGAAGTTCGCAAAGGATGGACAGGCGGTGGCAACCGACGAAACGTTGATGAACGCCACCGCCCCTCCGACACCGGAGCGGTGGTCGTGAGTTTACCCACCCGTGAACTGAATTGTTTTTGTGAACGGCTTGTGAGCTTTTCTGAAACGAGGAGAAATGAGGGGACAGCGACGTAGTTTTCGACACGTTCCAGGTCACCGCGAACTGTACTACCTCGCATCGCGACGTGGAGTTCGTGCTTGAAGTGGTGGGACGACAAATCGCCGGCAAGGCGCCTGTGACAAAACACTTCTCCGCCTTAGGCGGATTCCAAACCTTCAACGTGAGCAAGATCGAGAGCAAACGAGCCGAGGAGCAAGTGTTGACGCCCCGCCCGCGCCACACGAAGACCTGGAAAGCCATCGAGCTGCGCTTTGTCAAACGTATCAAAGCATTAGGCATACGGATAAGGGGAAATGAGTTGCCTATCCGCGCATTTTCGCTTTGACATAACTCACGATTTTCGTAACATCTGATCCCGGTGATCCCGAAGCCGCTCTTGAGGACGGATTCAGTGGACCCCGAACGCAGGCCGGCTCGCGCGCAAGCTTGGAAACGCATCAATGAGCTTTTGGACAGCGGGAATGTGAAGCGGACCGTCCACTGGAAGCGCCGAGCGAGCGAACGCGGGTTTGACATTCAGGACGCTTTGCTTGTCGCCGAAAACGGGTGAATCGAAGACGAGGGCGAATGGGATGCGGAGCATGGCAACTGGAAGTTCAGCATCGTCGGCCACGACAGCGAGGGCCGCGAGTTCAAGATGATCGTGGCCTTCTCACGTACAGGGAACGATCTTTTCCTGATTTCCGGGATGAGGAAGGAGCGGGGCAAATGGGCAGGCGAGTGAAAGCGACGAAAGACAGGCCGTGGCATTACACAGATTGCGGTCTGGATAATATCTGGCTCATCGGGATCGAAGTGGAGACCGACGCCAGGACGGGTGAAGAAGAACCCATCATACCCCAGCTTCGAGACCTTCACGATTGTATCTTCGCCACCCTGCTCCAGAAGTCCGGCCATCTCGCCGGACCCGAGGTACGCTATCTGCGACGCCATCTCGGCTGGACGCAAGCCATTGCCGCGGAGAAACTGGGATTCAACAGCCCACAGTATTTCAGTGAGCTCGAGCGTCGAGACGTTGCATTCAGCGACATTCCGGTGGATTTCGTCTGGCGCTTGCTGTGTGTCAATGCGTTCGAGGAGAAAGCCAGGGGCGCGCGCAAGAGAGAGGCAAAAAGCATCAAGAGCAATCTGCTGCACAAAACGGAGAAGCTCTTGGCCGAAATGCGGGACCGCGCGGCCTCAAGGATTCTTAGAATCGTGCATACGCGCTCAGAAGGAATCCAATCCTGGAAGCCTCTCCTCCGAGCGGCGTAGAGTTAGCGAACGGAAAGCAAGGACCAGGTCACTAAGAGCGCCTAAAAAAACAGTTCTTCGCAATCCGTATCATTTTCGCGGTTTGGACGCCCAACCTTCACGAAGAAACGATATTCCGCAGGCGGCGGAGGGCGGCGCGGATGTAACGCATGGCGTGGTATGGAGAGCCCGAGCGAATCAGCGTGCGAGCAATGTAGCCGGGCCGAAGCGACAGCTTCAGCAGGGCACGCCGTCGCCAGCGATTCAACTCCTCGCGCGAGAGGTGAAATGTGCGTGCGGCGGCTCGCGCATAGCCGGCCTCGGGGTATTCGGCCTCGTCCAAGAGGCCTTCGCCGCGAGCGATTTCATAATATTCGGTTCCCGGCAGTGGGTAGGCGATGTTGAAATCGAAAAAATCAGTGTCCAACTCACGCGCCAGGCGAAATGTTTCTTCGAGTGTCGCCCGGCTTTCCCACGGAAGACCAATCACATAGAAGGCATGGGTGCGAAGACCATGGCGGCGGCAGACTTCGATCGCGGGCCGTGCCTGTTCGACCCGCGCACCTTTTTTCATCTTGTCGAGTATGTCCTGCGAGCCGCTTTCGAGACCGAACGCGACAACCCAGCACCCGGCGCGTTTCATCCACTGCGCGCGCTCGTCGTCTATTGTGTCCGCGCGGCTATTGCACCCCCAACGAATATGGAGTTGCCTCTCAACAATCCGCTGGCAGAGCTCCACCAGCCAACGGCGATTGATCGTGAACGTGTCGCCATGAAAGAGAAACTCGCCGATCCCAAAGTCGCGCACGCATTGCTCGATCTCGCCGACCACGTTGTCCGGCGAACGATAACGCACACGATAATCCGACAGAGCACCCGCCGGACAAAAGATACAATGAAAGGGACAGCCACGGTGGGCATGAATGACCGTCAGCGGATTGCCCGTCTCGGGACTTCGATAGCGCGCATTGTCGAGCAGGTCGCGCGCCGGATAGGGAAGCGAGTCCAGATCGTCAAGAAACCGCCGCGGCGGCGTGGAGACAACTCGCGATTGCCCACCTTCAGCGGACTGTTGCGAGGGCGCAGCATGTTGCGCCCCTATTCGATAGCTCAAACCGGCAACGGACGAAAGGTCCGTCACGCCGACGATTTCGCTCAATGTCGGTTCGGGTTCGCCAACAATGACAACCCGAAGAGGAGAGTCGGCGTCGAGAACTCGCTCACGCTGGCAAGCCAGCGACTCGCCCACGCCGATCGTCGCCACGTCCGGCACGCATTCCCTCGCCGCCTCACACGCCTTGAGGTCGCCTTCCAGTGTCGCCAGAGTTGTCTTGATGACCACTGCATCGGGGTGGAAAGTCTTGAGATCGTCGAGATAGTTGGCCCAATCCAGCCCCAAGCCGGGATAGTCGCGCAGCCGAACCTCAGCGCCCTTCTCTCGCAACACAGCGGCATACATGGCCAAGTCAATCGGCGCAAAAACAACCTCGATGGTCTGGTCCTCGACCCGCGACTGGCAGCGGTCGTCACGGCGATAGAGACCGGTGGGAGGATTGATCACCAGGAATCTCTTTGGTGGTCGGGTGAATACCATCTGCTTTACCTTCTACCTTGCCGCCTTCATGTCAGCCGCCGAATCGCCAACATAAGCCACGTGATGAGGCTCCACGCCCCGCCTCGCGAAAGGCGTCAAGAGCCATGGGAATTGTATCCGCCAATGTTCCGTCGAGATCGAAAATCACACCGTTCAGTCTCATGATCTTTCCAAACCTGAATGGCCTTGCGATGGGCGGTCCTTATCAGGACGCAATTAGACTTCTTGCACCGACACAATGGCGCCGACATGGAAAATTCTATTCCTCGCCTGCAACGACCGACAAGAAAAAACCCCCTGTCCCACCGCGAATTGCCGTCACAATGGGACGCTTGCCCTTGACGGTGCGATCCGGATAACGCAGGCTCCATCCGCTGGGTCCGCCGACTCCGCAGTCCAGAAGGTCCCTTATGGGATTCACAGGCGCGGTGCTGTCCAAGATTTCCTCGCAACTGTCTCCAGCTCCCCCGTTCAGCATTCCCGTCCCATCGAAGGGCGAAAAGTATGCCCTATTGTTCGCACTGGGAATGTTCGCTACCGTTCTTGTCGTGCTGGGCATTCTACCCGGAGAAAGACTGGTTGCATTAGCCTCGCACCTTTCCAAGGACGGCCAGCTGGCTCCCGCAAGCTTGCGAATCCTGCGGGCCATGCCGTTCGTCTCGCTTCCGATCGGAGTGGGCACATGGATTCTCCTCGCGTGGCATCGCCAGGCCGCGCGAGGTCTGTATGGGCTGTTCGGGCTTCTGCTTCGACCTTCGCCTGCGACGTTCCTTTGTTCGATTCTCTGTGGCGCCGCCTTGCTGCGACTCGCCTGGATCATTTGGATTCGTTCACTGCCCGTTAGTGACTTCCGCGAATACCACGAGCTGACCCTCCGGCTTCTGGAAACAGGGCGATATCTCAATCCCGATGGCCGCCCGACAGCCTTTCGTCCGCCTGGCTACCCTGTTCTGCTGGCCCTGACCTACGCGATTGCGGGGAAAACGTTATGGGCGCCGAAAATCGTGAATGTGGCGCTGGGAAGCGGAACGGTCTTGTTGACCTATGTTCTGGCGCGCCGCACTTGTGGGGAGGCCTGCGCCCGCCTGTCCGCGCTGCTTGTCGCAATCTTCCCGTCCCAGGTGGGTTACACGAGCTTGCTCTGTACGGAAATCCCTTTCTCGTTCTTCCTGCTGGTGTCTATCTGGGCGGTGGCCAAGATTGGCGAGAGTACAAATCGGCGCACATGGAATTCCGCCGCTTTGCTTGGCTTGCTTTTCGGCGCCACCGCAATGATGCGACCGCAAATCGCCCTTTTCCCTGTGGCGACTTTTCTCGTCCAATGGCGACAAAAGGGATGGCGGCGTGCCTTTGCAGTGCATCTGCGTCTGGTTCTCGCTATGGTCCTGCCTATTCTCGTGTGGGGCACTCGGAACATCAAAGCCGTTGGGGGATTCGTACCGTTTTCGACGAACGCGGGCGTGAACTTCTACTACGGCAACAACCCATGGACCAACGGCACCGGCCTGGAATTCTCCGGCCAGCTGACGGACCAAACTCTCAGCGCCAAAAGCGAGTTGGAGCGAAGCCGCCTGGGCTGGCGGCTCGGCTTGGAGTTCTGGCGCAAACACCCCGGGCGGATTCCCGAACTGGCCTTTCGCAAAATCGCCATGATGATGGTAAGCGACGGCACCTGGACACACTGGGCATTCGGCGCAACCGCCTCTCCCCTGCCCTCTGCCGCTCGACCGTTCGTGGTTGTCGTCGGCAACCTCATGTATTGGCCCATCCTGGTCCTTTTTGGTCTCGAAGTTCTCGTCTTTCGCTGGCGGCGCACCGCACGGGCCGCCGCCAACCCGTACCTCGACCTCTGTCTGCTCTACACGCTTCTTACCACCGCGTTCTGGCTGGGGCAGGAGCGATACCATTTCCCACTCGTTCCCATCCTGTCCATCAGCGCGGCGACTGTGCTCGGACGCATTGCGGTGTTGGCGGCACCATCGGAAGACACCAGGCACACAGGCGACCAGCCGGAGCAAACCGAGCGACCGATGGTGGGTGGCCATGATTGACGCGGAAGCAATGCGACAGGCCTATGTGGTGGCTCGAGCCGCCTGGCCTGGGATTTCGGTGACGCAAGAGGCGTTTGAGGCGCGGGTGGCGGACAGTTTCGCCCGGAGACAATCGCGCGCGCTTTTCGCACAGAAGCGGATAAAAACGCCCGGGCTGTCGGTTATTGAAACGTCCGATCTTTAGCTGGCGGTGGCGCTCGAGTGCGGCGACCACGTCGCGTGGGAGCGTTTTTACCGAGACAACTTCGACTTTGTGCGAAACATCGCCGCGAAATTCACCACCTCGGCGGAAGATGCCCAGGAATTGGCTCAAAAGTTCTGTTGCGAGATTCCAGAGCGAATCCGCAACTACGCGGGCTGGTGCTCACTGCGAGGCTGGCTTTGCTCCGTCGTACCAAGCGTCGTGCGCGACCACGTCAACAAGGTGATCGCAGGACTTGGCGAGTGCAAGATGACAGTCCCGTCGCCCGGGGGCCGCAACCTTCGCGTAGCGCCCCGCACACCGTTCTATTTCTGCTTCACGAAGACGAACTCTCCGCTTTCATGACCCACGTACTTAATGATGCCGAACCAGGGAGTCTGGTCAGCGTTGGTTGCCACCGAACGCTGGACCCTGACCGCCAGCTCCGTGGCCGTAAAGGCCGGGTATTCGGGCTGCTCCAGAGCGCGTAACAGAGAGCGCGCGAAAGCCGAGTGCCCTTCTTCTCCCCCATCGGGAACGGGCTGGTTGCCTCCCGAGGTCAGGGCATGGCGCGAGGGACTTGCGTAAAGGTCGCCGAGATACTTGGTTGGGCCCGGGCCCTTCGCCTGAGCCGGCCGAACCACGACGACCGACCGTGGCACGTCCAGAAATGTCCCACTGAAACAGGAGTCTGCCACGACCAGAACATGACCCACCTTCCTCTTGTCCATGGTCTTGATGAAGTCGTGGAAGTCTGAATTCGGGACGTAGTCGGTTTCGTGCCCTTCGCGTGCGTCAACCGGCACCCAGTAGCCTCGGTCCAGCGTCAAGTCGCGCCAGCCATGGCCGGCGAAGTAAATGAGCACATCCTCGCCGCCCTGAAGCGATTGGACCAGACTCTGAACCGCCGCATGGATATTCGCCCGGGTTGCGTCATCGTCGTAGAGCTCGATCAGCTGCGAAAAACCGTATTGGTCGCGTAAGACCTGGGCGACCGCTCGTGCGTCGGCAACTGCATTCTTCAGATGCTTGAATTCCTTGTACGCATCAATCCCAATGATCAAAGCGATCTGCCTCCGTTTACCGAGCGAAAATCCTGTCCGGCCGGCCACCGGTTCGGTCGGCTGTTCCGCGGGCGGAACGATTACAATTCCGCTCGGTTCGGCCGGCATGCTAGGCGCCAGCAGTCCGGCCAAGTCACGGTCCAGATTGCGCATTCGCTGGTGCAGAGCATTTCCCTTGGCGCGCAGCTGCACCATGTTTTTGAGGCGGTTCCATCCCATCAGCCGCCAACCCATCAAACCGCGCAGTTCGCCATCCACGTGATACACTTTCCCGGGAATCTCATGGTGCGCATGGGTGAGAGCATCGGCGACATTTAAATTGATGCGGTAATCCACCCGGTAGCGGTCGGGAAACGTAAAGCCCCAGAAGCCCAGGCACACCATATCAATCGCCGCGAGAGCAATCTGCCATCCGGGAGCCACACGCTGGCTGCTTTCCCCAAGGTTCTCGCAAGCGAACTTCAGTTCCCGTTTTGCCGCTCGATCCTCCAGAAGCAACTGGTAGTAGTTTTTCACCAAGATCTGAAGCTGTGGATCGCTCGGAAGCTCACCCAGCCGCGCCTCGCCACCGCTCAATTGGAGAGTCTGCGGCGGATCTGGCGAAGGTTTCACAAGCGTTACGCAACCGGCCAGGAACCCGCAAATAACACTCGCAGCAATGCACAGACGCATTCTTCAAATCCTCTCCAAAGGGTCAGGGAATGCGGGGCTGGAGAACAATCCTCCAGCCCCGACCTTCTGGCCTACTTGCCGGCCTTTTTCCACTTGATGCCTGTGCCACTGATCATCGTGTCCACGCGACTGTAAATATACACGAAGTTGAAGTAGCGCGTGTCAACGCGCACATTGGCAAGATCGTCGGCGCCCATGCTCTGGGCCCTCTTGAGAGCTTCATCATAGCCGCTGTCTCCGAACGAAATCAAGCCCAGAATGCTGTGCGAGGCGCCTTCGCCGCGCACCGGTCCCACGATCTCAAAATCCTCGCTGCGCAGTTGGTATTGCGTTTGCGAGGTGTTCGCGGCCGGGTACGTCACATTGGAATAGAATTGCCCGGGCATTGCGCCGGAGGGAGGAGCCATATACATCCCCCCCGCGCACCCCATCAAAAGCAAAAGCGCCACTGTACACGCCAGAAACCCAACGGGTCTTCGCATCGCAGACTCTCCTTTCTCATGGGGACGTTCCGATCCCAGGAGACATGGTCGGGGAGCATTGCCTGTTCACCCCCTCTCCTGGCTTCGTCTGTCTCTGGAACAGCCAAGCGTCCCGCTCTCCCCTTCCCAACTGTCCATCTGGGATTCGCAGTACTCCTATCTTTCCCTGACAGCTAGCGTCAAGATGAAATTCAGATGCGGCTCTGGCGTTTGCGGTCGGACGCTTGCGGCGCCGCCACAGCAAGCCCTGCACCCCCTACCAGCGCCTCCTGGCCAGCGCCAATCCGCCTCAGGCGGACCGCGCGCGATCTTCCGCCTCGCCCGATCGCGTCAAAAAGCAGATACTCAAATGGCTCAGAAAGGAGCTACCCAAACCCGAATTGCCGCCTAACCCCTCGGTAACATTTTCTATTGACGCAACAAGTGGAAAAAGGCCTTGACACGTTCACGACAAGGCAAGTTCGCTGCAAAAACCGAGGTAGGAATAAGTCTCTGCTTTTTGGAAGGGCGCGGGGCATGGAGGACGAGATGACGAGAAAATGCGCATGGCTGCGTCTGTGGAAGGTCGCTATCGAACGGCGTTTGTTCAGATGTTTATCGTTGTGCCTGGTCGCCGCCTCAATTTGCGTGGCATCGGGGTGCAAGAAAGGAACAATCGTTCGCGGCCGCGTGACTAACGCCACCACGGGCCAGGCGGTTTCGGGCGCCAAGGTCACCGTGCGTTTCGAGCGGCTGGATGCGAATTACAACTGGGTGGATGCAGGACATGCCGAACTCGCGAGTGGGCCGGGTGGAGAGTTTTCCATCGAGCATCGCCAACTCGGCGGACGCTTTGTCGTCTCCGCCGAGCGCGAGGGCTTCTATCCAAATCACGATTACCGGCGGCTGAGAAAGCTCGAACGACACGCGCTGAGGATGGACCATTTGGTGGAAATCCAACTCTATCCAATTCTTTCGCCGAAACCTTTGCCAACCGGCGAGGGGGAGGTGCGCTTTGCCACACCCGGTCAGCGAACCGGATGGAATTTTGCGGCAAGTCGGATGGCGCCGGAAGCGGCGTCGGACATCGTGGGCGAGGCGGACGAAACCGCGCGGAAGATCGCAAGTGTAGTTGCCCGCGGACGTGGCGGCATTCTGCGCGTGCCGGGACTCAGTGGCGAATGGGCCTTGTTCAACATGCCCGAAGCACCCCGCGACGGCTATCAAGAGCGTGTGGACCTGCGGGAAATCGGCGAGGGCGAGCGCGCCTGCTGCTATGTTCGAACAGCGGACGGACAGCACTATGCCAAAATCGTTATTGCTGGCGAGCTTCGCTCACGCGAATTCTTTGGTATTCGCTTCACCTGGGTCTATCAGCCGGATGGCTCTCGCGCCCTGGAGATTCCCTTCGACAAAACCGCCAAATAGCGAACCGCCACGGCCGGCTGAACGCGGGAAAAACATTGACAGACAAAGACGTCTTCAATAGGACTTCCTGTTGAAACAACGCGGCCAGCCTGGATTCCGGCGTTTGGTCGGGCTTCAATCTTAAGGCAAAGAGGAACGGTCCTCTCGACGGAGTGTTGCTCTAATGATGTCGTTTCTGCTTATTGCCATGGTTGTCGTTTATGTCCTATCATGCCTGTTCATGATCGTCGTGATTCTGGGACAGGAAGGCAAAGGAGGTGGGCTGTCGGGATTGATCGGGGCGAGCGCTTTGGGCGACACCCTGGGTGCTTCGGCGGCGGAATCCACCTTGCGGCGCTGGACACGCAATAGCGCTATCCTTTTCGTCGTTCTGTCGCTGGGATTGACCATCGTGGGTGCACGGGTCTTCACCGGTTCGCCCCTCGATCTGGTAGGCGGTTCCGTACCTGAAGAGGAAGTTACTGAGCCGACCCAGGAAGCGATTACGACCAAACCACTGACAGCCCGGCAACCGAGCCAGACCGCGCCTCCGGTCAGCGAGCCGCCGACAACACCAATCGGCAAGGCGACACCGGCGCCCGCCCCCAAGCTGCCCGCGGGCACCCCTGCTCCCGTTTCCGCTCCCGCGCCAGTACCGTCCAACCCACCGCCAGCTCCCACATCCCCAACCCGCTAGGAGCGACCCATGTGGAGTGCACAAGCTTGCTTGCGTATATGTTTAGCGCTGGTTGCCAAAGGGTGAATTTGCTACAGGCAAGATGCCTATACCACCAAACAAAATCAATTCTCAAGTCGGTGGTATGGGCTTCCAGCCCGTGTTTTTTGCCAGCGCCAAACACATACTTGCTTTCGCTTTGGAATGCGGAATCTTGCTTCCGCGATGTGGAATGAAATCTGTCAAACCCAAAGCGATAGCAATCAATGGCGTTTAATGGTTTTGTAGGGCTTGAGAATTGACAAACATGGCTTTGCGCCTATGAACAGGCCACTTGAGCATGGGGCTCTGTCTCAGATCCTGATGAGTCGGGCTTCGGCATGCGCCGGGTTTGCACCCGGCTTCAGCCGGGGTGCAAGGCAACCATTTCCCCTCCGAAGAGCCGGCTTGAGCCGGGCTTCGGCCAAA
>Ga0315280_10008256_pt1 | contig 13664 bp, 17 predicted proteins | sample YL17G06_40_MG_FD_203697 | JGI IMG/M metagenome (GOLD analysis project Ga0315280, IMG submission 203697) | Sediment microbial communities from Yellowstone Lake, YNP, Wyoming, USA - YL17G06_40 | ecosystem: Environmental > Aquatic > Freshwater > Lake > Sediment | place: USA: Wyoming | collected...
ACCGGTCCAGTTGGAGGAATCCTTGCGCCAAGTTCCTCCTCATGAATTAATGAAGATTCTCCACTTGCTACAGGAAGGGTCAGGCCTTCGCTGGAACCAAGAAGAAACCATTTACTAGGACGAGTGCGTTCGCTGATGCAAAGATGGAACAAGTCTCCTTTCCCCGCCAGTCTATTACTGACAGAGGAAAACTCGTCCACCACTAGATAAACGTAACTGTAACATCTTTCTAGCTAATATGTGTCAATTGTCCATTTTCAGTTAGCACAAGTTTGCGTATACGAGCAATTAGAATGTCATATTGAAGTTCAGGTCGAGGACACTGAACCAGACTGAAATCACCCTCGGCAGTCGAACCTCAACAACCTTCGCGTTCTTATGGAACACTACTGACTTCTTCTTGGGAACCTACGCCATAACTGCCTACGCCAGTCCCGTGCTGAACGAAACTGATCTCGCCGACAAAACATGCGCGGGCGGAAACGTCACAATCACCATAACAGGTGACGTCAACGGTGACTTCACAATAAATCTATATGACGCAATAATACTATCAGACGCCTTCGGCTCAACGCCCGGCGAAACAACGTGGAACCCTAACGCGAATCTCAATTCTGACAACATCATAGACATTTTTGACGCAATAATACTGGCAACACATTTCTAAACATATGTATGGCGAGCACATCCTTCTAGTAGTCAGTCATGTTGAATTTCAAGTCAACAAATCTACTATGATAACTCAAAGTAGTCGCCTGCGAATTGTAGATCCAGAGTTCAAACATCAAGTTGCCAAAAAAGACGCTTCTCGTCGCATTCCAACTCGCAACGTAACCTTCAAGACTCAAAACCTCATTGTCCAATGTCAGGCTCTGAAACACCACTTGGAACTTGTTCTCGCTGACATAATCAAAAGAGAAAATCATTGGCAACTCCCAATTCTGTTCATCCGCCACAAAAGCTGTAATGTTGAAGAGCGAAGGCAGACTGCTTGGTGTGCGATTCTCAATCGGGCCGAAACTCGATGGCGCCGACTGGGTCTCATTCCGAAACTTCACTTCAACCACATAATACGCGCAATAACCCAGCTGATTCCCAATACCCAAGAACACAGTGTAATTCTGACCACGCGAAACGTTGAACGGATAACCCTCAGCCTTATGATTCGGACCAAGCAACCACATCTCACTGAAAAACTCCGTCCTCGGATAAACCAGCACCCTGCTCAACACCGGCGACGCAACAAACAAAGCCACCACCGCGGTGATAACTATAAAAAGAACCTTATACTCGCTGAGATTCATCTTGCTCTACATACCTCACTTTGCTGTATCTTCTGTTCAACCAAAACCACACCGCGAAGCCTCCAACAACAACCGCCACCGTCCCAGCCGAAGACCCTACAATGTTGATCATGAAATCCATGAAACCGCTGTGCTCAGCCGCATCCTTCACCGAATTTGCCTCGATGACAAACCCATCCAGACTCGCTTTGCTCTGAACAGCAAGACTGTAAGCAGAATCAAAATCTCCCTTCCCAACAGCCAAATCCGCCTTGGACAGCAACATCCCCGCATCTTGAAGAACTGAAAGCATACCTGAAACATTTCCTCCCGCTTTGTCAGCTGCGGCAACAGCCAAGTAGCAATTCTTGATCGTCTGGTCAGCTTCGACCATCGCCGACCTCGCCTGACCCTCATCAACCGCCAAGCAGGCAGGAGCCAAAAACAAAATTAGAAGCAAAGAGACGCAGAATGGCACAACCCAAAATTTCACCCTCACTCGAATCCCTTCAACAATCCTATTCTATTGATGGACACGCGCCAAGACTTCATCACGATTTCGCCTCGTGCTTCTCCCAGCACACATGCTCTCCAACATCTTCTTCTTGACGTTGACATCATTGATATGCTTCACAACATGCTTCGTGGACATTGCATACTGCTTGTACAACTCCAGAAACTGCTCGCCCTTCGAGGTCAATATGTAACAACGACCTTTCCGCTCGAAACTTATCAAACATGCTTTCTTGACCTCATCCAGACGCTTCGTGAGAAGCCCATGATTAAGGTTGGCCCGATACATTATCTGAGTCTTCTTCGCACCATCACTCGCCACATGCAGCATGTCAGCTATTATGTCCAGTTTGTTCCTATACCCCAAACCCTTTCCCCTCAAAATAGCTAACAAATCACTAGGCGACAAGCGTACTAACGTAGGCTAAAACCAAAAAACTGATCTGAAGCTAGAAGTGAATCCAGCCTCTTCCACCCTTCTTCAAATGCTGCTTACGCTTCGTCTCCTCAAAAAAACAGCGGGCTCTCCTCACACGACCACTCGGTTTCTGAGGAGTAATGGACTTTCGAATAAACTTGCCCCACCCTCCGACACGAGGATCCACCGGAACAAATCGATTTGCATCAATCACTCCATGAAGTTCCAACACATCCCTAAAACTAAGCAGCTTAAACTTCCTAGTCGCAAAAATAACCGTGCCACGCTCCACAAAACAACTGGAATAATTCCTATTCGCAATCCCTTCCGCGCGAACCTTATCATCGAACCGTTCCCTCCACAACGATTTCCATTCGACCCGCAACTCTTCAACCGCTTTCTTCTGATCCGAAACGTTCACTCTATAATTCCCTCCCTGACAGGAGCAGAAACGAATCCTAGCGCGCGAAAGCTAAGACAAACTCTGCCTTTTCTCCACATCCCTCATTCATTCGACGACACTCAGATATTTAAACGATTCAGTATAGCACTCGTAGACCAATCTTCTAGAAAAAAGTTCCATCAGATCTATAGAATAAGAAAAAAAGATCCATGCACCACGCTCTTGTCGATGTCGGCATATTTGGATCCAAATATCCATGATACATTGAAACCTAGGAGGGGCAGGCTCCTCAGCCCATTAATGTACTGAACAGAAGAGCATCAAAAATGTCCACGACACCGTCTTCATTCAGGTCAGCGTCCGCATTCCATCCTCTATATTGCGGACGCAGGCCGTATGCTGCCGAGAAGAGCAGGGCGTCGTACATGTTGACCACGCCATCGCCGTTAAGGTCACCCACAACATAGGTCTTTCCCTCGAAAATCAAGTCGAAACTAAACGTGGAATTTCCCGTTGCTCTAGGAGAGACCGAAAGACTCAGCGTTGCCTTGACAGTTTGGTTGGCTCCAGCCTTGTGTCCCGCACAAGTCAAAGCAAAAATCAGGTAGTCTGAAACACGGGTCGGAACAAAATTTGATGTCGCCACGCTCAGGAAGACCGTTTCACTTCCCTCATTCCGAGCATAGACCACGACACTCTTGGCCTCTCCCAGTGTCAGCACGCCCCAGTCTATCGAATACACCCTGCGGGTGCAGCTTGCGTCCCAGTAGACCCCGATGCTTCCAGAAGTCTCGACTGCCGAAACGTTGGCGACAGGATTTCTGAGAGTAAAGACTTCGAACATGCAGACTGCCACCAGCAATGTAAGCAGTGCGATAGCCCTATGCGTTCTTCTCTGCGTTCTCTATGCTCCCCCTACCTTCTTGAATCACAGGGCCGAGATATTTGCTTTTCCTTTAGCGCGGGCTCAGAATTGTGTTTTTCCGTTGCACGCTTGCACACAAATGCATACAGAGTTCCGCGAAGCTTCATAGTAACTATGGTGCCGTCCATGGAAACAAGCAAGAAGGTCGTCCTAAAAGCGTTATTGACGGTTTTCCTCTGCGCGCTAGCACTCAGCATCGCCGGAATTGCACTATCCCTAATTCAAACCACCAAGAGTTTTTCGAGCGTGGGAACGATAAAAGGTGTTGGAGTTGGAATCTACTGGGATTCAGCATGTACAAACATGACGTCTTCCATAAACTGGGGAACACTAGACCCTGGCTCAAGCAAACTTGTCGCATTATATGTCAGAAATGAAGGCAACACGCCGATTACACTTTCCAAGACGCAGCAAAACTGGACTCCAACAAACGCTGCAAACTATATCACGTTGACCTGGAACTATGCCAATCAAACTTTGGCTAACAACGCGGTGCTACAGATAAGCCTCAAACTTGCCATCTCATCAGTTGCTTCAGGAATAACCAGCTTCACTTTTGACACGACAATAACCGCATCAGGCTGACAGGAATCCGAACGCGCTTCACTGTGAGACCGAAACGCCAAGACACATTCTCGTCTCAATCTCGTCAATACAACGTGCAGGAAACTTGAAGAATCAGGCGAATACAACGGACTAGCGCGCGCCACAACCATCTGAAGGTTCTAGGTTCACTGCACCCCATTTATCTTCTAATCCACCGATTTGGATTCGCTTTGATCATGGGAAAATCGGAACTGAACTGGAAGTTGTTTGCGATAAGGGTTTCAAGAAAAAGCGGGACATCTTCAAACCTCAAGAAGTAGTCGCATTCGAGACTTTTCAAATGCGTTTCGCCGTGAATTACACCTATGCTTACGCTAGAATTTTTGAATGCAGAATTGTCCGCTTCTGAATCTCCAAGGTATAAGACGCCATTCTTCACGGCGAGTTCGCTGAGTGCCTCCTGTAACGCGGCACCCTTGTCGAGAACGACTGGATAAACGTCGTAGAACGGTTGATTCTCGTACCTTAATACCCTCAATTCCAACGATTCACTGAATTTTGCGATGCATTCAGCCTCCAATTTTGCGGCAGACTGGTCCTTGGCTCGGCGCCAATCCACACAGAAGGCCACCGTGCGTCCTCCGGAGTCCTGCTTTTCTTCAATCTCACCGCCAGCTGCTGCAATGCGTGTTCTCGCATAGTCGAGAGCATGAGAAATTGTTGAAAGCTTGGATTCGAGAGATTCTCTCATGAGAACTCTTCTGCCGATCTGCATTTCCAGTCCGCCTATTGCTGACCATGCACGGGCAAACGGTGTCCTCGGCATAACAAAATGCAGATCTTTCATGGTTATGATCAAAATCGGCAGAGACCTGCTTATCTCGCTAAGCATGACCCGCGTTTTCAGAGGAACATGCGACTCGTTCCTTACAACATCTAAAGGACTTATTGTTCCATCGTAATCGGTTGACAAGCATTCCACGTTCATCGTTTGACGTGCAAATTTGTTATCTAAGGTTCGTCTGGCCGGGACCAACACGCTTGATCCTCCAGGTCTGGAGGTATTCACCCGTCGATCGTCCGATCCCATTGCTCTTCTTGCGACTGGAAGAAAACGGATTTCCTTTGAATCTCTTCGTCTTGTCAGCCAACCCGTACGAACCAACTGATTAAGGTAATTGCTTTCGACTGCACGGCAGCGTCCAGTGAGGTTCGACACTTGCGTTGCGTTACACTCGCCACGGGATGTTGCCGCCAGATAGGTTTTCCGAAGATGATCCGGCAACGACAGCAATTCTGTCTCCCGAATCTCCACGGACTCCGGTTTCCAGCCTGAAATGGATTTCTCAATATCATCGAGCCTATAGCGTATCTCATACAGCTCTCGAAGAATTCGATCGAAAAGGGATCTCCTAACCAAGTATTTTCTCCCCGCTCAACCACGTACTATTGAAGATGCGGCAGTGCCGAATGAATAAGCATTCTTGAGAAGAGCATTTGACCTATTCGTCAAGTCTACCAAGCGCGCGCTTCGCGCCCGTTCTACACATCGCATCGACGCCAACATCAAAATCTGACAAAAACCATCCACAGTCCCACAAGTAGTACCCTCCACCAACCACAACTCAGTACCGTACACAGAAAAAACCCTAGGGGGAGGGGGGTACCCCTGCTTTCCAACCCAAAACACAACCAAACACTCCAAAGCACACGCATGAAGCCGGGGATGGGAGTTGAACCCATATACAGCTGCTCTGCAGGCAACCGCCTGAACCGTTCGGCCACCCCGGCAAGCTAACTATCGCGCAAGACGGGATAAATAGGTCTATCGGCGATCACCCAACCGTTTCCTAATCTCCCCATACACCTCCAAAGCCATCTTCTCGCTGTCCACGTTCTTTATCAGCATACGTCCACCGTCAAACAACGTTACTTCAAAGCCTTTGTAGCCAAAAATGACCGCGAAACGGGATTTCAAGCGCACTTTGAACTCTTTCCTGATCGCCAAATAGGCATCGTTCAAGCCCAATTTCCACGGTTTTTCAGGGTTCACGTTAGCCGTACTCCTTCCGCAAAGCCAAGCAACCTTTTTCGCCCTCGCAGAAACGTCAGAACCGCCCGTGCAAGCCGTGCAGCCTGGCCTCCTGAAGATGTCTATCGTTGAAAAGTACATGTCGGCAAAATCACAAATCATCAACTTGCCCTTCAAAGTGGAGCCCATACCCGTCAGGACTTTTATTGTTTCCATAGCCTGCATGCTGCCGATTATTCCAGCCGTGGCTCCAAGCACACCCCTCACGTCACACCCTTCCAAGAAAGCGTCGTCAACGTCAGGCAGAAAACACTCCAAACAAGGCGTTTCAGGCGGTTGAAAAACAGAGATATTTCCTTCAACCCCAATTGCCGCACCGAACACGTAAGGAATCCCGAGCTTTACGCAGGAACGATTGACCAGGTATCTGGACCGCATGTTGTCCAAGCCGTCAACCACGCAGTCTACACCGGAGAGAAGTTTCTCCGCGTTGTCCACATTAAAATTCTCTGGGACCGGTTCAACCTTGACCGTGGGGTTCATTCGGTTCAGCCTCTTTGCCGCAACTTCAACTTTGGGGTAGCCCAAATCCGCAGGGGTATACAGGATCTGCCTGTGCAGGTTAGCCAACTCAACGGTGTCCTGATCTATCAAACGCAAGTGTCCAACTCCTGCAAGCGTCAAGTAGAGCGAAGAAACGGTTCCCAACCCGCCAAGCCCGATGACGGCTACCCTCGAATGCTTGAGCTTGGCCTGGCCTTTTTCTCCAAATTCTTTCAAAATCGTTTGCCGACTGTAGTACTCCTCGACGGAAAATTCGCGTTTTCGCGGCACCTTGACCCTCTTTCAGCTTATTCTGCTGTTAGCCAGTTGTATATCTGCCTTTTTTCTTGAACTGGCTTTCGTAGATTTCCCTGATTCTCTGTATGGTATCCGCCTCGTCAGGCGACTTGTCATCTCGAACCCGCGTTATCCTGGCAAAACGCAGGGCCATCTGACACTCATACGTTGGGCTCCTCTGAACCTCGTTGTAAGCAACTTCAACAACGACCTTCGGAACCACGACGACCCTTCTTGGCTCCACCTTTATCGCCAAGTCTTTCAGACGTTCGGTCATTTCAATTATTTCAGCGTCAGTTAAACCCTTAAACGTTTTGCCAACCGTTTGAAACTCGCCTGTTTCAACGTCCCGGGCTGCCAAATAGTAGTCTGAAAGCCACTCGTGTCTGCGCCCGTAACCCCACTCTGCGGCAACGATAACTAAATCCAAGGGTTCAAGGACTGGTTTGATCTTTAGCCATCGTTTTCCACGGATTCCCGGAGTGTAGTGACCATCAAGCTTCTTAGCCATCAAACCCTCATGCCCAGCGTCCATGGCCTGCTTCAAGAATCGTGTCGCCTCTTCAACCCCATCAGCAATGAGTTGAACAGTGAGAGGTATTCCTCCAGCAGTCGCGTTAAGCTTCTCTCTTCGCGTGACGTAGGGTTTCGAAATAAGGTTCTCACCATCCAAGTACAGGACGTCAAAGAGGTACAGTTTCAACGGGATTCTCTCTGCCGCATCTTCAATCTTGTGAACCCTTCTGAACCTTCGCATCAAATGCTGAAAAGGAATCGGAAAACCCTTGTTGTCAACAGCAACGACCTCTCCCTCCAAGATAGCTTCTTTCGCAGTGAGGTTTTTCCTGGCTGTCTCAACGATTTCTGGCAGACTTTCCGTGACGTCCGTGAGTCTCCGGCTGAATATTCGGACAGCGTCGTTCTCCTTGTGAATCTGCACCCTCGCCCCGTCATACTTATACTCAAACGCTGTTTTTCCGCCGTGCTCGTCTAAGGCTTCGGCAACATCATCAGCCATCTGCGCCAGCATCAAATTGACCGGCCTGAACACCTTGAACGCAATTTTGTGCAACCCTTCTTTGCCTTCGATTCTAGCGACGCGCGCGACCGTGCCGATGTCGCCGGCGATCATGCTCGATTCTTGGACATCTTTCAACGGTACTTGAAAAGCTTTGGCGACAGCCTGCTCCATCAACCCTTCGTGGAAACCTGTTCGCATTTCGCCGATGAAGATTTTGACGATGTATTTTGTCTCGAGCGCAGAAGCCTGGCTCAACAAGGCTTCGATCAAACGGTCTTTCCTTTCTCTTGAACCCGTACCAACCGTATCTGCGATCGCTTCAAACGTTTCTTCAACTTCAAGGATACTGAGTTGTCTCTCAAAAAGCGAGGTCTGCTTCCTGACTCGGCTGTTTTCAAACACCGTCTTGGTTGCGGCGCCGATGTCCCCCGTCCTGCTGAATGTTTCTCCAAACACTTTCCAATCGACGCTTGTTATTCGTCTGATGATCTCGCTGAGAGTGACCCAACTGACGTCAAGGGTTCGCTGATCACGCCTCAAGAGGGGTCTGCCGAGAATCATCGAAATGGCGGGTTCTATCTCTTTCATTTCAAGTTTGACGAGGAAAACTGCAACCGTGTCGACCATCAGAAGACGCTTGGTTGTGCATTCGAGCTTTTCTCCCAGTTCCGCAAGGGACCTGAAGGAAGTAGGCATAGTCAATGATCCCTAGAACATTTTGAATGTCAATTATTGAGCTGAAAAGATAAGTTTTGTCCAGATGCGGTCAGAGAGAAACAACTGGGAAACAAGCATGGGTTTTTCTAAAAGGCTTCCTCAAGTTTCTTCTTGATTTCCTTAATCTTCTTGTCCAAGACTTTGACCTTTGCGTTCTTGCCTAACGACTTGTAGCAGTCTCTTTCATATTCAAGGGCGCTGACTCCGAACCTGTCGAAACCCTTCTGGAAAGAAAGCTCAGCAGACTTCTCGAAGTGTTCAACGGCTTTTTCATATTCTTTCAGGGCGAAAGCGGCTTCGCCGGCCTTGTACCGCATCGTTGTTGAATCGAAATAGTTTTGCACCTTATAATACAGGTCCGCTGTTTTCGCGAAAAGTTCCTCTGCTTCCTTGAACTTTCCTATTTCAAAAAGCGTGTTGGCTTCCTTGTGCATCTTCACAGGATCGTCTTTAACAGCTTGACTCATAAATATCAGCTCGCAATTTGGTACGTATCATTACAGGACTCGCATTTAGGTTTTCCCGTCTCCATGATTGAGACAGAACGCGTAAGACTGTAAATGTTAAAAGGAATCGCTCTCAAATATCAAAGGAAGGTTCACATCAAGGCGACCGAAATGGTTCAAAAAGACACTGCGTCAACAGCCATACGCCTGACGCAAACGGCAATCTCGACCGCACTGGTCAGCGTAGCCACAATCATATTTTACATATATGTGCCTGCCACAAGAGGCTTCTTCAATGTAGGTGAAACCATGATATTCCTCGCCGCGCTTCTCTTCGGACCCGTAACGGGCGCGTTCGCCGGCGGAGTGGGGGCAAGTCTAGCAGATGTCTTGCTCAACTATTGGTACTATGCACCAGCCACGCTTGTCATAAAAGCATGTGAGGGAGCAATCGTTGGCATTCTTGGCCGAAGAAGACCAAAGGCTGATTCGAGACGAGTCTGGATGCTGTTCACATTGATAATGGGACTGGTCATTCAAGCATTGGTAGCTCTGATTGGAGCTGCCTACCTGAGCGGCACCACGGAATTACATATCGGAATCCCACCGCCTGAAAATGCAAACGTAATATTCTTCGTCCCGCGCGAAATGTGGTTTGTACTCGGAGGACTCGTCGGGTTACTTGTGAGCTTGACAGGCCTGCTTGCTGAACCAGAGGTCGGCTGGTTGGTTTTCACAACCCTCACGGGCGGTGCAGTGATGGTCGCCGGATATTTTGTCTACGAGCAATTTCTCCTCTTCCCACTTTTCGGCATAACCGGCGTCTTTGCCCCAGCCGAAATACCGATCAACATCGGACAGATGCTGGTCGGCGTGCTTGTTGCGATACCAATTGTGAAGATACTGTCGCGTAGCTTACCACAACTTAAAAGGTAAGATGATGACTGTACTTCCGGGAAGGATCAATCATGACCTTGCCGCCGGGAAAAATCCCTGTCGACATATTGAAAGAAGTGGTTTTCAAGAATCTCGGTGCCAAACGTGACGAAATAATCATTGGTCCCTCATCTGGAATCGACTGCGCAGTCATAGATGTAGGCAGCAAGTCACTTGTTGTTTCCATGGACCCGATAACAGGAGCCTTGGAAATAGTCGGGTACCTCGCCGTCAACGTCAACGCAAACGACATCGCCACGTTTGGCTGTCAACCATTGTTCCTTGTTTCATGCATTCTACTCCCAGAAAAGGCAGAAAAGAAGGCTGTAGAGATAATCAGTTCGCAAATGAATGAGGCGGCGAAAGACCTGGGGATCGCTATCATCGGAGGGCATTGTGAAACCACACCTGGGCTTTCACATCCGATAGTTGTCGGATGCATGATAGGCATAACAGAAAAGGGAAAATACGTCACCGCAGCCGGAGCCAAACCTGGCGACCTACTCATTCTCACCAAAAGCGTCGGGATCGAAGGAACCGCAATCCTCGCCACCGACAGACAGGCCCAGTTGAAGAGAGTGTTAGGTTCACGATTGCTGGAAAACGCCAAAGACTTCTACAAGCAAATAAGCGTCGTGAAAGACGCAATAACAGCCTTCAAGACAGGCGGAGTCCACGCGATGCACGACCCAACAGAAGGTGGCGTGGCGGGAGCAGTACACGAGATGGCGGACGCTTCAAAGCTAGGCGTGAGGATCTCGGAAGACAAGATCCGCGTTCAACCTGAGACACTGAGGATATGCCAAGCCTATGACATAGATCCATTGGAACTCATCGCTTCAGGAAGCCTTCTGGTCGCGGCCGACCCAGATTTCGCAGACAGAATAATAGAGAATCTCAGACGGGATAAGATAGACGCGGAAATAATCGGAAAGTTTCTTTCCTCACCAGAGAAACGATTGATAGCACGCAAGAAAGGAAAGGTAGAGAAGCTGCAGAGGCCCGTCACGGATCAACTCTGGCAGGCGCTGGAAAGAGGCAAAACAGTGCAAAACCGTTAATCGGGGTTACGGTTTTTGGACACTTGCAGAAGGCTTTGACCTAGGACGATCGCAGCATAGAACGCGTAGGAAAGAATCAGTGAAGGGTGATTGATGGCAAGTTTTAGGTCGCTGGCTATGAAACCTATGCTCTGATTGACAGTCCAAACATTCTCAGGCCTATAATGGACGCAGTAAGGCTCGTACGCTGGAACTACATCGTAGCCCTTCTGGCAAATCCATGATTTAATGTAGGAATCCTCGTAAGTATGCAAGTTGAAAGGAATCTCTATGTCCCTGACCGCTTCGGTTCGCACGAGCAGGTCATGGGTTCCACCTCTTTTCTCAAAAATCTTCATCGTCATTCTTTCAAAAAGGCCTAGAATCTTCATCCGTCGCAAAACAGACCATATTTCCATTCCCCAGATGGCGCCAACGTTATCTTTTATCAGCTTCTTCGCTTTTTCAAACCAACCGTCACACAATATCACGTCACTGTCCACAAACATGAACCAATCAGTCTTCACCCTGCCTATGGCCTTCTGCCTTGCCCTTCCACGTGTTCCGCTGTCTTGAATCACGATGACATTTCCGTATTTTTCCTGAAATCGCCTGAGGATGGGCAAAGTGCCGTCGGTTGAAAAACCATCAACAACAATCAGGTTGTTTACGGGCACGTTCTTGTAGATTGAATCCAGGCAAGCATCGAGCATTCGCTCGCTGTTCTTTGTTAATACCACAACGTCAAGTGAAACCACAACTGCGCCTTCCTCTTTCTACAGCATACCTTGAAAGCCAAATCTGAACGACAGTTAGATAACGCGGACTCTTGACCCGCCATATTCCTTATTTTCTGAGAAGCCTACCTTTATATAGGATTTCCCTATATCTCGATTTTACAGCAAGAAAATCGCAACTTATCAAGAAAACCATGAGGTACTGGACTCTTTGGTCATGTCTATTAGCAAAGCCCGGAGTATCGCCGTCAGGTCTCTAACTCCCAATAGGCCATATCACGCTCAGTGGATGCTGACCAGAAAGTGTAATTTCCGGTGCAAAGGATGCAACGTTTGGCGGCAACAAGACAACAGAGAGTTGCCTACTGAAGATGTGAAAAAAGGGTTGAGAATCCTCCGAGACCTAGGCGTCGTGGATCTTGTGCTGTCAGGAGGAAACCCTCTGCTGCGAGAAGACATTGGTGAAATCATAGACTATGCTTCACAGTATTTCATAACCACCATCTATGACAACGGCAGCATGGCACTCAAGAAGATGAACGCACTACGCAAAGCGGATCTCGTTGCGATTTCAATCGACAGCCTAGATTCAAAAAAGAACGATTACGTAAGAGGCGTCAAAGGCGCATGGAACAATGCGATGCAAGCTGTCGAAGAACTCCGCAAAGAAGGCATATCCGTCGGCGTATCACCCACAATTTCCCAACTAAACCTATATGAGATTTTGAATTTCACAGAGTATTTTGCGAACAAGGACATTCCGGTCTGGTACTGTCTGTACTCATACGATTCGGCAAGCGACGAAAAGCATCTCTTCAAAATAGGCAAGAAAATCGACGAATTCGCGATAACTGACAAAAAAGCAATGGTTAAACTCTGTGACTCGCTTATCGCGATGAAAAAGAAGAATTCAAACATTATGATGACCACGAAGCTGTTGAAGGCACTCAAGGAATTTTACCTTACTGGAGAACGACCGTGGGAGTGTCGTGCCTTCAAAAACTTTTTCGTGATCGATCACGTCGGCAGAGTCGCTGGATGCCACCTACATGACCCTGCGACGACGATTTTCGACTTGCCCAGAATCTGGAACACCCCGGAACTCGAGGCCTTGAGGGAAAAATACAGCAAATGCAGCCAATGCACGTACATGTGTTACATTTTCTATTCGCTTCACGGGAGCGTACTCGCCAACCTCCAGCTAGTGCAAGAACAATGGAAAAACGCGAAGCTCCTTCTAAAGAACACTCCAATCGCCCAGTTGGCCTGGATGCGAAGGGCAGCCCAAAAATAAGTTTTACTTTTTCTGACGAATTTCCTCGATGTCAACCAAGCGGTCGAACTGTCTCCAGACGAGGGCTAAGTCTTTCAAGGTTTCTTTGACATCAATGTCTTCGAGCTGAAACAGTTCGTGATCGGCCATGCAATCGCTCGGTAGTGTTGTAGGGTTTGGTTTGTTTAAATATTTTGCGGGGCGACTTAAGTCTTAATGCGCTAGAAAAGCACTGCTGCGGTTCTCTACGCTAAAAACTGCCTGAATTTCAGACTTTGGCTTCACAACAGAACCTCCTTAAGAGTGACACTTGACGATTCGGGTGTAAAACAACTCTGCCCGATAATTGTCTTGATTCAAGATGCATGATATTGAGCAAAGACCATTTTTCAGAAGAAACGGGCAAAAGCCGCTATTTGAATACTATACTTTCGATGACCAAACGTAAGATCTGAAAGACTTGGGAGGCGTTCAAGTCTTCGGTGTCCAGTATGAAGTTGAAAGGTTCCAGATCTTCACCCAACTTGAAACCAT
>Ga0315280_10008257_pt1 | contig 13663 bp, 8 predicted proteins | sample YL17G06_40_MG_FD_203697 | JGI IMG/M metagenome (GOLD analysis project Ga0315280, IMG submission 203697) | Sediment microbial communities from Yellowstone Lake, YNP, Wyoming, USA - YL17G06_40 | ecosystem: Environmental > Aquatic > Freshwater > Lake > Sediment | place: USA: Wyoming | collected...
TGAGGATGACAATTTCTACCCTTCTATTCTCTTGCCTTCCCTGAATGGTGGCGTTGGAAGCAATGGGCTTCGTTTCACCGTAGCCAGCAGTTTCTATCCTTGAAGTTGGAATCCCTTCCTCAATCAGGTATTTGGCTACGCTCTCTGCTCGTAGTTGGGAAAGCTTCAAATTATAATCCGCATTACCAACGGTATCAGTATGTCCTTCAACCCTTATTTTATTTTCTGAATAAGCTTTAAGTAATTTCACCACTTCATCAAGCGAAGAGCGAGCTGTCTCCTTCAACTCAAATCTGCCAAAATCGAAAAGAACTTTGGAGGTAAGCGTAACCACTAATCCACGCTCTTCCTCAGTGACTTTGACTTCTTTAAACTGGGGAATGAGCTTCAATTCAATCTCCTGTGGTTTAGTAACGCCCCAGTTTCCTGCCCTGTCCGAGACGCTAAAAACGACAATATATTCTCCTGGAGGTGAGAGCTTATGATAATAATCATCAATTCCATCCCAGGTTAACCTCCAGGGAGGTGTTTCTTCGCCTTGAAAAGTTCTTACCGATTTACCATCGAGCGTTAATATCTCCAGTCTCCAGGTATTTATTGCTATATTATCTTTGGCGCTTAGCTCGAATGATATTAAGTCATTCACTCCGTCACCATCAGGAGAAAAAGAGTTTACGGGAATATAGATAGAGACCACAGGAAGGGTTCTATCAACTGCTATTTCGGCTTCCTTAATCTCTTTCCCTTCATATCTTATCTCATCCAGATAAAAAGTGCACCCTCTGGGATTGTCTTGTTTCCTGACCGTAAGGCAGAAGCCACCAGATATATAATGCAAATCCTTACCTTTCAAACTGATAGTATACTGTTTCCATTTTCTGGATAACTTCACAGGACCTATAGAGGCGCTGTCAGAATCGTTATACCTCCCTGTTATTCCGCCAATCTTGAACTGGTTTATCTTCTCCCCACCATTCTCTCCCTTAGCCCAGAAGGTTACTTTCTCCGCTCCCTCAAGGTTGTAACCACCCTCAACTTCTCCCCAGTTATTAGGAGGATTCTGCCAGTAGATGCCCGCCCACTCCCTGTCGCCTTTCGGCTTGTAGGTTATTCTCAAACAGGCTTTTCCGCCTGAGGGAGTGGGGATATATCCTCCACTCAATCCTATATCACCTGTATCTCCCATTATTCCAGAAGGGGAATAATGGTTTTCCTCAGGCTGCTTGCTTGAGTAGACATAGAAAATCTCTCTGTCAACAGAATTAGATTGAAAAGGTACAAGGAGAATGAGTAAAAGAATAAAAATCAATTTCTTCCCCATTATTCCTCCTGGCGTGTCAAATGAAAGTTTGACCATTGGGCGACCGCAAGGGTCGCCCCTACACGTGGTCGGGCACCATTTATGGTGCCGTCCTTTGGGTGGCCACGGCGGGCCACCCCTACATTCCATCCCGTAGGGGACGACCGCCGTGTCGTCCCGTAATTCTGGTAAAGCTTTCGCTTTACACTCCTTTGTCGGGGTGGCTACACTCCGTTTATTCGTATCTTAAGTCATCCAAGTAGATGACGCAGCCGTTGGGATTATCATAATAACTGGTCACCCAGCAAAAGCCGCCACTGATGTAGGAGAGGTCCAGGCCGGTTAAATCCATTGTATACATTTTCCAGCTCTTCGTCAGTTCTATCACGCCTGCACTTGTGGAAGCGGAATCTGGATACTCTCCAGTAATTCCACCCATCTTAAATTCTGCGATTTCTCCTCCCTTTTCTCCTCTCGCCCAGAAGGTTAGTTTCTTGGCCCCGGTTAAGTTGTAGCCTCCTTTTATTGTTCCCCAGTTATTGGGTGGGTTCTGCCAGTAGATGCCTGCCCATCCAGCTCCCTGGGATTTCTTGGCTGAATATTCAATCCTTATGCAAGTCTTTCCCGAATGGGGTTGTTCAGCCCAGTTCTCAATAAGCCTCAAATCTCCCCAGTCACCCATCCAGCCTGAAGGGACATAATGGTTATCGCGGGCTACCCTGTCAGTGTAAACATTGAAGAATCCTTTGAAATCTACCCTTCCGGTTGGTTTGGAAACCACTTCCTTAGTTTCTGAAGGCTCTGCCTCGGCAGGAACCTCTTCAATAGGTGCCAGAGGTTTCAGCTCTGATTTCTCTTCAGTGGGAGCCTTAGCGACTTCTGCTTCCCTCTTTAGAGGCTGCTCTGCTACATACCTGGCACAACCCAAGAGAAGTGTCAGTGTTCCTATGAGTGAAATCGTTAATGTCAGATTCTTTCTCATCTCTTCCTCCTTTCTCCCCTCACCCTAACCCTCTCCCCAAAGGGGAGAGGACTAAGCGGAGAAAATTGTTCTCCCTCTCTCCGAAAACTTTTGGTATCCCGACTTGTCGGGACAAAACCTGTCCCCCTCGGGGTCAGAGACGACCCCGAGTACCTTAGCTCGTTTAGAGTGTCAAACGAAAGTTGAGCCAGTCGGGTGGCCACGGCGGGCCACCCCTACATTCAATCCCGTAGGGGACGACCGCCATGTCGTCCCGTAATTTGGATAAATCTTTCTCTTTACACTCCAAATCATGCCGTCATTACTTGCTATAGGTTATGTCATCTACATATACTGTTCCACCACCTCCATCAAAAACAATTTTGAAAAACTCTTTCACGTGCGAAAGGTCAAAGCCAGACAAGTCTATTGTCCCCATCTTCCAGGTGCTCGGATCTGGAGTGGGACCAGTCGTGGACGGGGTGCCCCCGGGGGTGTTTGGACCCTCAAATCTGATTGTGCCTGAGGAAAGCTTTCCTCTTACCCAGAAAGTGATTTTATTATACTCGCCTAGCCCCAGGTCCTTCTCTTGCCCATACTCCTGCCAGGTAGGGGCAACAATCAAAAGAGCTGCTGTCCAGTTTTTGCCCTGCACCCATTGCCCATCCCAGGAGTACTTTATACATTTCGTCCCACTATGCGGATTTCCAGTTACTTCAGCAAAAGTCTGATGCTCGTCAGTGGGACAGAGCATTACTCCACCGCCGGTGTTGAGCTGGTCATCATAAATTTTCCAGGGTCCCCATCCTCCACCCAGAGCACCTTCTCCTGTAGGGTCAAGGAGTTTGTCCAATGGACTCTGATCGCAACTTGTGAGAACCAAAACGAATAGTGCAATTATTAGCTTGAATATTCTATTCGCCATTTTTCCCCTTCCAATTGGAGTGTAAAGCGAAAGCTTTACCCCTCACCCCTCCCTCTCCCCCAAGGGGAGAGGATTAGAACAGGCGGTCCTGCCCTCTCCCCCAAGGGGAGAGGATTAGAACAGGCGGTCCCTCACCCTTCCCCTCTTCCCCAAGGGGAGAGGGTATCATTCCTACCTAACGATGGGCAATAGACTTGAAAAGTGGAGTCTATAGAAGACCCTTATCTCATCAAAAGCACCCAATTCTGGAGCAATATATTTACCATCGTTTTCTCTATAACCAATATACTCTATACCCACGGTAGAATATTTCCCGATGGTTCGGCTCAAGGAGGCGTTGTATAACCTATCTACTGTCTCTCCAAATCTCCTGTGCCACTCCTCAGGTCCCCAGACAGCGCTCCCAAAACTGAATCCTAATTGGTAGGGTCCCTCGCTTATTCCCAACCTTATAGAAAAGAAGTCCGTCTCCGGCTTCTCTTTATCCTCGCTGGTAGTATAGGCCACCCCGCCAGTGGCGAGTGATTCACCTCCGCGGATATTGATGAGTAAATCTGGTCCTATTGTGTTGACTTTTGCCATCAGCGAAAGAGAATGGATGGGTCTCTCGGTAGCCCACATACCATTGCTATAACTCGGTTCCCAGACTATTTCTCCTTCTTTATTGTAGTAAGTCTGTAAGTCAGTGGTAGTGGGGAAATATGAAAGAAAGTAGCCGAGAGCAAAAGAAATTTTGGCATCTTCTTCAGGATTAAGATTCCACTCTTCTAAAATATTCGGTTGCCAGCGATAAAACCGGGTTCCTGGAGTAGGGTCGTAAGTGAAAAACAGGGAGAGAAGAGTTGCTTCACGATTGTCCTGATTTACCCAAAAAGGGTCATTCGCTCCTCTGGGTGTAGCTAAAGGCGGTCCAGGATTATCTTCTGTCCCCTCATAGATATAAGGGACGGGACCTAAAACCGGGTGCCTGTAAGTAAATTCCAATGTGGAACTCAAAGAACCTGAGAGAGCCTTTTGTAACTGAAAGATAATCTCGTGTTTATTTCCTGCCACCAGTCCAGCATAAGTGTAAGTAAGGGCAGCCTTATTAATCCAGGGAATCTCTCTTGTGCTTATAGTTGTCTTCACGCCGATTGCATCCCAATGGTTAGTCTCTCCTTCTTTTATATCATTTACGCCATAGGGCGCGCTTCCCTTTACATAAGTATATTTGTAACCCACACGGAATGGCTGATAAAGTAAACCGAGCTGGAACGGAAACATATCTAAAAGCTTAGTTTGTGCGCTAATCTCTCCTGCCTGTAGATGTTCGTCTTCTTTGCCCCATTTTATCTTTTCGTTTTTATAAATTATCGCCCAGTCCAGAGGGCCCAACCAGAAATTATATTTAGCATAAGTCGACCAGTCATTACCCCAGACCAATTCTGGACCTGTCACCACCGTTGCCTTACCGCCGACAAAACGGCTAATTGTAATCTCTCCACCCTGGGGTATAGGTCTCCCGCTCACTCTTCTATAGGTATCAATATCATACTGTTCAGGGTAGAGCCCGAAGATATCTCCTTCATATCCCCAGTGGTAATGACCAATCCCCCGAAAAAGATTTGCAGTTAACCAGTCTCCCTGGTATTTCAGTTCTCCCTTTACCCAGCGAAACCTCTCTTTATTAAAATCTAAACGATGTTCATCATTAATGGGCTGATAAAGAGTATCAGCATAATTCCCCACAGCCCCCACTCCCAGCTCCCCGATAACTCTCTCCCATGGGCGAAACCCAAGATTAAGAAAAAGTGATTCTCCGTCATTGCTTTTCCATCTGTTGGGGAAGGTCGTAGTCTCGTCATAAGTAAAGTCCTTAGCTAAACCAATATCCTCGACCTCCCAGTGGGGTGCTACTTTGTTAGTAATCATTTCCACATTCAAGAGTGTATCTATAGATAAATAGCCTACTTCAACTTCCTCCCCTAAGCATTTAAGTGTCAGAAAAAGAATTGGGAAAATTAAGAAAATTATTCGCTTCAAGAACCTCACCAAAAGTAGGGGACGACCGCTGTGTCGTCCCTCGCATCGGGTGACCACGGCGGGTCACCCCTACATTCAATCCCACCATTGGGCGACCATCCCGATGTATCGGGATAAATTGCGGTCGCCCCTACGCGATTACACTCCATTGTCGGGGACGCTTTAGACTCCACTGCCATAACAAAAAAGCCGACCTGTCATATAACTTTCGTTATCGGCAGCCCGGCCAACCAACGAAACCAACCAACAACCCGTAGACTTTTGGTCTACTCTTTGTCTTTGGGTTCCGTGGCTTTGCGTCCTCCGATTGCTCGGAGTTTGCCTTTTCGGAATATTTTTAATATATTATATCCTGTTGATGTTAAGGATATGTAAAAGAATTGTAAAATTTCTGTAAATTCTTAAAAAGTAGCCTGTCCCCATTTCTTTTGGTAGAGGTAATAGACCTCACGGAGCTGGCGCAGGAACGGACTCTGAGTGCCATCTCCCTGGCCACAAATTCCCAGCCACTCTTCATATAGCCAGCCGTCAAGAAAAGGACCTTTGAATTGACCTCTTGTTCCCTGCTTATCTGCTTCCCAGGCATTTCCATCTTTCCACCATTCATCCACCCACTCAAAAGCAACTCCACCTATAGCATTACCTATTCCTAAGCCGGCACTATTGAATAGAATATCTTCCCAGCAACCCTTATGATACTCTGCCTGTGCCAGTTCAGCCTCTTCCCGACTCTTTCCTTTCGCATAAGCAGGGCAGCCGTATTCAGTAATCAGAACCGGCTTATCACACTCTTCTTTCACACTTTCCCAGATGCTCTTGCCGAATCCATCCTTGCCCCGATAACTATTGGTCCCATAGATATCGATGTCCGGGCAGTACTTCGCAAAAATATCCAGAAAGAGAACATCTCCATTACAAATTGCTACGGGATGGTTAGGGTCAACAGATTTAATCCATTTAGCAACATGGTTGGCAAATCTATAGTATGTGATAGGTTCTACATTAGCATTATTGGCAACGCCGTAATTATTCTCATTCCCCAAAACCCACATTAGGATGTAAGGTTCATCTTTATGTTCCATCACCATTTCTTTAATACTCCTTATCATATTTTTCTGATGTTCCTGGTCAGTATAGTCAGTGCCCACATTCCATGGGGCTCCTGAACCCACAGCATATGCCCCCAAATAGTCTCCCATCATAACCATAATACCATAATTTTCATAAAGGCTTTTAAGCAAATCCTTATTGTAACTGTGATGATAGACCCTGATTACATTAACCCCCATCTCCTTCATCAATTCAAAATCTCCCACTGCCGGCTCATCAGGGTCCTGCTGATTATTTCTGTTCTTGTCTACCCAGGCATCAAAAGGTCCATCCACCTTCCCATTTTTATTAAAGTCGGCTAACATCCAGTCCTTGTATACTACCAGAGAACCATTGTCGGGTGTCAGTCCTATTTTATTTGGAGTATAAGCGACACTCTTAATAATAAATGGCTTCCCATCCATACGAATCTGCCAGTGGCGATTCTCAAATTGTACTAATTGGACACGACCTTCCCCTATTGTTTTTATAATTTTCTGTTTACTGAGATCAATCCTTTCCTCTCTAACTTTATCTGGCGGGCAGGATACTATCCTTCCCGGGTTGACTATAAAAATATCGTTCTTAGGGTCGTTATCATAACCGTTCTCTATCCTGATTTCGGCATCGACTAATTTAATTCCCAGTTCCGGGTGGTTCCTACAGATGGCAATAATTTTATCAATTGCCACTCTTGCGGGATACCAGGGCGTATGGAAGAAGGTCCAGTCCATCGTCCTGGGAAAGTTCACTACCAGAGCATAGTAGGCTTTTATTGCATGTGAAAAAAGACCAGCCTTCTCCAGAGCCAGTCCAGTAAAATAGAGCTTCAGTCCCGGTATTCCTATCTCCTCTGTAGTTGCCCATTTGAAAAAATTTGCTTGATAGTTCTCCGTCTCCACAAATGACCAGGGGTCGCCTTCCAATTTACCTTTAGACTTGAGCGACTGGTAGGCAGGGTCTTTGAGGACACTCTCCGTATTGGGATATATTCCTTCTCCCACTGCCTTTGCCAGTCCTTTTCTGTCTTTAACCACATACTTATAATCTTTTGTACCCACACCCGAAAAATCTCCATACTTCTCATAATTGACAATCTTCTCCTCTCCAGGGTCGAATAGGGAAAAATTTGGCTCAGAGAAGACGCAACTCGACAGAGAAAAAAACAGAACTAAAAACAAAAAATCTAAAACGACTATCTTCTTAATCACTACTTTCCACCTCCTTGGAGTGTAAAGCGAGGGCTTTACTGGTCAAACTTTCGTTTAACACTCCTAACAAAATTCTGGAGTGTACCAGCATCTCTCTTTCTCTGTCATCCTGAACTGACACTTTAGACAACAATTACGGGACGACACGGCGGTCGTCCCCTACAGGATGTCATCCTGAACTGACACTTTAGTGTCATCCTGAACTTGTTTCAGGATCTCTTCCCTCTCAAGAGATGCCGAAACGAGTTCGGCATGACATTCTGTCAGAGATGCCGAAACGAGTTCGGCATGACATTATTTTACTTTGGTCAAACTTTCGTTTGACACTCCATGAGTTAATCGATAGGACTCCTAAACTTACCCGGTGACTGCTCCGGCAGTAATCCCGGCAATAATATATTTCTGCATAAGTATGTACATCAGCACTATAGGTAGAACTGTGATAGTAATGCCAGCCATCAACAAAGGATATTGGGTCACATGAGCTCCCTGAAAAACCATCAAGCCCCTCTGTAAAGGCATAAGGGACTTATTGGTCAAGAGCAACATAGCCAAAAGGTATTCATTCCAGACTGTGAGGGCATTGAAGATTACCACCACTGCTATGGCTGGTTTTGCCAGAGGAAGAGCAACCCTCCAGTAAATGCCAAATTTGCCACATCCATCAATTCTGGCAGCATCCTCCAGGTCTCTGGGCATTTTCTCAAAGAAAGTCTTCAATAAAAATATACCTAACGCTAAACCTCCATTGATCTGTATCAATATATATCCCAGGCGAGTGTTAACCAGATGGAGCTTCATTAACAGAACGTACAAAGCGATAAATGCACCAGGGAGGGGTATCATCAAGGTCGCCAGAAACATATAGAAAAAGATATTCTTCCCCGGAAACTCCAGGCGAGCAAATGCGTATGCAGCTAATGAGGCTATGAGGACTACACCAGTAACTACTGTGACTGTATAAAATATGCTATTAAAGAAATAGACGGCAAAGCCACCTTTGGTCCAGGCAAGATAAAAATTCTCCCAATGTGGATGGGCAGGAAAAAGACTCATATCTGAAAACACGGTGGCCTGTGTTTTTAAGGCGGAAGAGAACATCCAGACTAAGGGGAAGATACAACTGAGAGAGACCAGTATGAGAAAGAAATGGTCGCGAATCCAACCGAGAACATTTTCGATTCTGTAAAAAAGCACTGAATTTTTCACTATTTTTACTCCTGTTTTATACGCCGGGAAATGCGAATCTGAATCATCGAAGCCGTCAAAAGGAGAAGACCAAAGATAATCCCCATTGCACAGGCATAGCCAAATTGAGACTGACCGAGCATGCTGGATATTATACGCGTAACAGGGACTTCGGTATGGTAGCCAGGACCACCCCCGGTTGTGGCAACAATTAGAGCATATATCTGCATACAGCCTAAAATAGTGAGGATAGAAACCAAAACAAAGACCGGTATCATAAGGGGAACCGTTACTCGAGTGAGTACCTGCCATTTATTAGCCCCATCTACTCTCGCTGCCTCATACAGTTCCCGTGGAATATTCTGCAGACCGGCAAGGAGAATAATAAAGCCCCAACCGAACCCCTGCCACATATGAGCGATTGCCACAGAAGTTAAGGCAGTTCTCGGTTCTGCAAGCCACGCCTTCTGAATGTTTTCCAATCCTAAATATTTAAGAGCATAATTCAAAAGTCCATAATCGCCATTGTATATCCAGTTCCAGATTAACCCGACCACAATCCCTGAGAGGATTGGAGGTAAGTAAAATATCACCCTATAAATTTTTCCGCCTTTGATTCCCCTATCGACAAGAAGAGCCAGAATGAAAGCCAGACAATTCTGAAAAGTAAGCGCAAGGAGAGTAATATAAGCGCCATGCCATACAGACTGCCACCAAATAGGGTTATGGAACAAGATATCCTTAAAATGGGAAAACCCTACAAATTTCATTGTGGGCATAATTCCATCCCATTGATAGACGCTCAACTGAAAAACTTTAAAGAAAGGGTAAATGCTGAAGGTCAGGAACATTGCCAGAGCGGGCAGCAAAAACAAGTAGTTTCCAAAAATTTCTTTAAGCTTCGTCTTGGCCACCATTGAACTATTTCCTTTCTCTCATTTCTCTTTCTTTTACCTTCTGTATTTCCTTAGCTAACTGTTCAGGAGTCTTTTCCCCCGTTATGATCGATTGAATCCCTTTATTGAAAGTTTCAATTACTCTGGGAAACTCAGCAACGGGGAGGATGCTGGGATGAGTGGTCCTCTCCATATCATCGGCAAATTGAGCCAAAATTGGAGGGATTTCAGTTAAACTATACTTGTTAGAAGGAAGATTCAGCGTGCTTTTTGCCAAAAATACCTGTTGTTCCTTATCTGTTAGCCATTTCAAGAACTCTATAGCCTTTTCTCTGTTCTTCGATTTCGCATTAACCATAAATGATGAACCTGCTCCACCCCAAATCGCCATTGGATGTTCATCCGAAATTTTAGGAGGGAGCATAGCTCCATACTCAAGGCCGGGATTCATTCCTCTATACACATTCACACACCAAGAACCATTGAATGCAAAAGCCGCCCTTTCATTAGCGAAAATCTGCTCTGCTGTCTTATTTACCATCGTAACTACGCCCTGAGCGAGCATCCCCATTTCACTCAATTCCTTAAAAATAGTGAACACCCGAATCCAATCCGGGTCTGTATACGGAACATCTCCTCTAATGGTAGCAATTACTTTTTCTTCTCCCATTATATTAAAAGCGTAGTTACTGGCAAAGCAGTCGATTAGCCAGATCTCTCCCCATCCGCTCACAAGGACAGGTATATTGGCGGCTTTTAACCTCTCCCCCGCTCTAATAAACTCATTCCAGGTGGAAGGGGGACTATCGGGATTGAGACCCGCCTTTCTGAAAAGAGCCTTGTTATATAACATTTGAATGTTCATAACATCGATAGGCACTCCATAAATTCCAGGCTCTACGCCAAATTGATTACCAAGGAGAAATCTGTTCACGTCCAGAGCTTTACTAAAGAATACACCTCCCCACTTTCCATTTTCGGCATCCATCTCCTCTGTTAGGTCTGCCACATGACCTGCTTTAATAAAGCTGGCAAAGACTCTCTTCTCACCCAGAATACCAAATATATCGGGAAGAGTATCAGTCTGAGCTGCTGCCATTACTTTCTGCGTATAGGCATCTGAAGGAGCATAGAGTTCAAAATTTATCTTTATACCTTTTTCTTTTTCGTAAATCTCTCTCAGCACATTAAATGCATCCTGGCGGTCGGTCATCCAGTGCCAGACAGTAATCCCAGTTATCTTCTCCGGTTTCTTTACGCAACCAATAAAACCAATAATACACGAAAGAAAAACTGACACGCAAAACAACCAAGCTACTTTTTTCGTCATCTTATTTTCTTCCCCTCTGGAGTCCTTTGGGTGGCCACGGCGGGCCACCCCTACATTCCATTTTTAGCCCATCAGGACCTTCACCTTGTGGACTTTTCCATCACTGTGGGGGCTGATTAGGTTACCTTCGATTCTTACACCGTCAACGAAGACAGCTTCCACGCCATTTTCTCTACCATGGGGATTCTCAATCTCAATATCGTAGTTAGCTCCCCGGAAAGGTCTTCTTATCCTGCATCTCCTCCAGTGGGAAGGAATGCAGGGGTCAACCCTCAATCCTTCAAACTCCCTTCTTGCACCCAGAATCCATTCTGTGGCGGCGAGAAACGCCCACGCTGCTGTGCCAGTTATCCACGTGAAAGCGCCTTCCCCGTAAAGATATGGGTGGTCCGGACCCACGAGATACTCTGCAAAGACATACGGTTCGGTTTTATATAGATTGTAATCTCTCTGGCAGTTAGGAAGAATCTTTTTTATACACGAATATGCTTTATTCCCCTTACCAACCATGCAATACGCCACAATCAGAAAAGTATTGGTGTGGCAAAATACTGCTGCGTTCTCCTTCGTTCCGGGAGAAAACATAGTGATCCTGCCCAATTTAGGGTCAAATTCAGTATAGGCAGGAGCTAACATAGCTATACCATGCTCGCCATCTAAATATCTGTCAATAGACCTCATAATTCTGACAAGCTTACTGTCCTTTGATTTCTTATTCTTTCCTTGCCCAACCACTCCCGAAAGAATAGCCCATGACTGAGTGTTAAGGTATATCTTGCCCTCCTTATTCCTGGAAGAACCATAAACAGTACCATAATCAGTAAATCCCCTCACATACCAGTTCCCGTCCCATGCCCATCTATTAATTCTTCGCACCATCAATTCTGCTTTTTTCCGAAATTCGTTGGCTTTTTTCCGGCGATTTATGAGTTCAGCCATCTCGGCTAATAACTTCAGCGACCTGACCAGAGCCATTGCCAGCCAGATGCTTTCTCCTTTTCCCTTAATCCCGGCAGCATCAATAGCGTCGTTCCAATCGGCATGCCCAATAAGTGGTAAGCCTCTCTTCCCCACATCCTCAAAGGTAAAGTTAAGGTTCCTTTCCAAATGGTCAAAGACTGTGCCTCGACCGTCACTAACGTTTCCTTTAATCCAGTTAGGGTCTATTTTAGTTCCTTTATCGGTCCAGTGGTCCTTGAGATACTCAACCTTCTCAAAAAGAATATCTTTGTCACCGGTCTCCTTTATATATGCAGAAACAGTAGAGGTTAACCAGATAGTATGGTCTTTGTTAGGCTCGTGAGTTGCGGGACCCCGCAACCCAGACCACCCGGGAGCAGTTGACCCATCCCGTTTAATAAGGGAAGCAACGGCCTTTATCTTATTCCGGGTATGTGCAGGGTCGATTGAAACAATCCCTTCTGCGTCTTGGCAGGAATCACGGTAGCCTCTGCCACCAGAACCTTCGTGATAATATGAAGGGGAGCGAGACCAAAAGTTACAAATATACATTTGATACTTTACCCAGACATTAATCATATTGTCGAAATCTTTGTCCGGAGTCTCAACTTCAATGTTCTTTATTATCCTCTTTCGCCAGAGCTCTTTCACTATCCCCAATTCTTTCTTTGCCCTGACAATATCTCTATATTTATTTAAAATTCTTCTAACCTCCCGCCTACTCTCAGTCTGTCCCAAAATAACAACAAATTCCTTTCCTTCTCCAGGCATCATTTCCAGAGAATGAGAAAAAGCAGCAATTCCATCCTCCCCTGAGCACAAACTAAAATTCATAGTTCCTTTACCAGTAACAAGTTCTGGGGTTTCCTCAGTATTTAATTTACCCAGGAAGAGATCTTTTCTTGTTGCATAACCTTCTATAGGAAGACTTGTGCCTGAGAAGAGAATCCAGGGAAAAGAGCGTATATTCAATTTTGCCCAATCTGCAGTCTTCTTCGCCAATATCGCCTCCAGAGAATCATCAAACCAGACGCGGTTGTAAAGGTTCATAATATTCCGGTATCTCAACTCCAGGTGGTAGTCACCGATCAGCCATTCGATATAAGGAAATAACTGCAAATTCTTTTTTTTTCCAGAAAGATTTGAAATTTTTACCAGCCAAATCTCACAGGGGTCACTAGTAGGAACGAAATAGGTAATCTCCGTCTTCAAATCGTAATATATGCTTTCAATCACAGTATAGCCCAAGCCATGCCGACATTGATAGGATTGGGGTTTTTCCCTGATGGGTTGAAAAGTAGGACTCCAGCAATTTCGTTCATCCTTATCAACTATGTAAATGTATCGACCAGGTCGGTCGAAATGCCAGTTCTCAGGAGCCCAGCGCAGAATCCTTCCACTTCGACAGTCTTTATAAAATGAGTAACCACCAGCACATTGGGAGATTATTGCGCAATAATCTTCGTTGGTAAGATAATTGATCCAAGGTCGGGGAGTTACCGGTTCGGTTATAATAAATTCCAATCCGTCATCGCTGAAGTGACCATACTTCACTTCCTTCACCTCTCTAAGATGATAATCAATTGGGAGTCCCCCTCACCCCTCCCTCTCCCCTATGGGGAGAGGGTTAAGAGTGAGGGGAATATTGTCAAACTTTCGTTTGACACTCCAGCTCTTTCTGTCATCCTGAACTGACACTTTGGTGTCATCCTGAACTTGGTTCAGGATCTCGTTCCTCTGTCAAAAGATGCCGAAACGAGTTCGGCATGACATTAATTTAC
>Ga0315280_10008258_pt1 | contig 13663 bp, 11 predicted proteins | sample YL17G06_40_MG_FD_203697 | JGI IMG/M metagenome (GOLD analysis project Ga0315280, IMG submission 203697) | Sediment microbial communities from Yellowstone Lake, YNP, Wyoming, USA - YL17G06_40 | ecosystem: Environmental > Aquatic > Freshwater > Lake > Sediment | place: USA: Wyoming | collected...
CGGAAATGCAGGTTTGGCTAAACGAAATCGAAAAAGAACAGCTGCACCAAGAACTCCTATACTACTTTGGGCTTATAGGCGCCACAGAAGAGTGCCAAGCCCTCGAAAACGCCTGGCGAGACCCATACAACAGACAAGCAATAGAAGAGTTCATAAAAGCATGGCTAAGGAGAAAACGCAGAAAAGAAACAGAAGCAATCACAGGAATAGTCTAAACACCTAAAAGGATGGAAGGCAAGGAAATGAAGACGCTTAGAATATCAGACGACTTGTGGGCAAGACTCCGCCCTTATCCGTTTAAGGATACTCTCTAATTTAAGCCATTCATTCCGCACGCCTTAACGCGCAGTGCAAATGCTAGAGCGAAAAAAAATCCAAAGGGCGCGCAATTCTTTTTTTCGGAAATCCTTAAATTTTGAATTAGATATTACCACTTGGTGATTCAAATGAACACAAATCTGTCAAACTTAGAAAAATCTGTTGATGCTAGCGTTAGTCCAATAGTTTTCACGTCTGAATATATTGCACCATGGGCGCTTCCTAAAGAGGAGATACCAATCCACCTAGTATGGAATCCTGACTCGAAGTTTGATTATATTGAAATTTCAATCCCACCCCACATGGAAATAAAAGAATTCTATAATGTAGAATCTTTTGAAAAAGTAGACTCAAAGATGGTTGTTAGAAAGCTCAAAAGCCTTAACTTTTTTGGTTTCGTAGTGATCTTGAATGAAATAATCAAGGAGAAACATGAGAAAAAGGAAATAGTTGTTGACTTTGTTCTTGGGGATAAGGTTCAATATTCGCGTTCATTCATTGCAAATATATGTCGCCCAGAATTGTCTATGATTGAAAAACCAAGCATCATTGTCTTAAGAGATGATTCTGACACACGTGACCTTGTGAATCTGTCACTAAAAATTTCAGGATTCGGACGCATAGAGGTAACAACAGAATTGAGTATAGGCGGAAAATTTGAACCAAATGTCGAGCCACTATACCGTGAAACGGCAAGGAGGCTTGCCGCCTGTTTCAGATCTAAGGAGTCTCATGTTGACAAAAAGAAGGAGATTCAAATCAACCCTGCATATGTTCAGAAGACAACGAGAGAATTCATAGACAAAGTTAGGAAAGGTGAACTATTACTGGATCTTGAGCTAGAAGATCTTGAAGATTTCAAAGCCTGGGTAGGTGATGAATCAAATTATACCAAAATGGTTGAATTGGTATCAGAACAACTAGAGACCATATTAATCGATTCACTCTTGTATTACTTTGATAGATATCCAACCGAGGGCGTTGAACTGTCTGGTGGAAGCCCTGATATAATAGTTGAAAGTGCAACTCAAGATGTAAGAATGAGGTTTCGATACAAAGACTCCTTGGGTAACGAGTACGAGCCTGTACAGGTCGATATTCCCATTAAAGACTTGAGGAATGATAAAAAAGCAGGACTGAAGGTGCCAATTAATATAAAGTGGGTTCATGAACAAATAAATCCGCTTTTGGAAGGTGCGAAATGTTGAGCGCTGAGATTGCTACAACTCTTGCAGCTGCACAAACGACAGAAATTCTGTTAAAGCAATTGAGAGAAGTTTCAGAACGATTGAAGCCTTTCAAACCAGATGTTAAAAGCTTCCGAATCAATTACTTGGAGAAGAACAGTGAAGTCAAATATTTTCTACTTATTCCTGCTGGGGTTCGACGGATGTTAACAAGAAAAATTGAGATACCTGCCGTTGTAGGCTTTCGGTTTGACGAAATGTGGGATCTTGACAGAATGGAATCGGTAGGTTTTTCTTGGGGATACGATGGCAATAAATGGCTTCTAGACGTTAGCAAATTACCCAGCAGTGAAAGATATTGGTTAACTATGAAAGGAAAAATCTCAACCGAGTTTCTCAATCAGCTTGTAAGCGTGAAAGCATCGGAAAATCCATGTAAGGAAGGAGAAATTGACAAGTATTGGATACATTCAGCTCTAAAAGACATGGAAATACTACAGAAAATCTGGAGTGAATTAAACATAGAGCAAGTCAATACTGATGTAAGAATTGGTGTAGAACGATTTTTTACTTCAGCAATCCCACAGGGGGTCAAGGATAGACTTGGACTTCAAAAACAGCTACTGTCGGCAATCAGTTCAGGAAATAGGGATCTGGAACATAGGCTGAAATATAGGTATAGACGATTGGCAAGTACTCCAATGCTCTCACCATCAGAGCTCTACGAATTGCTTTTCAGTTTGGCCTCGGGAGAATTCTTCGCAAGTTTTGTGAAAGTGAACCAACCATTTGTGCTGAGCAACATTGAGCCTGTCAGGAGTCTTACGGTTGTGGTGCCTGAAAAAGTGAGAGTAGGAGTCCAAACTGATTTGAGTTACAAAATGCCTGCTGCAAAAGGAGATTTATATTTTCAAAGAAAGCAATACCAAGACTCAGTATCGAGCAAGGTTAAGGAGATGCTTCCAAAGAAGAAATAAGCTTGCATGCTATAGTTTGTTAGCGCGCCTATGTGAAGTCCCTTTATTTATGTTTTCCTTTTCATCTTTCTTTCTACTCTCTTTCATTTTTTCCTCGCTGAAATTGAAAACTTCATAGAAACAAACAAGCATTTGGGCTATACAACAAGAGAAGAGTTGATACGAGACTCTGCGAGATGGCGACTCAAATTTCTAAAAAAGGAATATGAATACGTAGAGATTCCCAAGGAAAAGTATGGACGGCTTAATGAAGCTGTCAAGATGATGAATACGCCTTATTATAACGCGCAAGACTTCATCCATAAACAGATGGAGCATGTGCTAGAACAGTTTGATAAATGGCTGGAGGAGAAAGAGTACAATGAAAAGCGACAACGAAGAAGTTGCGGCTAGTCTTTGTTTGAAGTATGGTTTGAGGTTGGGTGATGGTCAGCGCGCGCTAAAGGCTGGGCACTAACAACATTCTTAAGAGAAGCATGGGGTTATACCAAAAAAGAGCTTGAAAGCAATATTTAACCGATGTTCACGGAAACTGAGTTCTCTAACTTCCTTTTGCAAAACATATTTGTGTTACTTCCAAGTAGTTAATCTAAGGTTATCCATGTCTATTTTGGAGGGCGGGTTATATGGGCGGTGAGTCGAAGGAGCTGGATTTCAAGAGTTTGGTTGATCCTTCTCTTTGGAAGGATTATGAGACGTTCATAAAGGGTGCTGATGTAAGGCTTGAAGATGATATTCGAAAATCTCTTGATAAGAGGAGAGAGCTGAGAAAGAAGCTTTTGAGTGATCCCCAGCTTCGAGGGAGGATTCGGCCTCGAAAAGAAGAGTTGGACAAATGGAGAGGTTTGCTTAAGTGGGCTGAGGATGAGTTGTTTGCTGGCAAGGTGGCGGCTGTTGACGGAACTATCTCCAATTTTCCAATGGTTTCGGGAACAAGGTGTAGGATTGGCGTTGTGTCCACGTCTTATAAGAATAATCGGATTGAGAAGGTGTTATATGTTTCTGAAAGAGAGTTGGCGGAGCCATCGTCCTCAGTGATGGAGCATTTCGAAAAGTTGAGGACAAAACATAGAATATCCAATTTGTTGCTTAGAGCTTTGATGATGTATGGTGAAAGGCAGTTAGCGCTAAACAGACCGGAGAAATGGAAGTTGGTTCACGGAGAACTTTTGCCGTATGAGTTAAGGACCGGTCTTGGAGTTTATCGTGCATTGCCGGAAAGCCTGGAGTTAGGAAGAAAGTTGATTGAAGCCAAAAATGTTATCGCTGTTGTCGAGGATACATCTAAGCTAAATTTGTTGAATGCGGGTATTGTCTTAGAGAGAGGAGAATACATGGATGCCTTAGGTTTGAAACATGACCTTGAAAATAACTATCTTCCAACGGCGCATTTCAGCAGAGAAGATGAGGAGGTATTCAAGGAGTTTGTTAAAGATTATTGTGATGATATACGGATAGGTGTCTATAGAGCAGGATGGAAGCCGTATGTGTTTGAGGCGCATAAGAATGTGTTTGACAAGGCTGCGGCTTTGGTTATGAAAGACTCTGAGAGCCAGCCTACGAGAGGTTTTCCTTTGCTCATTGATTATGCAGATACGATATGTAACGGGCTTCTCTCTGGCGGAGAGTTCCAAAAACAAATTATGTTTAAAACTGCAAAGATCAGTCCAGATGCTTTGGGATTTGAGATGATTGCGAGAACTACAAGGAGGAGATGATTAAATGTCAGAGTCGGAAGAGAAACCAGTCTTATTGGGGTACGTGCATTTCGATACGCCGGCAATGCATAATTACGTTTCGGAATTCCTCATAACTCAAGAAACAGCGGATAAGGTCTTTCGAAACAAGTATGTGAAAGTTGAGGATGCCAATAAACATTTGTTTATTGGACGAGTGATTGAAGGCCCGTTTTTCTTGCCTGAAGAGATTGACAGGGGTTCAGCGTTTGCCCAAACCTCAATTCTAAGAGGTGATAAGTTTCCTGTAGTTCCGAACTATTATGCGCTTTCTCGTGTTGAGTTGCTTGGTGAAATGAGTGAGGGAGTACTACAGACGACCAATACTAGACCGCTTCCTAAGTCGCCCGTTGTTGAATTGACACCGAAAGACGTCCAAGATCTAATTGGGTTGCGAGGAGGAATGTTGATAGGAAGGCTGCTAGGGTATGAAAATGTTGTAGCTATGATGGATGCGAACAATAAAAAGATATTACCACGAAATATTGGAATTTTTGGCACGGTTGGCTCTGGTAAGACTAACACGGCGCAGGTTATTATTGAGGAAGCTAGTACGAGCGGGTTTGCTGTTGTTGTGATAGACATCGAGGGAGAGTATATCAATATGGACCAGCCGTCTCAAGAGTTAAAGGAGAAGTTGTCTCGCTTTGGTCTGAAAGCTGAGGGGCTTAAAGATTTTTGGGTGTATTACCCTGTGGCCGGGGAATGCAAAAGAAAAAAGGCAATTCCATTTGACATTGGGTTCAGTTCAATGGACCCATACATTCTATCTGAGATACTTAATTTCACTGAAGCTCAAGAAAGAGTCTTTTTCGAACTTATGGACAAGTTGCTGGAAAAAACATCAGAAGAAGGCGAGGAAGAAGAGGAGAAGAGCGAAGCAATTCGCTTTTTGGAAGGAGCGCCTGAAGAAGTAGCCGGCGAGTATACAATAATTGATGCCTTTCGCACACTATTCGGGGACATAATCCCTAATCAGAGAGGAGGTGAGAAAGCTGCGGGTTATACTTTAGCAAAGAAACTCAAAAAGCTGAACAGAGCGAAGATTTTTGATCAGCCAAATGTGAGCGAGCTTCAGGTGGAATCCTTGCTCAAGGCCGGAAGGGTCAATATAGTCGACGTAAGCGGGTGCGATGAGGAAGTCAAAAACATTGTCATTGCATGGCTCTTAAAGAAAGTGTTTAACCTTAAGATTAGAGCGCCTGAGAAGACCCCTAAAACTTTGATTATCTTAGAAGAAGCTCATACCTTCGTTAGTAGGGAAGCTAGAGAAAGAATGTCTGCGACCCTTGATATGATTAGGACTATTGCAAGGCGTGGGCGGAAAAGGTGGCTTTGTCTAGGTTTTATTTCTCAGCAGCCAGCTCATCTGCCGAATGAAATCTTTGAGTTATGTAATACTCGGATTATTCACAGCATTAAGAGTGAGCATAATTTGCAGGCGTTGAAGGCGACTGGCGGAGATATCGTTGAGGAAGTTTGGAACCAGATTCCTGGCCTTGGGGTAGGCCAAGCAATTATTTCCAGTCCGCAGTTTAATCATCCTATCCAGGTTGATATACGTCCAGCTAAAAGTAGGAGAGAACTCATCGATTAGCTAATCATTCATGGTTTGGATAGTATAACAATGTATTCATGAGGGTAGACTATTTCCTTTTGTTTTGCATTGTTTGAGGTAAAACAGCCGGTCTGTGGGTCTCTTATTGTTGGGAGGAATTTCGCTCCGTCAGGTAGTCGTCTTTTAATCACTTTGGATAGTTTAAAGCCTATGTTTAGGGCGGTTTCGGTTATGACTTCAGCGTTTAGAATGTTTACTCCGTCTAGTCTAGTGTTCCCGATTATGATGGCTGCTTTGCCTTTGGGTTTTAAGACGCGTTGGAACTCTTCTATGGTTTGTTGCATTTCGGCGAAGTAGTTGAACACGGCATCTTTGTAACCTTTTTTCCCATCTTTTTGTTGTAGTTGTTCTATCGTTTGGGTTGCGATTTGACTATGGATTTCTTTGATCGGTGGGTCCTTTGATTGTTGTGTACCTATGAATTTCTTTCGAAATTCTGGAAATTTCGTGTCAGGATATAGCCAAAGCATCGTTAATTGGTGGATGTCTGCATATTCATATGAAGTTACGTATGGTGGGCTTGTAACGATCAATGAGATTTGTTCATCGCCAACTGGTATGTTTCGACAATCTCCCAGGTGTACTTGAGCATATTCTGCTATGTTTTCTCTAACCTTTTCTGGGAGGACTTTATTGAATTCAGCGTTCTTCTTCACCATGTGTTTGATGTGGCGTTTGAAAAGCAGCATTGGCTTAGGGATTTCTTTTCCTTTCTCAACGTAGGGCTTAATCGATTGCATTCCCCATCTAGAACATTTCTTTAGTATTTGAGAGAAACCGCATTTCAGGAAACGTTGAATGTCTTCGTCGTCAACTTCTTCTATTATAGAAAGAATGTGGGCAAGTTCGTTTATATTGTCTTCGGGAAACCAGAACTTAATTCGCGCGCAGTTGGAAGAGTTCTTGATTCTGTAGATTGAATTTGGATTGTGGGTTTTGCTATCGAGTTTGGTGAAGACTTTTGAGATTGTTTGTTCAAGTTTATGGGGCTCTATGCATGTGGTTTTTGTTTTGGTTATGAGGTAGGCAACTGGGTTTATGTCGACGCCTAAGGTTTGTCTTCGGAGTATGAGGCCTTCGATTAATGCGGTTCCTCCGCCGGCGAAGGGATCGCAGACAAAGTCTTCTTCCTTGCTGTGTAGTTTGATTAAACGGTTTACTAACTGAGGGATGAATCTTGCAGGATATCGATGATAACTGTTTGTTAAGCGAGTGATGTCCTTACGTCTGAAACCCTCAAAAGTCCAAGACTCGTCTACCTTTAAAGACCCAAATAGCTCCAGAGCTTGCTTCATCCTAGTTTCGCACATCCCACATTAGAGCGTTAAGGAGTTTGTCTTTAAAGTATTTTAGTAGGCTAAAAAGAAAATTTTGTCTATTGTGCTGAACTAATAAATGCGTCGATGTATAATGGTCAAGTGTCCTAGATGTGGAATGGAGTCATCGATTTCTACAAAAGAATGGGATTATGGACCTTTTCACGTAAAGGGATACCTGTGCAAGAAATGTGGAAAAAAGTTTGGTTTATACTTCCGCAAAGGTAAGCTAAGTCATACAATTCCAAAGACAAAATAGTACATGAAGCTTTAAGCATACATACATGGGAAGGTTCTCAGAATTTTTTAAGGAAATCCTCTATCACTGCCTCGTCATGCTCATCTAAACCATATAGATGATACACGTGTTCATTGATCTCTTTTTCCATTTGCTCTATTGAAGTTTCTTCAAGCTCCTTCAATTTCATTTTAAAGTCATGTAATATCTTTCCCACAACATAATCATCTCTTGGAATCAATATTTTGAGCGTGTCACTCTTTTTTACGCTTCTTTTCTTAAGAGCCAAAACGAGATATGAGGCCTTTTCCTTTGATTCCACCCAGATAGGATCTTCGCCTTCATTAGGATATACAACAAATCCTTTGTCACTTTGGCCAGAAAGAAGCGGCGCTAATTCCTTGTGATCTTCTCTGAACGTATATCCACACTCATTTAATTCGATACCTTCATAAGTAGATAAATAGATATAAGGAAACTCCATCAAAAGCTTCTTTTCATTTGAGCATTGAAGAATTACTTTGACTTTTTGCACAATGTCTTCTTGTGTCTTTCGTTCTTTAGAACTGGATGGAAATCTTATCGGGAATTGTTGTAAGAACTGCGCATGATACTCACGGTAACCTCCGCCTAAATAACAAGTGATGTGTTTGAAGAAAAACTCTAAAGCTTTCGAATTTAAAACCCCGAGCAAATATAGATAGTCGTCTGGCCTCTGAAGATGCTTCTTAAGTATAATACCGTAGACGGTCCCCCCGCCAACTGGAAAGTAAAATCCGCTTTCGTCGTAGGCAAAATTATTCTCCTTGGATATAGCTGGCGTCAATATCTTAGGTTGCTCAAACAATACAGGATCGGCGCTATACATGAGACCGTACCACTCTCCGCATAATTCTCTGGCTGTTTTTCCGTACCACTTTCTACTTTCCAGTACAGTCTTGTGCCTGCTTAAGTATTCAAATGCCATTGGATATTTTTGTTTCATTTCGCCTTCTTGAAAAACTTGAACTATGTTTTGTCTCTTTTCAAATAAGTAAATAACAAAAAGCCCATCCCAACTGATTGTCCATCTGCGAACATTTTCTCCTTTCAGAAAGGGTTTCAACGTTTCTCTTTCTATACGTAGAGGTGATTCCCCATGTTTCTCGTCTTGACGAGTGACGCAAGCGACAGAATCTTCATCCCTTTTTAGTGAGACCAAATATATCCTATCCGCACCTGTTTGAACCCCTCCAAAGATTGCCTCGCCAACATCTCCCAATGTAAGGTGGGTGTCCACAATTTTCTGGAAAATCTTTCGTTCTTCAGCTGGCATGAACTTCCAAGAATCCTCATCGAAAAAAGATTGCGCGTTCTCAAATATGTCAAATAAACTCGTAAAAAATTGCTTTTCACTTAGATGTTGTTTAATATCAGACAAAGTATTTATAGAACCCTTGACATTTGGAGGAACCCGAATGTATTTTATCATGTTTTTTATCTGTGCATTTCTTTGTGGGTTTCTTTCTAAAACAATAATGCTCGGATAGTTGGCTACGTCCAAGAAAACTCCAGACGCACCGAAATCCAGTATTTGTTTAATCAAACAGTTCTGCAGAATTAGTTGCCTAAGCTTCTTTCCATACTCTCTATACATGAATTGATCTGAAGTTATGAATCCAAGTTTCCCATTTTCTGCCAACCACGCTATTCCTCTTTCTACAAAAAGAGCATATAGATCGAATTTTCCGTACGCTGATCTGTATAGGCGCTTATAGTTCTTCTTTTGTTCGCTCAATAAGCGATGAACTCTCACGTACGGAGGGTTACCCAAGACAAAATCGTAGCGCAAATAGTTTTTAAGAAGAGCTGCGAGAACCGAATCTTCAATTGACTTTATCAAGCGTCCATCCTCAAATTCTGTCTGCAAACGTCTAACTTCTTTCAGTGTATGATCTGCATAGGGTTTGAAAAACTCCGCGATAACATGAAAGTCTTTGTTAGTGAGATATTTCTTTACGTGAGCTTCTAGTCCCTTTGTAGGAACTTCGTCAGCTTCAACTTTCACCATCGCCTTAACTGCATCAAACATAGCCTGAGTTACGCAGAAGTATTCATCAAGGTTAAACAAATTGTACTCAGTGCCAACTGATGTCTTCTTCCAAGAGGGAATCATCAAGTTTACTGCAACAGTTTCTTCACCGTTTGCTTTCATAGGTAAAGAAACCGTAAACCTGATGTCCTCTTCTGTGACAAGCAATTTTGGACCTCGCTGAAATTCTTGGGGTCTCATTTCAACGGCCAATGAGTCTGTTCTAAAGATAGGTAATCTTTGCAACGATGCATACACTTCAAATCTTTCTTCCTCAATTGCTTTCTTGTAGTAAGGCATCAATTCCAACATGAACCTAACTTGAGCAATCAAACACGCAAATGGATGAATATCAAGCCCTACAATACGAGGACTATTGCACAATTCCCTTAGAACAGAAGCCCATCCGTCCTTCTTGGCCACAGGTTCCATTTCTTTAAGATACCTATGAAGAGCTTCAACTAAGAAGGTTCCAGATCCACATGCCGGATCCAGCAAACGCTTGTGGCGAACATTCTTATACTCTACAGCATCCAGAATATAATTCACAACTTCAACAGGCGTATAAAACTCACCGAGCGTCTTCCGAGTTTCCTTATCAAAGTATTGCTGATACAAACCTCCCAATGGATCGCCGGCTACCTCAGAGAAGTCATACTTATACAAAATGAACAGAAGCTGCGCAATAGTTTTGCTAAAGTTCTCTAACTCCTCAGCCACTCTCTCTTGCAAAAGCTCACCTGACGATTTCTCAGAAAACAGCGTAAAACCGTCAGACCACCAACTGAAAATATCCTCCTCAAAAATTGAATAAACCAGTTGATCCTTCATCTCTTTAAGAAGTTTAAGCAAGACAATAGGATAACCCACTAAAGGAATCTGCCCTCTAAATTGATGAATTTTCTGAACAACAAAATTAGAAATGCCAATACCAGGAAATTTCAGATCCTCACACGCCTTAGCCAAGATTAACCTAGCAAGCAAAGCATGTGCACTTTCTAGACAAAACATAAACTTGAAAACGTCATCATCACCTTTCAGAAAAGGTTTCCAAGACTCAGGAATCTTCTCAGGCTCCCTAGCAAATGATCTCTGCCAAAAACCATACGCTCCCTTCAGAAATTTCGACCTAGGGTAAACACAATCGAAAAGCTCCATCAAATCAAGAATCAGCCTACCAAAAATAGAATCCACATTCAGCTTAAAAGTCTCAAAAAAATTCTCCTTAGCCAAATCAGTCTTCAATGATAACTTCTCAATTCTCGCAAAATACTCCTGAACCCTAGAATGAAGCGTAATATCATACTCCGGCTTCTTTAAAGCGCGATGCAATTGGTTACAATCAGATTCAGTAGCATCCTTCAAATTGACATCAAGCAAAGGCTCAGCATTACTTCCCACACGTTTGTACACCAGAAACCGTTTACCATTAGTCAACACGCCATACACAGCCTTCAAGGGCAAAACATAACGTTCCCAAAGCTGACCAAGGGCATCCTCCAACTTTTCATCACGAGGCTTCTTAGCCTCCAAAACAAAAATAACATTCTGATACTCATCACGACAAATATAATCCGCCTTTTTGCGCTCACCAGGAACAACGTACTGAGGCTTCACATCAACTCCAAATCTCTCATAACCCAACTCCTCAAAAAAACCAGCCTTAACCAACACGCTATAAAGCTCATCCTCTGACATAAGCGGGTTTTCGAGCACTTCTTTCAAAATATTGGCAAAACACTTTTTGAGCGAACTTCCAACCATACTACGTCCTCTTCAAGGCTGAGTAGATTGTTTCATAATCCTCCTTATGAATCCAGCGCATGGCCCTTCTTAAATGTGCACCCCAATTCACCTTGTTAGTCACAAATCTTAACTTTGGTATAAGTTGATCAAAGGGAAAAGGTCCTTAGGTAGAATCACCTTCTGTAACTTGACACGATAAGGGAAAAGCTCCTCTCGACCAAACTCGCCCCAACTAAAAACTCTCTATCGACTCTCAAAAGGATCCGAGACAACTCTGAAGATTCCCACCTACCTTCTTAGGCATCACATAAAAAACTAAGATGTCACCGCGCTTTACTTCCGCCATTCGCCTGTTTTCGTATTCAGGAACGCCCCAAACATTTCGCTCCCTGACAACCTTCCAATTTTCTTCGTTAGTGACACAAATCCAATAATTGACCATCGCACATCACATCAGAATAAGACGACAACCAATATAAAACTTGACGCGCTCCAACTTCAGTTAAAGGACAAAGAAAAGCAATATCCGAATCCCATGAATTTCAATTAGAGTTTAATGAACTGAGGTTCAAGAAAATGCTTTATTTTTGCGGCGTAACAATGTTGTTGGTGTTGCTGTTTGCCTATTTTCCAGCAGAGCGTTGACGCAGGCTTGTATGAGTGGTTCTTGAAGGATCAGAAAAGACGGCGAGCCCGCAGTGTTCAAGATGTGATTCGCGTAAAACTATTGTTTTTCTTTGTAGTAGCTTGGTCCTGCTGTTGCGCCGGTTGTTATGGCGAAACATATGATGGTTGCCGTTATGTTTCCTTGCGCGCGCCCATCCGCTTTCAATCATGACATCGACAAAATTGTAGTACCTTCCCAGAGATTCTGCAAGAGTTTTCTCATGGGCATTTTTACGCTTGCTTCAATTGGCTTTATTTGTGGCATCGATGTCATTCTTTTAGGGAAAGTGTTTTATGAGAATCCTAAAATTGCGTTGTAAATTCTGCGGTCATTGGAACAGATTTCCAGTAAACAAGATTTTCCTAGAACAAACTTCTCCAGAGCCTAAGTTAAAGTTTTCATTCCCACGTATTTACCTTTGCAGGCTTCTAAATGTGAGAAATGTGGCGAAGTCACCGCTCAGCCAAAAGAACTTATAAAGATTGTAAAGAGTGCGGAAATTTAGGCTTTTAATCAAAGTGTGCGGTTTTCTGTTGCAGACTAAACTTTGATTCCTTTTCCTTCTTCTAATTTAGTTTGGAATTCAACACGAGTGGGAACCTTGCCGCTCTTACAATACTCTGAGTAGAATTGCATTGCAACTTCGACTATCGTTTCCTCTGCCTCTCCTACAACAATTCCGTCTAATCCACGACAATTTTCCAGGATCTCGTCATCCAGACTAGCGTCTTTTCCAAAATGAGGCCCACCAGCAAGAAAAAGCTGTTCAGGAAATTGCTCTCGTAGTCTTGGCACTAGATCCACTAATTCAACGAGATAGAACGTCGTAACAGGACCCAGAAGGATAATGTGAGGCTGGCACTCTTTTAGATATTCAAGAAGACGTTCAAGATTGTGTTTTCGTTCTTCACTCATCCGTTCTAAAAGCGTTTCAGGAGGCGAAAATTGAAAAAGTCGGCCAGTTTTCTATCCCATTTTCCTCAGCATACAAACATGATCTACATAACCAATGTTTGTGAAGCCACATCTTTTAAGACAAGCACTGATATACAATATTCCCATAGGATAGGAATTGCTCTCGTTCCAATATTCTTCAAAATCAATGAACACAATCGTCACGTCAGATTTTTTGTGCATAGTTCCAAGCTCACCAAATCGCGCACTTCATATGAAGTGCTCATTCTTGCAGGAAAAAAGCTTTTCTCAGATTTCCATACCTATCATGACCGATAGCGATGCGGTACTTGGTGTTAAAGCAGTACTGGGAGGAAAACATTGATGTGTGGAATCCCGACAAAATCGTCTGGGTTCATGAATATGAATTAGTCTAAAGCACACACCGATTACACTTCATACGTTTATTCCGTGACCTTGGGTGTATCCGCGAGCACTTTCGAGAAGGAGTTTGCTATCGAATTGACTACGTTTTGGTTAGTGGAAACAAGCCCTGCTTCCCAAGAAACACCAGCCGATGAATCTGCATAGAAATTCATTGAAGATATGATAGCTATTGCACGGTCAACTACGATTAATTTCGCGTGTACTTTCGCATCGTAAAACAATGAAATGCCTTCCTGTTTGAGTTTTGAGTGATAATCATGCTTTTTCTTAAGATATTCAGGATGCTTGTCCTCTGGAGGGCGAGTAATAATTTGAACGTTGATTCCATTTTTACTCGCTTCTATCAACATATTGCTGAGGTCACAATCTTGAATGTAAGGATTTGCTATGAGAACATCGAATTTGGCGTGAGAGATTAATTCTTTTGAAAAATCATCCAGATGTCTTC
>Ga0315280_10008259_pt1 | contig 13663 bp, 11 predicted proteins | sample YL17G06_40_MG_FD_203697 | JGI IMG/M metagenome (GOLD analysis project Ga0315280, IMG submission 203697) | Sediment microbial communities from Yellowstone Lake, YNP, Wyoming, USA - YL17G06_40 | ecosystem: Environmental > Aquatic > Freshwater > Lake > Sediment | place: USA: Wyoming | collected...
TGGCCAATGCCGAAGACGCTCGAAGGCTGCCGCACCGTCAGGTAGCCTCGCGACAGGCTCCGGTTGTACCTCACTTCAGGTCTCCATTCGGGGACGTTGTAATCGAAATCAGCTTCCAGCAACTTCCCCGCGCCCCCATGGATGCGGAGCTCGCCGGCCCCCATCTCGACCTGCGCGCGCACCGACTCGACCTCGCCTGCCTCCACGGACCGGGTCTCGCGCATGTCCCGGGTCTCGTACCGGGGACGGTAGACACAGCCCACCCCGAGCAACGCCGCCGCGAGCAGGCTCACCCACCTCATCGCCCTCGCGTTCATACGCACCACCTCGTTGGCAATCGAAGAAGAATACGAGACAGCCCATGCGAATGTTCCCGGCTTCTGCCCCAGGAAGTTGATCCGGTGGATGCCTGCGCGAGTTTGACCGCCAGCTCCCGACTTCCGGGTTGTTGTACACGTCTTAATCTGTGAGATCCTCCAGCGCCCGAAGACTGCGGGAGAGTATCATAGGATTTTAGGCCGGAAGGAGGCGTATTGATCCTGCCAGCAACGCCTGCACTACTGCTGCAAGTGAGCATTTGGGACATGGTGAGCCGGGCCAAGCCGTTGCCCCTCGGGGTCCTGGTCATCCTGTTGGTGTTTTCGGTTGCGAGCTGGGCCATCATCTTTTCGAAGTGGGTGGTCTTCAAGCGGGTTCGAGTCTCCAACGCCCGCTTCCTGCGGGCCTTCCGCAAGGCCCCGGCGCTGGACGCCATGGCCGTGAGCGTCGAGCAGTTCCGGCCCTGCCCGCTGGCCGCGGTCTTCGATTTCGGCTACGAAGAAGTGGCCCGCCAGGTCAAATCGCACGGCACGGTGAGCAACAAGGTGGCCCTCGAGCGCACCCTGCAACTCGGCATCAGCGAGGAACAGACCAAGCTGGAGCGCAACATGAACTGGCTGGCCACCACCGCCTCAGTCACCCCCTTCATCGGACTGTTCGGGACCGTTTGGGGCATTATTGACGCCTTCCAGGGCTTGGGCCAGGCCGGCAGCGCCAGCCTGCGCGCGGTGGCCCCGGGCATCTCGGAGGCCCTGGTAGCCACCGCCATGGGTCTGGCGGCGGCTATCCCGGCGGCCATTTTCTATAACCATTACGGTTACGTGGTCCGGGAAATCCTGGCGCGCATGGAAGATTTCGTGCTCGAGTTCCTGAACACCTCCGAGCGCAGCCTGGGAGACTGAGCGCATGTCCATCTCGACCAATGGCGGTTCATTTTCCGGCCGCAGCCGGTTTCGCGGCATGGGCTCGATGTCGGAAATCAACATCGTCCCGCTGGTGGATGTCGTGATGGTGCTGCTGGTGATCTTCATGCTGACCGCCCACGTCATGGAGTTCGGCCTGGAAGTCGATGTCCCCAAGGTCAAGCAGATCAAGGACAGCGCACAGGAACTGCCGGTGATCACGGTAACCAAGAACGGCTGGCTCTATCTGAATGACAAGGAAGTGAACATCAACTCCCTGGCTGCGGAAGTACGCAAGCGATTCGGAGCGGTGAAAGGCGTCTACGTGCGCAGTGACAAGGAGGCCATCTGGGATGTTCTGGCGCAGGTCATCAGCGCCCTGGGCGAGGCTAAATTCCAGGTCAACGTGGTCACGCAGCCGGAGGACGAAGCGGAGAAGGCCAAGAAACGGAAGTAATGCCAGCGCACGTCGACATCTTGGAGGAGCGGGAATCGCTGCGGAGTCCCTTGGTGGGCTCGCTGGCGCTGCACGCGGCTTTGTTCACTTCCATCGCGTTGTACGGCTCCATAAGCCCCCGCGGCGGTGTATTGTGGGGCGACCCCCACGCCCTGGGAGGTGGCGGCAGCGTGGGGATCACGCCGGTCCGCCAGATTCCTTTGCCTAACCGGGGTGGAGAGACCAATCCCCTGGCCAACGATACCGAATCCAGGGTGCCCCGGCCTCCCAAGCCCGAGCCAAAACGAGCCGCGCGGGCTCCCGAACCCGGCGCCATCTCGATTCGGGGACGCAAAGCCCCCCAGCGCGAGTCCCGCTGGGCGCGCAACCGGCAGCCTCCCTCCCGCTCCCAGTCCCAGGAAAAGCCTAATCAACTCTACAGCGGAGTGGGCCAGGCGCTGGCCTCTCCCATGTTCGGCGCCCAGACCGGCACTGGGGGGGTCGGCATGGGCGCCGGCGGGGCTTTCGGGGGCCGCTTCGGCTGGTACCGCGACTTGCTCGAGCAGCGGGTGGCCCAGAAGTGGCGTACCGACGAAGTGGACCCGCGGCTGCAAACAGCGCCCGTCGTCATCGTAACCTTTGACCTGGTGCGCAACGGCTCGATTCGCAGCGTGCGCGTCCTGCAATCGAGCGGGAACCGGGCCCTGGATTATTCGGCGCAGCGCGCCATCTACGAAGCCAGCCCCTTCCCGCAGTTGCCCCCCGAATATGAACGCAACGAGGCGCGCATCGAGTTCTGGTTTCAGTTGAAACGATGAAAACGAAAAACTTACTGATCGGCTTGTGCTTGGCAGGGGCCACCCTGGTTCTGGCCCTCCAGCAGCCCAGCGACGTCATTATCAAGCTCACCAAAGGCGAGCGCACCGCCCTGGCGGTTCCGGACCTGCGTGGGGCCGGCGAGGCTCAGCGTTTCATGGACCCCTTCAACCAGACGCTCTGGAAGGACCTGGAAAGCTCCGGCCTGTTCAAGATGGTGGCCAAGAGTCTGTACCCGCTCGAGCTCCCGCAGCGCCCGGAAGATTTTCGTCCCCCCCTGCCGGCTCCCCCCGCCCGCCGGGGTGCACCCGCGCAACCGGTGCGCCAGGGACCCTGGCTGGCCGATTGGTCCGGGCCACCGGTCAGCGCCAACTACCTGGCGTTCGGCTACACCGCAGTGCAAGCCGGCCAGATGGTGCTGCGGGGCTGGCTCTTCAACGTCACGCAAGCCGATGTGGCCAATGCCCAGGTCTTCGGGAGAACCTACCTGGCCCCGCTGAGCGAGGAAGGAGCGCGCAAGCTGGCCCACGATTTTGCTACCGACATCCTGAAACAGTTCGGCGGCGCCAGCCTGGCGGGCACCAAGATCTACTTCGTCTCCACCCGCACCGGCAGGGGCATCAAGGAAATCTGGTCCATGGACCCCGACGGCTCAAATCAGAAGCAGATCACCCTCTACAAGTCCATTTGCACGACCCCGGCGGTTTCCCCGGACGGGACCAAGATCGCCTTCACTAGCTACTCGGGTGGCAATCCTGCTATAGTGATACACTCATTGGAAGCAGGCAGACGATTGCGCTTCTATAGCCCGGTCTCGTCGATGGTGGCTACGCCGGAGTTCACTCCGGATGGCCAGCAGATCCTCTTCTCCTACACCATCGGCGGCTGGCCGCAAATCTCCATTGCCAGTTTGGATGGAGGCAACCTGCGGCGCATCTCCTATGTGCGCGCCATCGAGGTGGAGCCCAAGGTGAATCCCAAGACCGGGGCGCAGATGGTCTTCGTTTCCGGGCGCGGCGGTCCGCAGCAAATCTACCGGATGACTATGGACGGCACGGATGTGCAGATGCTGACCACCGGCGAAGGTCAGGCCTCCAATCCCTCCTGGCACCCGGACGGCCAGCACGTCGCCTTTGCCTGGACCCGGGGCTACGCTCCGGGGAACTGGAACATTTTCGTCATGGACATGGGCACGCGCTCTTACGTACAATTGACTTACGGTGCCGGACGTAACGAAAATCCGGGTTGGGCGCCAGATGGCCGCCACATCGTGTTCTCCTCGAACCGCAGTGGTTCCGAGCAGATTTGGACCATGCTGGCAGACGGAACCCAACTCCAGCAGCTCACCACGCAGGGTCAGAACACCATGCCTGTGTGGGGCAAGTGAGGGTACAACCTAATGCCTCAATCTCTGGGGACCACGGTTCACCACCCGCGGAGACCGAGGCATCACAGCACAACCAGGCAACCAGTTTTCCAGAACCACAGGAGGCGAAGTTCAGGATGAGCAAGCGAAAGATTAGCGTTTTGTTGCTAGCAGTCTCTCTGTTTTTGACGGTGGCAGGCTGCAAGAAGAAGGTGCCGCCGCCGCCACCACCACCACCGCCGCCGCCCAAAGTCGAGGCCCCGCCGCCGCCGCCCAAAGCGCCCAGTGTTGTCTCCTTCTTTGCAGAACCGAGCACGATTGAGCGCGGCCAATCGGCCACGCTGCGCTGGGATGTGAGTGACGCGACCGACGTCTCGATCGCGCCGGGCGTCGGCACGGTGGCCGCCAGAGGCAGCAGACAGGTCTATCCCAGCGATACCACGACCTACGCGCTGACTGCCAAAGGACCCGGAGGCACAGGTACCGGGAGCGCTACGGTCACGGTGACGGTGCCACCGCCGCCCCCGCCCCCGCCCCCGCCACCCTCGCAACGGTCGCTCAGCGACGTCTTGGCCAGCGATGTCCAGGACGCCTTCTTTGATTTCGACAAGAGCGACATTCGCGAGGATGCGCGCGCCGTTCTCAGCCGCGACGCCGACGCTTTGAAGAAGGTCTTCCAGCAGTTCCCCAGTGCGTCGCTGGTCATTGAAGGGCACTGCGACGAGCGCGGCTCGGCCGAGTACAACCTCGGTCTGGGCGACCGGCGGGCCAGCGCAGCCAAGGAATTCTTGGTCCAACTGGGCGTTCCGGCCGATCGTCTGACCGCCAAGACCCTCGGTAAGGAGCGACCCCAGTGCACTGAGTCGACCGAAGAGTGCTGGCAGAAAAACCGCCGGGCGCACTTCGCGGCTCAGTAACGAGACTAATTGTACGGAGGACCGAAGCCGGCGCTCCGGAATGACGCTCGCAGTATATCTTCGGTCCTCCCAGCCCGGATGGCGGAACATCCCGCGTTCCGCGATTCAGGATCCAGGTTTGCGTTGAGGAGAGTCCCATGAATTGGTTGCGTCCCCTCAGTTTCCTGCTGGTGGTGTCCCCTCTGCTCTGCTTCGGGCAGAGGAAAGAATACGTCGAACTGCAGCGCGATGTGGCCTTGCTCCAGGATCAGGTGCGCACACTCCAGCGCACGGTGGATGAGAAGATGGCCACCCTGACCGTCCTGGTCCAGCAGGCCCTGGACAACATCAACAAGCTCAACACCACGGTCGCGGTGCTGGATGCCGGCGTGCGAGACCGCCTCAAGGAACAGGCCAGCAGCCTGGTGGCCCCGGTGGCCGGGATCGGCGCCAAGGTCGACACCATGGCCTCGGAGTTCCAGAATGTTAAGACTTCCATCGAGGACATGAACTCCCGGCTGGGCAAGGTCCAGCAGCAGCTTGTGGATCTCAACAACACCGTGAAAGTGATCCAGGCGCCTCCTGCGCCGCCCCCCACCTCCGCCGGCGGCCCGGCCACCTCCGCCGGTCCTCCCAGCGGCCTTTCGGCTGAAGCACTTTACGCCAACGCCTTGCGCGATAAGGACGGCGGCAACTACGATGTGGCCCTTCAGGAGTTCAGTGATTACCTGAAATTCTTCGGAACCACCGAGATGGCGCCCAATGCCCAGTTCTATGTCGGCGAGATCTGCTACCGCCGCGGGGACCTGACTTCCGCCCTGACCGCCTTCGACGCCGTACTGGAGAAGTATTCCCAGAACAACAAGACCCTGGATGCCATGTACATGAAAGGCCAGACCCTGGTGAAACTGGGGGAACGGAACAAGGGGGCGGATGAGTTTCGCGAGCTGATCCGGACCTCTCCCAATTCTGAACTGGCCGCCAGGGCCAAAGCCGAAATGAAGAAACTGGGCCTGACCGTCACCCCGGCCGGCAAGAGAACAACCAAGAAGAAGTAGCCTGCGGTGTGTGTGCTACTGGATCTTCGTCTTTTTGCGCGCGTCGCCGGCCAATTGACGATTGCATCATTGACGATTGACGATAGTCGTGTCGGGCGATTGCGGCCCGGGCCCTGTGTCAGTTGGGCAGGCCGGGGACTCGTCCCACGGAGTGCGGCCCGCTATTCTTGCCTTTTGTCTCGAAAATTTCTCGCCCTGCGCCCTCTGGCGAAAACCCGTGGGGCGGCGCCCCTGCGCCGCTGCCGGCCCCCCGGCCGGCATTTTCATGCTTTTGGGCGGCCATCCGTCCATGAAGGTTTGCCTTTTGCCTTTTGCCTCTTGATTTTCTTTGTGGCACAGCCGCGCTCGGCCGCCTCGGCAGCGTTGGCCGGACTCCGGGGAGGAGGATTCCCGCGCAGCCTGGAAGCCTTCCGCGGCAAGACTCCGGTTTTGGACGGCAGGCTCTCCCCGGGTGAGTGGGACGACGCCACTGAGTTCTCCGGCGTGGCCGATTGGATTCCCCAGTTCACGCCCACCACGGATGCCCGCGATCTGTCCCTGCGCGGCCACGTCAAGCACGACGGGAAGCGCCTGTATTTCGCTTTGGATGTCACCGACGACGTGCTCTACGGTATCGACACGCCCCGCTGGCTGCCCAAACAGAACCCCAGGGCGCACCAGCTCACCCGCAAGGGCTGGCCCTGGTTCGGCGATGAGATGGAGTTGCTCATCAACGCCGCCAATCGCTGGAGCGGCGATGAAGGTGCGGCCGGCAACGGTTCCTCCTGGCAGATGGTTTGCAACCTCACCAAATCGGGCAAAGGCGGCATCGGCGTGGGCGGCCTGCTGGAGGGCGAGCCCCGCAACAGCCCGCAGGCCTGGGCCACCTACCAGCAATGGATCCTCTCCGGTGCGCAGGAAGCCGTGGCCAGCGTCAAGCCCGGCCGCAAGGGTTACATCATCGAGTGGGCCGTCAGCTTTAACCCGTGCCTGGAGATTGAACCCGGCCGTTTCTATTCGACGGCCCTGGGTGATCGCGCCATGGGCTTGAACATCGCCCTGGGCGATCTGGACGAGGAAGAAAAGGGCGCCGGCAATTTTGGCAATTTCCACCACGAAGACTGGTTCGCCGGCGCCAAGAACGTGCGCACGCAACTCAGACATTGGGGGACTTTATGGATCAGGGTTTCGAACAAGCCAGGCCGCCCCTAGCCACCTACGAAGACCTGGCCAAGATGATCGACCATTCCCTGCTGCGGCCCGAGCTCAGCGAGCAGCAGGTCTTCGAGGGCTGCCGCATTGCCCGGGACTACAACGTCGCCAGCGTCACCGTGCGGCCCTCGGACGTCGATCCGGCGGTGCGCTGGATGAGCGAGAGCGCGGTGCCGGTCGGCAGCGTGGTGGGTTTTCCGCACGGCTCCTCGACCACCAGCGTCAAGCTGTACGAAGCGCGCGACCTGCTCCGGCGCGGGGCCAGGGAAATCGACATGGTCATCAACATCGGCAAGCTGATCTCGCGCAGCTTCCAGTTCGTCGAGACCGAGCTCGTTCAGATGGCCGAGGCCTGCCACGAAGGGGGCGCCATCCTCAAGGTCATTTTCGAGAACGCCTACCTCACCGACGAGCTGAAGATCGTGGCCTGCAAGATCTCGACGCGCGCCGGAGTCGATTTCGTGAAGACTTCGACCGGCTTCGCGCCCACCGGAGCGACCCTCGAAGACTTGCGCCTGATGCGCGCCCACGCCGGAGCGAACGTGCGAATCAAAGCCGCCGGCGGAGTGCGCACGCTCGACAAGGCCCTCGAGGTCTACCAGGCCGGCTGCTCGCGTTTCGGAGCCACCGCCACCATCACCATCCTGGAAGACTGGAAGGCGCGGTTGGCCGCTAGCCGCTAGCGGCTAGCCGCTGTGTTATTCTTATTTCGCTCGACCCATGCCGCCGCTTCAATCACTGCCCCGCATCTGCATTGCCCTGGGCTTTGCCGACCCGGCCAAGCTGCTCGGGCAGGCGCGGCGCGAGGCGGAGGCGGGCGAGACCTTTCTCGAGTTCCGGCTAGACTGGCTGGAGCGTCCTGAAGAAGGCGTTCGGGCCATTCAGCGCTTCCTGGGTGAACATCCCGACTGCGCGATTCTGGCGACCTGCCGCCGCCACCAGAACCACGGCAGATTCAACGGGAGCGTGGAACAGCAATTGCTCCTGCTCGAAGCCGCCATCGACGCCGGCGCCACGGCCGTGGACCTCGAGATCGAGAGCGCCGAGGTGGCCAGCGCCAAGCTGGAGACTCTCCGCGAGCGCGCCCGCCTGATTGTCTCCTACCACAATTTTGAGAACACGCCGGCCATGGAGCCGGTACTGCGCCGGGTGATGCGCATTCCCGCCGACGCCTACAAGGTGGTGACCACGGCGCGGAAGCCCTCGGACAACTACCGCGTTCTCTCCCTGGTCCGGCGGCATCCCCGGCTGCCTGTGATCCCCCTGGCTATGGGGGAAATCGGCTTTCCCTCGCGCGTGCTGTCCACCGTGCTTGGCGGGTTGTACACTTATGCCGCCCCCAGCTCGGCCGAGGGCACCGCCGCGGGCCAAGTCTGCGCCCGCCAGCTCCGGCAGCTCTATCGCATCGAGAAGCTCACCAAATCCGGGAAGATCTACGGAGTCATCGCCGATCCGGTACGCCACTCCATCTCACCGGCCGTACATAATCGCGCCTTCCAGTCCCGCCGCATCCCTGCCGTCTACCTGCCGTTTCTGGTACCCTCCCCGCACTTGAAGGATTTTGTCGCCCTGGCTGAGAGACTGCCTGTGGCGGGCTTCAGCGTGACCATCCCGCACAAGCAGAAAATGCTCCGGTACCTGGACGTGGTGGATTCCCTGGCGCGCCGCATCGGCGCGGTCAATACGGTGTGGCGGAAGGCCGGACGATGGCGCGGCGCCAACACCGATGCCGACGCGGTCAGGATCCCGCTGGAAGCGCACCTGCGCCTGGCCGGGGCCTCCGTGCTGCTGGCTGGCAACGGCGGCGCGGCGCGCAGCGCCGCCTTTGTGCTGGCGGATTGCGGGGCCAAGGTCTCGATCGTCGGCCGCAACCCCGATCGGGCCCGCGCGCTGGCCAAGGCCTGCGGGGCCGAACCCCTGCTGCGCGAGGACCTGAATACCCGTCACTTCGACGCGCTGGTCCACGCCACGCCGCTGGGGATGTATCCCAACCTGGACGAGTGTTTTTTCGCGGATCGCATTCCAGCCGAAGTGGTCTTCGACATGGTGTACAACCCCGTCGAGACCCTGCTGATCCGCCGGGCCCGCGAGCAAGGCAAGCAGGTCATTCCGGGCATCCGGATGTTTCTCGAGCAGGCGGCCCGCCAGTTCGAGATCTGGACCGGCGAGACCGCCCCGCGCCCGGTCATGGAAAGAGCCGCCCTGGAAGCCCTCGAGAGCTCACGCCAGGACGCCAAGGTTACGCCAAGAACGCAAAGCTTATGAAGGTCACACGCAGACAGTTAGCCGCCGCGCTGGCCTCCGCGCCGCTGGCGGCCCAAACCGCAGACAAGCTAAAGCTCATGCCACAAGGCGAGACCGCGGCCGAGGAATTGAAGGCCGCTAGCGACCGGGTGCGCCGTAACACTGAGACTCTCTCGAAGGCGCCTGTTCCTAGATCTACCGAGCCGGCGTTCTCGTTCCGGGCCTAGAACCATGGCTGATTTCAGCGATGATGTTTTCTTCGCCACCATCACCGAGCTGAATGCCCGGCTGAAGGCCAAGGATTTCTCGGCCGTTGAACTGGCCCGCGCATTTGCGGATCGCCTCGAGAAGCTGGGCCCGCGCTATAACGCCCTGGCTCTCTCGTTGCGCGAGCCGGCCATCGCTCAGGCCCGCCGGGTGGACGAGGAACTGAAGCGCGGGCGCCTCCGCGGCCCGCTCCAGGGAATTCCTTTCGGCGCCAAAGACCTGCTCAGCGTGGCCGGCCAGCCCACCACCTGGGGCGCGCGTCCCTACGCCGCGCAGGTCTTCGAGGACGATGCCACCGCCCTGGACAGGCTGGCCCGGGCGGGCGCCGTGCTGGCCGGCAAGCTGGCCATGGTGGAACTGGCGGGCGGGGGCGGGTATCGCTACGCCGGGGCCTCGCTGTTCGGTCCCGGACTGAACCCCTGGGACCGCTCGCGCTGGGCGGGCGGCTCCTCCAGCGGCTCCGGCAGCGCCGTGGCTGCCGGGCTGGTCCCCTTCGCACTGGGCTCGGAGACCTGGGGCTCGATTCTGACTCCCAGCTCCTTCTGCGGCGTCACCGGCCTGCGCCCCACCTACGGCCTGGTCAGCCGCTACGGCGCCATGGCCCTTTCCTGGACCCTGGACAAGATCGGCCCCATGTGCCGCTCGGCGGAAGACTGCGGCCTGGTGCTCGGCCAGATCGCAGGCGGCGACTCCAAAGACCCGGGCTCCGCGGGCAAGAGCTTCTACTATGCGCCCCAATATGCCCGCTCGTTGAAGGACCTGCGCGTGGCCTTCGCCCCGGTGGATTTTGCAGAGTGGGCCGCTCCTCCCTCCCGTCCCGGCTTCCAAAAGGCCCTCGAAACCTTGCGCGGCCTGGGGCTTCAGATGAAGGAAGCGGAGTTGCCCGATTTCCCCTACAGCGCGGTGGCCGGACTGGTGATCGACACCGAGGGTTCGGCCATCTTCGAGGACCTGATCCAGAGCGGGAAGGTCGAGCAGCTCGCCGACCCCAAACAGATCGCGGGACTGAAGGCCGGCCTGGAGGTGGCCGCCAAGGATTACCTGAAGGCTATGCGGGTGCGGCGGCTGATCCAACAGGAACTGCGTAAAATGTTTGTCCATCTCGACGTCCTGCTTTCCCCCAGCACTCCCCGCACCGCCCCCTTAATTAGCGAGCCTCTGGACCGCCGCCCCCCGGAGGCCTCCAAACCGAAATCGCGCGGCCTCACGGATCTCGGCGCCGCGGGCAATCTGGCCGGCTTGCCCGCTCTTTCCCTCCCCTGCGGTTTCGCCGACGGCCTGCCCATCGCCATCCAATTGGTGGGCCGGGCGTTCTCCGAAAACACGCTGCTCGCCATCGGCAAGGAATTCCAGAAACAGACGGACTGGCACCGGCGCCGCCCGCCGGCCTGAAATACCCCATAAAAACTCGCAGCCTTTCTCGAATCTGTGTTGTGTCTCTGGTGGTTGCCGCCTTCGCGCAGCAGGCCTCGGTGAAGCGCGCCCTCACCCGCAAGGATTACGATTCCTGGCGCTCCATCCAGACTTCCGGGCTGCCGAGGCGGGCGCCCCGGTGGGCAATCTGACCGCTTCGTCGAGAATTCCCCGGTCTTCTAGGCGGACCGTGTCCAGACCCCGCTGCTGATCCTGCACGACGACCAGGAGAAAGAGAGCCTCCAGCCCTGACGCACGCAGGCAAAGAATTGCTGATTGCCCAGACATCTCGAAGTCTCTGGCCCTACCGACGACGCCGAAGGCGGCGTTCCATGCTGTCTCCTGACTCCTTGCCCCCTGCTAAGATGTTTGGACGAATGAAAACGAGCTGCCCGAGAAGTCTCTACCTGCTGCTGGTGCTGGGCGCTGCGGCGCTGGCACAACCGGCTGGCCCCGATTATTCGGTGGTGTACACAGCGCGACTCTTCGGCAAGTTGCGGGCGCCCAGTGAACAGCCCCGCACCCAGGTGAAGGCCTGCTCAGCCGGCCTGGACGACCTCTCGCCCGCCGCCGCGGAGTTCCTCAAACATCTGAAACAGATCCCGGCCCAAAAGCGCATTGTGGTCGGCATGGGCGATAACTTCGCGCCGGAGTTGGGAGCCCGGAGGTTTAAGCCCGAGCCTTTGAACGGCGATCCCGCACGCAACCTTGCTGAACCGAAGGAAGCCTACGCCTGGGATTACGTTGAGACCAAGACGTGGCTGAAGAACGAACAGGTCGGCGACTATTCGGATCTGAACCGGGACCTGGCTGCGGGCAACGGGATCATTCCGGCAGACAACGTTGCGTGCTTCTTCAAGCTGGCGGGATACCTGGCGCTGGTGCCGGGCAAACACGATTTCTATTTCGGGCCCGAGCGCCTGCGCGAACTGGCGCGGCTGCTGGCCCAGGAAGGCGATGGACTCGCTCCCGTTCAGGTGCTGGGCGCCAACCTGTTGATCGTGACCACCGAGCCCGGGGCCGCGCCGCGGCTTCCGAGATCTCAAAAACAGAAGCGCGGGTACCTGCCTTTGCCCGGGCCGGTCAGCCCGGATCTGCCCGAGATCGTGCTGCCCTGGCTGCGCCGCATCCGGATCCGCAACGTTGCGGAGTTACTGCGCCCCGGCGGCCGGCCGCTGCCACTGGGCGATCTTTCTCCTGCGGTGCGCGTCGGCAAGAATGCGCCCAAGCTGACGGAAGCTGGCAGGGAGTTCCCTCTGGGGGAGGCAAAGTACACGGTGAAGCCGTACATCAAGACAGCGTGGGTCTGCGGGGTGAACAAGTCCTACGACGGCAAGACCCCCAACGATCCGTACGCCTTCCCGATTCCCGGCGACGACGCCTGCACGCAACTGGAGGAACAGAACCTCCAGGAGGGTGATGCACCCACGCTGGATGAATATTTCAATCTCCCCAACACCAAGCGAACCAAGGACGGAGTCGAGCAGAGATTCCAGCTTCAAGCTGACTCCAATTACGGTCTATGCCTGGAGCTGGCAGACCAGCCTAAGGCCTATGCCTGCGTACGGTTCAGCGTGCAGGCTCCGTTCCTCCAGTGCCGGCACGCCACCCGGCATAGCCCCAAGGACCTGGCCGATCCCAAACCATACGCTCTGGACAGGGCCAATCACATTGCGGTCTTCGGGGTCGTGGACCCTGGACTCCGGGAACATATCGGCGCTTTGAATGACGGCTGGTACAACCAGGACAAACGCTACGAGACCAGGGTCCAGGTCAGCGATCCCGCCAGCGCGCTCCGGCAGTTGATGGAGACCTGCCAGATGGATGAGGAGTGCAGGACCGCCCGGAAAATCCTGCTGGCGCAAATGCCGCCACACCAGGCCGAGGCCTTGGCCTCGCGCCTGGACAAGACCTGGTTCGACCTGGTGATTTCTCAAGCCGACGAGGAACACGCCACCGGCGAAGAAACGCGCTCGAAAACCATTCCTGCGGTCTCTGCGGCGGTTCCTTTTGAGTTCCGGCAGCGCACCTTTGTGGCCGTGCCCGACGTTCTTCGGGAGCGCGAGGACCGTCCGGACGGCGCGGTGTGCGGCAATCCCGGCGGCCGCTGCCTCCACGTGCCCATCCAGACAGCCGAGATCACCGGCGCGGCCGGGACCCCCCATCGGGAGTTGCGCAACCGGGTGGTCATCGCCAGCGCCCGCCCTGAGGCCCCCGAGGAAGGCAAGACCATGCCCCTGCGCGCGGCCGCCGAGCGCACCCTCGAGAAGCTGCGGGGCGTCCGCACGGAGCAGATGGCCGGGTGGTCCGCCGAGAATGTGATGCAACGCCTGGCGCTGGAAGTCATGCGCGACCGTTACCCCGGCGATATTGCACTCCTCCAGCGCAGGGATCTCTATGATCCGTGGACCTTGGCCCAAAAATGGGTGGACAAGGCGACCCTCCAATCGATGCTGGACTGGATCTTTTGGAAAGGCGACTACGCCATCCGGACCATGGTCACAGGGGGCGCCATCGGCAGCGCGCTCAGGAAATCGGGCCAGTACGAGGCCGCCGACCGCAATATCCTGCGAACGGAGTTGGAGACGCGCCGCGGATTGGCGGCCCTGGGCGTGTTTGCCGGACCGGACGGGACGCTGCTGGTCAACGGCCTGCCGCTCGAAGACGCCAGGCTCTACGGCGTGGTCACCAGCGACTACGTGGGCCTGGGCGACACCGGCTACAGTGAGCTTCTCGAGCAGCCTCCGCTGCCGTCC
>Ga0315280_10008260_pt1 | contig 13660 bp, 13 predicted proteins | sample YL17G06_40_MG_FD_203697 | JGI IMG/M metagenome (GOLD analysis project Ga0315280, IMG submission 203697) | Sediment microbial communities from Yellowstone Lake, YNP, Wyoming, USA - YL17G06_40 | ecosystem: Environmental > Aquatic > Freshwater > Lake > Sediment | place: USA: Wyoming | collected...
TCGAACACGCCCAACGCAAACACTGGAAAGCGCTGGACCACCAAGCATACAAAGAACTAAAACAGAAGACACTAACCCACTACATGAGCTGAAACCCCGCAGGCTTCAGCCTGCGGTAGTTTAGAAAAGCCTTGTCAACCCTCAGAGTACGTATCATATTCTGGTCTGGCTGGTGCTTTACCTCCACACGTAGGACAGTATCGCGAGTTAAGGGGAAGGATTGAGCCACAAAAGATGCAGAAGCCGAGACTCGGTTTGAAGGGTGATCTACTCTGAACTATTTCTATCTGTCTGTTGACTCTGCGGTACAGCAATATGATGAAGAGGGCTCCCAAGAGTAGACCGAATATGCCCAAGCCCACTGAGACTATGACGTCATAGACTGTGTGGAAAAGGACGGGCACAAGAAGTGCATGGATCTTGAGTCTGACTCTGCGACTGAACTTTGAGAGGCCGAGATAGTAACCCATCGTGGCTCCGAAGAATGCGTGCCCCGGGACACTCAGAGAGGCCCTAAGCAAGGCGACAAGCCACCCCCCACTTAACACGTAGAGAACGTTCTCTACAGCCGCGAAACCTAGAGAGGCGGCTGTGGCGTAGACCACTCCGTCCATAGGTTCGTTAAACGCTTGCGACCGGTAGGCCGGGGTTGCCGCGAGGAGTTTGCAGGATTCCTCAACAACGGCTATCGCAATTAGGTAATGAAGGACTAAACCTGCTATGTCTGAAAGAGGATTCTCAGGTTCAGGCACAAAACTTGAGAGTCCCACCTCAAGGATCAACGCTGGAATTATTGATAGGGCTCCAAAGGTGAATGTGGACAGTAGCATCCTGAAAGGCTCCCTCTCGTACCTATCTTTCCGGACGATGAACCATAGAAGAACCAGACACGGCACGACCGCAGCCGCAAAGAGTTCAAGTAGAGCCACGTAGCCTCAACCTTCTAGAGCGTCAGCTTTGAAAAGCCTATCTTTCACTCTTAAGATTGCCCCAGACTCAAGGGTCCTCTTCAGTCAGTATTCAGAAGGGCAGAAACAGCCTCGGACTAACGGGCAGAAGAATCTAGAGAACTATGAATCATGAGGCCAAAGCAGATTAATATTCACTTCAACCAAAGTGATCTTATGAATCAATAGGAATGGGGAATAGCCTGTTGGCAAGTCTAATCATTGTCGGGTCTGGACCTGCTGGACTGACCGCCGCCATATACGCGGCTAGGGGAGGTATCCAGACGAAGGTTGTGGAGGGAGCCGCCCCGGGTGGACAGTTGATGTTGGCCTCTGAGGTCGAGAATTACCCCGGCTTCTCACAGCCGATAATGGGCCCCGACCTTATCAACCTGTTTAGAAAGCAGGCTGAGCGTCTAGGAGTAGAGTTCATATCAAGTGAGGCTACTGGAGTCGACTTCACAGAGAGGCCGCTAAGAGTTAAAGTAAGAAACAACACTTATGAAGCTGACTCGGTTATCGTGGCGACTGGGGCCTCGCACAGATGGCTTGGGCTTGAGTCGGAGCAGAGGCTGAGAGGAAGAGGCGTCTCCTCCTGCGCCACGTGCGACGGCTACTTCTTCAAAAACAAGGATGTTGTGGTTGTTGGGGGAGGAGATACTGCGCTTGAGGAGGCAATCTTCCTATCCAAAATTGCGAATGAGATCACGATCATACATAGAAGGAATAAGTTGAGAGCGAGCAAGATAATTCAAGAGAGGGCCTTCAAGAACCGGAAGATAAAGTTTCTCTGGAACAGTGTAGTCGAAGAGATCCTTGGAGATATGCAGGTCAAAGGGGTTAAGCTCAAGGATCTAAAGGCAGGCCGAGTTTATGAATACAGGTGTGGCGGGGTCTTCGTGGCGATAGGCCACACTCCCAACACCGAGATCTTCAGAGGGCAACTTGAACTTGATGAGGCGGGCTACGTAAAGACCCGAAACAGAACCGAGACGAGTCGAGACGGTGTCTTTGCAGCCGGAGACGTTGTTGATCGAACCTACAGACAAGCAGTCACGGCGGCCGGTTCTGGATGCGAAGCCGCAATGGACGCTATAAGATACTTGGAATCGCGAGACTAGCTCAGGAGCGGTAGCCTGTCACCAGGGCCAGATATATCTTGGGGTTCTCGTGGTTACCCTATCTCTTGGGCGTACCACGGAGTCCGCCAAGCCAACTGCGGAGGTAGGGACGTGATCACTGGAAACGGATACCAAGGCCAAAAGATCGAGTAATAGAAGGTCGGATATTTTGGAGGAAAGTTCCAGAACATTTACTTCACCAATAGTTTTTGTAGTCCGCCTTGTATTTAGGGATAATTCTCCTGTAACAATTGGTTACAATATTTGCGTTATCACCCAAGCTCCTAGACCGGTCAAAAGCCTAGGAAAGTAATTTTGTTAGGCCTCCTACAGAGGCTCCTTATCTAGTGAGGTTTTCTGTCAGAACCGCGTATACCCCGGCGGCAACGATCCCGGATCCTTGTGGTCGTCCTGAGATTTTCGGCAAACTCGCAAGTGTATCCGTTATATATTATTACTAAGCTTTATAATCATAGATTCAGCATTTTGAGTTGGTGTTTCCTCTATGGACTTGTTAATAAAGAACGGCAAGGTTGTTTGGCCTCATGCGACATTAGAGGCAGACATTGCAATAGACGCTGGTAAGGTTGTGGGAATAGGCCACGGAGAAGTCTTCCCAAAGGCAGATCACGTCGTAGATGCTGAAGGAAAGTTTGTTGTCCCAGGTGGGATTGACCCCCATGTGCATATGCATCAACCGTTCATGGGGGTTACCGCTGTAGATGACTTTGATACTGGAACGATGGCTGCGGCGATAGGTGGAACTACGACCGTCATAGACTTTGCATTCCAACAGAAAGGGCGTCTACCTATGGACGCTATTAATGCCCGAAGAAAAGAGGCGGACAATAAGGTTGTCATAGACTACGCGATTCATTCCAATCTGATAGAGGCGAGCGACGAAGCGATAGCGCAGATCCCTAAGATTATCGAGTATGGAATACCCTCCTTCAAGTTCTTCATGGTCTACAGAAAGGAAGGATTGATGATCGACGACGGAAACCTGATACCCCTCATCGAAGAGATAAAAAGGAACAATGGTCTAGCAGGCTGTCACACCGAGAACGTTGCTATGATTGAGTATCTTGTGAATATGGCGCTTAGGAAAGGCAACAGATCACCCATCTACCACGCGCTCACCCGACCGCCCCTCAATGAGGCAGAAGCCCTCAACAGAGCACTTTATATAACAAAGTTCTTGGATGCAGCTTTTTATGACTACCATCTGTCGGTGAAAGAAGGTGTTGAACTCATTCGGCAGGCTAGGAAAGAGGGCCGTCCGGTGTACTGTGAGACTACAACACACTATCTCACGTTGACTGAGGATATGCTCAAGAGGCCTGATGGACTGAACTTTATCTGCAGTCCTCCACTTCGAACCAGAGAACACATAGAAGCGCTTTGGCAAGGTTTGGCTGACGGAACAATCTCAGCAGTGGCATCGGATCAGGCTGCTTTCACGCTTGAGCATAAGAAGATGGGAAAGGACTCTTTCGAGAAAGTTCCAAACGGCCTACCCGGAATGGAGTTCAGAGTTCCAATATTATTCTCTGAGGGGGTTCAGAAGGGTCGAATATCAATAAATCGTATGGCAGCTGTTTCAAGCACAAACGTCGCGAAGATTTTTGGACTCTACCCAAAGAAAGGTGCGATAGAGATCGGAAGCGACGCGGACTTGGTGATAATGGACCCCAAGGCCGAAAAGAAAATCACGATTGACAACTGCCCATACAAGATAGACTGGTCGCCATTTGAAGGGATGAAACTCAAAGGCAGCCCTATGATGACCATATCCAAAGGAAAGGTCGTTGTTGAGAACGGAAAATTCGTCGGGAAGGTTGGAGCAGGAGAATTCGTAAAAGGTAAGATCTCTGAAGAGATTTTGAAGAGACCGGCTGCATAAAACTCTCCAAAGAGGAGTAACTTAGTGGATCAAGAGGAGGACTTGCTACTCAGAACCGTCGACAGAATGAAAGGCGAGATAACGGAGTTCTTGGGGGAGCTTGTTAAAGCTAAGAGTATCAATCCCCCAGGAGACACAAGAGACGCAATAGAGGTAATCAGGAAGAAACTGACAGAAGCCGGACTTGAAACAAAAATATTGTCTGTTGACGAGGATAAGCCAAACATCGTAGCAAGGCTCGGACCAGCCAAACCCAAGAAGAAGCTTGAACTTCTATACAACAGCCACGTGGACACGGTGCCCATAGGCGAGATCGAGAAATGGAAGCATGACCCGTTCGGAGCCGAAGTCGAGAATGGCATGATGTATGGTAGAGGCATAGCTGATGCAAAAGGCAGCGTAGCAGGAATGGTGATGGCCGCTAAGGCGCTCAGCGAGTCTGGCGTCGAACTAGGTGGCAACTTGGTCATAAATCCCGTTAGCGATGAGGAGGTAGGGGGCTTCAAAGGCGCAAAGCACGTTCTCGACAGTGGAGAGATACATCCAGATCACGTCGTCGTGGGGGAGATAACGACAAATAGAATAGCTATAGCGGAGAAAGGAATCGTCTGGTTCAAGATCACCACAGAAGGCAGAACAGCCCATGCAAGCACGCCATGGGATGGAATAAACGCGATAAACAAGATGATCAATCTGCTAAACATGATGGATGAGAAAGTTGTTTCACAAATCAAACAGCGGAAACACCCCCTCACTCCACCTCCATCACTCAATATAGGCTTGATAACAGGCGGCGTAAAGACAAATGTTGTCGCTGACAAATGTGAAGTGATGATAGACAGAAGGATCCTTCCGAACGAGACGATCGAGGGAGCAACTAGAGAGCTACAGGACGTCATCGACGAGATGACTAGGCGAGACCCTGAATTCAAGGCGAAGATGGAGGTGCTCCTTACAGGAAGTTCAATAGAGACGCCGCCAGACAGTCCTATTGTCAGGATGGCGCAGGAAGTATGCAGGGGCCGCGGGATACCGGATGAGCCAGTCGGATACTTGCAGGCAAGCGACGGGCGATTCTATGCCGAGAAAGGCATTCCAACCATACTCCTTGGACCTGGACTTGCAGAACTTGCGCATGCTCCAGATGAATGGATAAGCTTGGAAGAGGTCGTCGAGGCCACTAAGATTTACAGTATCTTAGCAGCTAAAGTCCTTAGATAATCACTTTTTTTCGCAAAGAAAAAAAGAGGGAGTTAGTCGGCCTAAACTAGCCGATGAGTACCCCAGATCTGGCGATGTACCTGCACATTAGGTATCCAAAGAACGCACCAGGGATAGCCATAGCGAGTCCCCATATAGTGAATACTGTTATCAGTTGGGCCGGTAGGTTCAGCAGAAGTACCCAGATGACGAATAGTGGAATAACTGAGAGCATGCCGCATGGGATACCCACGGCCATGAAGGTCTTGAAAGGCAGAGCTTGCCCAGCCTTCTTTACGTGATGGATCAGCAGGGCCGCTGGCACAGAGATCAACATGTTCGCAACGAAGAAACAGGGTGCTAAAGGCGCTGTCGCTGTCAGGATGGCTATGAACGGGTTTACGTTGGCAACTATCAAAGCACCTGTCAAACCGAAGAATGTGCTCCCAGTCAACATCCACAGTGTCGCGAACATTATACCCAGCCACATCAGGGCTCCACCTGTTGTGGCTGCGTCAATTCGCTCTGTGATCTGCATGTTCGCTGTGAAGGCTATCGCGAGAAGCACCGATGAGACTAGGCTTCTTGTGTCTGTAGGCCAGAGTTTATGTTCACCCCAATCCGGAATAGGTTCCATCTCACTTTACCTCACTAGGTTTTCTTTGGGCGTTTGAGCGCGGCGTATCCTAGGACTATCAGTAGGATTATGAGGATAATCCATGTTATGTATGCCGGTACTGGCGGGTATGGTGCATATGGCGGAATAACGCCTATCGAGAATCCGTATATGTAGACTGCGAAGATTATGATGAGAATTATGGCGGCGACGACGGCGGCAACCTGATATCTGCTCAATTCGCGCACTCCCAAATTTTTCTCTTAAGTGTTGCGCTGAATGAATATATATAACTTGGCCCCGTCATGTATGGGCTACCTTATGCACACGAAGTAAGACTTGAGGAATAGAAGCTTGGCTGCCAACGCTCCCGTAGAGCTTCACGATGTAAGTTTCAGTTACCTCAGAGGCTCCGGAACCGTTCTAAAGAACGTGGATCTCACTGTAAAGAGAGGCGAATTTCTGGGCATAATGGGTCCCACTGGTGTTGGCAAGACTACGCTCTTGTATATAATGAGTGGGGTCATCCCGCACTACCTGAAGGGCACGCTATCTGGAACGGTCACGGTGAACGGAAAAAAAACGACTGACATGACTATGGCTGAGCTCTCAAGGATGGTGGGCATGGTCATGCAAGATCCCGAATCCCAAATATTCAACCTATTCGTCAGGGAGGAGTTGGCATGGGGCCTAGAAAACAGAGGACTGCCTAAAGAGGAGATAATTGCGAAGAGAGATGAAGTAGTGAAGTTCTTTGGAATAGAGAATATTCAAAATAGCGTTACTTACGATCTCTCTGGAGGCCAGAAACAGAGGGTTGCTATAGCTTCTGTATATTGCTTGGGGAATGAAATATTTCTCTTGGATGAACCTACATCAGAACTCGATCCTATTGGAACGACCATCGTGTTCGATGCGGTCAAAAAGCTAGCCTCCAAGCAAGGGATAACAGTTGTCATGGTTGAGCACAAATCTGAGCAGCTTGCGCAGTTTGCTGATAGAATAGCCCTGCTCAGAAACGGCGAGATAAAGGTCGTAGCTGAGCCGACAAGATTCTTTGCTGAAAAGGAATTGTTGGCTGAGGCAGGAATAGACCCTCCTCAGGTCACAGAGCTAACCTATGACTTAATTAATGAAGGGGTGCGCACTCCTTCCAACGGCATCCCTCTCACGCTCGACGATGCAGCAAGAGTCTATTCAGAGTTGATCGGAAATGCCTGATAAGACTGGCATAATTACTATTGAGAGCATAAGCTTCACTTACCCGCCTCCTACAAAAGTCCAAGCTCTCAAGAATGTATCTATGAACGTCGAAGCCGGTGAATTCGTGGCCCTGATAGGCCAGAATGGTTCTGGAAAGACGACACTCGCAAAGTGCATAAGCGGCTTCCTGAAGCCCACGAAGGGCACTATAAGAATCAATGGAAGAGACACAAGGAACATGCGGACCTCTGAACTTGCGCAAGAAGTTGGGTATGTCTTCCAGAATCCCGACCACCAACTCTTCAAGGAGTCCGTATATGATGAGGTGGCCTTCGGCCTAAGGAATATCGGGACGCCTAGAGAGGAGATTGAGAAGAAGGTTAGAGAAGTTCTGGAACGGCTGCATCTATGGGAGTTCAAGGGTCTTCATCCATTTAGACTTGGAAAAGGCCAGAGGCAGCGTGTTGCCATCAGTGCAATACTAGCCATGGAACCTGAGATTCTGGTAATAGATGAACCGACAACTGGCCAAGACAGAAAAGAAGCTAGGGTAATAATGGATCTAACCCGAGATCTGAATAAGGAAGGAGTCACTGCCCTAGTTATAACACATGCTATGAACTTGGTGGCGGAATACACTAAGAGAACTGTTGCTTTATGTGATGGGCAAGTCTTGATCGACGGTCCGACTAGGGAGGTATTCAGACAAATCGACCTTCTCTCCCACACATTCGTACAGCCGCCACAGATCACTATGCTTGGAGAAGCCTTGGGTGTCAATCCGGCGGTCTTGACTGTGGATGAGGCAAAAGACGCTATATTGAAGCGGATCGGGAGATTTTGACTCCTTCGAATCGAGGTTGGGTGACTGGTGAAGTTTCTATATCAATATTCGGCTGGGGACTCATTCCTTCACAGACTTGATCCCAGAACGAAACTAATCTTTGTTTTGTGCTATCTGGCTGTCGCCCTGATCTGGCCTGGATATCAGTTGATGATATTCACAACTCTCTTTGCTATTCTACTACTCTGGTTTGCGGCGGGCATAAGTCCGAAAGAATACTGGCAATTTCTGGCCTACTTAGCACCGATAATGATAGCTCTAATAATAGTTCAGTCAGTAGCTGGTGGGCCACCATATGTTAACATAGCATTTACTCTAGGCAGCCAATTCACTATATCCATTTCCGAACCAGGATTCTTCCTTGGTCTGGGCATAGGCTTGAGGCTTGCAACCATGGGTGTGGCCTTTATGATCTTTGCCATGACAACAGACCCATTTGACATAAGTTTGGCCCTCCACAAGACAGGGGTCGCGTTCAAACTATCATTTCTAGTAGGCTTCATGCTTCGCTTTCTTCCCCTGATCCAGGAAGAATTGTTCACCATTGCCGATGCCTCGAAAGCAAGGGCCTACAAGGCTATGGATTCCAAGAATCCTCTGAGTATACTTCGTGCCATAATAGCAGCGATGCCGCCGCTTGCGGCAGGAGCCTTGAGAAGGAGTCAGAACATAGCCTTGGCTATGGAGCTTAGAGGATTCAGTTTCCCGACAGAGTTCGGTATCAAACGTACATTTCTTAAAGATATCCCGATGAAACGTGCAGATTACCTGACGATAGCGTTATCCGTGTCGTATGCGTTCGTGGGAGTAACCTTGTTCTTTATGACTCAGAAATTCGATATTATGGGTTACGCTGCAGGTCTGACTGTCTTCCTAGTCTTCCCACTTTTGGCCATTATCATTCTCTACGCCTCCTACCAGAAGGCAGCTAAACGTGAAGAACAAGAGAAAAAGAGGCAGCTGCAAGTGGAAGCAGCATAGAGAAAGGCTGTCAGTAGACATGAGCGTGAAGTAAGTAGCTTTCAGTTCTGTGACTACCGTAGGTCTTATCAGTATTCTGAGTAATGAAGTAGTTGAGCTCACTCACTGGTGAATAGGAATAATGAGTAAGTACACAATAGCGTATATTCCTGGAGATGGTGTTGGACCTGAAATAATGAGAGTGGGACTCAGGGTTCTCAAGAACATTCAGGACATAACCGATCTGAACTTTGATTATGTAAAATGTGAAGCAGGAGCCCAAGCATACAGGGAGACTGGGTTTGCGGTTCAACCATCTGATTGGGAAGTCATGGAGAAGGCTGACTGCATCTATAAGGCTCCGGTCGGGCTCCCCGACATCGTTAGGCCGGATGGTGTGGAAGTTGCAGCGGACGTGATCTTGGGATTGAGATCTAGGTTTGATCTATATGTGAATCTTAGGCCAGTAACCTTGTACGAGGGTATACGATCTCCTCTAGCAGGGAAGAAAGCTGGCAGCATAAACTATGCTATAGTGCGTGAGAACACCGAGGACCTCTATGTTATGCAGGGCGGGATAATGAGGGATGAGGTGGCAACCAACATCAGAATCATCACGAGGAAAGGGTCGGAAAGGGTGATCCGTTATGCTCTTGAGTTGTCCAGAGGCTGGGGGTGCTCTCCGCTGGACGGTAAGAAACGTGTGACGTGCGTCGAGAGCAGTAAGGTGCTCGTGAGCGACAAACTCTTCGCAAAGGTCTTCGATGAGGTTGCTGCTGAATTCCCTGAAATCGAGTCTACTCATGAATATGTAGATGCTTTTGCTCAGTCGCAAGTCCTAAGGCCTGAATTCTACCATGTTGTGGTCACACCAAATTTTCACGGCGACATAATCTCGGATCTGGCTGGTGCAACGACTGGTGGAATAGGGCTCGCCGCAGGCGGCAATATTGGTGATGAGAATGCGATGTTCGAGCCGATCCATGGATCTGCACCAACTCTTGGAGGAACAGGAAAAGCTAACCCAATAGCGATGATAATGGCAGGCAGAATGATGCTTGAATGGATAGGAAAAAAGCGTCGTGATAAGACCGCCTTGAAAGCTGCTACAATGGTAGAGAATGCGGTTAGGTCTGTGCTTAGAGAGGGATCTGTGCGAACGCCGGATCTGGGTGGAGATGCTTGGACCAATGACATGGGAGAAGCCGTCGTGAGGGCCATGAAAGCCGCTAAGTTATGAGATAGCACACTTTATCGTAACATATCGCAATCTTCCTGACCACAGAAATTTTTTACGTAAGCTCAGTAACTGTGAATAGGCGAGGTAGGCTGAAGTGAGCGCTTCATTGGTTCATGATTATGTAAAGGATACCGTCGATGACAAGAAGGCTGTCTTGCCAGATGTAATCCGGATTCTTGACGCAACATTGACTGAGGGTGAACAGACTCCAGGGGTGGTCTTCAGCTCAGATGAGAAACTGGAAATAGCGAAGAGATTGGCTGAGGCAGGGGTTGATGCCGCCTATGTTGGTTTTCCAGCAGTCTCCAGAGAAGAGAAGAGGACCACTAAGAAGATAATCGAGGAGGGTTTGGGCTTCGAGAGTTGGGGGCTATGCCGCGTACTGAAAGAAGACATAGACGAACTCATAGACGTTGATTGTGATGTAGCTTCCTTCATTGCTCCCGCATCCCGCCTTCATTACGAGAAGAGGCTTAGGACAAATCTAGATGACTATCTGGTCAGACTTGAGGAACTTGCAACGTACACTCTTGAACATGGTATTGGGGTCTCTCTAGGTCTTGAGGATGCTAGCCGCGCTGAGATGGATGATGTGAAGAAGATATCAAAGATCGCAGAGGACAAGGAGAAGTGTAACCTTCTTATCACCGACACTGTTGGAACATTCACGCCAACATCTGCAAGGTACTTCATAGATGAGGTTAGGAAGTTCTGGAGAAAACCCATAGCACTTCACTTCCATGATGATTTCGGAATGGCGACTGCCAATACGTTGGCCGCAGCGGAGGCTGGAGGAGGAGAATATTACTTTTACGTCACAATCAACGGAATAGGAGAGCGATGCGGCGCAGCAAGTCTAGAGGAGACTTGCACTGCACTGAAGGTTCTCTATGCATACGACATCAAGTTCGACTTGACCAAACTGATAGATCTCAGCAAGCTGGTAGAGAAATATTCAAGCGTCCCCGTAATCCCAACAAAGGCAATTGTAGGCCTCAACGCATTCACGCATGAGACTGGCCCACATGTGCACGGAATCTTGATAGATCCGCTGACTTACGAGAGAATCCCAATTGATAAGCTAGGCCGCAAACGAAGGTTCGTTTTTGGAAAACACACCGGAGCAAGCCTCATCAAGAAAGTACTGGAGGATAGAGGCATTCGAGCCGACAAAGAATCTCTTGAGACAATACTTCATCAGGTAAAAGAAAGACATGAAAAGAAGGATGCTGAATGGAAGATTGAGAATAACAAGATAATCGAAGCATACCACAAATCAGTAGAAAAACGCTTCACACTGGAAGATGACGTGATCAAGATAGCGAAGAGGGTGTTGAAGCTCTAGCTTTCTCTGGATTGTTTCTTTAACATTTTCATGGCACCCCCCTCCTTAAGCATCTCTAATAGAAAGGCAGGGAGCTTTGTTGCTTTGTAGGCCTCACCACTTGTGAGATTCCTAATTACGCCGTTTCCTAGGTCAAGTTCAAGTTCGTCCCCGTCTTCAACCTTGCTGCTAACATCTTTGCACTCAAGGAGCGGTAACCCCAGGTTGATGCTATTGCGGAAGAAGATTCTCGCGAAGGATTCTGCCACGACGGCTCGAGTTCCCAGATACTTCAGCATCATAGGCGCAGCCTCACGGCTTGAGCCACAGCCGAAGTTCTTTCCCCCTACGATTATACCGGCTGATTTTATCTTGTTCGAGAAGTCCGAAACCACGCCTTCGAATACATGTTTGCCAGCCTCATCCAAGTCCCGGAGGATAAGATATCGCCCAGGGATTATCACGTCAGTATCGATGTTGTCTCCCATTCTCAACGCTCTTCCCGATTGAAGCATGGCTAATTCACCACCATCTTCCTTGGATCTGTTATCTTGCCGGTAACAGCGGATGCAGCCACTGTGGCTGGGGATGCGAGATATATCTTTGAGGTCTGGTGTCCCATTCTTCCTATGAAATTCCTGTTCGCTGTTGAGATCGCAGTCTCTCCTGAGGCGAGAACACCCATATGTCCACCCATACATGGACCGCATGTTGAACCCTCAATTATTCCCCCAGCCTCTAGTATGGGTTCCAGATAACCCATCTTTAGAGAATTTACTGCGACTTCCCTCGAGGCGGGGATGACTATTAACCTAACAGAATCTGCTACATTTCTTCCTTTTAAGATCCTCGAGGTGACCATCATGTCTTCGAGTCGGCCGTTGGTGCACGAACCAATGAAAGCCACATCTATGGGTTTGCCCTCAACTTGACTGATTGATGTAGCACTGCATGGGCTCGGTGGAATAGCCACTTGAGGCTCAAGTCTGTCGATGTTGAGACATATCTGTTCAGTGTATTGGGCATCTTCGGATGCTAGAATAGGCTTCAAGGCCTTGTTGGTCCTTTCCATTAGGTAGTCAAGGGTCTTCTGGTCTGGAGGGATTATGGCGGTTTTAGCTCCCACCTCTGCACACATATTTGTCATCGTCATTCTACTGTCGATGCTAGTCTGTCTGATGGCTTCGCCGTAGAATTCTATTGATTTGTAGTTTGCTCCTTCTGCCCCCATTTCCCCTAGGATATGTAGGATGATGTCTTTTCCCATAATGTATGGCGGAATCTTACCGTCTATAGTGAGTTTGATTGTTTCAGGCACCTTGAACCATAGTTTTCCTGTTGTGAAGACGATGGTCATGTCCGTTGAGCCTATCCCTGAGGCGAAGGCTCCGAAGGCGCCTGAGGTTATTGTGTGACTATCTGACCCTACGATTAATTCTCCTGGAAGTGCATGTCCCTTCTCTGAGAGTATCTGGTGGCATATACCTTCCTTCATATCGTACCAGTTCTTTATTCCATGTTCTTTGACGAAGTTCCTACATGTTAGATGGATCTCTGCAACGTCTATGGTTGATGGTGGGGTCCAATGATCCAGAAGGGCAACTATCTTGCTTGGATCCCATACGCGGCGCAATCCGGCTTTTCTGAATAACTCCGCAGTTCCACCGGGCATTCCGAGCATTTCATGGACGAAAGCCAGATCCACGGACGCATTGACGATTTCGCCAGCCGTGACTTCTTTGACTCCCGAGTGAGAGGCTAGGATCTTCTCCGCAATAGTCATACCCATTTCTTGAGGTTCTCCCCAAATTCTAGAATCTTAGAACGCTAGACTGTTCAATAAGATTTCTGATCTGCATTAGGAGGAGACGACCTGCCTCTCCTACTAGCAACGTGGGACATTCTTGGCACGGCTAAATGCATCGTAGTGAGAGGGTTACAAAGAACGGTCGTTGGACATAAATATTTGTCTCAAAGCCACGACCTGTGCACGCTTGCTTCCGCCAAGGAACACAAACGTTTCCGCAGGGCCGACCTGAACTCAGACTTGTCATTATGCAGGTCCGGGTAGTTTAGTGTTTGAGTGAACCCCTCGGAGTTTAGTTGTCGAATGAACCCCTCGGAGTTTAGTCCGAGGATGCAAGCTCTTTTCTGGTCTGAGAGGCTGAAATAAAGTAGGCTCAGCGAGCGCTTTACCGCCTCGCTGAGTGAAAGACAACAGTACCGTAGGTACTGCTGGAGGTTGATAAATTTTGGGATTTGAACTGGTTAGGGGACCGCATAGTGTTGGAGAGGCGAATAT
>Ga0315280_10008261_pt1 | contig 13660 bp, 13 predicted proteins | sample YL17G06_40_MG_FD_203697 | JGI IMG/M metagenome (GOLD analysis project Ga0315280, IMG submission 203697) | Sediment microbial communities from Yellowstone Lake, YNP, Wyoming, USA - YL17G06_40 | ecosystem: Environmental > Aquatic > Freshwater > Lake > Sediment | place: USA: Wyoming | collected...
AAAGCATCAATTGGTATTTCCTTTGTCGATTTCACATGAGGGCCTTTACAAAGATCGATAAAATCTCCAGATTTATAAATTGTTGGTTGTTTCATCTGTTTAAGCAACTCTAATTTATAGGGCTGATTTCCGAACAATTTGTTGACGTCTGACGTCAACAACCTCTCTTTTTTAAATGAGATATTTTGCCCTATTAATTCTCTCATTTTCTTTTCAATCTTCGGCAAATCTTCAGGAGCTAAGCTCCTTTTTAAGTCAAAGTCATAATAAAAGCCATTTTCAATTGCTGGCCCAATACCAAAGCAAGTGTCAGGATACAATTCCCGAACTGCATAAGCAAGGATATGGGCTAAGGAGTGACGAATAGTTTCGATTTTCATTTTATAAAAACGCTGATTAATGCAGATTTAATCTGATTAATGCTGATAAATGATAAATATCTGTATAAATCAGCTATATCAGCATAGATCAGCGGTCATTTACTATTTCTTCGATATCTTCGCAAATGAGTTTGGGGACTCCGTCTCGCATATCAACTCGACCTGAAACCAAAACAATTTTGTTTTCTTGAAAAGCTGAGGGATTTCTTTCAATTACCCTTGGAAAAACAACCACCTCGATTTTGTTATTCAAATCTTCTAAATTCATAAAAAGCATGGGTTTACCAGTTCGAGTGATAATCTTTTTAATTTTCGAAATAATCCCGCCGATTTTGACCTGGCGATTAATTAAATTATTTTTTATTTTATTAATACTTACGGCTTTCTTAGCAAGAATATTTTGAAAATCTTCTAAAGGATGCGAAGTAACGAAAAGCCCTAACAATTCTTTTTCCCAGCTTAATTTTTCAGCTTTTGAGGCTGGGGTAGCTGGTGTCAATTTAAATTCAATATTTTGGGAAATACCATCGAAAAGCCCCCTTTGCCCCTCGGTTTTTACCCTCTGGGTTTCTCTCGCCGATTCTAATAATCTTTCCAAATTGAATAAAAGCTGATTTCTTTCAGCCAGTTTGTCAAAAACCCCGGCCTTGATTAAACTCTCTAAAGATTTTTTATTCAAGTCCCTTGAGCTAATCCTGGTGATAAAGTCAGCAATTGACCGATAGGGACCTGCAGTTTTCCTTTCTTTAACAATTACCTCCACGACGTTAGTACCAACATTTTTAATAGTGGAAAGTCCAAAACGGATTTTCTTGGGTGGGACCACGGTAAAGTTTTCTAAACTCTCATTTATATCTGGCTGCAAAACTTCAATCCCCATTTTTTTGCATTCTCCGATTAAAAATCCGATTCTTTCGATATCAGCCTTTTCCGAAGTTAAAAGGGAAGCCATAAATTCCAGTGGAAAATGGGCTTTCAGATAGGCAGTTTGATAAGCGATAATGGCATAGCAAGTGGCATGACTTTTATTAAAACTGTATCTAGCGGAGGGTTCAATCCAGTGCCAGATTTTTTGGGAAACCTCTTCATCTATTCCGTTTTTCTTACATCCTTCAATAAACTTTTCTTTCTGAGCCATTAGCAATTTTCTAATTTTTTTACCAATTGCTTTTCTTAAAACATCAGCTTCAGAAAGGGTAAAGCCAGCTAATTCCTGGGCAATTTTCATAATTTCTTCCTGATAAACCGGAATTCCGTAAGTTGATTCTAAAATCGGTTTTAGTTTTGGATGTAAATATTCGACTCGCTTTTTCTTTTGTTTTCCAGCAATATAATCTGGGATGAGGGCCATGGGTCCCGGCCGATATAAAGCAACCATGGCAACAATATCTTCCAGCTCAGTTGGCTTTAATTGTTTAAGATAGCGTTGCATATTATCTGATTCCAGTTGAAAAACGCCAACTGTTTCTCCTTTTTGCAAAAGTCGATAGGTAGCTTTATCATCTAGAGGTATCTCTTCGATATTGATTTTTTTACCTTGAACTTTGTATATTCGAGCCAGGGTATCTTCAATAATGGTTAGATTTTTCAATCCCAAAAAATCCATTTTTAATAGGCCAAGATCCTCAATGGAGCGCATCTCGTATTGGGTAACAATAACTTCTTCGTCTTGAGTGGGATGTTGGAGTGGGATAATTTCATCTAAAGGTTCAGCTGAAATTACTACTCCGCAGGCGTGGGTTGAGGCATGGCGGGCGACACCTTCTAATTTTTTGGCAAAATCAATTAGTTTAGTTGCCTTCGGATCATTGAGGTAAGTTTGGCGAAATTCGTCAACACGAGCTAAGGTTTGGTCCAGCGTTAATCCAAAAGGGATCATTTTGGCCAGCTGATCGCAGTAACTGTAGCTATAACTCAAAGCCCTTCCCACATCCCTAACAACCGCTCTAGAGGCCATTGTTCCAAAAGTAATAATTTGGGCCACTTTATCCCGGCCATATTTTTGAGCGACATAATTTATTACTTCGTTTCTTCTCCGGTCAGCAAAATCGAGATCTATATCTGGAAGTGAGATACGATCGGGATTTAAAAATCTCTGGAATAATAAATCATATTTTAGAGGATCGACGTTAGTAATATTTAATAAATAAGCCACTAAAGAACCCCCCACACTTCCTCGGCCAGGGCCAGTGACAATCCGATTTTCTTTTGCCCAATTGACAAAATCCTGGACAATCAAAAAATAAGAGGCAAAACCAGTTTGTTTAATAACCGAAAGCTCGTAATTTAACCTGTCAAGAGTTTCTTTTGTGGGATGTTCTCCATATCTCTTTTTAACCCCTAAATAACAGAGTTCTTCTAAATATTCATCAGGTGTTTTCTTAGAAGGAACTTCAAACTTAGGAAGTCTAATTTTTCCAAACTCAAATTGAAAGTTACAGAGCTCAGCAATCTTTTGAGTATTCTCTATAGCTTCTGGCAAATCCTTAAAATCTTTAATCATTTGTTCAGGGCTTCTCATTGAGAAATCATCTTCTCTTAAACTCAATCTTTCTGGGTCATTGGGATCAGCTCCAGTATTAATGAGCATTAAAATATCCTGGGCCTCAGCATCTTCTGGTTTCAAATAATGGATATCATTGGTGGCTACTAAGGGTATTCCCAACTTTTTGGAAATAGAAATTAGTCCTTTGTTAGCAACTTTTTGGTCATGGGAATTTGGGTGGTGTTGGATTTCTAAATAAAAATTATCTTTGCCAAAAATTTCCTGATAGATTTTGGCCGTTTTTTCCGCCTCATCCATTTTTTTAGCCAAAATCATCTTAGGAATTTTGCCAGCTAAACAAGCCGAAAGAGCAATTAATCCTTGAGAATACTTAGCTAATAACTCCTCATCAATTCTTGGTTTATAATAAAAGCCCTCTAAATGGGCCTTGGTTAAAAGCTTAACCAAATTTTTATAACCTTGGTCATTTTTGACTAATAAAACCAGGTGGTACCTTTTATCATCAATATTCGGTCTTTCCTGTATCATTTTCTCAAAAGCCAAATACACCTCCGCACCGATGATGGGTTTTATCCCTCTTTCAACCGCCTTTTTATAAAATTCAACTACACCGTAAAGGGCTCCGTGGTCAGTTAAGGCTACCGAATCCATGCCCAATTTTTGAACATAATCTAAAATTTCATCTATTTTAGGGAGGCCATCAAGCAGGGAATAGTGACTATGGACATGTAAATGAGTGAATTTCATGGTTTAAAAAGAGATTGCCAAAATAAAATACCCTAAATTTAATGGATTAAATTATTTTACTTTTTTCCAAAGGCCAAGTCAAATGTGATACAATAGACCAATGAAATACCCAAATTTAAGAGAAGAAAAAAAATTGTGGCGAAAAGGATATAAAAGAGTGGCTGGTTTAGATGAGGCTGGCAGAGGACCTTTGGCCGGACCAGTTGTGGCATCAGCAACAATAATAAAAATTTCAAATTTCAAATTTCAAATTCCAAAACCTTTAAAGGAAGTTAAAGATTCAAAACAATTAACGCCGAAAAAACGAGAGGAGTTTTACAAAATTTTAACTAAAGGGGCCCCATCAAAAATAGGGAGGGTGGTGGGTGGGTGGCGTCCTCAAATAGAGTGGGGGATAGGCAGGGTTTCGGAAAAGGTGATTGATAAAATTAATATTTTAGAGGCAACAAAATTAGCAATGGTTAAAGCAGTTAAAAAGCTTAAAAGGAAACCAGATTTTTTAATTTTGGATGGGAATTTTATCTTGCCCGCCAAAGCCTTGGCGAAGGCAGGAATTAACAAATCTATTACTCAAAAATCAATTGTCAAGGCCGATGAGAAAGTTTTTTCCTGCGCTCTAGCCTCAATTTTAGCTAAAGTGACTCGTGATAGAATAATGCAAAGATATCACAGAAAATTTCCCCGATATGGCTTTGATAAACACAAAGGCTATCCAACCAAATTCCACCGAAAAATGTTAAAAAAATACGGTCATTCAATTATCCACAGGTTGACCTTTGCTCCGGTTAAAAAAATGATATAATAAAATAAAGATGAAAAGATATTTAGTTCTGTTAACATTTTTAATATTTTCTTTAACCCTACCTTTTGTTTTGGAGGCTAAGCCAATTTATGATCTTGATGTTCCGATTACTGTAAGTTTTGAAAAAGAGGTTTATAATTCTGAGGAAGAGATTAATGCCCTAATTAAGATTAAAAACAATGAAGATCAGCCAATTTCTGGTGTTATTTTAAACATAGAATTAATAGAGGGAGTGGGCCCCAAAGAATCAACCCTAAAAGGTAATCTTTTGAGAAGTTTTTGTAGTCAAGAAAAAGTCTATTTAAGGCAATTTGGAGAAAAACAATTTAATATAAAATTATCACCTTTGCCTAAAGGAGAATATTTTTTTCGAGCCACCCTTTTTTCATCCAATTATTATCGAATAGCTAATAGCTGGAATTCCTTTAAAGTAGAAGGAGAAGAAAATGAATACCTAAAAGAAGTAAAGATAGTCCAGGATTCTTTAAAAATTGAAGGTGGATTAGAATCTACCTATAATTGGGGGATTCAGGAACCAGGAAAAGGATTTACAGTAACTGGATTGATAGAAAATAGAGGAGTAGAAAAGAAAATAAATCTTTTGCTAAAAATAAAAGGATGGCATTATTGTCAAGACCAGATTTTTTATCAAACTGAAAAAGAAATTGATTTGGCAGCTGGAGATAGCACTCCTTTCTCTTTTGATTTAACTACTCCCCAAAGACCCACTGCCTATGCAATAGAAATAGAAGTAGCTAAAGATAATCAAACCATTTCCAAGGGCTATGCTAGAATTATTAGCCAGGGTATATCTGGAAGAATTGTTAATGTTAGTTTAAATAATTATAAATTTAAAAAAGGAGAAGAAGTAAAAATAGAAGCCTGGTTAGTGGGGGCGGCTTCCGGGGATAGAGATGTAGAGGGTCAATTAAGAGTTTATCTTACTGATGAAAAGGATAATGTTTTTTATGACCAGACAAAAAATATTTTTCTTCCTAAAGAAGAAACCATTGATGACAATTTTAGTTTTAAAGCGCAAAGAAATCTTGAAAACTTTACTCTTTGGGCAGTTTTAAAAGATGCCAAGGGAAATGAATTGAGTTCTCTAAAAGAAGATTATAAAATAGAGAATTTTGAAAAAGTAATTCCAAAAACAAAGATTATTACTGCTATTTTAGTAATATTAGCAATCTTAGCAGTTATAATTATAGCAATATGGAAGCTCCATCTTTATCTAAAAAAGAAACAATAATAATTTTATTAGCCCTGATTCTTATAGTAACGTTTGGTTTTCAGATTAATTGGGCCGAAGCAACAGGTTTCTGGTGCCGTGATAGTTGTGTGCTCCATCAAGACAGGTACGCCTGTGGCAATGAAACGCCGATTGTGAACTGTTGTAATAATTCAACCTGTGAAGAAGGCCATGTTTACATAGACTGTTATTGTAGCGGAAGATACCCAAATGCAGAGTGTGTCTGTGATGACCCTGCTTGTGTGGTTGGTCAATGTGGAGCAGAATGTGATTCGAATGCAGATTGCGATGATGGGGACTCTTCCACTGGTGATACTTGTGAAGCTTGTTCTTGTTTTCACTGTGATGCTGGATCCGACAAAACTGTTAACGAAGGTCAATCAGTTCAATTAGATTCTTCTACCTCAGATCCAGTTGAATATTGCACTGGTAGCTGCAGTTGTGTTGGTGTTTCTAGGAGCAGTTGTAGTTGCGATGGCATGAAATGTCATTGGGTTTATGGGCAGTGGGGGGGGCCGAGTTGGTGTAATAGCTCGGTGTTCAGAGGCTCTTGTTCTTGCTTCCAGGCTGCTACTGAGAGCTGTTGTACAGCCCATGGTTGTTCTTGGTTTTCCGAAAGCTTAACCTACAGCTGGTTCTGCACCGGAGGAAGTTTAGACGATTCCAGTAAACTTCAACCAGTCTATACTGCCTCTGAAGTTTCAGCTGATACAAATTATACCTGCACTTTAACTGTTTCTGACAGCCATGGAGCAACCTGTTCTGATTCAATGACAGTTACAGTTAAAAATGTCAATATTCCTCCTACCTGCGATGCCGGTCCTGACAAAGAAGTTTTTGAAGGCCAAACTGTAGTTTTGGAGGGTTCTACCAATTGTGGCGATACTGGTTGTCCAGCTTGCCAATACTGTAATGCTAGCGGTAGCTGTACCGCTGTTCCAAATAACAATTGGGGGGCTGATTTATATGGGTGTACTGATTCTGATGAACGGTGTTATGGTGGTTCCTGCATTACATGTGGCGGCTGGATGAATGCGAACTATTGTTGGTATAACACGGGTAGCTCATGTACTGTGGGTTGCGGTAGCCACGGTGGCGTTTATAACGGTACCTGCGACTGGGTAAACGACCCCACCGACTATTCTACTTGCTTGCATTTCTATCCAGGAGCGGGCACGATTGGAGGGGCTGACAGGTTGGGACCGATGTGGTGCCCGGGTGCGCAGGGATGGTGCGGAGCAGGAGCAGGCTGCCGGTATCATGCGGATGGAAGTGATGATTGCGATAGTGCAATAGGGGGTGTCCCGCGCCAGTGTGCTTGTAACGAATAACTCATACTTAAGTAGAGGAAATGAGGTCAACTCTGTTTTTCTGAAATCTTCATAAATTTGAATATTTAAACTAATGAGTTAATTGAGTTAGTAAATAATGAATAACAAAAAAATAGTTTTAATTATTTCCGTTGTTTGCATAATTTTTGCCGGTTTTGGCTTTGGCAAGGAAATTTTAGCAGCTGATACTCTAACTTATAGCTGGTCCTGCACCGGCGGCACCCTTTCCGATCCCAATATTGCCCAGCCAACCTACACTGCTCCAATGGTTGATGCTGATACCACTTATACTTGCACTCTGACCGTTACTGATAGTTATGGCTTCAATGCTACTGACAGTATGAATGTTTTAGTGAAAAATCTAACTCCCACCCTTCCCACAGCAGTTAATCTTTTAGTTGATCCACCAAATTCCAATGATTATTGTGGAATTACTGGCTATCCACCAGTTCGTCTGAGATGGCAATTCTCAGAGCCAGGAGATAGTCAATCTGCTTATCAGATTCAATTAGATACTGACTCAAACTTTAGTAATCCACGAGGATGTCCCTTATCAACGGATACCAAAGTTTCGACAGCGGGACAAGCCGGTCCTGACTATTCCTGTCTCGCCCAGAATCTTTCCTGGAATACAACTTATTATTGGCGACTAAAAGTCTGGGATAGCCAAGATACTCCTTCTGCTTGGATTTATCCGCCTTCGCCTCCCGGTTCTCCTACTCCCTCACCAGGCACTTCCTTTGATACTATCTCTCATGCTTATCCAAATCCTAATTTTACCTTTCAGGACCGGGTTTACAATGCGGGCGAAGTAATTACCTTTACCGATGACTCTCATTGTTATAAGCCTGATGGGACTTGGTATCGTTGTGGAACGGATGAATATGCCGTTACTTCTTACTTATGGAATTTTGGAGATGGAGCAACTAGCTTTGATAAAAGTGCTACTACTACCCATGCCTACAATACAGCTGACGACTACACGGTGAACTTATCAGTAACCGATGACCTTGGTACCTGTTCTTGGGCTGATCCTGTTCAGGTTAGGGTTGGACTTCCTCTGCCAGAATGGAAAGAAATTTCACCATTTTAAAATTATATGATATAATAAAAATATGTCTAAATTTTATTTGCCAATTTTAATTGTTGTTCTGGTAATTGTAACGGGTTTTGTTTTGTATTCTGTTGAAAAACCAAAAATTGCTGAAAATGAAGCTAGTTTAATTATTAATTACGAAGAGACAAAAAGAGCTTTTGCTGGTGAAGTTATAGACAATATGACAATTTTAGATGCTGTGCGTACTTCGGCTAAGGCTGGAAATTTCGATTTTGATTATCAGGAAAACGTTTTAAAAAGAATCGATGAAATTAAACAAAATGAGAAAAAATGGAATGCTTATCTCAATGGAACTGAAATTCAGGGGTCCTTAGATAAGGTTTTGATTAAAGCTGGAGATAAAATTGAGTTAAAACTTGAATAACTTTAATAAAATTATCAATAATTAGGGCTTGCCCCGTAGTAGAAATTTGACAAGTGTTTTGCTCAGCAAAACACAATTTCGCCAAAGGCGGTCAAATTTTCACTACGGGGTTTGCCTTTAAGGAATTTTTTTGTTAGAATAAGAGATAACTTGTTAGTTACCCACATCGGAGTGGGGTCGGGAGAACCCTTCGGTTCTCCCGTGTCGGAAAACAGGGAGGTCGGAGGCCGACCGCCAGAAACCGAGGGTTTCTGGGGAGCGGTGTTAGCGCATGTCGCCGAAGGCGAATCGCAATAATTCGCGCGTGCCGCGACCTTACTTAGTAATACCAATGGGAGTTCCAAAACAAAGACATACCAAGTCAAGACGAAATAAAAGAAGGATGCATCTTTTTGTAAGAATGCCTTCTTTGGTTTCTTGTCCAAAATGTGGAAAACCGCGATTCCCTCACACTGTTTGTCCAAACTGCGGCTACTATAAAGGAATTGAGGTAATTGATGTTTTGAAAAAATTGACTAAAAAAGAGAAAAAAAAGAGAGAAAAAGAAATGAAAGCCAAAGAAGGGGAAGAGAAAAAAGAGGCCAAAGAAACAAAACCCCTAACTTGGGAAAGACTAAGTAAAAAATAACATGTCAAGTCGGCATCTCTCACGCTCCATAGCAATGCAAAGTTTATACGAGTGGGATTTTTCTGGGAAAAAGACGGATTTGGAAAAAATTATTGAAAGAAACCTCAAAGAATTTGGCCCTGGATTAGAGGAGCAGAGTTTTACTTGGCAATTAGTGACCGGCGTTGTTGAGCATCTTGAAGAAATTGATAAAATTATTGAAAAGGCTGCTCCCGAATGGCCCCTTAGCCAAATTAGCATCGTTGATAGAAATGTTTTGAGAATCGGATTATATGAATTATTATACGAAGACAAAACTGCTGTCCCGCCAAAAGTAGCTATAAACGAAGCCATTGAGTTGGCCAAGAGCTTCGGGGGAGAGAGCTCAGGGAAATTTATCAATGGCGTATTAGGGACAGTCTATAAAGAAATTGAAAAATAAAATGAAGGATTTTTCACCATTAGAAAAAAAATTCGGCTTGAGATTTAAAAACAAGGATTTTTTAATTCAGGCTTTTTGCCACCGCTCTTATTTAAACGAAAATCCCGATTTTTATTTGTCTAATAATGAAAGATTAGAGTTTTTAGGCGATGCAGTTTTGGAATTAATTGTCACTGAGTACCTTTATCAGAAATACCCCAAAAAATCAGAAGGGGAACTAACCAATTGGCGGGCAGCTCTGGTTAATGCTAAGGTGCTCGGAGAGCTGGCAAAAGATTTAGATTTTAGTAATTTTTTATTATTATCTCGAGGAGAGACAAAAGAACTCGGTAAGGCCAGGCAATATATTTTAGCTAATACTTTTGAGGCCCTAATCGGCGCAATTTATCTTGACCCAGGGTTAGATGTCTGTCAAAAATTTATTAAAAAGTATTTAATAACAAAATTACCTGAAATTATTAAAAAAGGTCTATTTAAAGATGCCAAATCTCGTTTCCAGGAAGAAGCCCAGGAAAGAGTGGGGATTACACCAGCTTACAAAGTTTTGGAAGAATGGGGGCCAGACCACGCCAGACACTTTATTATCGGCGTTTTTCTAAATAATACATTGGTGGCTAAAGGTGAAGGTTCTTCAAAGCAAGAAGCCGAAGAAGAGGCAGCAAAATCCGGCCTGGAAGTTAAAAATTGGTAGGGCACTCGGCAAAGCTGGTTTCAGGGTCGTTCGCTTGCCCCAGCGAGGCTCGCTTACTCAGGTAAAGGCCTTCGCTCTTTGAGCTAAAGCTCAAAACCATGCCCGTTCAGGCCTTTAACTGTCCCTGAAACCACTTGCCTCGCTTAAAAGTTATTCGTATATTCGTAAATATTCGTAATTCGTAGGGAATAATATGTTAGTCATTCGTTTTTTTAGAGTCGGCAAAAAAAATCAGCCATCTTTCAAAATAGTGGTGACTGATAAAAGAGAATCTTCAACAACTGGTCGTTCTGTAGAAGAGGTTGGCTTTTGGAATCCTTTGACAAAAGAGAAAGTTTTAAAGTCAGAAAGGATTAAATATTGGCTTTCAGTTGGAGCTAAACCTTCCCCAACAGTTTTTAATTTGTTAGTTTCTGAAAAAATTGTTGAAGGCAAAAAGATCGATGTCCATAAAAAACCCAAAGAGAAGGAGGAAAAGCCACTAGCAGAAAAACCAGCCGAGAAAAAACCAGCTAAAGAGAAACCAAAAGAACCAGCCGTCGCTGAATCTGTGGAGGGCGAGGAAAAGAAAGAACCAGAAAAAAAGAAGAAACCCCAAAAAACTCCCTAATCTATTGATTTATGAAATCGATAGACTATTTTTTAGCCCCACACCAAATTTCGGTAGAGGGTATTGACTGAATTTGACTTTTATTGTAAAAAAACAATAGGAAAAAATGTAGCGAAGAGTTTGAAAAGGAGGTTGTTCTCATGGAAAGAAGAATCGAAATTAAAGAATATAGTTGTTCTTTGACAACCGGAGAAAAAATGTTCTTCAGAAATGCCTACAGAAAGACAGATAAAGCAATATTGATTTTACACGGCGGCGGCGAACATAGTGGAAGATATATACACCTAATCAAATTTCTTTGGGAAAGTGGTTATTCGGTGTTTATCCCTGATTTACCAGGTCATGGAAGAAGTGGAGGAAGAAAGGGTCATATTGACAAATTCTCCGATTATCTTTTGAGTGTTCGGATCATCCACACAGGTTGCGAAGGTATTAAACGTTTCGGCAACTATCAAAAAATTCATTTAATTGGCCACAGTATGGGCGGTCTTATTGCGGCAAGGTATGTTCAAGATTACCTTTCGGATTATAAGCCTGGAATAACGAGTTTAATATTAAGTTCGCCATTATTCGGATGGGGGAATGTCCCGATTATAAAGGTTTTAGCAGGGAATATTATTGGGAGAATCTGGCCGAAATTAAAGTTTAAAAACCCGGTTAATCTAGAATTTCTGAGTCATGATGAAAACGATCCATTAGTTTATAATTTTGGCACCGCAAGATTGGGTGCTGAACTTACGAAAAACTTTAAAACAGCCCTGAAAGAAGCGCCTAAAATAAAAATTCCCACTCTTGTTTTGCTTGGAGGAAATGACAAAATAATTGATTTGAAAACGACGCAGCAATTTTTTGAGAGAATCGGTACAAATCCTGAGGAAAAACATTTGCAAATTTTCCCTGGTTTTTCTCATGAAATTTTAAACGAAATGGAAAGAGATAAACCATTAAATTACTTAAGAGAATGGCTAAGAGAGATAGACAGATAGAAAATATCTAAATTAAAGAGTTGGTGAAAATTCGCCACCGAAATTAATTCACCAGCTCTTTTTTAATTTTTTGCCTGTTTGGATAAAAATCCAATTACAGAGGCTATGCCCGAAGGGGACACATGGATGTGGAGAATACCAGCAGGTCTTGACAATTTTAGAGCATATGCTATAATACAAGTGTAAAGAGGAATTGGAGGCGCAATCTTTCTCCTTCAAGGAATTGGAAGAAAAAGATTGCTCCTTGTCACCGTTCCGTAAATCGCGAGAAAGAGAAGGCGTAGCAATAGTAGGGTGGAGACTTGTTGGTCTCTCGGGAATATGGGTGGTTCGAATCAATCGCGAACCCACCCAATTCCTGAGAGTATCAACAGTCTTCCCTTACTGCTCTCTTTCTCTTCTTGTCAATTTTCTTCAGAACTTTCTGGAGACAATTGACAAGGAATAATAAAAAGAGGAGAGAGTCAGCGAAAGCTGTAATTTTAATAATCTGACGCCATCCCGCCTCTCTCCTTAGAGAGGCGGGATTGGTTTAAAGAAAGGACCTTTAAAAAATGAATACGGAGTGGGGAGAAGAATGGAGATTCAAAATAGTCTTTATTCTTCTCCTCATTAAAATCTTTCCGTCAAAGGCGGAGGGAGCCGAGAATTCTCGGCGAGGAGAAATATTAAAAAAAGGAGGTTATAATGAGCGCACGTAATGTTAAGGATCCCCTTTATGAAGTTGGATATAAATATAACAGAAGAGTTTGGATTGTAGATCCTCAAGGTAATACTACAGTGATAACCGAAGAGGAACATCAGAATATGATTCATAAGAGAGGGATCCACATAAGAAGGCAAGGTAGACCCGTTCATTATTAAAGGCGAGGAGGAATGTAAATTCGTTTACACCTCGCCCTCACCTTCCAGTTCGTAAAATCATTTGTGGGCTGAAAGATGGGAAAGTTTAAATAAATCACTTCTTACTATTCTCTTCTTGGGAAGAGAGCCGGAATTCCGGTCAAAGTAAGAGGGTTCATTCTAAAAAAGAAGCTTCAATGAGTGACCTGCTGCTCACAAAGTAATCTTTGTGGGCAGAGGTGACTGATTAAAAAGGAGGTGAATAGATAGATGATCATTGCTATCCGTGTCGGCTTGCATATATACTATGCAGCCAACGGGGTTGTCTTCTCCACTTTGGAGAAGGCAATGCAACTACTCGAAAAGTAGTTGTGCCCCAAAATGGCAGGCCGGAAGGCGCTGGCCGGGGTAGGAGAATCGTTGAAGGAGTATCACCATCCCTTTAACGCCTGGCAACAGAAAATTCTCCAATCTCTCAAGCTCAGGATAAGTATCGTGGATTTGAGAGATCTCAAAATAGCTCTTTATAATTCGCGGAAATCGCTGAACAAGCAATTCGCGGCTCCAGATATATGCTTGGAGAAAGGAAAGGAAAGGAGAGAGATGAAGAAGGTTGTAGTGTACTTTCAAGACGGAGAGGTTTTGAAAGGGAGGACTGAGGGGTTGCCAACTGCTGAAAAAAGAGGATTCTGGCTTGTTCCTGAGAACAAGCCGAAAGACGTTAATCGCGTCTTCATCGCCATTTCGGCGGTTAAAAAAGTTGAGGTATTGAAAGATTAAGTAAAGAGGAAGCGGGAGAGAATCATATCTCGCTTCCTCCCACCCTTTAGCCCATTTCGGAATATGTGGGCTGAAAGATGGGAAATTAAAAAATAGAAAATTAGTTCTTTGAAAAATCTTCATAGCGGCGAAGTGGTTACAATTAAGTAGATATCTTTATATCAATTAGACGTATTAGTGCTAACACAGTAAATTGTAGCCA
>Ga0315280_10008262_pt1 | contig 13659 bp, 8 predicted proteins | sample YL17G06_40_MG_FD_203697 | JGI IMG/M metagenome (GOLD analysis project Ga0315280, IMG submission 203697) | Sediment microbial communities from Yellowstone Lake, YNP, Wyoming, USA - YL17G06_40 | ecosystem: Environmental > Aquatic > Freshwater > Lake > Sediment | place: USA: Wyoming | collected...
GATGGATTCGGTTCGAGGGCTAGGCGCAAACCGCAGCGATACCTCGTGGTATCGCGAGGATTTGCAACGACGCCATCGGGCCGAAGACGCGGTTTCATGTATCGAAATCTCTGGGTCGCGGTACTAGAGCTGGCCGCCCGGGCGGCCGAGCACGCGCTCGTCCCAGGCGCGCATCTTGCCGGGGTTCATCAGGCCCAGCGGGTCGGTCTGCCGTTTGAAAGCCAATTGCGCTTCGTCGACCTGCTTCATTCCGCCATCTTCCAGCACCCAGGTGTGCGGGTCGAAGATCCGGCAGCCATCGAGCTCGAAGCTGCGCTTCAGCGTGTCGAGCTGCTCGCCGTCGAAGTACAGCACCAGCGGCAGCGCAAAGGCCACCAGCGCGCCGCCGCTGCGGCTGAACTCGTGGTGCATCAGCACCTCGTCGCCGAAGCGCTGCATTTGCCGCGCCACCAGCGCCGGGTCGAGCGGCGCCGGGTAGGCCACCTGCAGGTAGGTGACGCCGCGGTCGGACTTGAGCGCTTCGAGCGTCGTGTGGTTGTAGGCGCATTCGGTGACCGAAGGCATACCGGCGGCGATGAGTTCGTCCTCAGTGCCGCGCGCCACCACGCGCCCGCCCATGGCCTGCGCCAGCGCCTCATAGCGCGGCAGCGTCTGCGGCGAGACTTGCGCGAACATCGCATCCGCGCCTTCGAGCCGGTCCCGCAGGGCTGCGTAATACGGGGTGATGCGGCGCTCGACGGCGCTGAGCTGGAAGATGTCGATCTCGCGCCGATTCTCCAAGGTTGCAGCGCCTGCCGCCAGGCCGAAGCGCAGCAGCGAGTCGTAGCCGGCGAACAGCGCAATGCTGTGCTGCCATTCGACGGCCGGGGTGAGCGCGACGTCGACCTCGATCAAGATGCCGTTGCTGCCGTAGGCGTGATGCACCTTCTGGATGTCGGCGCCGACGAGGTCGAGCACGCGCGGCGGGTCTTCCAGCGTCACGACGCGCAGGCGCCGCACATTGCCCGGGTCGGCCAGGACGCCGTGGCGCATCGAGCCGATTCCCGAATGCCCGCCGGCGATGAAGCCGCCGAGCGTGGCGACGCGCGCGGTCGACGGAACCATGCACAGTTGCTGCCCCATCGCGCGCGCGGCGCGGTCCAGGTCGTGGATCAGCACGCCGGCCTGGACGCTGGCCCAACCCGGCTCGATGCGCAGCACCTGGTTCAGCGCGCTGATGTCGAGCGTGACGCCGCCGTGCAGCGGCACGCATTGCCCATAGTTGCCGGTGCCGCCGCCGCGCACCGTGAGCGGCGTGCGCTGCCGCACGCAGGCGGCCGCGACGCGCAGCACCTCATCGACGCTGCGCGGGCGCACCACCAGGTCGGGCCGGCGCCCGCGCAGGCGTTCGGCGAGGATCGGGCTGTACCAGTGGTAGTCGGCCGCAGCGCGCGCACACGCTGCCGCGCCGGCGTCGACGTCCAGCCCGGCGAGCGCGGCTTGCAGCGCGGCGCTGTCGACGCGCTCTCCCGGCCGGTAGGGGATGCTCATGGGCGCGATTCCGCCTCCGCCGACACCCGCCGCGCGCTGGGCCAGGCGCCGGGGTACAGGCGCTCGAGCGCATCGCGCGCTGCGCCCGCCAGCATCGGCTGCAGCGCGGCGGCGTGCATGTCAGCCTCGCCGGCGTTGTCGAAATGCGTGCTGCGCGCGCGCCACAGCGCTGCCAGGGCGTCGCGCTGCGGCGCCAGCGCTGCCTCGACCACCGCGCCCCAATGCGGCGGCGACTCGCCTTGTGCCCATTCGCCCCGCCCGCGCCCGAAGTGCGCCACCGCCAGGTAGCGCAACAGCGCCGCATCGAGCATCGGTTGCAGGGCCTCGGCGGACCAGCGCACCGACGCCGGCCCGCCGCCCCGCAGCACGTTGATGGCACGCGCCAGACCCGCGCCGCCGAGCGCACCGAGCAAGCCGCCCGCGACCAAGCCACCGCCCAGCGTCAGCCCGCCGCTCAGGATGTCGGCCTTGAGCCCCGCCAGCGCGCCGGTGACGATGCCGCCGACGACACCGGCCTGGCCTTCGTCGACGCGCTTGCGGGTCTCGAACTGGCTCGCCACGCGCGCGAGGATCTCGCCTTGCGCGCGGCCTTCGAGCCCGTGCAGCGCGATCAGCTGTGCGGTGCTGTCGCGCACCTCGTCGTCCAGCGCCGCCACCAGCGCCTGCCGCGCCTGGCTTTCCGCGTCATTGGCGCCGCCCTCGGCGCCGATCAAGGGCGCGAGCGCCCTGCCGGCGCGCCGCAGGCGCTCGCGCAGGCCAGGTGCAGCGTCCAGCGCCACCTGCGCCGCCGCGATGCGGCCCAGGCTCGCTGCCAGCGCCTGCATGGCCGAATCGAAAGTGGCCAGACGCTGCTCGGCCCATTGCGCGGCCAGGCCGGCCATGGCCTCGCGCTGCTGCGGCGGCAGCACCGCTTCAACCGCGCGCAGCAGCGCCTGCTCCTGCACCCAGCAGCGCGCAAAGGCGTCCAGCGGCAGCACCGCAGCGAGCGGCGCGCGGCCCGCGAGGTGGCGCCGCCAGCGCTCGATCTCCGCCTCCTCTTCGGCCGCGGCACGCGGTGCGCCGAGCTGGTTCAGGAGCACGATCACGGGCTTGCCGACCCAGGCCAGCAACTCCATCTCCGGCGCGACGTAGCCCGCCGCTTCGGGCGACTCGGCAGCGTTCACCAGGTACAGCACGACGTCGGAGCGCTCACGCGCGTGGCGCAACGCCTGCTGGCTGGCCCAGAAAGGCCGGTCGCGCCAGCGGTCCCAGACTTCGCTGAGGAACCAGCCGATCGGCTCGTCGGCCTGCCGCAAGCGGCGCACGAGGCGCACGCTGTCACCGAAGCCGGGGGTGTCCCACAGGCGCAATTCGGTGCCGTCAGCGGCGCGCAGCAGCACATGCTCGGACACGAACTCGGTCACGTGCGGTGCGTCGCGCACCTCGCCCACCTCGCGTTTCAGCAGCGTGCGCGCGAGCGTGGTCTTGCCGGCATTGGTGTGCGACACCAGGCTGAGGGCGATGGACGGGGGCGCGCTCATTGGTGCACCCTCGGGCCTGCGGCCCGTCCCGCCAGGCGGGAGTATGAGCCCTTCGGGCGGCCGTGCGGGCTCATCGGGCGAGCAAGGTCTGCAAGCTGGATTCGGCAGCCGCCAGGTCAGGCGCGCCAAGGTCGACGCAGAGCAGGGCCACGCCTTGCAGATCCGCCAGCTTTTGCCAGGCACGGCGGCGCTCCGCCAGGCGCTCGGGCAGGCCGGCAAAGCGGCGTCGGAACGCGGCCTCGTCGGCCACCAGCAGCAAGGGCGGTTGCGCTGCGCTGGCCTGCAGCGCCTGCAGCAGGCGGCCCTGCGCCTGACCCTCGGGCGTGGCGCTCAAGTCGACGAGCACCACGCGCAACGCCAGATCGGCCGCGGGCACGCCCTGCACCATGCGTTCTTCGTCACCAAAGGGCGTGACCGGCGCCAGGGTGAGTTGCACCTCTTCACCCAGCGCTCGCGCGAGCAAGGCGCGCAACCCCAGCGCCGCCTGCGCGCCGGGCGCCGCGGCATGCGCCCAGACATGCACGCGTGGCACGCCGCCACGCCGGCGCCGCAGCAGCTGCTGGAAGTAGACGCTGTCCAGCGGCAAGGGAAAGCGCCGCACAAGGCGCCTTGCCTGAAACGCGGCTGCGCCGGCGAGCAGGCATCGCGGCAGCACGACGCACAAGCCGAGCATCGCGGCATAGAGGTGGATCCAAGGCGCGGCAGTCGCCATGGCGCTGGGCGCGGCCGGCGTCAGACGCAGGGCCTGCATCGCCAGCGCGTCGGGGACACCGATGCCTGTGACCGCCACCGCCGGCGCGAGCAGCCAGGACAGCAGCGCCCGCACCGTGGCGGCGTCGAGAAAGGTGCTCTGCCATCCGGCGCGGTAGTCGAGCACCAGCCCGCGCAGGTACAGACCGGCGATGAGGCCCAGCGCCAGCGCAGCCGACGCGACGTGCAGCAGCAGCGCCACGCGGGCCGTGGACAGCGGCGCGCTCAGCCGCAGCCAGGCGGCGCTAGCCGACTGCAGCGGCGCCGTGCCGGCAACCCGTTCGCCGCTCAGCCACAGGCGGTTGATCCAGGGGCGCAGCCCGATCCCGCCGAGGCCCGCCCAGCGGCTCAGCCCGGTCGCGCCGTGGTGCGTCGGGCGCAGCGCCGCCACCCCCAACCCGAGGTAGACGAGCAGGTTCCATGCGATCACCGCCCACACGGGCGCGGCGAGCAGGTCGATACGCTGGCGTCCGGCGAAGGTGTCGACGAGGATGCCCAGCGCCAGACCGCCGCCGATGGCGGCCAGCAGCCACAGCGGCCGCCAGGTGCGCCGCGCAAGCCAGCGCGCCACGCCGGCATCGCGCGGCGCGAGGCGCTGCAATGCGTGGTGCGCACGCTCGGCGATGAAGCGCGAGGCGTCGGCATCGGCACCCGCCGTTTCAGCGGCCAGGCGTGTGGCCCAAGCGCGGTCTTCGGTGGTCCATTGCGGGCCGGGCGCGGCGTCGAAGGCCTGCACCAGCACCGCTGCGCGCGCCGTGGTTTCGTCGAGGGTTCCAGTCATCGATCGGCGCAATGTAGCGCCGATCGGGCGGCGCAGCCGCCAGCCCGGAAACTTCATCAATACGAGGTCGGCGGCCTGGTGCGCCAGCGCGCGGGAGTGTCAGGATGCCGTGTTTGAGGCGCTCCGAGACTTTTCCACGGCGCCGGTCGGCGCTTGCGACGAACCGACCGGCGCGGCGGGAAAGTCGGTCGTCATGTTGCGTCACAGCCTTGGTGACGCGATCCGCGCGGAGGGCCGCGAATTGAGCCATCGCCCAAGCGCCAGCACGCGCCGAAGCCGGGGGCTGGAGCGTTTCGGCTCGTCCGCGCGTGACGCATGGTGTGGCCGAAGCTGGCGCCGATGGGCGCGCAGTCCTGCGCATGAAAGTTCTGCTGCAACAAGCAGCCAGCGGCTCGCGGCAGTTCGTCTGGTCGATGCCGCACGCCATTGCCAGTCGGCGCGCCGCAGTCTCGGGCCGGCGTTCGCTACGATCGCCAAATGCGCTCGTCATCGAAGCTCCTGCTCGCCGCGTTCGCAGCGGCGCTGTCGCTGTCGACTGCGTGCGCCGCGGCCGAGAAGCAGACGGTCTGCACCATCACCGTCAATTCCGCCGACGAAAAGGAGGCGTTTCGCCGCCACCTGCCCGATGCGAAGTACGAGTTCGTCGAGCTCGTCGAACGCGGCCGGCCCGATTGGCTGGCCTCCGCGTGCCGCGCTGATGTCGCCTGCGATGTGCTCGTCATCTCCGGCCACTACGACGGCGGCAACGAGTTTTTTTCCGATCGGCTCGAGGTGCGCGAGTTCTTGCCCGTTGCCGAGCTCGAGCGCGTCTCGTGCAGCGGCTCCTGCCCGGGCCTGTTCTCCCGATTGAAGGAGGTTTATCTGTTCGGTTGCAATACGCTGAACCCGCGGCCGCAGAGCGAGGCGTCGGCCGAGGTCGTGCGCAGCCTGGTGCGCGAGGGCCACTCGCTGACCGAGGCGAAACGCCAGCTGCAGTCGTTGAACGCAGTGCACGGTGAAAGCAGCCGCGAACGCATGCGCCAGATCTTCAACGACGTTGCGGTGATCTACGGCTTTTCGTCGCTCGCGCCGCTGGGCCCGATCGCCGCCAACACGCTCGATCGCTACTTCCGTGCCGCAGGCGCCGGCGAGATCGGCCGCGGCCATGCGAGCGGTCGCCTGCTCGGATACTTCGCGCCCTATGCGCTGTCGGCGACGCGGGGCATGACCGAAAAGGACCCGCACATCGAGGCCCGGCGCGACATGTGCCGGTTCGCCGACGACCGACTCTCCGACGCGACCAAGCTCGGTTTCGTGCACGGGCTGATGCGGCGCCACGTCGGCGAGGCCCGGCTCTACCTCGACCGCATCCAGCGCCTGACCCGGTCCGTCGAAGAGCCGGCGCGCAAGACACTGGCCGTGACGCGCGCGCTCGATGCCATCGCGCGCGACACCGCCACACGCGACCGCTTTCTCATCTACGCGCGCGCCGCGGACCCGCCTGCCGTTCGCACGCGCCTGCTCAACCTCGCGCGCGACCTGGGCTGGCTGTCGGAAGACGATCGGTGGGAAGAACTGGCGTTGATGTTGGCCGAACTGCTGGGCCGCACCGCGGTCGGCGTGGCCGAGGTGGGCCTGGCCTGCAGCCTGAACGAAGAGGGCGACCTCGACGGCGCGTTCAATCGGCGCGTCGCTCCGGGCAGCGCGGCCGACGACGTGCCGCACGCTGCAGTCCGCGCCTGCCTGGGCAGCGCCGAGGGACGCGAGCGCACATTGAAAGCGCTGGTCAGCCCGCGCGAGGCGGAGGTCCAGATCGCGCAAGCCTACCTGCGCCACCGCCCCATCACCGACGCCGCGGAGTTGCGTCGGGTCGCCGCGGCCATCGCCGCCATGGACGCGTCCGAAGCCCAGGTACGCGCACTCGAGGCGCTCGGCCGGCACTATGTGTCGGATGATGAAATCCTGGAGATGCTGGCGGCTCTGTTCTCGACAACACCTTCAGCGTCGGTTCAGGCTGCGATCGCGGGCATCCTGCTGCGCGCCGACCTGCCGACGAGCAGCAGCCCGACGCTGGTGCAGAACCTGCATGCGAATCGCCTGCCGGCCGCCGTGGGCGACAACACGATCGACGCGCTGCTTCGCAGGCTGGAAGCGCATTGAGCCGCGCGCCGGATGCGTGCTTTTGCCCGCCACGCGCGCCAGGGGTGACATGGCGTCTTGTCTCACCGCACCGGCATGTGAAACACTTGCCACATGCGGACTCGAACCACCCTGCCCCGTCCCTTGTTGCGCGCGTCGGCAGCGTTGCTGGCTTGGCTGGTAGCGGCGTGTTCGCACGCTGCCGGGCCCGCGCCGAAGACGGTGTGCACCGTCACCATCAACTCTTCCGACGAGAAAGACGCGTTCCAGCGCCATCTGCCGCCCGACGAGTACCGCTTCGTCGAGCTGGTGCAGCGCGGCCGGCGCGATTGGCTGGCGTCTGCCTGCCAGCGCGGCGTGACCTGCGATGCGCTCATCATTTCGGGCCATTTCGACGACGGCACCGAGTTCTACACCGACCATCACGACGACCGCGAATTCCTGACGGTGCATGAAATGCAGCACGCCTCGTGCAGCGCTTCGTGTAACGGGCTGTTTGCGCAGCTCAAGGAGGTGTACCTGTTCGGTTGCAAGACGCTGCATTCGGCGCCGCGCAACGTCGCTTCGGCCGAGGTCGCACGCAGCCTGGTGCGATCGGGGCATTCGCAGGCCGACGCCGAACGCGTGTCGACGTTGTTGAGCGAACACTATGGTGAAAGCAACCGCGACCGGCTGCGCCATGTGTTCAAGGACGTGCCGGTGCTCTATGGTTTTTCGTCGAAAGCCCCGCTCGGGCGCAGCGCCGGGCGGCTGCTGGAGCGCTATTTCCAGTCGGCGCCAGCCGGCGAGGTGGCGAGCGGCAGCCCGAGCCCGACGCTGCTGAGCCTGTTCGGGCCGAGCTCGATGATCGCCACTGCCGGCCTGGACGATGCCGACCCGCAGGTGGCCTTGCGCCGCGACATGTGCGAGTTCGCCGACGATGCGCCCTCTGACGCGCAGAAGCTGGCCTTCATGCACCAGGTGCTGCAGCGCGATGTGACCGAAGTGCGCATGTTCCTCGATCATCTCGAACGTTACGCAGGCTCGATCGGCCCTGCGCAGCGGCTGATGCCCGAGGTCGCGGCGGCTCTGGATGCGATCAAGGGCGACCACGGCACGCGCGCGCGCTTCCTCGAGTTCGCACGTGACGCCGACGAAGCGTCGGTGCAGAGCCGCATGATGGCGTTGGCGCGAAGCCTCGGCTGGCTCACGCCCGCGCAGGAGCAGGCGGAGTTCGTGCACATGGTCTCGGATCGCATGGCACGTGACAGCCTGGGCCCGACCGAAGTCGATCTGGTGTGCGGGGCGCCGCAGGAATCCGAACCCGGCCTGGCGCGGCAGGTGCTCGCCACCGGCGCTGCGCGGATCGCCAACGTGGCCCATTCGGCGGTGCTTGCGTGCCTGGGCAGCACCGAGGCGCATGAGCGCACGGTCCGCGCGCTGACGAGTTCGCGCGACGACGAAGTCGCCGTCGCGCAGGTCTACCTGCGGCATCGGCCGCTCGCCGGCGTCGGTGAATTGCGCGCCGTCACCTCGGGCATCGCGCGCATGACCGCGCCCGCTGCGCAGGTGCGCGCCCTCGAGACGCTGGCGAAGCAGCGCCTGGCCGACCCGCAAAGCCTGCAGGAGATTGCACGCCTGTTCCCGCTGGCCCGGTCGCTCGACGTGCAGCGCGCGATCGCCGGCATCCTGATCCGCTCCGACACCAAGATGCTGGTGCGCGCCGACCTCGCGCGCTCGCTGCGCCAGACGCGGCTGAAGTCACCCGACGGCAACGACGTGATCGATTTGCTGATTCGTTTGCTTCAGACCACCTAACGCGGCCTGTTGGCGTGCTGTTGGCGTGCTGTTGGCGTGCTGTCGGCGTGCTGTCGGCGTGCTGTCGGCGTGCTGACGTCGTGGCGGCAGGGCGGCGGCGGCGCCCCCGTTCTCCGGCCCACGCTCGCGGGCGGCCGTCGCAGACTGCAATCCGCAGCCGCATCAACACCGCTGTGCCCTGCAACCATGGGGGGCGACCGCGAATCGGGCCTGCGCCCGGGGGCACCACCACCGCCCTGATGCATCCGGGGTGGCATGCCACGCCGTAGCATGCCATCCGGGTGCCGGGGCAGGTGGCTTGGGGTACGGGCGCAGGCACCATTCGCGGTGGCCGCGACCAGCGCACGAACAGACAGTGTTGATGGCGCGACGCCTGCGAACCGAACACGGTGCCCCGCGAGCGTGGGCCGGAGAACGTGCCCCGGGCCACCTGCCCCTGCTCCACGCTCGCAAGCAACCCGCGACGAACGTCAGCAACTGGCCGGGAACGCAGGGAGTCCGCATCTGCCAGCTTTGCCGATGTTGTTCGCCGGATCTACCGGCGCCTTGCGGAAACGACAAGCCAGAGACCGAACGCGCCGAGTGCCAGGTAGTTCAGCAGCATGAACCAGGGTGTGTTCCAGGCGATGCCGTCGAAGCCGCGTTGTGTGATCGGGTACAGCACCGGTGCGGGATAGAAGTCCGCCGAATGCGTGAAGACGTCGATGATGATGTGCGACCACCAGCCGAGCAGCGGCAGCCACAGCGAGCGCCGCAACACCCAGCACAGCAAGGTCACCGCGGCAGCGACGATGGCGCTGTGCGCAATGCAGTGCAGGTGTTGCGAAAGCAGCTTGACGACAGGCGGCAGCCCGGGCTCCGACCCCGGCACGGCGATCGCGTAGGCGCGCACTGTGGCAAACGTTCCGTCGCCGGCCAGCCACCACGCCACGATCGGCAGCAGATGCAACAAGTCGGGCAGCGCGGCCAGCCCCATCGTCAGTGCCACGCTGCGCGCGTTGACCGGCCAGCGGCGCCGCGCCAGCGTCAGGCCGGCGCCGGCCCACAGCGTGTGTGCCAGGATGTCCATCGCCGCGCCGCCGCTCAATCCTGCCGGATCGGAGCGGCGCGAAGGCGCAGCGCATTGCCGATCACCGACACCGAGCTCAGGCTCATCGCCAGCGCCGCGATCATCGGCGACAGCAGCCAACCGGTGAAGGGGTACAGCACTCCAGCCGCGAGCGGCACGCCGAGTGCGTTGTAGACGAAGGCGAATGCCAGGTTCTGCTTCATGTTGGCCACCGTCGCGACCGAGAGCGCACGCGCGGTCGCGATGCCGCGCAGGTCGCCCTTCACCAGCGTGAGTTGGGCGCTGTTCATCGCCACGTCGGTGCCGGTGCCCATCGCGATGCCGACATCGGCCCTGGCGAGTGCCGGTGCATCGTTGATGCCGTCGCCGGCCATCGCGACGAAGCGGCCCTCCAGCTGCAGCTTCTCGACGAGCTTGAGCTTGTCGGCAGGCTTGACCTCGCCGTGCACTTCGTCGATTCCCAGGCGTTGGCCGACTGCGCGCGCCGTGGTCAGGCCATCGCCGGTGGCCATGACGATGCGCAGGCCGGCCTTGCGCAGCGCCGCCAGCGCATCGGGCGTCGTCGGTTTGATCGGATCGGACACCGCGAGCAGGCCGGCGAGCTGACCGTTCAGCGCCAGGTGCATCACGCTCGCGCCCTGCGCGCGCATGGCCTCGGCCTGGTCCGCCAGCGCGGACACTTCGACACCCAGTTGCTGCATCAGCGCTTTGTTGCCCAGCGCAAGCGCCTTGCCCGCCACGCTGCCCCGCACGCCGATGCCGGACTCGGAGTCGAACTGCTCGGGTTTGTCCAGGCTCAGGCCGCGATCGCGGGCCGCGGCCACGATTGCCGCGGCCAAGGGATGTTCGCTGCCCTGGTCTAGGCTGGCCGCGAGGCGCAGCACTTCGTCTTGCGTGAAACCGGCGGCGGCGACCGCGCGCTCGAAGCTCGGGCGCCCGACGGTCAGCGTGCCGGTCTTGTCGACGATCAGCGCATCGACCTTGCACAGGTTCTCGATCGCCGCCGCGTCGCGGAACAGCACACCGTGGGTCGCGCCGCGGCCGGTGGCGACCATGATCGACATCGGAGTGGCCAGGCCGAGTGCGCAAGGGCAGGCGATGATCAGCACCGCGACCGCGTTGATCAGGCCGTAGACCCAACTCGATTCGTTCGCCGATTGTGGCCCGAACAACCCCCAGCCGAAGAAGGTCAACAGAGCAACGCCGACGACGCCGGTGACGAAGTAGCCCGCCACGCTGTCGGCCAGGCGTTGCATCGGCGCGCGCGAACGCTGTGCGAGCGCGACCATCTGCACGATCTGCGCGAGCACGGTCGCCGAGCCGACATGCTCCGAGCGCATCACGAGTGAACCGCTCGTGTTCAACGTGGCGCCGATGAGCTTGTCGCCGGCACGCTTGGTCACCGGCAGCGGTTCGCCCGTCAACATCGATTCGTCCAGCGCACTGCTGCCCTCGACGACGACGCCGTCGACCGGGACCTTCTCGCCCGGACGCACGCGCAGCAGATCGCCGACGTGCACATGCGCGAGCGGCACATCCGCTTCGCTCGCGTCGGCCTCGATCCGGCGCGCGGTCTTGGGCGCCAGGCCGAGCAGCGACCTGATCGCGGCCGAGGTCTGCGCGCGCGCCTTGAGTTCGAGAATCTGGCCGAACAACGTCAGCGAGATGATGACTGCCGCAGCCTCGAAGTAGACCGCGACGCGGCCCATGGCGACGAACGACGCCGGAAACAACTGCGGCGCAATCGTGGCCACGACGCTGTACAGGAACGCGGCACTGGTACCCAGGCCGATCAGCGTCCACATGTTCGGGCTGCGGTTCAGAAGCGACTGCGCACCGCGCACGAAGAAGGGCGCGCCGGCCCACAGCGCAATCGGCAGCGTGAGCGCGAGTTCGATCCAGCTTTGACGCGCCATGTCGAACCAGCCGAGCCGGTGGCCGAACATCGCCAGCACGGTGACGATGACGGTCAGCGGCAGCGTCCACCAGAAGCGGCGCTGGAAGTTGATGAGCTCCGGGCTCTCGGCCTCCTCCAGTTCGGGCAGAACAGGCTCCAGCGACATCCCGCACTTGGGGCAGTCGCCCGGGCGGTCCTGCCGGATCTCGGGGTGCATGGGGCAGGTGTAAATCGCGCCTGACGTCGGCTCGGGAGTTGGCGCCACTGCGGACCGGGCCGCGGCACTGGGCTGCAGGAACCTGGCCGGTTCGGCGGCGAATTTCGCCTTGCACTTCGCGCCGCAGAAGTAGTAGCTGCGCGCGGCGTGTTCGAGACGGTGCGGCGACTGTTCCGTGACCGTCATGCCGCAGACCGGATCCTTCAGCGCAGGCGCGCGCGTCGGATCCGAAGGTTCGTGATGGGTGTGGTCGGCGTGCTCGGCGTGACTGTGCATGGCGCAAATTCCTACTTCGAAGCTTCGAGATCCGTGACGGTGAATACGCCGCCTTCGTTGACCGCCCTGAACCTTACCTTGTCGCCAGCCTTCAGGCGTTCGAGCATCCTCTTGTCCTTGACCACAAAGACCATCGTCATGGCTGGCATGTCGAGGCTTCTGATCTCGCCGTGCTTGAGGGTGAGCTTGCCGGCGTCCAGGTCGATCTTGCGCACTTCGCCGTCGGTCATGTCGGCGATGCCCGCTGCAGTGGCGGCCACGGCCACGACCTTGACCTTGCCGACCATGCCGGACTGGTAGTGGCCGGCGATGAGGCAGGCGAAGTCGAAGTCGCCGGCGCGGTTGAAGGTCCAGACAATCTCGCCGGTCTTGCCCGGGCCGACGTGCGCCATGTAGGGTTCGTCGTGCTCCATGGTCGGGAACTTGATCATCAGCGCCGCGTGTTCATCGAGTTCTTTCTTCGTTCCGAGCACGAACTCATGCACCAGAGCCCCGCGGTTGCGAAGCACGAACTTCACGGTCTCGCCCAGGCGAGCCTCGATCCGGTCCGGCGTGAATTTCATCGCGTCGGACATGCCGATCTCGATGGTTCTCTTCACGGACTTCGATTCGCCGGCGATTCCCCAGTCTTTCTGTTCCTTCTTCACCGGCCCGGCCTTGTTCGCGTGGTCGGTGTCGCCGTGGGCTGTCGCGCCACCCGCGATGGCCAGAGCCAGGGCCAGGACCAGTGGCTTGAATGCGTTCATGTGACTCCTTTGCGTTGGGGTGGTTCGACCGTGCTTGCAGCGTCGGTGCGTGGGTTCAGGTTGGCGAACAGCGTGGCTCTCACGTCGACGGCATTCAGTGCTTGTGCTGGGCCGAGCCGGCCCCCGGCTTGCGCACCTGAACTTCGGTGTCCTGCACGGGCTTGGCCAGCGGCTGCATCGACCCCGGGCCTCCGGCCTTGCTGCGCGCCGGCTCGGCCAGCGCACCTGTCCATTCATAGGCCACCGTTGCGGGCGGATGTTGGTACCAACCGGGGTCGCTGTAGTCGCCGGCCTTTTGGCCCTTGCGCACCTTGAGCACGCTGAACATGCCGCCCATGCCGACCGCGCCGAAGGGCCCGGTGCCGGTCATCATCGCGGCCGTGTTGTCGGGCAGCGGCATCTCCATTTCCGTCATGTCTTTCATTCCGCGCTCGCCCATCACCATGTAGTCGGGAACCAGCTGCGTGATCCTGCGTGCGACGTCGCGGTGGTCGACACCGATCATCGTCGGCACGTTGTGGCCCATCGCGTTCATCGTGTGGTGGCTCTTGTGGCAGTGAAACGCCCAGTCGCCTTCTTCGTCGGCGAGGAAGTCGATCTGCCGCATCTGACCGACCGCGATGTCGGTGGTCACCTCGTACTGGCGGCTGCTCTTCGGCGTGGGCCCGCCGTCGGTGCCGGTGACGAGGAACTCGTGGCCGTGCAGGTGGATCGGGTGGTTCGTCATCGTCAGGTTGCCGATGCGGATGCGCACCTTGTCCATGTGGCGCACGTTCAGCGAATCGATGCCGGGAAAGATGCGGCTGTTCCAGCTCCACAGGTTGAAGTCGAGCATCGTCATGATCTTGGGCGTGTAGCTGCCCGGGTCGATGTCGTAGGCGTTGAGCAGGAACACGAAGTCGCGGTCCACGTCGTCGATGAGCGCATGCTTGCGGCCGTTCTCGAGGCGCGGATGCGT
>Ga0315280_10008263_pt1 | contig 13655 bp, 9 predicted proteins | sample YL17G06_40_MG_FD_203697 | JGI IMG/M metagenome (GOLD analysis project Ga0315280, IMG submission 203697) | Sediment microbial communities from Yellowstone Lake, YNP, Wyoming, USA - YL17G06_40 | ecosystem: Environmental > Aquatic > Freshwater > Lake > Sediment | place: USA: Wyoming | collected...
GCCTGGTGCGCCTGGCCAAATGCCGCTGGAAGATCGAGCAGGATTACCAGCAACTCAAGGAGGAACTGGGACTGGATCACTATGAGGGCCGAAGCTGGGCCGGCTGGCACCATCACGTGACGCTGGTGATGCTGGCGCACGCCTTCCTTACGCTGGAGACCCTTCGCGGTAAAAAAAACTTCTGGGTGGACCCTGCCCAGGACGCGTCGTGAGATTCAATATCTGCTGTTCACCTGGACCGGCGCCTGCGCGTACTGCGGTCAAAAAATCACGGCAAGAGGTCCTTAAATACTTAACGGAGTAGTACTAGTCTCTGCTTCGGAGTCGATTCCCTCTTGTCCCGCCCTTCTCCTCCGACGGCCGGGGGCGGCAAGCCTTCTTGGATCCTGGGACCACGGCGTGGCCCAGCAGAGTGTACGAAGGCGCAGAGTGCACCAAAACGACGATGACGGGGTCCGGACCCGTTAGCGCATCGTGGCCGCCCCGGTGAGAGGGCGACCCTCTTTGCTTCAAGGATAACGGGTTGTGGGTTGTGGGCTCGGAGAGTGTTGAAAAAGCGGGAGAAATAAAGTTGGGAGGAGCGTCACTGCAAAAGGTTGCTTCGGCGCAGGCGGCGGGGCGCGGGCGGTCAAACGATGAGCGGGCGGTCCGCCCGCCGATGCAACCGCTCGGTGAACGAAACCGCAGGCCAGGGGCCGGTTATGGGGATTGGATGTCTGAGTCGAGGAGCAGGACTCGGGAGAGGAGGCCTTTTGGCGGGAAGTCTGGGCGACTGGTGCGGGTGGCGGCGGGTCTGCGCGCCGGTTCTGGGGGCGGAGATGACCGCAGATAAGGCGGGAAAGGGCCGTTTTTCCCCAGCACGCCTGGCAGGAACGCAGTTGGGCTGCGGACTGCCGGGCGGGCAATGCCTGGATCCAGCGGAAGTGTGCGCTGGGGCATCATGAGGAATCGGGCGGTGGCGCTGCTGGCCATCGGTACGCCGGGAGGAATCCCGGGCGGATCATGACCCCCGCACCGCATTGCGGGCAGCGGAGGGGCGGCCGGCTGGCCAGCGCCTGAGAGAGTTGGCGGCAGGCAGCCGGCGGGGGCAGCAGTTCGGCGGCGGGGTTCGTCAGCCGTTGGCGGCACAGCGCCAGGCGCTGCTGGCGATGGCGGTTGGCGAGCAGGCCGAAGTGGCGGATGCGCTGGAACCCGGCGGGCAGAGTGTGAAGGAGGAAGCGCCGGATGAACTCCTCGGCCGGGAGCGTCATGACACGGGATTTGTGTTGGTCTTTGCGGCGGTAGTCCTTCCACTGGAAAGTGACCTGGTCGTTCCGCACGGCCAGGAGCCGCTCGTTGGAGAGGGCGACCCGGTGCGTATAGCGGCCCAGATATTCCAGCGCCTGTTGGGGGCCGCCGAAAGGCGGTTTGGCGTAAACGACCCATTCCCGCTGTGCCAGCGGCGCCAGATAGCGGGCGAAGGCCGCCGCCTCCCGGAGCAATTCCAACTCACCCAAGAACCGCAGCTTCCCGTCCCGGAAGGCCTTTTCCAGCGCGCTGAGGAACAGGCGGCGGAACAGCCGCGAGAGCACGCGCACGGGAAGGAAGAAGCCCGGCAGACAACTCACCCAGCGCTGATGGTCCGGACTCAGGCCGCCGCCCGGAACCACGCAATGGAGGTGCGGATGATAGAGCAGGGCCCAGAGGGCACCCCGCCCCCAGGTATGCAGAATGGCGAAGAAGCCGATCTCTGCGCCCAGGTGTTTCGGGTCGCGCGCGAGGGTGAGGAGGGTTTCCGAAGCCGCGCGGAACAGAAGGCCATAGACCACCTCCGGATTGCAGAAAGCCATGCGGGCGATCTCTTCCGGCAGGGTAAAGACGACCTGAAAGTACTCCCCGGGCAACAGTTCGGCCTTTCTGCTTTCCAGCCACTGGGCCCGTTCCCTGTTCTGACACTTCGGGCAGTGCCGGGCCCAGAGGGCGCCCCGGCAGGAGTTATACGAGATCCGGGTGTGACGGCACTGGCTGCATTCTTCGACATGAGCGCCCAGGGCGGCCGTGCGGCAGACCTCGATGGCGCGCATCACGCGCCCTTGCTGGCGCGACAAGCGGTGCGTCGCGCGGTAGGATGCGCCGTGTTGGCGAAAAATGCCGGCCAGCTCGCAGGCGGGCCGCGCCATGGTCTACTGGTTCGGTCGGGGCCGGGTGGCGGCGGCCTTGCGGTCCAGCCGGTCGAGCGGGCTGAGGGTGGCGCCTACGACTTGGGGCGTGACCGCCGTGTAGCGCGCCGTGGTGTCGATGCGGCCATGACCCAGCAGCGCCTGGATCACCCGCACGTCGGTCCCGTTTTCCAGCAGATGCGTGGCGAAGCTGTGCCGGAGCGTATGCACCGTGACCTTCTTGCGCAGTCCGCTGCGTAGCCAGGCGTCGCGGCAGGCCTGCTCGAGCGAGGCGGCGTTCAGATGGCGGCCGGTGCGCCAGGAGGGGAACAGATAATCTTTCGGACGAGCTGCCCGCCAGTAGACGCGCAGGACTTTCAGCAGACGCGGGGACAGCATGGCGTAGCGGTCCTTGCGGCCCTTGCCCTGCTCGACGCGAATCAGCATGCGTTGGGAATCGATATGGGAGACCTTCACGGCTACGGCTTCCGAAACGCGGAGACCGGCCCCGTAACAGAGCATCAGAGCGGCACGGTACTTCAGGCTGGGGACGTGGTCGAAAAACTGGACGACCTCTTCCTGGCTCAGCACTACCGGCAGCCGGTGGGGACGCCTCACGCGGGGAAAGTCCACGTCGCTCCATGGCATCTCCAGGGTGGTGAGGTAGAGAAACTTCAGGGCGGAAACCTGCTGGTTCACACCCTCGGGCGACAGCTTTCGCTCGTTGAGCAGGTACAGCAGGTACTCGCGCACGGCTTCCTGATCCAGAACTTCCGGACTCTTTCCGAAAAACCGGGCGAAGGCCGCCGCGTGCGCGATATAGTTTCTTTGAGTGACTGGCGCAAGATTGCGCAGTTACATGTCTTCGATCATGCGTTGACGAAGAGGCGTCATGGGTTGCTCCTGAGAAATTGGATTGGTCTATTGGGGAATAAACCTCATCCAGTGTTCCTCAGGAGCGACCCCCCACGCTCGCTCGGTCGAAGACAAATACCGCGAAGCGGTTTAGTTCACTGGCGGTCCCAGGGGAAGGCGGCGGCGGGCGGGTGGGCGTAGCGGCGCATGGTAAGGGTGAGGGTGTCGCCGGCGCCGGGGGCGAGGCGGACGGTGAAGAAGGGGGCGTCGATGGGGAGTTTGCGGCCGGCGAGGTCCACGGCGACGCAATGGTGCTCGGCGTAGGCGCCCATCTGGACGATGAGGGTGCGGGAGTCGACGGGGTTGGTGTTGACCAGGGTGAGGACGACGCTGTCGGGGCGGATCTTTTCGACCAGCGCGGCTACGTCGGGGGGCAGGCCGGCGCGGCGGTGGAGGGGGTCGAAATAGCGCACGCGGCTGTGGAGAATGTTGCCATCGGTGCCGGGTTCGTTGCCGCCCAGGGTCAGGTTCACCAGGGTTGAGGTGTGGACGGGGTTGAATCGCTGGGGGTCGTCCGAAGAGCGCGTGTCGGGTGTGCTGCGGTCGTCGCGGAGGCCCTGGACGCGCTGGCGGATGCGGGCGAAGTCCTGCTGGAGTGCGGTGAGCGGGTGGTCGGGGTTGTTGCCTTCCAGGTAGCGAATCCAGGGGTCGCCGGAGATCCACTTCAGGTCGGCGGGGTCCATCGACCACAGGTAGATGTCCTTCTGCACGTCGAAGTGCTGGTCGGGGGTGTAGCCGTACCAGCCGTTGTCGCCGTACTTGTTGGGCAGCAGGATGCGGCCGTTTTCGACCTTGCGGGCGGCGTAGAGGTTGGCGATCTGGCGGCGGAGGGGTGAGACGAAGCGCTGGTCGCCGGTGAGCAGGAAGGCCTGGCCGAAGGCGAGGCGCGGGCCGCGCATGTAGTAGTTGCGAGCGCTTTCCTGGGGCCAGAAGTTCCAGCCGAAGACGCCGCCGTACCACTTGCCGTCCCACTCGCCGCCGATGCGGCCGTCGAGGCCGATGTTGGTGGGGATGTTGCCGCCGTTGGCCTCGACGCGGTCGCGCCAGGCGCCGGCGTATTCGAGCAGCCAGTCGCGGTACTTGGTTTCGTGGGTGAGCATGAAGGCGTTCATGGGCAGGGTGGTGGCGCAGAGGTTGAGGGGATGATCGCCGCGGAGGTTGGCGGCGGTGCGGTAGCGGGAGAGCCGCTCGGGCTGGCCGGGGACGGGCTCGCCGCCCCAGTCCTGCTCGCTGGCCGGGGTGAGCTTGGGGCCGCGGCTGCCGTTGTGCAGGCTGCGGATGATTTTATGCTGCGGGTCGTAGTTGGGGGCTTCGGGATCTTCGTTCAGGTAGAAGCCGGCGAAGCGGCGGACGCGCTGGAGGTAGACCGGGTCGTCGGGGCGGGCCAGGGCATAGAAGTTGAAGGCGGCCAGGCCTTCGCCGTTGTGCTCCCAGTCGAACGAGGTGATGAATTCCTTGTAGTACATGCCGTGGCGAGCCATCTCGATGGAGGGCGCGCGGGCCTGGGTGAACTGTTTGAGGTGGCCTTCCCAGGCCTTCTTGTAGAGGTCGAGGAGGGACTCGGGAGCGCCCAGGGCGTACATGAGCGTCCAGTTATTGAAGTTCTCCATGGCGTCGTCGGGGCCGTCGTTGCCGCCCCAGCGCTCGACGCAGCGGAGGAAGCCGCGGTCGTCGAGATACTTGTTGGCGAACTCGCGGGCGGCGTCCGCGTAGGCGGTGAGCAGGGCGCGCTCGGCCAGGGCCCAGGCGGGCGGCGGCATGGGCTTATCGAGGCGGATGGCGGTGGCGGGGAGCGTCGCGGCGAGGAGGAGAGTGCAAGTCAGAAGGCGCAAACGGGGCATGGCAAAGTTATTGTACCGGAGGCGGGGGGTGCGGAGTGTTTCTGGTGAAATGGGTTGTGGGTTGTGGGCTGCGGGTTGTGGGAGGGGAAGTTCTGGAGATGGCGCCGATACGCTGTTTCAGGCGCTTTTTGCTCATGGTCGATATCTGGTCGGCCATGGCCTTGCGCCGCTCGCCGCCTATTGTGAGATAAGCCTCTGAAGGATACAGGCGGAAGTTGGAAACAGGCTATTCCCGCACGGACGGAAAACGCTTCTTTGGGCTGGATTTGAGCCTCTATCTGCCCAGGCAGCCATCTCTACCGGGCTCCCCAGTAGCGCCGCTTCCCAGCGGCGCCCGAGGGAGGTGATGGCAGCCGGTTCAGCCAGCGATCCACCAGCCAGTCATTCACTGCCAGGCGAAGCGTTGCGGTGTTGGGCTGAGCCGCCAGGACTGCCTGGATCGCCGCGGCCCTCCCTGCCATCCCGGCCAGACCGATCAGCCGGCGCGACTTGCGGTAGCCTTCCTCGAAGTCCCGGGCCTGGAACTGGACCGTCACGCCATCCGGCTGCAAGTCCGCGCCCGGCGCCAGTGCCGCGTTCTCTGCCTGGCCCTGGTCCTGAAAGGTCAGAGCGAAGCGATACGGGCCTGGAAACTCCGGCAGCCGCGCCGCCTGGAGCGCCTCGCGCGCGGCCGTTTCAATGCGCCGGCTCACCTCCTCGCGGGGCAGCGCCTCGGCCTTCGAGCGGTCCACGGCATGCTTGACCGTGGCGTAGCGCACCCAGGGAAGATTGCGGCGCAACTCTTTCTCGAGTTGATCGTCTCCGCTCACCATGATCAGGGGGATCTTCAGCCGGGCCGCCCCCAGGGCCAGGATCATCGACTCGTTAAACGGCGTGCCGTTCATGCGGTAATCGATGTCCTCATAGGTGTAAGTGTGGGTCAGAAACCCCACCTGGTTTCCCACCCCGGCGTGCATTGCGACCGCCTCGATCGCGTCTACCGAATGGTCGTAGCTGTCCATATAGATGTCGAAGGGCGCATCCCGCGCGATCATCCGCGCGGGCGCCAGAAGCTGATCCTCCAGCACATCCGGCCCCGCGGTGTTACCCGAGCCGTGGCCGTCCACCACCACGATCTCGGTGGCGCCGGCGGCCTTCAGCCCGGCAATCGCCGCATTCACATCGGCCGTCAGCGACTGAGGCCAGTATACAACCTCTGCGCAGTGGCCCCCCATAGGACGATAATGGTCCGTCAGGGCGAGATGCTGGCGCGGAGTCAAGCTTATGAGTAGTGAATACGCCTTTGAGTTGGCGACCTCGGCCATCCGATTTGGTTTCGGGGTCACCCGCGAGGTGGGCGCCGAACTGGCGGATCAGAGGATGCGGCATGTCATGGTCCTCACGGATCCGAACCTCCGGAATCTGCCACCGGTAGCCACTGTCCTCGAATCACTGGAAGGGAACAAAATCCGCTTTTCCCTCTTCGACCGCGTGCAGGTGGAGCCGACCGACCAATCGTTTTTGGAGGCGATTGACGCCGCACGGGCCACGGAGTTCGACGCATTCGTGGCAGTGGGCGGGGGTTCAACCATCGACACGGCCAAAGCGGCCAACCTTTACAGTTGCTATCCGGCCGACTTCCTCGACTATGTCAACCCGCCGGTGGGAAGGGGCCTGCCTGTTCCCGGTCCGCTAAAACCCCTGATTGCGATCCCTACCACCGCGGGGACTGGCAGCGAAACGACCGGTGTGGCCATTTTTGACTTCACCAGCATGCATGCCAAAACTGGCATCGCGCACCGCCGCCTGAAGCCCACGCTCGGCCTGCTCGATGCCGACAACACCAGGACGCTGCCGCCAGCCGTGGCCGCCTCGACGGGTCTGGACGTCTTGAGCCACGCCACCGAGTCCTACACTGCCGTACCGTTCCAGCAGCGCCCACGTCCGGAGCGGCCGATTCTGCGCCCCGCCTACCAGGGATCGAACCCGATCAGCGATGTCTGGAGCCTGGAAGCGCTCCGCTTGGTAGCGGCCTATCTGCGGCGCGCCGTGGCAGACGCATCCGATGATCAGGCCCGCGCCGCGATGCTGCTGGCTGCCTCCTACGCGGGAATCGGTTTTGGGAATGCCGGCGTGCATTTGCCCCACGGCATGTCCTATCCGGTTTCGGGACTGGTCCGCAACTATCGGCCGCCGGGATATGCGGTGGATCATCCTCTGGCGCCGCACGGAATCTCAGTCATCCTGAACTCACCGGCGGTCTTCCGGTTCACGGCTCGAGCCTGCCCCGAACGCCATCTGCGAGTGGCCGAGGCGCTCGGCGCCGACGTCTCGAGGGCCAAACTGGAGGAGGCCGGGCGAATTCTCGCCGATCAGATTCTTAAGTTTATGTTCGAACTGCGGGCGCCCAATGGATTACGGGAAATCGGCTACACCCCGGAAGACATACCCTCCCTGGTGGAAGGCACCCTGCCACAGCATCGCGTCACCAAGCTTTCACCGCGGCCTGCGGATGCGGAGGAACTCGCCGGGATTTTCGAAGACGCCATGGTGGCCTGGTAGCGCGGCAGCGCCCGGGCACCGTCCGCCGCTCACACTTGTTATGGTGGGACGTACACTCCGACTATAGGAGAAGAGCCTTGATCAACCAATTGTTTCCCAGGCCCATCCTCGCCGCGCTGCTATTTTGCTCCGCCCTTCAGGCACAGCCTGCCGACGTCAACTATGACGAGGCCAAAGTCCCGAAGTATACCCTGCCCGACCCTCTGGTATTGCAGAATGGGCAGCCGGTTCCGAGCGCGCGAACCTGGTACAAGCAGCGCAGGCCGGAAATCCTCCAGCTTTTTCAGACCCAGGTCTATGGGCGCAGCCCCGCACGGCCCAGACGCATAGACTTCGAGGTCTCCCCGGTGGACCAGCAGGCGCTCGGCGGCAAAGCCGTGCGCAAGCAGGTCACGGTTTTCTTCTCGAGCCGGAAAGACGGGCCCAAGATGGACATCCTGGTTTACCTGCCCGCCGGCGTCCGCCGGCCCGTACCCCTCTTCCTGGGCCTCAACTTTTCCGGCAACCACACCATCCACTCTGACCCCGGCATCAAGCTCGGCGAGGTATGGGTGCGCGACCCTGCGCGGAAAACCACAGTCAAGCAGCCTGCCAGGGAAAACTCGCGAGGCGTGTCCGTTGCCCAGTGGCAGCTCGAAAAGATCCTCGCCCGCGGCTACGGCCTGGCCACCATCTACTACGGCGACATCGAACCGGATTTCAACGGCGGCATCCAGTATGGCATCCGCCCGCTTTTCTACTCACCCGGCCAGACCGCTCCGGCCCCCGAGCAGTGGGGCGCCATCGGCGCCTGGGCCTGGGGCCTCAGCCGCGCCCTGGATTACCTCCGGACCGATAAGGCCATCGACTCGAAGCGCGTCGCCGTCATGGGCCATTCCCGGCTGGGCAAGACCGCGCTGTGGGCCGGAGCGCAGGATACCCGCTTTGCCCTGGTGATCTCGAACGACTCCGGCGAAGGCGGAGCAGCCTTGAGCCGCCGCAAATTCGGCGAGCGGGTCAAAAACCTCAACACCAGCTTCCCGCATTGGTTCTGCGACAACTACAAGAAATACGACGACCGCGAAGACGACCTTCCGGTCGACCAGCATATGCTCATCGCGCTGATCGCGCCCAGGCCCGTCTACGTCGCCAGCGCCGAGCAAGACCTCTGGGCTGACCCGCGAGGCGAGTTCCTTTCCGCCGTGCATGCCGGGCCCGTCTACCGCCTCCTGGGCAAGCAAGGGCTGGGAACCGATCAGATGCCCGCCATCCATCAGCCCATCATGGACACGCTGGCGTACCATATTCGCGCCGGCAAGCACGACGTCACCGCGTACGACTGGGACCAGTACCTGGCGTTTGCGGACAAGCATCTCGGCGCCAGGCGGTGACGTGCCATCATAGCTACTTGGGTCCCACAGTCCACAACCCACAATCCACAATCCAGTTGGTGAAGGTCTCGAAGGTCTTCGACGGCAAGCGGACGGTCAGCGCGCTGGAACGCATCGACCTGGAGATCGCGCGCGGGGAAATGGTGTCGATCATCGGCCCGTCGGGCTCCGGCAAGTCCACGCTGCTCAACCTGATCGGGGGCCTGGACCGGCCCAGCGCCGGTGAGATCTCGATCGACGGCCGGGCGCTCAGCAGTCTCTCCGACGACGATCTGACCCGTGTGCGGCGCGACAAGATCGGGTTCATCTTCCAGTTCTTCAACCTGCTGCCCACGCTCTCCTGCATCGAGAACGTCGCGCTTCCGCTCCACCTGCGCGGCTGGCCGCGCCGCAAGGCCGTCGAGCGCGCCAGAGAGTTGCTGGAGCTGGTGCAACTGGCCCACCGCCTCGAGCACCTCCCCGAAGAGCTTTCCGGCGGCGAGCGCCAGCGGGTGGCCATCGCCCGCGCCCTCTCCATCTATCCCCCCATCGTGCTGGCCGACGAGCCCACCGGCAACCTCGACACCCAGACCGGCGCGGACATCCTCAAGCTGATCCACGATCTTCACGACCGGCTCAGCACCACGGTCCTGATTGTGACGCACGACATGAGCGTGTCCGAAAGCTGCTCGCGGACCCTGATGCTGCGCGATGGCCGCATCGTGGGAGACCAGCGGCGATGATCCGGGATGTGGCGCAGACACTTGTGTCTGCCGCGCCGAGACTCCTCTCGGCACTTGGCGGGAACCCCGAAAATCAGCCTCGACACGAGTGTCGAGGCGGCACGCAGGAGTGCGTGCGCCACAAGGATTGGACATGCCGCATCGCCAGTCTAAGTAGCCCGCCATTTTTGCCTTTTGATTTTCTTTGCAGCTTGCCGCGGCACGCCTCTCGGGAGACAGCTCGATGATCCTGCTGCGCCTGCTGAGCTGGCCCTACCTGCGCAAGCACGTGCTGCGCTGGTCGCTCACGGTGGCGGGCATCGTCCTGGGAGTCGCCGTGTTCGTCGCCATGCGCTCGGCCAACCGCGCGGTGCTCTCCTCATTCGGGCGCACCGTGGACCGCATCGCGGGCGCCACCCAGCTTCAGGTCTCCTCCGGGCAGTTCGGCTTCGATGAAGAGGTGCTCGACCGCGTGCAGTCTTCGAGCGAGGTCCGCGCCGCCGTCCCGGTGATCGAGGCGGTGGTCCAGACCGGCCTGCCCGGCCAGGGCAACCTTCTGATCCTGGGCGTGGACATGACCGGCGACCGCAGCCTGCGCGACTACGATCTCGAGAGCGGGGAGGAAGCCGTCATCGACGACCCGCTGGTCTTCCTGGCCCAGCCGGATTCGCTCATGGTCACCCGCGAATTCGCCGCCCGCAACGGCCTCCGGATCAACAGCCGCATTCCTTTGGACACGATGGAGGGTCCCAAGCAGTTCACCATCCGCGGCATCATGCGCTCCGGAGGGCTCTCCCAGGCCTTTGGCGGCAACCTGGCCATCATGGACATCTACGCCGCCCAGCAGGTTTTCGGGCGGGGCCGCAGATTCGATCGCATCGACCTGGCGGTCAGGGAGGGCGTCACCGTCGAGCAAGGCCGCGCCGCGCTCCAGAAGCTGCTGGGGCCTGGTTTCCAGGTCGAGCCCCCCTCGTCGCGCGGGCGGCAGTTCGAAGCCATGCTCCGGAGTTACTCGATGACCATCAATTTCTCGAGCGTCTTCGCTCTGCTCATCGGGATGTTCATCATCTACAACTCCTTCGCCATCGCGGTCACCCAGCGCCGCTCGGAGATCGGCATCCTGCGGGCCCTGGGCGCCACTCGGGCGCAAATCCGCACGCTGTTTCTGGGCGAAAGCGCTGTGGCCGGTCTGGTGGGCTCGGCCCTGGGCATCGTGGCCGGTCTAGTGGGCGCGCAAGCCGTGGCCCGATATATGGGGCGCCTGGTCGAGCAAATGCGCGGCGTGGCCCAGAGTCCCGAGGAAGTGTCAATCGAGCCGGGGCTCATTCTGGGGGCCTTGGCGGTGGGCGTTCTGACCAGCCTGGCGGCCGCCTGGATTCCGGCCCGCAGCGCCGCCCGCGTGGATCCTGTCCAGGCCCTCCAGAAAGGCAAGTACCAGGTGCTCTCGGCCGGCGAGAACCGCATCCACCGCATCCTGGCCGCGCTGCTGGGGCTGGTTTCCGCGGGCTGTCTCCTGTTCGCTCCCACCACCCTGGTCTTCTATGCCGGCTACCTGCTGGGAATTCTGGCTGTGCTGCTGCTCACCCCCACGCTGGCCTTGTGGCTAGCCCACGCTCTGCGCCCGTTTCTGAAGTGGTTCCGCCCGATTGAAGGGGCGCTGGCCGCCGACAGCCTGATCCAGGCGCCGCGCCGCACCTCCGCCACGGTGGCTGCGGTGATGCTCTCCCTCGCCATGGCCATCGGATTTGGCGGCGTAGCGCAATCCATCTATGACTCTCTGGCGGGCTGGCTCGACAACGTTCTCAACCCCGACTTGTTCGTCGCGCCCACCCAGAACCTGGCCAACCGCAACTTCAGTTTCCCGGGCACGATGGGCGCCGAGCTGGCCGGGATCGAAGGCGTCGAACAGGTGCAGATGGTGAAGAGCTCGCGGATCATCATTCGCCAGGCCCCGGTGCAACTGGTAGCCGTCGAGACTGCCAAGCTGGCCCGGACAACGCGCTGGAATCCCTTGGTGGGCAACCGGGAACAGATGTACCGCCTCACGGCCCAGGGCAAAGGCCTGATCGTTTCCGACAGCTTCGCCGGCCTGCGCGGCGTGAAGCTCGGCGCGGCGCTCGAGTTGCCCACGCCCAACGGTCTGCTGCGCCTGCCGGTGGTCGGCATCACCCGGGACTGGTCCGATGACCAGGGCAGCATTCTCATCGACCGCTCGGTCTACCAGCGGTGGTGGAACGATGACAGCGTACACATCTTCCGGGTCTACCTCCGCGCCGGCGCTTCCCCGGCCGATGTCAAGCAGCGCATTCTGGAGCGCTATGCCGGCCTGCGCCGCCTGTTCGTGCTCTCCAACCAGGAAGTGCGGCGGTACATTTTGCGAATCACCGATCAGTGGATCAGCATGACCTACAACCAGATTGCGCTGGCCGTGCTGGTGGCCGTCTTCGGGATCATCAACACGCTGATCGTTTCCATCACCGACCGGAGGCGCGAACTCGGCGTGCTTCAGGCGGTGGGCGGCCTGCGCCGCCAGGTCCGCCACACCGTCTGGATGGAAGCCTTGAGCATCGGAATGATCGGCCTGATCCTGGGCCTGGCGCTGGGCGCCCTCGACCTGTACTACAACCTGGAAGCCACCCGGCGCGATTTCATCGGCATGTACCTGGACTATGAATACCCCATGAAGGTCGCCCTGCTGCTGGTGCCCATGATCCTGGGCGCGGCCTTCATTGCCGCGCTCGCTCCGGCCGAGTCCGCCGTGCGCGGGTCCCTGGTGGAGGCGCTGGAATATGAGTAAGATTCTCCTGGTGGTTGTTCTGGCGGCGCTGGCGGCCTGGGCGCAGGACGCCCGGCAGATCGTCGAAGAAGTCCAGCGGCGCTCGCGGACCGGCTCGGAGCGCTACGAAGGCACGCTGCGGGTGATCAACGCCCGCGGGAGGATCACCGACAAGCGCTGGCAGTACGACCGCATCGGCTCGCATGGCTCGAGCAAGGCCGTGCTCCGGTTCACCGCGCCCCCCGAAGTCAAAGGCGTTGCCCTGCTGATCGTCAATCATCCCGACCGCGCTTCCGACCAGTGGATGTGGACGCCCGCCATCCAGCGCGAGCGCCGCATCGCCCTCCAGGACCGCAAGACCCGCTTCTTCGGCACTGACTTCAGCTTCGAGGATCTCGAGGAGCGCGATGTCGATCAGTACGAATACCGGATGCTCGGCGAAGAGAGCCTCGAGGGCGTCGCTTGCTGGCGCATCGAATCCCGCCCCAGGCAGAGCAAGATCTCCCAGTACGACCGCTCCCTGCTCTGGGTGCGCAAAGACCACTACGTCTTTTGGCGCATCGACAACTTCAGCAAGGACCGCCTGGTGCGCCGCGTCACCTACAGCGAACTGGAAAACGTGCAGAGCATCTGGAGCCCGCGCACCATCCAGGTGGCCGATCTGGGGACGGGCAGCCGCACCGTGCTCCGGCTCGAAAAACTCCAGTACAATCTGCCGATGAAAGATGAAGCCTTCACCCTACAAGCGCTGCGCCGCGAGCAGTAGGGAGGCTGGCCTCTTGGTGTTGCTGGCCCTGCCCTGCTGGGCGCAGAGTTTCTCGCAGCGCGGCTTCTTCGAGACCCGCTTCATCGGCTACCCGCAAACCGCTCGCGGCGACAGCGGCCGTGCGGTGGCGGCCTCTCTGCTGCGCTACGAAGCCTTCTACAAGCTCTCTTCCCAGTGGCGTTTCTCGGGCGGCATCGACGCGCGCGCGGACACTCACCGCCAAGTCGAGCGCGACTGGGGCCTCTCCTGGCAGGACCGCGAACTGCGCCGGCCCGCCTTCGAGGTGCGCCGCCTCTCCGCCGCCTACAACCGAGGGCCCGTGACCATCGAGCTCGGCAAGCAGTTCATCCGCTGGGGCAAGGCCGACATCCTGAACCCCACCGATCGCTTCGCGCCGCGCGATTTCCTCGAAGTGGTGGATAACGAATTCCTGGCCGTGACCGCCGGCCGGCTGATCGTCGAGAAAGGCAGCGAGACGCTGGACCTGGTGTGGCAGCCGCGCTTCACCCCCAGCCGGCTGCCGCTGTTCAACCAGAGGTGGGTGGTGCTGCCGGAGGTCGCGATTCGCGACGCCGGCGCGCGCTTCCCCGGAGGCTCCGAGTACGGC
>Ga0315280_10008264_pt1 | contig 13652 bp, 9 predicted proteins | sample YL17G06_40_MG_FD_203697 | JGI IMG/M metagenome (GOLD analysis project Ga0315280, IMG submission 203697) | Sediment microbial communities from Yellowstone Lake, YNP, Wyoming, USA - YL17G06_40 | ecosystem: Environmental > Aquatic > Freshwater > Lake > Sediment | place: USA: Wyoming | collected...
AGGAGCCTGTCCTTCCAGGCCGCTCCCCTTTTCCGCAGCCTCTCCCCGACCCGGGGCCTCCGGCGCGCCTCCCCGGCTCGCGGCCAGGGCAGTGTCCAGCTTTTCCAGGGGCGCCCCCGGGACGGCCGCCGGCTCGGGTTTCTGAGCCTCGGGCTTTCGCCCCCCTTCGCTGCGGGGAGGGGCGACCCTAAAAGGCACCACGGGAGCCGCGGCCTCCGGCAGGGGCTCTTCGGCGGGCTGCGGCTGCCTGGGAACGACCCTGAAGCGGGGCCCGCTGGCGGCGGGGGGCTCCGTGTCCGCCTCTCCCCGTACCTCGGCAGGAGCCGTTTCCCCCGCGGCGGGAACACCGCGGCCGGTATCGCCGGCTGGCTCCCGCGGGGAGGGCGGACCTGCCTGGGGGGGAGCTTCCATCTCGGCAGGGGCGCTGGCAAGAACCGGGACCTCTTCGAGCTGGACAAACATGGGACCCGTGTACCGCGGCTCGAGGGGTTTATGGAACTTCAGCGCGAGCTGGCCCACCAGGAAGAGCAGGAGGTGCAGGACCAGGGCCAATAGGAAACTGATCAGGAACCGTTCGCGCTCCATTCCTCCCTCGTCTTCAGGTTGATCCCTTTGAAGCCATTACGCCTCAACACGTCCAGGACCCGCACCAGCAGGCTGTACGAAATGCTCCTGTCCCCCTCCAGGACCACCGTCTTCACCTCCGCCTTTTCCTTCTGGCTCATCTCCGAGAGCTTCCGGTCAAGCCCGCTCAGCGTGTACCGCTCCCTGTTCAGGTATACCTCCTCGGCGGAGACCACGGTGACAACTAGCTTGCTCACCGCCACCTTCTCCGCCGTAGCCGAAGAGGGGAGCACCAGGCTGATGCCCGGGGTGATGACGAAGGTAGTGGCCACCATGAAGAAGAGCACCAGCTGGAAGACCACGTCGATCATGGGGACGATGTTCAGATTCACCTCGGGCTTGAGCCGTCTCCTGAACTGCATCTATTGCTTTCCCTCCAGCAGCAGGACCAGCTCGTTCACCCGGTTTTCCAGGCGCAGGATGGTAGTGTTGACCTTGGTTACCAGATAATTGTAGAAGATCGTGGCAGGTATGCAGACGATCAGGCCGAAGGCGGTGGTGAGCAGGGCTTCGGAGATGCCCTGGGCCAGGAGCGCGGGGTCTCCCACGTTGCCGAAGCCGCCCATCACGCCGAAAGCCCGGATGTTGCCCGTAACGGTGCCCAGCAGTCCCAGCATGGGCGCGATGTAGGCGACCGTGCCCAGGGTGGAGAGGTAGCGCTCCATCTTCGGAACCTCCAGGTTGGCGGCGTCGAGGATCGCCTCCCGGATGACCTGCTTGGTATAGGAGCGGTGTTCGATCCCCACCTTCAGGAGGTTGGAGATGGGGGATGGGTTCGCCTCGCAGATCGAAAGAGCCTCATCGAAGTGGCTTTTGAGCAGGGTGGCCTTCAGGCGGTTCAGCAGGACTTCCTCATCCACCCTGCTGCGTCGAAGATAGATCAGCCTCTCGATAACAATCACGGCGGCGATCAGGGAACAGAGCAGGATGAAGTACATGATGATGCCGCCCTTCTCCATGATCTCAATCATTGTCGTTCACCTCATAGATCGATTTGCACCTTCAACGCTCCCCTCAGTCCGGGCTCCTGGTAGGGCCACCAGGAGGAGCGGGAACCGCCAATCAGAGGATACAGCAGATCCTTGCCTTCGGCAATGAGGGTTATGGTCTCTGTGACCCGGTAACGGCCGCTGCCCTCCAGCAGGGGCATCTGGTTGGCCTCCCCCGAGGGGTCGGCCCCGAACTGGAAAGAAAGCTCCACCCTGGCCCTCCAGGGACCCGTCGGCTCCCCCGCCTCGGCGGCCAGGCGGAGGGTGTGGCGGGGGAGGAACTCTGGTTTGTCGAGCCACTGGCTCTCGAGCCCCGCGCTGAGGCCCAAGAACCCGGAGAGGTTCCAGCGCAGGCTCGCCGCGGAGGACAGCTCCGTGCCTTCCCGCTGGCCGAAGGGGAACAGGCCCGTCAGGGGATCCAGGCCCGAAACCGAGCCGGGATCCCGCCGCGGATCGAGCAGGCCGGAGCCGGAGAAAAGCCCCGCCCTGAGCTGGAGGGAGAGATCCCTCAGCAGGCCCAAGCCCAGGCTCGTCTCGCCGAACCAGCCCCGAGCATCCTCCAGCTCCTCGGGCAGCCGGGCCAGGGGATAGGCGTCCAGGATGGCGCGGCGGTCGATTTCCCTGACCGCGTATCCCCCCCGGGCCAGGAAGGAGACGGAAGAGAGGGGCGCCCCGGAAAGGGCGAGGGCAAAGGGGAACAGGTTTTGGGGCAGGGAGCTGGTGTACCACCCCGCTGTCGCCTCCAGCTTGAAGGTTTCCAGGAACTCCAGCCCCAGGAGGGCCTGCACTCCGAGCCTCAAGAAGTCCACCCCATCATCCAGCAGGCTGCGGCCGCTGTAGCGCGCCTTCAGCCCCAGGGAGAGCCTTTCCTGCTGCAGGCGCAGACCGAGCTGGGGGGAGAACTGTATCTCGGTGAGCCTCTGGGCTCCGCTTCCGGTCAGGAGCTGAGAGGCGAACCCCGACTGCAGCCTGCCCTCAAGCTCCATCTTCGGGCCCAGCGGATAGAGCAGGCCGGCCTCCACCCCGCCCCGGCGGTAAATCTTGGCGGTATAGGGGCCCAGCTCCTGCAAACCCTGCTCCGTCTCCTTCAGCTCTCCCTGGGCCTCCAGGGCCAGCTGCGAGATCTTGAGCTTGATCCCCCCCTCCAGGGCCTCCTCCCGGAGGTTGAAACCGGAGCCGGAAGCATGGTTCCCCATCCCGTCCAGGGCCTCGTGGCGGAACTGGAGCTTGAAACGGGGCTGCGAACCCGCTTTGTACAGCGAGACGGAGCTGAACACGTAATTCATGCTCCCAGCGCCGAGCAGGGCTTCAGCCGCCAGGGCATAGCCGCGTTCCCGAGAGGGGGGAAGCTCGCTTTGCGGCAAACCGCCGATAGGGCCCGGCAAAGAGCCGGGCTCCTTCTCCTCGGGCAGGGGGATCTCCCCTTGCAAAGGCAGGATCCCCCTCTCCGGCGGAAGAATCTCCTCTTCGGGAGGCAGCCCGGCCTCCACCGACTCCGCGCTCAGGTCTTCGACCTGCAGGATGATCTCTGGCAGCACGATGTCCGGCTCCTCGGGCTCCACCGGTTGGGCCTCCAGGACGCCAGGCCCCAGGAACAGGCTCAGGATCAGAATGAACGTCATCGGCTCTCCTCCAGAAGCTTCCCCCCCTCCAGGGTCCATTGGGAACCCGGGAAGTTGTCCTCCAACCTCCGCACCAGTTCCCGCGCATCCAGGCTCTTGCCCGCGAGCTTCATCATCTCCGCCGCCCGGTAGATCGAGGCGGCCATGAGATCCGGATCCTTAGGGTTGAGGGTGGCGGCCTTGAGGAACTCGGAAGCCGCCAGCAGCGGATCGCTCTTGCGGTAGTAGTACTCTCCGATCAGGTACTGAGCCTGGGAGGCGGCGGCAGGATCTTCCTTGCCCGCGACCTGTGAAAGCATCGGCAAGGCGAGCTCGCTGCGGCTTCCCCCCTCGTAGATGTACAGGCGGGACAGCTCGATCATGGCCCTCCTTCCTCCTGCCGTTTGAGCCCCGCCCTCGCGGCCCACGGCAGCCGCCAGGGAGGCTTCACGGTCCGTCAAACCCTGGAGCAGGTAACGGATCTCCTCCATGCGCCGCGGCACGCCCGCCGCCCGGGCTTCCTCGGCGTACTCGCCTGTCAGCGCGGCAAAGATGTCCAGCGCGCGGCGGTAGTCCCCCCGCTCGGCGTAGAGCTCGGCGGCCCGCTTCAGGGCGTCCGGCCGGAAGGGGCTGTCGTGGAACTGATCGCCCAGCTCTTCCCAGAGCATCACCGCTTCAAACTTTTCTCCCAGCTGGAAGGCGGCCATGCCCCCCCAGTAGAGGGCCGCATCCACCAGCCTTCCCTTGGAAAAGGCCCGCCTGTACTCCACGTAGGCGTCCTTGGCCTTGGGAAAGGCTGCGGAGTTCCAGAACACCTCTCCCCGCTTGTAGAGAGCTTCCTCGCGCAGAGGGCTCTGGGGATAGCGCCGGACCAGGAGCTCGAAGCCCTCCGCGGCCTCTCCCGCCCTGCCCAGCAGGGCCAGGAGCTCGGAGCTTTCGAACAGGGAATCTGCGGCCAGCAGGGAGTCCGGCTGGCTCTGGAGCAGGCCCTGGAATACCGCCAGCGCCTCCTCCGTCCGGCCCAGGTTCCTCAGGCTCTTGCCCTGGAGAAAGGAGGCGCGGGCGGACAGCCCGGGGTCGATCTTCGCCAGCTGGCTGAAGGCGGCCGCGGCCTCTGCGTATTGGCGCAGGCTGTAGGAGCACCAACCCGCCAGATATAAAGCCTGGGGGTAGAGGGGGTGGCCGGGGAACCCCTCGAGCAACCCCTGCATCTCGGCCCGGGCCTCCCGGTAGTCCCCGCCTCGGTACCGCGCCCAGCCCAGGTAGTACAGGCGGTAGGGAACAAGGGGAGCGAGCCCAGCTTCCCGGGCCCGCTCCCCGCCGAGCGCGGCCAGGGTCTGCACGGCGGCAGGGTAATCCTTGAGCGAGATCTGGGCCAGACCCCTCAGATACCAGGCCAGGAAATGGGCCCGGGGGTCCTTTTCCTCCAGGCGGGGGAAATCCCTGTCCAGGCCTGCCGTTTCCTCCAGGACTTGCTGGAAACGCTGCAGCCGGAACAGGAGCTTGAGCAGATCTACGCGGGCCTTGAGATCCTGGGGGTAGGAGGCGGCGTACTCCTTCAGCCCCCGGGCCGCCTCAGCCAGGCGGCCCAGCTTCTGCTGCAGAATCCCCTGCAGACGCAGCAGTTCCTGCCGGAACCGCTTCTGGGAGCTTTCCTTCAAGAGCATGGAAGCCAGGTCGAGGGCCTCCTCCGTCGCTCCCAGCCGGTACAGGCAGTAGGCTTCCAGGTATCCTGCCTCCAGAAAGCGCTCCGAGCCTGTGAACCCTTCCAGGTAGCGTCTGTACAGGGTCTTCGCTGCCGCGACATCCCCCTGCAGCAGGCGGATGTCGCCCAGGCGCATCAGCGCGGGGCCGCTTTTCTGGAGGGCGAGCAGTTCTTCCAGGACGGAGGCGGCCCTGGCCAGCTCTCCCTCGCGGATCAGAACCTCCGCCAGGTACAGGGCCACTGCCTGACCGGACTGGCCCAGGACGGTGTCCTTTTTCTCCAGCCGGCTCCAGGCTTTAGCCAGCAGGAACTCCGCCTGAGCCAGCTCGTCCCGCTTGTAGCTCTCAATGCCGGTTCTCGCCCAGAAATCAGCCAGCAGGAGGGGAGAGGCGGAGAAGCGCTGCTCGGCGAGCAGGAGCAGATCCTCCATGCGGCCGAGGTCCCCCTGAGCCTGGGCCCAGCTGAAAAGCCTGCGCAGGGCCACGGCCGCCAGCTCGGGCTCCGCCTCCAGCAGCTGAGTGTACAGCCGCTCGGCTTCCTCCGGCCTGCCTTCCGCACGCAGAGCCTCCGCGCGGTAGAGCTTGAGCTGGGACTGCCAACGGGCGGGCAGAGCGGCGGAATCCGCCTTTTCCGTGATCGCCAGCACCTCGCCATTCCTCCCTTGCCTCTGGTACACGTAGACCAGGAGCACGAGCCCCTGGGGAGCGGAGGGAGAAGAAGGATACTGCCCGTTCAGGCGCTCCAGGCTCACGGAGGCGGATTGAAAATCCTCCAGGGCGATCTCCGCCAGCCCTTTGGTGAGAAGGGCCTGCGGGACCAGGCCCGCGTTTTGCTCTCCGGCGCCTGGAACGACCGCCCGGTTCAGGAAAGCCTCCAGGGCGGCGGCGCATTGAGAAAACTCCTTGAGCTGATAAAAGCAGGCTCCCTGCCAGAAATACAGGGTGATGAAGAAACGGGCGCCCCGTTGGCGTTTCTCGATTTCCTTGAAGACCTGGAGCGCTTCGCTGTATCGCTGCAGGCGAAAGAGGCTCAAGCCCCGCAGGTACTGGGCTTCGGGGACCAGGTCCGAAAGGGGATACAGGCTGAGAAATTCCTGGCTGGAATCGAGAACCAAAAGGTAGCTCTCGGCCCGGTAGTGGTTTTCCAGCTCGCGGAACAGGTCCTCTTCCCCTGCCGCGGCGCTTAAGGCCAACACCTTCAGCAGGAGAATGGGAATGAGGAGCTTTTTCATCCTAACTCTTAAAGATAAACCCATTCCGCCAAGAAATCCACCTTCAGACGGCTGGGGGAAAAACGGGCTCAGGAACGGCTCAGGAGGTCAATCACTTCCTCCGCGCTGCGGGCCTTCAGAATCCCCTCCCGCGCGGCGGTTTCGCTGAGGATACGGGTTATCTCCGCCAGGAACTGGATGTGAGGACCCGTCCTGTTCGAAGGTGAAAGGGTAAGGATGAAGATCTGCGCCGGCTGTCCATCCAGGGAAGCGAAATCGATGCCTTCCCGCTTCAGTCCCAGGCAGACCACCAGGGAATCCACGCTGTCGGTTTTGCCGTGGGGGATGGCAATTCCATTCTCCATCCCAGTGGATACCTTCTGCTCCCGCTCCAGGATGGCACGCAGGGCCGCCTCCCGGTCGCGGAGCCTGCCCGCTTGGACCAGAAGGTCGATCAGCTCCTCGATCACTCCGTTCTTGGAGCTGCTCTTCAGCTCGAAGAAAATATTATCGGGAGCGAACAATTTACTCAAGTTCAGGGCCAAGAACTCCACCCCCTTTTGCGTCGAAAAACCGCGCTAGCCAAGAAACAACCTTAAGGAGAGGGAGGGTAAAAGTCAATACGCTCCCTTGCTCAACCGACCGCTAGCGTTTAAGGTTACCCTGATGGCCGAAATCCTGATCGGAACCAGCGGTTTCTCCTATCCGGATTGGGTCGGTCCCGTCTATGCGGAAGGCACCCCTGCGGGAGAGTTCCTTCGCCTCTACTCCCGGGAGTTCCCCATGGTGGAGCTGAACTTCTCCTACTACCGCCAGCCGGAGCCCCGAGTGCTGGCGAAGATGGCGGAGAGCACGCCCGCAGGGTTCCTCTTCGCGGTCAAGGCCCACCAGAGCCTGACCCATGAGATTCCCGCAGACCTGGCCGCGGCGGCCGCGACCTTCAGGCAGGGGCTCCTCCCCCTGGAGGAATCCTCCCGCCTGGCGGCCGTGCTGCTCCAATTCCCCTACAGCTTCCACTACACGCCCCCCTCCAGGAAGCACCTGGAGGAGGTCTGCGCTCTGCTCGAGGGCCTGCCCCTGGCGGTGGAGTTTCGCAACGCCGAGTGGCAGAGGGATTCCGTCTATGAGGGCCTGGCCCGGCGCGGGGCGGCGATCGTGAACGTTGACGAGCCCCTTCTGCGCGGGCTTCCCCGACCCACGGAGCGGGTGACCTCCGAGCTGGGCTACGTTCGCTTACACGGCAGGAACAACGCGCAGTGGTGGAAAGGAGACAGCGCCAGCCGCTACGATTACCTGTACACCCGGGAAGAGCTCTCCGGCTGGCTGCCGGGCCTGAGGGCCATGCAGCCGAAGGTGAAGCTGCTGCTGGTGGCCTTCAACAACCACCGGCGGGGCCAGGCGGTCCAGAACGCCCGGGAGCTGAAGCAGCTGCTCCTGCTGGACAGCCCCAGCTAAAAAAACGAATCCCCCTCCGGGGAGGGGGATTCGACACCGTCGCAGCTATCAGCTTCAGGCGCGATCCGCCAGGTAGCGGTAATAGGCGTATCTTTCCTTGGCATCCGCCCTGGCCTGGGCGAGGAAGTGCTCCGCCCGCTCGGGGTCCTTGTCCCGCAGGGAGCGGAAGCGGATCTCCTTGTACATATACTCGCCAATGTCGAGGGACGGTTCCTTGGAGTCCAGGAGGAGCGGGTTCTTGCCCTCCTTCTTCAGCGCCGGGTTATAGCGGTAAAGGACCCAGGCCGCGGAGTCCACCGCTTTCTTCTGCTGCTCCGGTCCATGGCGCAGGTTGTAACCGTGGTTGATGCAATGGCAGTAAGCGATGATCAGGGAGGGGCCTGGATAAGCCTCCGCTTCGGTGAAGGCCCGGATGGCCTGAAGCCTGTTGGCGCCCATGGCGATGCTGGCCACATAGACCCTCCCGTAGCTCAAGGCCATCAGCCCCAGGTCCTTCCGGCCCACGGGCTTGCCGCCGGCGGCGAACTTGGCGATGGCCCCTATGGGGGTGGCCTTGGACATCTGCCCTCCCGTGTTGGAGTACACCGCCGTGTCCAGCACCAGCAGGTTCACGTTCTTGCCCGAGGCGATCACGTGGTCCAGCCCGCCGTAGCCGATATCGTAGGCCCAGCCGTCCCCGCCGATGACCCAGATGGAACGGTTGACCAGGTAATCGCAGACGGCAAGCAGAGACCCAACCTCAACCTCTTTCATCCCCTTCAGGGTCTCCTTGAGCCTGGCCACGCGCTGCCTCTGCAGCTCGATCCCTTCCTGGGCCGATTGATCGGCGCCCAGTATCTCTTCCGCCAGGGCCCTGTCCACCCGGCCGGAGGCCTGCAGCCCCGCCAGCAGGGTGCGGGCATAATCCGTCATCTGATCGGCGGTCAGGCGCATGCCGAAACCCAGCTCGGCGGCGTCCTCGAACAAGGAGTTATTCCAGGCCGGGCCCCGCCCGTCCCGGCGGTAGCTGTAGGGCGTGGTCGGCAGGTTGCCGCCGTAGATCGATGAGCAGCCGGTGGCGTTGGCGATCACCGCCCTGTCGCCGAACAGCTGGCTCAAGAGCTTCACGTAAGGGGTCTCTCCGCAGCCCGAGCAGGCGCCGGAGAACTCGAACATCGGCGGCAGGAGCTGGGAGCCCTTGATCGAGTTGCGCTTGATCCGCTTCTCATCCAGGTCGGGGAGACTGAGGAAGAACTCGAAGTTCTGCGCTTCCCGCTCCCGCAGCGGCGCCTGGGGCGCCATGTTGATCGCCTTGCGCCCCGTCTTCTCTCCGTCCTTCTTCTCGGCGGCCGGGCAGATGCCCACGCAGACGCCGCAGCCGGTGCAATCCTCCGGGGAGACCTGGACGGTGAACTTGAGCCCTTCCAGCTCCTTGCCCTTGGCGTCCGTTGATTTGAAGCTGGTGGGCGCCTTGCCGAGGAAGCTCGGATCGTAGGCCTTTAGGCGGATGACCGCGTGGGGGCAGAGCAGGGAGCACTCGCCGCACTGGATGCACAGGTTGGGTTCCCAGACGGGGATCTCCTCGGCGATGTTCCTCTTCTCATAGCGCGTGGTTCCGCAGGGGTAGGTCCCGTCGTCGGGAAGCTTGGAAACCGGGATTTTCTCGCCGCGTCCGGCGATGATCTCGCCCAGGACTTCCTTGACGAACCTGGGAGCGTTCTCGGGAACGGGCGGCCTCATGTGCAGGCTGCCCCTGACCTCCTTGGGATAGTCCACCTTCTGGATGTTGGCGTGAGCCGCCTCGACCCCCTTCAGGTTCATGTCCACGACATCCTGGCCCTTTCTGCCGTAGGTGTCGATCACCGCCTCTTTGATCAGCTTCAGGGCCCTGGCCTCCGGCAGGATCCCGGAGATGAGGAAGAAGGCAGTCTGCATGATGGTATTGATCCGGCCGCCCAGGCCCGCCTCTTCGGCGATCCGCAGGGCGTCGATCAAGTAGAACTTGAGCTTCTTGTCGATGATCTGCTTCTGGACTTCCAGCGGCAGATTGTCCCAGACCTCCTCCTTGCCGTAAGGGGAGGCCAGCAGGAAGGTGGCGCCTGCTTCGGCGGCGGAGAGCATGTCGAACCTCTCCAGGAAGCTGAACTTGTGGCAGGCCACGAAGTTGGCCTTTTGTATGAGATAGGTGCTCTTGATGGGACTCTTGCCGAAGCGCAAGTGGCTCATGGTGAGGGTGCCGGCCTTCTTGGAATCGTAGACGAAGTAGGCCTGGGCATAGTTGTCCGTCGCCTTGCCGATGATCTTGATCGAGTTCTTGTTGGCGCCCACGGTGCCGTCGGCACCCAGGCCGAAGAAGACGGCCCGGTGGACGTCTTTGCCCTCGCTGGAGAAGCTCTCGTCCCACTCCAGGCTCGTATGGGTCTGATCGTCATGGATGCCGACGGTGAAGTGGTTCCTGGGCTGAGCCTGCTTCAGGTTGTCCAGGACCGCCTTGGCCATGCCCGGGTTGAACTCGTTGGAGCCCAGCCCGTAGCGACCGCCCACGATGCGCGGATAGTCCCTGAGCTTCAACCTGCCGTCGGCCATCGCCTCGCCGATGGCTGTGCGCACATCCTCGTACAGGGGCTCCCCCGGCGCCCCCGGCTCCTTGGTGCGGTCCAGGACCGCGATGGCTTTTACGCTGGCTGGAAGCGCTTTAACAAAAGCCTCTATGCTGAAGGGCCGGTACAGCCTGACCTTGATCAGGCCCACCTTCTCCCCGCGGGCGTTCAGGGAAGCGACCACTTCGTCCACGGTCTCGGCGCCGGAGCCCATCAAGATCACCACTCGCTCCGCGTCCGCGGCGCCCACGTAATCGAAGAGGTGGTATTGCCTTCCGGCCACCTTGGCGAACTTGTCCATGACCTTCTGGACGATGGCTGGAACAGCCAGGTAGTAGCGGTTAACCGTTTCCCTGGCGGCGAAGAAGACATCCGGGTTCTGGGAGGTGCCGCGGATCGAAGGCCGTTCCGGGCTCAGGCCGCGGGCGTGGTGGGCGAGCACCAGCTCCTCATCGATCATGGCCCTGATCTGCTCGAAGGAAAGCTCCTCGATCTTCTGCAGCTCGTGGGAAGTCCTGAAGCCATCGAAGAAGTGCAGGAAGGGAACCCGGGTTTCCAATGTGGCAGCCTGGGCGATCAGGGCGAGATCCATGACCTCCTGGACCGAATTGGAGGCCAACAGCGCCCAGCCCGTCGAGCGCACGGCCATCACGTCGCTGTGATCGCCGAAGATGGACAATCCCTGACAGGCCACCGCCCGCGCGGCGATGTGAAATACCGCCGAAGACAGCTCGCCGGCGATCTTGAACATGTTGGGGATCATCAGCAGCAGTCCCTGGGAGGAGGTGAAGGTGGTGGTGAGGGCGCCGGTGGTCAATGCTCCATGTACGGCGCCGGCGGCGCCGGCCTCGGACTGCATCTCCACCACCACGGGAACGGCGCCCCAGATGTTTTTACCTCCCTCGGCGGATAACTCGTCCGCCACCTCTCCCATCGGAGAGGAAGGGGTGATGGGATAAATGGCGATGACCTCGTTGGTGGCGTGAGCAATGTGAGCCGCAGCCGTGTTGCCGTCGATTGTTACGATTTTTTGTGACATGGCATCTTCCTTCTATTATGGTAATATTTTGGGAATCTGCGCTCATTATAGCGGCATTCCAGCCACTATGCAAGCAAGAGTGCAGAGATCTCCCCTCTTCAACGCTTCTCCCGCACCAGGTAGATCGCAGGCAAGCTCGCCAGGACCCGGGACCACTGATATTTTCGCGTGACCCGAGTCACCCAGAAATGGCAGGCCTCCGTGTCCGCCAGCTCGCCGGCCACTTCCGCCGGAATGCTGGTCACGACAATCCTCCACACCGGAGCGAGCACGCGCTGGAACTCGCTCCCCAGGTTCCAGGAGGCATCAGAGTGCAGCCAGGCGGCAAAGGCGAAGAAGGCGGCCATGAACAGGTTGATGGCCCCGGCCAGGCAGATCACCAGCCGCGCCGCCGCCAGCCGGCTGCTTGTGCACCAGGTCCCGCAGGGTGAAGGTGATGGGGTAGATGAAGGTGACCGCGGCCGCCTGGGAGGCGCCCTTCCGCCCGCTCTTCGCCATCGCTGCGGGCGCCCTTTCAGGTTTTTCGCGCGAAGAGGCGTTTGAACAGGTTGGCGATGCCCTTGCGGGAAACGGGCACGGCCCCTTCCGTGAATCCCACCACGTCGTTCTCCCGGCCCACGACCAGCAGGATGTCCTCCGTCTGCAGCCGGTATTCGGGAGCGAAGAAGGCGTAATCCGCCTCGTTCCGCTTGCGAAAAGCGATCACGTTCAGGTTATGCCGCCGGCGAAAATCCGCTTCGATCAGGCTCTTGCCCACGTACTGAGCCGGGACCTTGATCTCCGCGATCACGAAATCTTTGCTGACCGGCAGGTAGCTTAAGATCAGGTCGGAGATCAGCAGGGGGGCGATTCTCTTGGCCGCCTCTCGGTTGGGGAAAATAATCCTCGTGGCCCCCACCAGCTCCAGAATCTCGCCGTGCTCGTCCGTCTCCGCCTTGGCGATAATCTGCTTCACCCCCATCTTCTTCAGGTAATTGGTGACCAGGATGGAAGCCTCGGTCCGGTCCCCCAGATCGACGATGGCCGCATCGATGGTGCTGGGCACGAGCTTCTGGATGATCTCTTCGCTGAGGGCATCGGCGATGTAGGCGGCGGTCACCTGGCCTTTATACGCCTCGATCACCTCTCTGTCCTTATCGATGATCAGCAGCTCGCACCCTGTGCCGGTAAGCTCTTCGAGCATGTGCTTCCCGAAGACGCCCAGGCCGATAATAACTAACTGTTTCATTATCCTATCAACACCTCCTCCCTAGGAACGTCGTAAACCTGTTTTGGCGGCTTCTTCGGGGTCGATATCGCCAGCGCGATCATGCCGACCCTTCCGGCGAACATGGTGAAAATAATCATCAACTTTCCCGCCACCGTGAGAGTGGGCGTCAGCCCCAGCGAAAGCCCTACCGTTCCAAAGGCCGAAAAAGACTCAAAAACCACCGCCAGGAAGTCCTTCCCCTCCCCGGGAGCCAGAAGCAACTCGCTGACGGTCAGCACGGCGATGCAAAGGGCCAGGAGGGCAAAGGCCCTGAGGGAGACAATCATGGCGCGGGCAATGGAGCTTGAGGGGATCTTTCTTCCAAACAGGCGGATATCCTGTGATTCGGTTCCCCTCAGGATCATCAACAGGATCAGGAAAAAAGTCGTCGTTTTGATTCCTCCGCCCGTGGAAGCGGAAGAGGCCCCCACATACATGAGGAACAAGCAAGTGAATTGGGAGGGGGCGCTGAAGGATCTCTGGGGTATGGTATCGAAGCCCGCCGTGCGCGGAGTGATGGATTGAAAAAGCGAAGCCATGACCTTCTGCGGAACGGTGAGCGCCTCCAGGGCTCCGTTCCAGTCGAAGAGCAGGAAAGCCACCACTCCGCTCATGATCAGGCCGGCCGTGATCAGCAGAACGAGGCGGGTGTGAAGGGTGAGGGTCCTCCGCTTGCCCACCAGCCTCTCGACCAGGTCCTCGAGCACCACGAAGCCCAGCCCGCCGCAGACGATCAGGGCCATGACCGTGGCATTAATAGTAGGGTTGGTCAGGTAATCTTCGAAGTTGTTGTTGAACAGGGAAAAACCAGCATTGCAAAATGCGGATATGGAATGGAAGAGGGAGCAGAAGAAGGCGCCTTCTCCCACCGTCTTTCGGAATATAAAAAACATGCTGAGCGCCCCCAGCAGCTCGATCGTCATCGTGAAGAGGATGATGTGCCGGATGATCGTCAGGGGGTTCCTCAGCACAGTGTCCAGGTAGTATTCGCCGATAAGTTTTCTTTTGATGAGGGATATCTTGTGGCGGGGATTGGCCAGATAGAGAGTGGTAAAGGTGATGATCCCCAGCCCTCCGAACTGGATCAGGAGCATGATGACGAGCTTGCCGAAAAAGCTGTAGGAGGCCGTATCGACGGTGATGAGCCCCGTGACGCAGACGGCTGAGGTGGAGGTGAAGAGGGCATCGACCAATTTCAGCC
>Ga0315280_10008265_pt1 | contig 13652 bp, 7 predicted proteins | sample YL17G06_40_MG_FD_203697 | JGI IMG/M metagenome (GOLD analysis project Ga0315280, IMG submission 203697) | Sediment microbial communities from Yellowstone Lake, YNP, Wyoming, USA - YL17G06_40 | ecosystem: Environmental > Aquatic > Freshwater > Lake > Sediment | place: USA: Wyoming | collected...
ATCCCGGTGCCAATTCCCACTTCAAAAAGCCTGTGAATCTGGGAAGTCTGACAGCCAGGACTTCTAGGTTTTTTTCGAGGGCTTTCTGGATTACCTTGCATTTTGTGTTTTGGAAAACTTGTTTGACGTTATGAAATTCCTCCCTTAGGAGTTCTTCGTTTGCTCCTCTCTTCTTGAGTTCTTCGATTATCTTGATTAGGCTGAGTTGACGTTGTGCCTCGTACTCGACCACGAGGGAGACGAGTTCAAGTTCTTGTAGTCCTTTGATTTCTATGAGTGCGCCGTTCGGTAGCGATATGTTTATGTCTTGACGGATTGAACCGAGGCCTCGCATCACTTTTCCAGTTGCTCTGAGTATTCTGCCGATCGCCAGTGCAACTTCTTCAGCTTCTTTTGGCGATTTTATGACGGGTCCTGTTGCGACTTCTATAAGGGGTATTCCAAGTCGATCTATACGATATTTTATAGTGTTTCCTTCTTTTTCGCCCGTCTTTCTTGCGGCATCTTCTTCTAGGCTTGCGTGCTGGATTGGGATTTTCTTGGTGCCGACTCTGATTTCTCCGTTCAGAGCTATTGCACACGTTCTCTGGAACCCTGTCGTGTTGGAGCCATCAATGACCGTTTTGCGCATGACGTGAATCTCACTGACGGGTTTGGCGTTCATCATAAAAGCCGCTGTCAATACTGTTTCAACCGCTTCCAGATTGAGGGCGTGTGGAGGCTCTTCGTCCATTTCCACAAGGCAGGACGTTTCGCGGTTTGCTTCGTAGAGAATCCGGATTCCTTTTTGAAATTCAAAATAGGCTGCTGGGTCCACTTGACCCAGCTCGCTCTGTGTAGGTCTCAGTCTTCGAAGAAATGTTACTTCAGGTTCTTCTTTGAACAAGGCTGGTTTACAACTGCAGAACAGTTTTTGTGAAGTGTTCAGTTGCTGATGAATTTCCAGCCCCACGATCAGCCCTATTTTCTCATAGTCAAGCGTCATCTTGACCGCCTCCGCTGAAGACCCCTTTTTCAGGTAAGGTTCTCGGGGATATTTCACCTGCCACGTTCGCGGTCAGGAGCTTCTTTGCTTCCTTGGGGTTTCTTGTTTGTCGAAGAACCCACATGAGCTTAACAAGTGCGGTTTCTGGGAGCATGTCTTCCAATGGAATTACCCCCAGAGCCTGCAAATCGCGACCCGAGTTGTAGACATTCATGTTTACACGCCCCCATATGCACTGAGATGTCATTGCAACGACGATGTCCTTTTCTACGGCTTTTCTTATTGCGTCATGGCAACGTTTGCTGACATGACCGAGCCCTGTGCCTTCAAGAACAATGCCTTTGTAGCCTTTCTCAGTGCAGAAATCTATTATCGCCGGGTCCATTCCAGGATAGAACTTTATCATGGCCACTTTTTCTTCGAATTCGGGTTTCAAACAAAGTTTTCTGGACAAATCTCTCCTGCAGTACGTCTCCGTCAGCATGGTCAGCTTCTGATCTTCTATTCTAGCTATGGGCGTCGCATTGATTGATTCAAACGCGTCCCTTCTGCTTGTATGGCATTTGCGGACTTTTGTGCCCCTGTGGAGTGCTATCGAAGCATCTGATGTTGTTTCATGCATTGCTACTGCAACCTCTGCGAAAGGTGCTTCTGCTGCTGCTAGGACAGCGGCCAGCAGGTTCGTTGCGGCATCGGAGCTAGGTCGGTCTGCTGAACGTTGTGCGCCGACTATTATGACTGGGACGGGAAGGTCCTGCAAAGCAAAACTGAGAGCTGCAGCGGTGAATCCCATGGTGTCCGTTCCGTGAGCTATGACCACTCCGCTGACTCCTTCAGATATTTTTCCTGCTATCGTCTTGGCAATTTCTGTCCAGTGCTGCTGGGTTATGTCTTCGCTGAAAATGCTCAGAAATATCTGAGTCTCTATGCTTGCTACATTCGCCAGTTCGGGCACGACGCTGTAGAGATCGCTGGCGCTGAGAGCCGGTCGAACGCCTCCTGTTCGGTAATCGACGCGGCTTGCTATTGTACCGCCGGTACTTACTATCGCGACCTTGGGTAGTCCTGGCTTTTGCTTCGGTAGCGGCGGAGGAGAAAAAGTCGGTTTTGTGCCTTCACCGATTTTTTCAATAATCGTTTCCGGAGTTATTTCTACTCCGATATTGTACCCGTTCTTCAGTTTTACGACGACGTGTTTTTCATCGCCATATTCAGATCGCGGGATCAAAGTTCCCTCGTAGATTTCACTTCCCTTAGATACTCTGATTATGTCACCTATCTTTACGTTGGCCTTCTTCAAAGCATCAAGCGCTCTGCCATGGTACCCTGTTTCTTTCTCGGTCATTTCGTAGCCTCCAATATTTTGGACATGTAGACTCCGTCATTGTTGTAGCCAAATCTTCTGTAGTATTGCTTTGTGCCGAGGGCACTTATAACTGAAATCTTCTTGAAACCGTATTCCTCCTGAGTAATGCTCTCGGCCTCGGAGAGTAAAATGGCTCCGTAACCTTTATGTTGCCAAGCTTTTGCGAAATGTTTGCCAACGGGAACGAGTGAACCGTAAACGTGCAGTTCTCTCACCAGAGTGCATGGTGTTGCTTTGATTTCCTTTCGGTGTGCCATTGAAGATGGGATTCGCAGTCTCAAATATCCGATCAAAACGTCATTTTCAGGGTCTTCCGCTGAAAGAAATATCTCCTCGCCTTGAGAAGCTTTGTATCTCGTTCTCAGAATCTGGACATTTCTGGGATTCAATTCTATCTTTGCATTCCTTGTTTTGTGTCCGACTTCTCTGCACCGAATGCATCGACACACCGAACCTTCCATTTCGAGTCTGTTCTGGACTATTTGTCGAAGGTCGCTTTTATTCACGCCCGCCACAATCAACTGAGCTGGGATATCTCGTTGAATGCGCATTATGCGAATCCAAGGCGGCGTGATTTTCTTGACTTCAGCAATCAGACTTGCTGCTTCGTCTGTCGTGTAAGGTTTGTATTTGCCTTCGGTATACCATTCGTAGGTCCTCGTTCCTTTCAGGACGAGACATGGATAGATTTTGAGCATATCTGGCTTGAATCTCGGGTCGGAGAATATTTTCCTGAAAGCTTGTAGGTCTCTTCTGCGGTTTGACCCAGGAATGCCCGGCATAGTATGGTAAACAATTTTCAGTCCGGCATCTTTCATGATGCGGGTCGCTTCAACAACGTCTTTGACCGAGTGCTTTCTTCCGACGAGACGATAGATACTGTCGCTTGGATTTTGGACACCCATTTCCACGCGGGTGACACCCATATCCAGCATTTTGTCTACATGAGTCTTTTTTGCCCAATCTGGACGGGTTTCAACGGTTATTCCAACATTACGTGTTTTGCTATTCTCAGCGTTTTTCTTGGCCTCTTCCAAGCTCGCTGAGGCCTTTTCCGTAATCGCGTCCAGACACCGTTGAACGAACCACCTTTGATAATCAAGCGGCGTCGCTGGGAAAGTCCCGCCCATTATTATGAGCTCTATTTTGTCAACTTTGTGTCCGATTGCTTTCAGTTGTTCGATTCGCGCTTTGACTTGCAGGTACGGGCTGAAATTGTTTTGAATTCCGCGCATTGCTGCTGGCTCGTGGCCCGTGTAGCTCTGAGGAACGCCCTGTTTGGGTCCGCCTGGACAGTAGGCGCAGGGTTCATCCTGTGGGCACGGATACGGTTCGGTCATTGCGGCTATGACCGTGACGCCTGACATTGTGCGTGTGGCTTTTCGCCTCAGAAGTGGCAGGAGCTTCCTTTTTTCGTCGCCTTTAAGATGAAGGATTATTTCCGAGTTTGACGGTATTTTATTAAGCCGATACTTTGATGCAGCCCGGACTTTCGCGTGATGCAAGTCCGCGTAGGAAGGTCTGGGGTTCTCCATCAAAGTCTGAATTATCTCCTCTACGGGTTGGTTTTCACTCGGGCACATAGCAGCCACTTCGAGCGAGATTGAAACATGCAGACAAACCGAATTAACGTTTGCTCTGTTCTTTTGAGTAGACCACTTTTCCGTTGACTATGACCATCTCGACTGAAATGTCTCGTATTTTTTCGGGCGGGATTTTGGTTGGGTCATCTGACAATACGGTTAAGTCCGCAAGCTTGCCGTTCTCAATAGTCCCTTTCTTGTCTTCATCGAAAGAAGCATACGCCGCATTCGATGTGTACGTCTTCAAGGCTTCTTCCGCCGATAGGCTCTCGTTTACGTTGTCCTTTCTTGCCACAGCAGCCCAAACGCCGAGCAGTGGGTTGATTAGCTCAACGGGACAGTCCGAACCTGAAGCGACGACAACTCCTTTTCCTATCAAGGTTTTGAATGGATATGCCCACTGGGCTCTTTCAGGACCAACTCGGTCAACCGTCCAAAAGTCCGAAATCACGAAGTGAGGTTGCACTGAAGCGACAATACCCAGTTTTCTCATGCGAGAGACAAGTTTCTGGTTCAATATGGAGCAGTGCTCAATTCTGTGTCTATGATTTTGTTTGGGCGCCTTTCTCAATGCTTCTCCGTAGGCGTCAAGTACATTCTCTATAGCGCGGTCGCCTATGGCATGAACGCCGATCTGCCAACCATGCACGTGAGCTTTCATGACAATCTGGCGGAGATCCCTTCGTGAATAGAGCATCATGCCTCGTCTTCTTGGATTATCCGAGTATGGTCTTTTCATGGCGGCAGTCTGTGCTCCTAAGGAGCCATCTGAAAGTATCTTAATGAAGCCAATCTTGAGCATTTCATTCCCGAAGCCGCTTGACATTCCCAGAGCGAGAATGTGGTCAAGCAATCGTTCGGGGATGCCTAGGTAAATTCTCAACGGAAGAGTTCCGTTTTCACACATTTTCTGTAGAATATTCATTTCTTCGGACGAACTCACGAGCCAGTGTACTCCAGTGAGCCCAGCTTCAACGGCCTTTTTGCATGCAAGAACACAGGCTTCCTTTGTTGTCTCTTTTCCAAGCCTGGGAATAGTCTTCCAGACGAGGTCGATAGCGTTGTCTTTTAGTACTCCGTTCGGTTGACCCGTGCTCCGGTCCAGCTCCACTTCTCCGCCCCTTATCTTGGTATGCTTGGTTATTCCTGCAAGACGCAGGGCTTTGCTATTGACGACTGCTAAGTGACCGCAGACTCGGTTGAGCAACGCTGGTTTGTTCGAAATCGCTGAGTCCAGGTCCCATCGCGTAGGATAACGTTTTTCCCTCAATTTTTCCTGATCCCAGCGTCCTCCAATGATCCACCGTTGCTCGGGGTGTTTCTCAACGTGTTGGCGAAGTATCCGCTGCATTTCTTCTATCGATTTTGCATTTCTGAGATCCACCTGTTGCAGGAAAAGTCCAAAATCTTTCATATGTACGTGGCAATCGACGAATCCGGGAAGAACGGTCTTACCTTTACAATCGATGATTTTGGCTTTCTTGCCTACGCGCATTTGGATTTCTCTGTTCGTGCCCACGCCGATTATTTTCCCGTCTTTAATGGCAATTGCCTGAGTCCTGCCATGCCTAGGCGTCAACGTTATGACGTTCGCGTTTGAGAGAATTAGACTGGCTTCTGGCATACTGACGAATAGAGGGAAAACAAGATAAAAGTTTTAGACCCAATTCTGTCCGGGTTTTCTCTGGAGAACAACCCTCTTCTCATAATTGCGCTTGTTTCTGAACCTCGGACAGGGGCTCTTTCTCGGAGTAGCCTGTATTTTCGGAGTCTGCGACCGAACTTTCCCTGCTTTTGAAAGTGAACCGTGAGTAGGCATCGTTTCGCACCGTTTTGACGATAGAGTCTACAGTAACTCTTAAACATTTCCGCATAACATTCACTAAAGACTAAGCGGGGGTCGCCGAGCATGGTCAAAGGCGTAGGCTTCAGGAGCCTATCCTGCAGGGGTTCGTGGGTTCAAATCCCACCCCCCGCACCAGAATTTCAGGCATGTTTTGGGCTTATTTCAGCTAACTAAACTGAGTTCAGGACCTTGTGGAAGGCCTGTGCGGGGGTTAAGAATTGAACACCCGTTTACCGGTAAAAATCTAGGCGATTCTAAGCCAAAAGGATGAAGGACAAATCAGAATGCGAATCTCAGTTCATAAGTGTCAAATAATTTGTGATCGTGCTTTCCGTTTTGTAGCGGTTTCATCTTCCCATACTACAGCGATTCCTTCTTCGTTAAACAATTGCTCAACTAGCTTCATACGATGGGGGTCTTTGGCCAACTTTGGGAAGATTGCTCCAGGCGATACATCTTTTCCCAATTCCAATTGTGATTCGATATAATCCCAAATCTGGCGTGCCTGGCGTCTAACGTTTTTGCGAACAGTTGCTAAGGTCATTGCATCCCATTTTGAACACTTAATTTCTGCTATTGCAACCAGTGTTTCACCGTTAGCGACAAAAATATCCATCCTGCCTTTTCGTCCACTCGGCTTGGTAATCGTCTTCTCACTCACGATAGAATCTTCTGCACTTTTGTGCCATTCTTTCTGAATTCTCTTATGAACCTCTTTCCCATGTCGTAAATGTTTAGGCTCATTACTCTCGGTCATTGCGATACACTTGTCTCTTTGATATACACGAACATAAATTGATGCGTGATCGACTACTGTCTATGTTTCCGCGTTTTCTTCTTACGAGCAGTTGTGGCCGTATCTTCATGTTCCGATAATGGTTATGATCTACGTTGCCTTGCTGCAAAAGCTACAAAAATCCGTTCTCGCCCTGTTAAGTTGTCTTGCGTAGGAATATGCAGCTCCTTTAGTGCTAAATGGTCCGTGCCACATGCCATTTCTACCAGAATCTTCCTTATGGATTCCTCGCCCCTCTTTGCAGAAGGCACATGCTCCTTTGTGTACTATGGCCTTGCCTCCTCGTTCAACGGTCCAGTTCTCGTAGATCCACCAACTCATGTCCTACTTCTCCATTCCTTGTTTATCTCAACTCTTCTTGCTAACTCGTTATGGCCAGAGGAATCCTTTTAGATCCTCAGCCAAGTTCTCTAATTCCTCCACATCCTCAAGTCTCTCGCTTAATTGTTGGATGTTCGAGTTTTGAGCTTTCAGGAAGTCGATCAATATCAATGTCGTCAATTTTCTAAACACAATGCAAATGTTTGAAGACTTTTGCTAAATCGTTTTAAGAAAAAGAATGAGGCTTATCATCGACAATTATCAACACGTGCTTATCTGTTTGCCCGTCACTCACTGTTATTAGAGATTGCGTACAGACGTAGTGGAGAATCCTGTCATGTCAGTTCCATTTGAGAAACTTGATCCGAACCAGCAGAAAATCGTAAAACATGAAAAAGGACCATTGTTAGTTCTAGCTGGGCCAGGAACAGGAAAAACAGAGGTATTGACACATCGAATTGCATGTTTTGCTACTCAAAAGAAAATACCACCAGATAACATATTGGCGATAACCTTCAGCAGAAAAGCCGCTGGCGAGATGAAAGACCGCCTGAGCAAAATTCCAGGATTAGAAAAAACCGAATTCCATGTCTCAACACTACACGCTGAATCACTGTTAATTCTCAATAGCATTGGAAGTGCACGCAAGTTCCTTGTTGCTGATGACGAAGCAAGGTTGCTAATGAAGGATGCTGCAGAAGACATCGGCCTGACTCCAAATGCTAAAACATTAGGCTTCTATCACAAGAAAATGAACTTGCTTAAAGCAAACAATGTTACCTCTGACGAAGTCACCGAACAGCCGCTCGGAGCGTTCTATCAACGATATGAAGAGCTCCTTGATTTCAACAATGCTATAGATCTTGACGGACTTGTTCTGAAAGTCGTTAGAACTCTAGCTTCTGGCAATTCAGCCATATGCATTCATTTTAACGACCATTTGCTGGTTGATGAATACCAGGACATAAATCAGACTGAGTATGAGCTAATTCAAATACTAGCGACGAATGCCGCAAGCGTTTTTGTGGTTGGCGATGATGATCAAAGCATCTATGGCTGGCGCGGCGCGGATCCCAAAATAATTCGCAACTTTGCAAATGACTTTAACGATGGGCAGGTCGAAATTCTTACACGTTCTCATCGGTGTCCGGGGCACATACTTGCAGGAGCTTATGCAATAGTGTCAAAAGACCCTCTATGTATCAGGAAATCGATTTGCTCGTCAAAAGGCGATGGCAGATCCATACGCATCCTATTTTCGAAAAGCTGGACTGTCGAAGCATTTTGGATAATTGATTGGATAAAAAAATACCTCTCGAAAGACAACACGACGCCAAGCGACATCGTGGTACTGGCAAAGGCCTTAAACCTTGCAGACTTTCTGTTCGGCCAGCTAACAAGTGCTGGAATCAGGACAGCATTCTGGAAATCCGGCGGATTCTTGACTGACAAAGACGTCTTAGACATTCTAGCCCACATGAGATTAGTTGTGGATAAAGATGATAATCTTGCATTGCGGAGATGTCTAGCAACCAAAACTGGTCACGGCATTGGCGATGTTGCCCAAGGAAAACTACGTCAAATCGCCGAAAAGACCAAGTCTTGTTTATGGGAAGTCGTACATAACGCATCAAAGTATCAAAATCTCAGCAGATGGCAAGATCAATTAAGTAGGTTCGAAAATGAGCTTCATAAGATAGAAGAGGAATGCTCTAAACACGCTCCTGAGCAGGTCATCGAATCGCTCGCAAAAAGAATGGGCACTTCGAAGTTAGCGAACGTGAGAAAACTGCAAGATTTTGCGAAATCATTGCCGGAGAAGCCCGGTATAAAGGATCTGTTGACCGACATTAACAAGAACAGAGGGATCGACCTTGCTGGAGGAGGACCAAGACCAGAAACAGAAGAAGAGGCCGTGGCCGTTATGAGTCTCCATTCTGCAAAAGGGCTTGGGTATAAGGTCGTCTTCATTTTGGGCATGGATGAAGGGATCTTGCCAGATCCAAACCAAGATGAATGCGAGCAAAGACGATTATGCTATGTGGCAATGACAAGAGCAAAAGAAGAGCTTTTCCTGTGCCACTCGAAAGTCCGAAAGGGACCCGCGGTAAAGGGTCATAGCTTCTATAGCCCATCAAGATTTCTTCGCGAAATCCCCTCAACATGCCGAGAAGACATAATCAACAGATAGTAGCTGCTTGCCTCAGGGCACAACAGAAAGTTCAGACAGTTCGGTCGAGGGACTTGAACCCGTTTGGGTATGGGGACGGGCAGACCTCCCACGCGCGCGCTACTTGTATGGTGATCTTGGTGACTAGCATGTCCAACGTCTGTTCTTAGCAAATATTCGCCTGATAATTATTAAAGCTAAAAGCTGTCAATGTGGTCTTGGTGAGCGTGAGTTCCTTGTCTGATTCCGTCTTTCAATGGAAACGTTTCTGGTTTCTTAGAGAGGGAAAAGCCTCTTTATCAGATGGGGGATATCTTTATGACCCAGATTCAGACATGGGAAAACTCTACAATGCTGGACTGCTTTCTTTTTCAGAAATCTCTGCGACTCCTTGTCTAGTATTGTTGGGAGAGCCTGGGATTGGCAAAACAAGAACCATCAGAATGGAATTGGATCGCATCAAAACAGGAATAGAAGAGCAGGGCGGCCAGATCATATGGTTGGATCTCCGCTCATATGGAAGTGAAGATAGGTTGATAGCTGATCTTTTTCAGAACCCAGTTTTTGACGCTTGGACAAAAGGCAAATACACGCTTCACCTTTTCCTAGACAGTCTCGATGAATGCTTGTTGCGTATAGACAATCTGGCGTCAATTCTGATTGATGGGTTGAACAAATGCCCTGTTGAGCGGCTTTTCCTGCGGATAGTGTGTCGCACGGCCGAATGGCCAAGTTTTCTGGAAAAGAATCTTCGGAGGATTTGGACAAATGACGCTCTGCAGGTCTATGAACTTGCACCTCTTCGACGCGTTGATGTGACTGAAGCTGCCAGAGCCAGCAGTCTGGATCCAGAAGCATTCTTGCATCAAATAGACCGAAAGGAAGTCGTACCTCTAGCAATAAAGCCAGTTACACTAAAATTCCTGCTGAATGTTTATCATAAGAAGAGCGAACTCTCTTCGACCCAGTCAGAACTCTATTTGCAGGGTTGTAGGCTGCTCTGTGAGGAGACAAGTGAGAGTCGAATCGCTGCTGGACGGAGGGGAAGCCTAACTGGCGAGCAAAGGATGACTGTGGCATCTCGAATCGCAGCTGTTTCTATATTCAGCAACAGATATGCTATTTGGACTGGCATGAATCAAGGTGATGTCCCAGATACGGATGTTGATTTCAGGGAACTTTGCGGAGGGTTCGAGGAAGTAAATGATCAAAGGCTTATGGTAGACGAACAGATGATACGAGAGACACTGAACACTGGACTATTCTCTTCACGTGGCCCAGACCGTATAAGCTGGGCCCACCAAACCTATGCAGAATTTCTTGCTGCGCGATATCTTGCCCAGAACAAGCTCAAACTGACCCAGATTATGAGTTTGATAGTCCATCCTGGTGATCCCGAAAAAAAGCTGGTTCCTCAATTGCATGAAACGTCTCTGTGGCTTTCTGTAATGGCTCCAGAAGTGCTTTCCAATATCTTGACGACAGATCCTGACGTACTATTGCGGAGTGATGTGGTAACTGGCAACTTGAAATATCAAGCAGCTCTCGTAAAATCCTTGTTGAAACTAGCAGACGACGAAAGAATATTGGATCTAGGACCCGATACCTATCGATATTTTGGCAGGCTGAACTATCCAGAATTGCCTAATGATCTGCGACCCTATGTATGCGATCGTAGCAAGGTAGCCGGAGCAAGACGAATTGCCCTAAAGATAGCTCAGACTTGTCGATTAGCCGCCCTTGAAGAGAGTATTGCAGATGTGGCAACTGACATTTTCGAATCATTGGACTTACGCACTAGAGCTGCATATGCCATAGCATCCTTTGGAAATGAAAAGACCAAGAAGAGAATGAGAATATTCATAGGTGAGGATCAGCCAGATGACGAACTAAGGGGCTGTGGGTTCCTTGCCGTATGGCCAAGTTACATGTCAGCAGAGGAGCTATTCTCCCTGCTTACACCTCCAAAGAGAGAGAATTTCATAGGCATATACCAGATATTCTTATTCGAAAATCTCGTAGATCACATTCAACCAAGAGATCTACCCCTAGCCCTTGATTGGGTTGACAATCACCGAAGCAACGATGACTCCTTTTCCGTAGTCCAAAGAGTTGGAGACCTAATTCTTCAGCGTGCATGGAATCACCTTGAAACACCCGGTGTGGTCCAAGCATTCGCCAAAACAACCTTCTCCCGCCTAATGAACTTCAAGCCGATCTTTGAGGGTCATCTCAACTCGTTAACTAGAACAGCGTGGATTGAAGATAATGAAAAGCGGCATGAAATCTTGGTAGCGATGGTTCCTATGATTGAAGATCCCGAGAAAGACTCAGTAAGACTTGTCTTTTTTGATACACCCATAGTTCTCGATAAGGATCTTCCTTGGATGATCGAGCAATTGCGAATATCTGCTGGAAACCTTCAGAGAACTTGGACTAGTCTGATCAGAATGCTGTTCAATTGGCGCGAGCAAGCTCATCTTGAAATCATATTTGAAGCCAGCAAGAACATCCCGATTCTAAGCCAGGCTTTTTCGTGGCTCCTCACGCCAGTCGTGTTGGGCTCTAAAGAAGCCCAGAAAATGAAAGAAGATTATTTGAGAGAAAAGAGAATCCTCAAGCAGATGCAAGATCGTCCGCTTTTGGAGCCATCGCCAGCAGAAAGAATCTCACTGTATTTGTCTCAATGCGAATCCGACAACTTGGATGCATGGTGGCGTTTGAATATGGCAATGACTCTTGAACCTAATAGCACTCGTTATGGAGATGAGCTAAATTCAGATATGACAGTGTTGCCAGGGTGGAAGAACGCTGATGAGACAACAAGAAGGAGAATTGTAAAAGCTGCCAAGAAGTATTTGTTAGAAAGTGATCCACAGACAAAAGCATGGTTGGGGACGAACAAGTTGCACAGACCAGCTTTTGCAGGTTTCAGATCTTTAAGGTTGTTGTATCAAAGTGATCCAGATTTCCTAATCTCTCTTCCAGCTGACGTTTGGGGGAATTGGGCACCCATTATCCTTGCTTATCCTACAGTTGGCAGTGATGAAGAAATCCAAAAAAAGATAATCAAGATAGCTTATCAGTACGCCCCAGACGGAATTATTGAAACTCTGACAATTCTAATAGACAAAGAGAATGAGGCCAGTGGACATATTTTCATAATCCACAAGGTTGAGGATTGCTGCGATGAGCGTCTGGCGAAAGCCATGTTATCTAAAATGAAAGATGAAAAACTGACACCTGAGAGTATTGGCAATCTACTTGATGTTCTTCTTAAATCCGAGATTGATGGAGCCAGAATATTCGCGGAATCTCTTATTCCTTTGCCAGTACCCTCTAGTGGAATTGGAAGGTCCAAAGCGATTCTCGCTGCAAGAACGTTGATAAGCAATGTAGGTCATGCCAGCTGGTCAGTCGTGTGGTCGGCAATTCAGCAGAACGCCGAGTTCGGGCGTGAAGTGGTCTCGGCAATAGCGACTTCTGAGAGTGACTACGAGAAAATTGAAGCCCAGCTCACTGAGGATCAACTAGCAGATCTGTTTGCCTGGCTTGTTCATCAATATCCTTATGAAGAAGATCCTGAGCATGAAGGTGTCTACTTTGTGGGTCCTAGAGAAGCTGTAGCAGACTTCAGGGATTCGATAGTGAGATATCTTGGGCATTTGGGCACAATCCGAGGATGTGAAGCAATCCGACGTATTGCTCAAGAATTTCCTGGACTGGGCTTTCTTAAATGGGCATGGATAGATGCAAAGAGAATCACTCGCTCAAGGACTTGGGTCTCACCTAGACCTGCTGATATTCTCAACATTGCAAGAAATCAACAGCTGCGTCTGGTCCAAAATGGCGAAGATCTTTTGGACATATCAATTGAGTCTCTCAGAAGATTAGAGGTGAAGCTTCAAGGCGAGACTCCAGCTGCAATCGATCTATGGGATGATGTTAGTGAAGGTAAGTTTAGGCCGAAAAATGAAAACAGGTTGTCTGATTACGTGAAAAGACATCTAGAAGAGGACATCAAAGGCAGAGGTATAATCGTAAACAGAGAAGTCGAAATTCGGTGCGGCGAAGGGGCAGGATCGGGTGAAAGAACAGACATACATGTAGACGCAATAATCGAAAGCAAAGATCAAATGCGTGATTCAATAAGTGCCATTATTGAAGTAAAGGGTTGTTGGAACAAAGAACTAGAGCAAGCAATGAAAAAGCAACTTGTGGATCGCTATTTGAAGGACAATCGATGCCGATATGGTCTATACCTTATTGGTTGGTTCAACTGCCAACAATGGGATGATGGAGACTATAGAAAGGGGCAGGTTCCAAAGCTTATAATCAGTAAAGCACAAGAGCAATATGGAGCCAAAGCGATCGAATTATCCCAAGGCGGTCTATGCATCAAGGCTTTAGTCATTAACACAGCACTGCGATAGCCACGAGGAATTGTCGCATTAATGCTATAATGAACCAAATAACACCTGTGATCGAAGTCGGCTATATCGTGTTACATGAAAGCTCCTGGAGAGATTCGAACTCTCGCAAAGCATATTCAGTATGCTTTTTTACCGGTAAACTTGGGTGGGGG
>Ga0315280_10008266_pt1 | contig 13651 bp, 28 predicted proteins | sample YL17G06_40_MG_FD_203697 | JGI IMG/M metagenome (GOLD analysis project Ga0315280, IMG submission 203697) | Sediment microbial communities from Yellowstone Lake, YNP, Wyoming, USA - YL17G06_40 | ecosystem: Environmental > Aquatic > Freshwater > Lake > Sediment | place: USA: Wyoming | collected...
ATGGGGGGGTATGTCTCGTCGCGGGCCGCCATCCATGGCGCCATATTTCTGTATTTCTGTATTTCTGTATTGCTGGGTTCTGCACGCTCAGGCGGGCGGCTTGTCCTGGGGCCCGCCAAGTGATGCATCTCCTGACGGTTGCTGCCCCTGCTGCTGCTGCCAGACTATCCCGAAGCAATTAGGACAGAGCATCACCGGCTTCAGGTACCTGGACTCCATCTCCTTGCGGCAGCCCTCGCAGTAGTATTTAGCCTGAACTGAAGACGGCGCCACTGGTGGGGCTCCTGGCGGTTGCGCCATGATCTGCAGTGTTTCGTCCACCAGGTTCTTCAGCTCCTTGACGGTCCACCGCCAGATTGACGTCTTAGCGCAGATCTCATCCTGCTGGAGAAAACTAGGAAGCCTTGACAATTCAAAAGCGTGGCCCACGCCGATGATCTCCCGGTCGAGCAGCTCCATGACGCTGGGCGCTGCCTGGGAAATCTTGATCAGTTTCTCAATATAGTCCCGGTTGAGGCCGGTTTTTTCCTTGATCGCGTCCGGATCCATTTTGTACTCATCATAAAGAGCCCCGATAACCTTGACCATTTCCGACGCCCTTGTTTTTCCCCTGGTCCGGTTGAGGACCAGGTTCATAAGCAGGGTATCCTTCTCCTCCCCCTCGTACACCACGGCGTCAACCGTGGTTTCGCCGGCAGCCGCCTTTTCCTGGACGCGGTGCATGCCGTCGACCAGGCGGTAGCCCTCCGGAGTCTGGACCACAACAATGGGCGTGATCATGCCCATGGCCTGCATGGTCTCTTTGAGGAGCTGCTGGAGCTCCTCGTCATAGACGGCGGTTACCCTGGTCTCCGGGACCTGGATCTCGCTGATCGGGACTTTCTTAGTTTTCATGTGCTCCCTCCTTTCCTTTACTCCTCGGTCTCTCCTGGTAATTCGAGTGAGCCCATCCAGCCATCAGGGTTGCGCTGTTCCTGGATTTTCTTCAGGGCTTCGATGCCCAGCTCGAGGGCCTCCCTTCGGTCGGGGTCATGGTTGTAACGAGGGGAACTTGCTTCGTCCTTTAGCTCCTCTATAGCTTTTTCTAGCTTCATAGATCCTCCTTATCAACGAACCATGACCTCCCATGCTCTCTCTCATATCGTTTGCGGGCAGCCTCAAACCTTCTCTCCGGACCAATACGTTTCTTATTCTCAGGGCTGCCGCGTGGATACCTGGGCGGTATGGCTTGTCTTAGCTTCAAAACCTCCTCATAAGTGATCATTGTTATTTCACCTCCCTTCTATTGATTCCTTACCATGGGCTCCAGGGCTTACCGTGCCTCTCGTCCTGGCGTCCGTGGGCGTATCCGATTTCTATTCCCAGCTTGTAGTTGGCTTCGGCGGTGATTTTAATGATGGCGATGATCTGTTGCGGGTCGACTATCAGTTTGCGTGGCGGGACTCCTGGGAGTGACTGCTGGTTCTGTGTCTGTCTCATTTTAGGTCCTTCAGGCATACTTGGCTGGGATATTTCCAGGCCTGCGTGTGGTCCTCACAGACAAGGGCACAGAGTTTACACTCAGCTATGGGGACAAACCTTGCCAGGCGGACGCCCGCTGGCAGCCAGTGCCTCTCGTCGTGCGTCATGGGGTATCGCCATCTGATCCACTGCTCTCTAGCCTGGTTGCTGGAGACCTCCCGCTGATCGGGAAAGTCGCCCGAGAATGGCAGCGGCAGCTGTTTTATGAGGATCCTGGCGGGCCTCATGTTTCTCGGCTCCTTCTCGCCTCCTCGATTTCCTCGAGCTGAGCTGGCGTTGGCGGGTCGACTGTCCCTCCATGTTTCTTTATGTACGCGGATCCGCATGCAAAACAGACGACCTCCATTCCCGGGTTGTCGTGGAGGAATAGCCAGCTTGAAGGCGCTATCGATACTGGGCTGCCGCACTGATCACACCTGCCTGGCAGGCTGCCGGGTACGACGTAGCCTGGTATGGCAGTGTTCCGGCATATGAGCATTTTGTGTTCATCGGTGGCCATGGCTGTTATTCGTCCTCCAATAGCTCGATCGTTTGTCTCAGGTGACGTGGTACCACGTCGAGGTAAATAGCGGTTGTGGCTATGCTGGAATGGCCCAGGAGTTCCTGAACATGGTGGAGCTCGGCGCCCTTCTCCAAGAGTTGGGTGGCAAAATAGTGGCGTAGGCTGTGGGGGCTGATATCAGTGATTCCGGCTTTGAGGGCGTAGCGTTTGACCATTCGGCGCAGGGTTTCGCGGGTTATGGGAAACAAATTTTCTCCGGGAGAAAATTTGTGTGTGTATATGTATTGGGGGATCTCGGTCTGGAGATTTTTGGTCAGGGGGACCACCCTGTCCCTTTCGCCCTTGCCGGAGTTAACGAACAGGTAGCCCTGCCGGATATCCCGGCAGCGGAGGGATAGGAGCTCGGAGCGCCTGAGCCCGGTGAAGGCGAGCACCTTGAGCATGAGGAGATCTCTGTCCTTGAGCCTGGCCCACCTATCGTCGCGGGCGGCGACAACCTCGAGGAGCCTGGCAAACTCCTCCCTGCTGTGGTAGTGAGGGAGGCGTTTACTCCTCTTTAGCTTGACCTGGAAAACGACATCGCGCCAGGCATAGAAGGGTTTGAGGGCGGCGTAGTATGACCAGATGGTTGAGTGGGTATAGCCCTGCTCTCTCAGCTCTGCGAGGAATAGTTTCCCCATCTCGACTGAGGGCTGACGCTCCCCCAGCCAGGCTATGAAGCGGGTGATCTGCTGCTTGCGTCTCTGGAGTGTAGCCGGGGAAATATCCCTGACCTTGAGCTCCTCGGCATAGTAGCTGACGGCAAGGAGCTCTGAGATTTTTTCGCGCAGCGTCATGTAACCCCTCCCCTCCCCGGGTACGTTATTAATAATATAACTACCAGGGTAAGTAAAGAATAGAGAAATAGTAACGGTAATAAGGTCAGGGGTGGGGTATCAGACCGTTTGAGCCAGCCCCAGCTTTGGGGGGGACATGAGGTCAAACGTGAAAGGGCCCGAAGATTGGCTGTATTGTATAATACAGCACGTCTTGGCTTTGGGGGCAGCTTTGGGGTGGTGCTACTCACAGCTAAAACCATGTACTAATCTCACTCGCAAAGTTATTAACATTGTCCCGGTGGCCTGGGGTGCCGCTCTGGTTGACTCCAGACAATTCTGGTGAGCTCTCGGTGGACGTAGATGAGCCGGGCCACCGCCTGGGAGTAGGTCTCCCGCTTGGACCTGAGCTCCTCGAGGTCATGGTGTACTTGGTCGTCGAGCTTAACCGTCTTACTCATTGCTCTCCTTCATAGGTCTTTATGCCTCCTTACCCGTTCCGTGATGGGGAGGATAATCCAGTAGACCAGGGGACCACCTACCATAAGGGTAAAGCTGGCGTATTCTAGGGCCTGTAGCTGAAGTCCTGGGGCAGAACTGGAGATTTCCCCCAAGCTGATTACCAATCTGAAGATGTACCACAGTATTGCCCCAATTAGACCTAGGCTTAGACCAATACCAAAGTTCTTCATCCCGTTACCTCCTCTCGGGGCCCCTTAACGGGCGCCCATGAAAAGTCTAACAGCGCCCCATGCTGGTGTCAAGGGTATACGGGGTGTAGCAGGGTGAGACGGCGCAGGAAAATGGTACTGGTACTAAAGTGGGACTCTAAAGCTAGCCGAGGCTTTTTAGGGGTTATGTTAGCTACAAACGCGCTCCAGGAGGCTAAAAAAGGGGGGTGAAAAAAGTCCCGAGGGCAAATGGTCAGCCCAGGTTGTTGATCAACGACTTTTGTTGTTGATCAATGGGATATCCCCTCAATTTTGGGGGCGGGCGAGGGCTGTTTCCCCGGTAAACACCCTCACCTTAATCCTCTCCCGTCAAGGGAGAGGAGGCTGGGGCTGGGGTTCATATAAGCAGGTCACGTAGTAGCATGATTTGCTTTTGAAGTGTTCACAGCGTGAGCAATAAACCTCGTTGGGGCCATCCTCTCCCAGGCGGCGCAGGATTGGCATTATGTGCCCGTGCATGGGGCAGGCGACAACATCCCGCTGCCGGATTCTCAGTTTTCTCATTTCGACCTCCTTAAACTTGGCGATCGCCAACAATTACTTCTGCCCTGCGGGCTTTTTGGGGCGCTCCTCTCCCTTGGAGGGAGGGACTGCCGCTGGGGGAGTCCTGACGCCGAGGACCTTCTGCAGGTCTCCGGCCAGGCGGGCCAGTTTTTCCTTTTGGTCAGTCTTAAACTTGGATTCGTCCATTATACTTTCGCGTCCTCCAGGTACCAGTCGATATACTTGTCAGCATAGCCGAGCTCGGCCATGGCCAGGCGCCAGGTGTCCTCGGTGATGATCTCTTTTTTGAGGAAGCGGGCCAGGTCGGTGCGGCTGGGGCGCGCCTCGCGGCGGATCCTCTCGATGTACCACCCCTTGAGGAGCTCGTCCACCTCGGTGGCCAGGAACCCGAGCTTGACCATCTCGTCCTTTACCGTGTCGGCGTCCTTGAGGCCGAGGACGAAGAGCTGGCGATAATTGGCGGCATAGGCGTCCTTGAGGACCTGGTCGCGCTTGAGGTCCTCGCGGTCGAGGTAGAACTTGGTGGATGCCTCAGTGTAGGCCAGTTTGCCGAGAAGCTCGCCGGCTTCGGCCTCAGTCAGTAAGCCGCGGCGGTAGCCATCGCAGACATCGGCGCGGGTGAGCTCACGGATCTTTTCCTCCTCGTCCTCCACGTCCTCCTCGTCCCGGGCGTAGGTTTTGAGCGTGAACTCTGTGAGCCTGGTGGCCCTCTCCTCATCATAGCCCAGGTCTTTGTAGGCCTTCTCGACCCCGGCCTCGTCGAGCACCGCCTCCTTATACATGCGGCGGACGTCCACGCGGGTATAGGGTGAGTAGGCTATCTCTATGAGCTTGTCGCGCCAGTAGGGCATGACGTCCAGGGCGCGGAGCAGGATCTTCAGATCCTCGTAGGTGATAACGCCGCGGTGGAGCATCTCGAAGCCCTGGGTAGCAGAGGGCAGGTCCCAGTGGGCGGCCCAGTAATTCTTGGCCCATTCCTCGGATATCCCGATCTTTTTCCCGTGCTCGGTGAACTTTAGCGGATAGTCCTCCATCTGACCGTACTTGGCCACGATCTCGGGAGTGAAGACCTCCTTGACAGCCATGCGGATGAGGTCGGGAGGCGGCGGGACGATATAGACCAGCTTCTTGAGCAGCTCGATGCGGTCGTCACTGTAACCCATCATGCGCAGGTCCTTGAAAATATCCTGAGCCAATGTTTCCCCCCGGAGCCAGGCGGCAAGGATGATGGGATAATCGAAAATATTAGACCTGATGCCTTCCTCGACCTGGTTATTGATATACCTGAAGATTGGCCCAAAGGCGGCAGAGGATGCACCTCCTGCAACGGAGCTTGCGAGTCCCCCTAGTACAATTCCCTGCCACTGGCCATCGGTGGTCTTGAGCTTTGTCAGTATCTCTTTGACTTCCGGTGGCATATTGGGCTGGGCCAGGAGCTTATCAATCGTGGGCATTATCACAGGCTTCATGGCTTTCCCCACGATATCGAGGGTGAGCTCGATGCCCTTGCCGACTATGGCGACCAGGAGCCCGCCCACGCCCTTGGAGACGTCGGCTCGCCACTGCTCAAACTTGTTGTAGATGAGGTCAGACAGCGCCATATTTCACCATATCTTCTCGAGCACGGCCTCAAACACCTTCCAGAGCTTATCGGCAAAGGTGACGCCGAGGTTCTGGAGCTTCTTCAGGAAGAAGTCCGCCGGATCGTTGAAGAAATCCTGGATATCGGTGAACCACAGAGTGACCAGGTTAATGGGGGCGGCTATGGATGCGGCGAAGATAGCGATCAGGTCGTTGATCTTGCCCAGCGCCCAGGTTTTAACATCGTTGAGCCCGTTAGTTACCCAGTCCCGGATCTCCGTGGGGACCGCCTTGACCCAGGCATAGATCTCGGCGGCCTTGGCGGCCAGGGCGGCGGAGACGGTATTGTAGACCTCCACGGCCTTGTTATAGGCGGCGATAGCCTGGTCCTTGAGGTAGTTGGTGACTGTGCCCCAGATATTGCCGGCGCGGTTCCAGGCCTCGTTGGCCCGGGCGGTGAGCCAGCCGTAGGCATAGTTGAAGACGTCCGTGGCCTTCGATAGCGCCTGGCCCGCCTGGCTGATGGCGCTTTGCGCCCAGCTATAGGCATTGTTGGCGCGGTCGGTGAGCCAGCCCAGGGCGTAGGCATAGAGATCATCAAGGTCGTCCCAGATTTGCGTGATGGTGTCCCACCAGTCCAGGACCTCGTCGGACACCTTGAAAAACCACCGGGAGATTTCGTCGAAGTAGTCCACGATGTCGTAAAAGAAGTTCTGGATCTTGGTCCAGCCCATGTTGTTGTAGAACCAGGCGCCGATGTCGAAAAACACCCAGCCGCAGTCGGCGATGAACATGCCGATATCCCAAAACAGGTCAGCTAACCACATTTGCGTCTCCCCCTTAGAGGGACTTTATGTCGTCGATATGCTTGGCCCGGACGGCCAGGAGCTCGTTGACCTTGGCCTTATTAAAGTCGGCCTCCTTGACGTCGAGGGTGAAGCGCACGCCGCCTTTGGTGGTAGCGCTGAGGCGGTATATCTTATGTGCTCTCCCCTCGGGCGTGATCTCCATGCGCTCCTGGACCTCAACATCCGTAAACAGATCTGCCATGTGATTTACCCTCCTTTCCCTTTTCTCTGTAAGTAAGCCTGGCCGAAGCACCAGCCGGCTGCCAGGGTGAGTATGGACTTGACCTCACCGTCTATGCCGGTGAAGATCAGCGCAAAGCAGCCGACGATGAGCACCAGGGCGATAATGATATCCCAGGATAGCTTCATAGAAGCACCTCCAATATAAATTTTGCCATGCCGGCCAGGACGAGGAGCAGGGCGATGAACCCCGCTCCCCTCCCAGCCGTGTAGTAGGGAAACTCCTTGATGAGCTCGTCCCACTGCTCCTTGGCGATGCGGTACCTGGAGGGCCAGGGGCAGAGGACCTCTGAGAAGCCTATGATGAAGGCGTGTATTTCGTTCATGTCAGGCATTATGTCCTTTTTCACCCTATAATGTATCCCCGGGAGCGGCCTCCTGCTGCTGGTACGGTGTACTCAATATGCAGCTTGGCGCAGTAGGTGGTATCCGTATCATAGGCTTTGCCCTGTCTCCTGCAGCCAGCAGCGTGAGTGCTGAGGTCGTCGTGGTCGTCCCAGAAAATGACCAGGGCGTTGCCGCTGACCCAGCCAGCCCTGTTGACTAACTCCTGGATAATTGTTTTGATTTCGGGCGAGTTGTAGTCTGTATCTAGCGTCCAGGCCGGGATGGCATTCCAGTTGACCACGGCAGTTGTTTTAGGCCTTCCCTGATAGTCTGCCAGGGTGGAAAAGGTAACAGGGTTGTCTGCCGCCTCACCTCTGATTTTGGAGTTAACAGTAGTTCCAGTTCTGGTGGCATACGCCCTGAGCGTTAAGTAAGCCGTATCAATGGTGGCATTTTTAGGGATGGTGACATTGAGGAATCGCATACCACCACCTTGCTTATAGTTAGTGGCATTGATATAACCCACAGGTTGAGGAAGGCTCGCAAGGTCAATAGCCCAAACGCTGCCGTCCCATTGAACATTGCAGTCATCGCTGGAAGCTCCTACCTTCAAATTCAGTATTGTGCTCATGTCTTTGTTGCTCTTATGCTTAGAGTCACCCTGGTAACAGTAGCCGCGCTGTCAACATTGAAGGCCAGGATGTTGCCGGCTGCTATGGCGGTAGTCCAGGTGGTCAGTGTCAGGTCCTGGTTCTTCTGGACTGAGGCTAAGGTCGGCTTCTCAGTGCCGGCTATGGTATCGGCCACGGTGGGAGGGAAGTTGGCATAGGTATCTTTCCACACGTCCACGACAATGCTGCCTGACTGATCGGCCAGTATTGTCCAGCCGGTGATGGTGCAGGCGAAGGGGACCTCCAGGTGCCCCTTCTGGCCGGTGGTGATGGCCGAGCCTCCGCCGTCTATGATGAAGGTGAGGGAGAGCACGTTGGAGTGGTGGGCGCTGGGGTTGGCCTTATGCGCTGCTAATTCTGTTGACTCCCCGGCCAGGCCCGCAATGCTTATCTCATCCGAGCCGCCGTCCTGGTGAGTGGTCTTGTGAGCTGTGACAGCGCCCGGGCTCAGAGCAGTCCAGCTTGAGCCATTATAGACATACCACACATGCAAATCATCGCGGTAGAAGAGCTGGCGTTCGGTGGGAGAGGATGGGAACGCAGTCCCATGCGACAGGGCGTGATGAGCCTCGCTTTCATACTCGGTGCGCGTTACCGGGACAACAGCGACAGCATGAACGATTCCGGAATTGGCCATTTACGTCTCCTTCTTCTCCGTGTCCTTCTGGAGCGCCTCGATGGCCAGCTCCTTGAGGTAGCGGTCCATGGTCTTCCGGCACTCAGGGCACAGGCGCTTCTTGAGTATCTGCAGGTCCAACGTTATCTGTACGTCCATGTTTCTGAGCCTCCTTCATCCGGTCTAATATGTACTGGGGCGGCGCCGCATCGATGACCTCCTCCTCCAATATCTCCTCATCGGGGCCGTAGAGGTCGCGGACCCTGAAGCGGTAGAACCTGCCTTCGCCGCGTTTGGACAGGGTGATGATAACTGAGCCGTCGGGCTGCCGCTCCTGGCTCATGTGGTTGAAGTCACCTGAGTAAAGCCTTCTTAGTCCTTCCATCTATATCTCGTACCCCCAACTCGAAGCTAATAGATGGCAATCTACGCCTGCTTCGCAATAAAGTTCAAGCTTAAATTCATGCCCTTCTGGGATAGTTACAGGCTTTGGACAAGGGATACCACCTCCTCCAAGTCCTCCTATGGTGGCTAAATTGATATCCGCAGTCCAGTCTATAAGTGAAGCATAGCCATAGAGATGGTGGTCATAATTAGCTGCGTCGGCTGCAGCTATCCTAAAACTCAAGCCACAAAGATACAGAGTTTTTCCTGATGGAACAACATAAGAGGCGTAAACTCCCTCGTGCCAGCCCATGTTGACCGCCGTCAGATAGAAGTTCTTATCGTTCCCCTCTTTAGCTGCCCACTCTGGTTGTAGGTACACCCCCACCTCCTGAGCTACGATGGAGAAGTTGGCGATGCCGGTAACCGAGACGGTAATGGTGGCGGCGCTGGCAGCGATGTTGACGTTTAGCTGGCTCACAGTCTGGGCCTTGATATCGATGCCGATGTTCCCGACCGTTTGGGCGGTGATGTCGATAGGGAGGTTTCCGGTGATATCGCCGGCGTTGATGGTGATGGCCAGTTTTACAGCGCTGGCAGCTATGTTGATGTCAATGGCGCCGATGGTCTGGGCCTGGATGTCTATGCCGATCTTGCCGATGGTCTGGGCCGTGATATCCACGCACAACGTCATGTCAGCCTTGGTGATTACCGTGGGTAAAGTTCCGTCAGGATGGTCCTGTGGCATTTACTCACCTGCAAAGAAGAAGGGGAAGTAGAGAGGAAATTGCATCAGCGCCGCCTGGCGCTCGGCGGGGAAGTAGAAGGGGAAGCACAGCGGGAACTGCATTATACAGATATCGGCCATGGCACGCTCCTCCCTTGAGTTATAAGTTGCATCCTCCAGGGCTCGGCCACCTCGAGGGGCAGCACGTTGATCAATATGGCCACCTTGTGATCAAAGGCGCAGTCTGGGGAATAGCCCAGGGCAGTCAGGACATAGGGGAACTCCAGGAGCTCGATATGCTCCTCTCCGCCCTCGACAAAGCCCTTGCCACAGGCGGGCTCATCGGAGTTAATGGGAAACACCTGGTGGCGGAAGCGGAAGATCCGGACCTTGACCAGGTCGTTGGTGGACATATCCCAGGGGATGGCGATGTACTTGATTACGCCGTGGGTAAGGTTGAGCTCCTTTTCTATGGGAGCGCTCTCAAGGGTCCCGGCGGGCACGGTGAGGGTGTAGTGAAACCACACGTCACTCCTTGCCCTCCACCCATTTCTTGGAGCGGTAGCCGATGGTGTAGCAGGCAATCTTGTTATCTGTGACGACACAGATGCCCTGGTCGCAGGGGATGGGGGGTATAAAGAGGGCATGGTGCTCCCTGGCGGGCTCGCTCTGCCATCTGAGCTTGCCGCCGGCATCGACGCTGTCGTAGATCTTGGCCGAGCCCTTGGTGCCGTCGGTCTCCACCGAGAGGGAGATCCAGAAGACCTCGGCGGCGTTCTCCTGGACCGCCACGGTCTTGGCTGCCGCGGCGGTATCAACGACCCGGGTTTCTATTCTATCGTCCATGTCACTATGCCTCCCTGGCAATGGTGGCTGATGCCAGCTCGACCACCCCTGCCGGCATCAGCCTATATCCAGACGGAGGAACCCACTAATAGACTGTCACGACCTCATCGGCCAGTAGCTTGAGCACAACGCTGCTGCCCATGCTGGCATTGCCCTCGACCCTGAGCCAGAAATTGCCCAGGTCGGCCGAGTGTACCCAGGTCCGCTCGTCCCAGGGGTCGAAATAGGGGATGGCGGAGACAGAGAAGGGCCAGATGCCACGCGAGCAGATGTTGACGTTGACGTTGCCGGTGACCGGGGTCACGCCGTCCGAGGTCTTGCGGAATCCCACCGGTGAGGCGTTGCCCCAGATATCCACGGCCACAGCCTCAGCGTCTATCAAACCGACCTGGCAAGCTAGCAGGACGGCCTGCTCCAGGGGCCAGGGATAGGCCTGGCCGCCCTTCACACTCATTTGCTGGGACATCTCGAACAGCCCGTACATCCGGGCGATCTCGCTGGCCAGCTCGGTCGGGCCGACTCTGATGGGGATGATGGCGTCGTTATTGAAGTTGAGCTCCAGCTTGTCCAGGAGATAGCCTATGCCCTGGTCCTTATACCAGCTCTGAAGGTAGATGTTGGAGTAGACGGGGCCTCGAGGGATGGTCAAATTCTCCTTCTTGGAGGCAGCCCCGGTAAAGCGAGCCACCTCGGAGGTCTTGATATAGCCCCTGGGCGTCGACGGGGGATCCCTGAGGATATGGGCTATGACGCTGAAGGAGGGGACGGCGCCCATGGCCACGCCGTTGCTCCAGCCGTTCTGAGCGGCCAGGGTGAAGTCGGTATTGATCTGGAGCTCGGGGTCGTTGATGCGGGAGAGGTCCAGCATATAGTCGAGGTCGTGGTAGTGCCGGCCGAAGTTGATGTAGAAGAACTCCTCACAGGAGGCGGCCACCATGTTCTTCATGTCGTGGGAGTGGTGAGGGGTTCTCTTATACAGCATATCGGCCAGGAGCTGCTCGCCGGTGAGGCTCTTGATGGGCCTCAAACCGCCGGCCACGACCTCGATCTTCTTGAGCCGGTCGTGGAGCCAGACGTCGGGCTTATCGCCGCCAGCTCCGCAGGTACCCCAGACCCTCATCTCGATCCCGGAGAGGAAGCCACTCTCGGGGAGGTCGATAGTCTGGAGGCCGGATAGGGCGTCAAAGGTTGCGCTCTCTTTCAGGTATCTTTGCTGAAAATACATTTATCACCTCCTCAATGGTTATGCTCCGGGAGTGCTGCGGACACCGAGAGTAGCCAGCCTCTTGGCGCTGAGGGCCTTGCCAACCTCCTCGACCCTCTTGTAGTTGGCGGGGTCACCACGGGGCGCCCTCTTGGAGAGGGTGAGGGAGGCTATGGTCTCCAGGAACGGGGTCACGCGGTCGGTGTAATCCTGCTTTGCGGCATGGATCCCGGGCGCGAAGCGGTCCTTGGCCACGTCGACGATCTTGCGGGCGAACTTGGTAGCGCCGGCGCGAGTTACACCACCCAGGAACCGGTCGGCTATGCCCGAGGCGGTGATGGCCTTGTGGTAGTTGTCCTTGGCGCCCTTGGTGTTCGTTTCCCAGACGGCAGCCGCGGCCAGGGCTTCCCTAGCGAAGTCGTCCTGAGCGCGAGCGGCATTCTCGTCCCACTTTCGCGCTGCTTCTGAAACTGGTTTTACTTTTAGTCCCATGATAAGCACCTCCTTTTGGTATTGGGGGGCTAACCATGGCTAAGGGGGCTAACCATAAATACTAGCCAGGTTAGCCCCCTCTGGTATACAGACTAAAGCTTTTGTGCTAAAGTGTCAAGTGGGGTGGCCTGGTGAAACAGTGTAGAGGCTGCGGAAAGTCATTTGAGAGGGAGGACCTGTCGCGCCGTGGCCTATGTGCAGGGTGTGCATCAAATAGGGTACGGGAGAGCATCAGGCAAATGACCGAGCATAAAGGCCCCTTCTACGAGAAATACAAAGCCCGCCACCAATTTGCCATGTCGTCGCGGGCAAAGCAAAGGGAGTAATTCCATGGGAGAGCAAAGGGAACGGCGGCTGATCGCAGAGTATATCGTGGACCGCTTTCCGCGAAACCAGGTTATTTACGGCTGTCCCCTGGGGCCGGTGCCCACGCATCTTGTAGCCACGCTGGGGCCACGGAAGGCGCTGCGGATGGCCAGGGGTCTAAGACCCGAGGTGGACGCCCTAGTGATCCAGGACCACCGGCTGATCCTGGTCGAGGCGAAGATCCAGAAGTGGCTCGACGGGATCGCCAAGCTCCCGGTGTATCGATCGCTGATTCCCACGACAGAGGAGCTCACGCAGTACCAGGACTACGACGTGGAGATGAGGCTGTGTTTCCCCTGGTACTCGGAGTCGGTGGAGGCGGCCGCCAAAGGGGCCGGCGTGGTCCTCGACGTGTTTCATCAGCCCTGGATCGACGAATATCTGACGGAGCTGGGGAAATACTGGAGCCCGGAGTACCTGGCAGCCAGGGCGGAAAAGAAGCGGATGAGGGAGATCTTCGGCTTGGAGTAAGCGTATGCCGTGCAGATGGATAACAGTCGCTGGCAAACATATAAAGCTCAGCGGGCCAGTAGCAGGACCGACGCAGCAGCAGCAAACCGGCCTGGTTATGCCGGCGTTACGTCTGGCAGCCCTGGGTCTATTGTATGCCAGCCACTCCCCACGCGTTACCATTGAGGAGCTCCGCGAGGCCGTCATACGGGTCTGGCGCGATGAGGAAAAAGGATATTTCGCCGAGGCCAGGCTCACGCCCAAATTGGCGCCAATATACACCGCGTTGACTACTGAGCAAGCTCAGAACTTGATGGGGCCCGAGCCGGACCCCCACCTTATAGCCCTGGTATTTGACCGTAAGGAGCCGGTCATGGAGTAATTGAGGAGGTAAACTGCCCATGTTGATGAACTATGTCGCCCTGGAGAAGGACGTCCCCACCCGGATGCACTTCACCGACCACTACTTCGTGGAGAGGGAGGTATGGGATGAGAGCCTCAAGAAGTTCAAACAGGTGCGCTCCCTGGTGTTCTGGGTGGACGAGCTAAACGGCGAGCCGGCAGCCAAAACGTTCTCCGTCCTATCGGACGCCCTGTCCAATCTACTGAGACCCTACCTCCCTAACCAGACTTACATAGACCAAGATTTCCTCATCACAAAACAAGGAAAAGGCTTCGGAACAAGATATCAGGTTCAGGCAATACCAAAATCCTGATCATCACCGTTCAAATTTTCTCCTGGAGAAAAATTCGCTTTTCACTTCTCAGGAATCCGGGGCAAACCTGGCAAAAAACCAAAGAGATCAGTGAGGGGAGAGATGAAATG
>Ga0315280_10008267_pt1 | contig 13651 bp, 13 predicted proteins | sample YL17G06_40_MG_FD_203697 | JGI IMG/M metagenome (GOLD analysis project Ga0315280, IMG submission 203697) | Sediment microbial communities from Yellowstone Lake, YNP, Wyoming, USA - YL17G06_40 | ecosystem: Environmental > Aquatic > Freshwater > Lake > Sediment | place: USA: Wyoming | collected...
TAATCTTTTGTTGAGCCTCAAATGACAGGCTTGAGGTAAGCGCACCGGCATCTATCGCCAGAAAATCATCAATCAATAGGCTGACGAGCTTTGAGTTTTCCGATTCGCAGTTGTGCGCTCCCAAGACGCGGATGTTCATCTTCCCCGCCAACACCCTCAGTTAATAAAATGTCTAATCCCAAACCAGGAAGGGGTTAAAACTTGTCTTATAGTCGTAGGTATCAATCGCCTCTTTCCTCTTTAGGAAATTTACCACGGCGTAGGTGAATGGGGTGGCTATGGCTTCAATACCAGTCTTTGTCAGCCAGTGATACAAAATCATTATAATTACAAACGAAGGGGTGCCGATGAAGGCTAAGGTGATAAATACTAAGGTATCCAGCCCTTGCCCCACTATGGTGGAGCCAATAGTACGGCTCCATAGCCAGCGACCTTGGGTCAAAATCTTCATCTTGGCTAGGATAAAAGAATTGGCGAACTCACCGACAAGATAGCCGCAGAAAGAGGCAGCAAGAAGCCTCGGTGTATAGCCCAAAATGGTTTCATAAGCCTCCTGCCATTCCCAAAAAGGAGCTGGGGGCAGAACCTGCCCTATCCGGGCAAAGATGACAAAGATGAGGTTACAAATGAAGCCAAGCCAGATGACTCTCCTCGCCCAGCGATAGCCATAGACCTCGGTTAGAATATCACCAAAAATGTAGCTTATGGGGAAGATAACTATGGCTGCCGGCAAAATGAAGGAGCCAAGGCTTATTACCTTTACGGCAATAATATTAGCTGTGATTAGGCAGGTGATAAAGATTGCGGTGATAACCACAAAGCGGTATGAGACCTTCATCTCTAAATCCAGCGCTTGCGACGGAAGAAGAATAACATAGCGCCCGCTACCACTACCGCCGCTATTAGATGGACGATCCAAGCATAAAAACTACCACCCGGGTTCGCTCCTCCGGGCAGGGGAATATTCATCCCATAGAAGCTGGTCATAGCCGTCAGCACAGTGCCAATAGCGGTGATAATGGTTAGGATACGAAGGATACTGTTGATACGTTCAGCACCTAAACCTTGGTCGCTATCTTTGAATACCTCAATGACCTCTTTGCATTCATCCAGAGTCTCGCATGCCTTGTTTATGTGGTCCACGAGGTCGCCAAAATAGGCACTTAAATCTATTGTGGTATACTGCTTCAGTTTGCCTTCTAGCTCAACAATAACTGTCCGTGTGGGAAAAATGATGCGTCGTTGGGTGATAATGTCGCGCCGCAAAATAGCTAGTTCCTGAGCTGCCTCAACCTTCTCATCAAATACGCTATCTTCCACACCCTCTAATAGGCGCAAGATTTTATCTAGGATAGGAAAGTAGGCATCAACCATTCTATCAAGTATCCGGTACAGTAGATAGCCGGAGCCATGGCTAAAATTCTGCTCCCGTGCCTCTTCATTGGTCTGGCAGTCGCGGAACAAATTTACTAATGGTTTAAGCTCGCCGGTATGAAGGGTAATCAGGTATTTTTCACCGATGAATGTTGATACCTGACCGTGTGTGCTTATCCGTGTCTCTCGGCTATATACTGAGAAGTGGAAGATGAAAAACAGATAGTCTTTATATACATCTAGTTTGGGTCGCTGTTTGAGGCTGAGGCAGTCATCTAAATCCAGGGGGTGAAATGGGTAATGTTGAGCCAGGTATTCTATTTCCCGTTCTGTGGGGTGTTCAATGTTGACCCAGGTTAAGTCCCCCCAGGTAACCGACTGGATATTTGGCTGCTGAACTTCCGCCACCACCTCGGGAGCAGCCACTGGTTCTCTTTTTCTTATCTTAGGCATAGCCATGGAATTATCTCCGAAATTATTTTGCCAAACTTAGCTTTATTTTACCACAATCGTTGCCAAATAGCACCTAATCTGATATATTAAAATACTTTATATAAACAAATGAAGGCCAAGACAAAGCCCTCCTGGGGTCATAAGTTCAAAGTGAGAATTAAGCAGGCGTTAGGGATGAACGTCTTACTGTGTGATAGTTGCAAATGGAACTGGCGCAGCTCATGTCACGACCCGGCACGTCCCAACGCTACCTGGTGTCCTGACTATGAGAAACGGGGGAAATAGCCTTACTTTCTCTCCACAATGGTAGCCATCCCCTGACCGCCCCCGATGCACAGGGTTGCCAGACCAAACTGATAATTCTGGCGTATCATCTCATGGATAAGGGTGACTATAATCCTGGCTCCGGTACAGCCTATAGGATGCCCCAGTGAGATGCCGCTACCATGAAAATTTGCCTTCCCGTAATCAAAACCAAGCTCTCTCATTACCCCTATGGCTTGAGAGGCAAAGGCTTCATTTAATTCAATATAGTCTATATCTTTGAGGCTAAGACCAGCCAGCTTCAGTGCTTTCCTGGTGGCTGGAACTGCCCCCAGACCCATATATGCCGGGTCAACGCCACCGGAGGCATAAGACCTAATCGTTGCCATTGGCTTCAGCCCCAGCTGCTTTGCCTTTCCCGCCGACATTACCACCAAGGCAGCAGCACCATCGGTTATCGCCGAGGCATTGCCTGCGGTTACCGCTCCATCCTTTTTGAATACCGGGAGTAGTTTGGCTAAAGCCTCCATAGAGGTCTCTCTAGGATGTTCGTCGGTATCAAACAGTCTGACCTCCTTCTTCTCCCTAACCTCAACCGGGACTGTCTCCGGCTTAAATATGTCATCCCGTATCGCTGCCAATGCCCGCTGGTAGCTCATCAGGGCAAGCCTATCCTGCTCCTCCCTGGTTATGCCAAACTTTTCAGCTATATTCTCTGAGGTTAGCCCCATGTGATAATTATAGAATATCTCCCACAAGCCATCGTAGACCATGCCATCAACCAGCTCGGTATTGAACATTCTGGCTCCCCATCTGGCGGCAGGCAAATAGTAAGGGACAGCGCTCATATTCTCCATGCCACCGGCAACAATAACCTCGGCATCGCCAGCCTTTATCGCCTGGGCAGCCAGGGCTACAGCCTTCATCCCTGAGGCACAAATCTTGCTCACCGTTATGGCAGCCGTTTCTTTGGGAATACCGGCGTAGATGGCAGCCTGGCGGGCGGTATTTTGCCCCTGACCTGCCTGAAGGACATTACCCACTATGACCTCGTCTATCCTCACCTCTTGTAAGGAATCGTCCCAGTCATAGTATTTCTTCTCCAGCTGGGTCAAATCAGTGCCTTTAAATACCTCAGGGGCATAGCTTAGCACCTCAGGGTCCGTTTTCGGTCGCAGCCCGGCCCTCTTTAGTGCCTTCTTAATGACAATGCTCCCCAGTTTCACTACTGGTATATCCCGCAGTGCCCCGCCATAATTACCTATAGCCGTTCTTACCCCGCTGACGATTACCACGTCGGTCATAGAATGCCCTCCTTTTTCTAACCCCAGCCAGTTATCGCTATCTCAGGCTGACCAAAAACGGCGGTTCACTTATAATCGTAGAATCCCTTCCCTGTCTTGCGTCCCAGCCAGTCGGCAGCGACCATCTTCTCCACCAATGTAGGCACAATATACCTTGGGTCCTTAAGCTGTTCATATAGCGCATCGGCGACAAACTTGACGATATCCAGCCCAACCATGTCAGCCAGGGTGAGCGGACCCATAGGGTAATTTAAGCCCAGGCTTATGGCATTATCAATGTCCTCCCTGCTGGCAACACCCTCCTCGTACAGGCGGATAGCATGAAGCAGGTAGGGTATCCAAACTCGGTTGACAATAAAGCCCGGCTTATCCGGGGCAATAACTGTGGTCTTTCCCACAGATTTACCGAACTTCTTGCTTAGCTCAACCGTCTCATCACTGGTGGCAATGGTCTTTACGATTTCCAGCAGTTTCATAACCGGCGCCGGATTGAAGAAGTGCAGTCCCAACACCTTATCCGGTCTTTTGGTTACCACTGCCATATCAATAATGGATAGGCAAGAAGTGTTAGTCGCCAGGATGGCATCTTTGGGGCAAATTTTATCCAGCTCAGCAAATATCTTCTTCTTCAACTCCAGATTCTCAATAGCAACCTCTATCATCAGGTCACAATCAGAGAAGTCCTTAGTATTGGTAGTGCCCTTAATGCGACCCAGTGTGGCACCCTTATCCTGTTGGGAGAGCTTGCCCTTCTCCACACTCCTTGCCAGTACCTTATCAATTGATGCCAACCCCTTATTCAAAAGCACGTCGTTTATTTCTGATACTACCACCTGATAGCCCGACTGAGCGCAGAGCTGAGCGATGCCCGCACCCATCGTTCCACAGCCAACTACACCGACCTTCTTAATTTCCATGGTATTCCTTTCCGTTTATTATTTTGCCTTGTAGACAGGCTTTCTCTTTTCCACAAAGGCTGTGGTTCCCTCAGTAAAGTCCTCAGTACCCATAAGGTAAGCTACTAGCGAGTTCTCCAGCCTTAAGCCATCTTCCAGGGTCATGTTGGAGCCTCTAATCATCGCCTCCTTAGCTGCCCTAACGGCTAGAGGCCCTGCCTGACAGATAACCCCAGCCCACTCCTTAGCCGTAGTCATAACCTCTGCCTGAGGCACAACCTTATTTACTAAGCCTGTGCGGTATGCCTCCTGGGCATCAATAGGTCTCCCCATAAGAAGTATCTCAGCTGCCTTGCACCAAGGGGCCATTCTGGGCAGTCGTTGCGTGCCTCCCCACCCCGGAATCAGACCTAGATTTACCTCAGTTGTACCCAAGCGGGCATTCTCTGCGGCGATTCTTATATCGCAAGCCAAGGCTATTTCCAGCCCCCCACCCAATGCCAGGCCATTGATGGCAGCAATGAGCGGCTTCCATAGCTCAAACCCACGCATTATAGTCGGTGGAAACGCCCACTGGTCCCGGCGATGCTCCTTCATGAAGGGTAAAGTATCCTTTATATCGGCACCACCGCAGAAAGCCCTATCACCAGCACCGGTGATAATACCAACCCATAGTTCAGGGTCATCCCTGAAGTCCGCCATTGCCTCAGTAAGCTCTCGCACCGCCTCCATATTCATGGCATTCATTGCCTGTGGTCGATTAATGGTAAAGATAGCGATTTTACCTTCCTTCTCATAGTCAACAGCCATAATAAACCTCCTTCACGACTTTTAAGGGTTAATAGTGGGCTCAAAAGAGGAACGCGGGCTGAATTTTAACACAGGGCGATGTTAGCGTCAAGAATAAGGTTGCCAATCATATTGGAGACGTGATAATATAACTAAACTAAACTGAATACTTTCTCCGAGCCTGTTCTCCTGAGGATAAAGTATGGAGACTGGCCGATAGGGTATCACTGGAAACGGTGGTGCCTCCCGTGTTTGGAAAGGAGAGCTAGCAGTGAACAATAGATTTATTTTGAAAGCACCTCCCCTGGGGTGCTTATTTTTTACACCCAGCAAAGTAAATGGAGGGGGGTGAGTTATTGACTAAGCAATGGTCTGCCAATAAAATGACAATTACCTTTATCCTGCTGGGGTCGATTATTTTTCTGTTTATCATCGTGCCTCTGCTCAAGATGATAGTCGCCTCCGACCCCAAAATACTGCTGGAGACAGCGCTTGACAGCCAGGTGATAAGTTCTATTGGGCTAACGCTATATGCCGCTTTGATAGCTACCACAATTGGCTTTTTGCTCGGCGTGCCCTTAGCCTATCTGCTGGCAAGGTTTGATTTTCCTGGTAAGAACCTGGTGGAGGGGCTTATTGATGTTCCTATTGTCGTGCCCCATATTGCCGCCGGTATTGCTCTTCTCTTCGTCTTCGGTCGTGGCTTTTTGGTTGGTAAAGCCTTTCACTTTATCGGCATTGACTTTGTTGATTCCACTGCCGGCATTGTCGTCGCTATGCTCTTCGTCAGTATCCCCTTTTTGATTAATTCAGCTAAAGAAGGTTTTAAGAAGGTGGATGTCAGGCTGGAGAAGGTATCCCGCACCCTTGGTGCTTCACCGTGGCAAGCCTTCTTCAAAATCTCCCTCCCGTTAGCCTGGCGGAGCATTGTTGCCGGCAGTGTGATGATGTGGGCTAGGGGAATAAGCGAATTTGCCGCCGTCATTATACTGGCCTATCATCCCATGGTAGCCTCCACCATTGTCTACGAGCGATTTGAGACCTATGGCTTGGACTACGCCCGACCGGTGGCAGTGCTGCTCATCCTGGTCTGTCTCATCTCGTTTATAGTCCTGAGGCTGCTGGTATATCGGGGGCAGAAGACATGATAGGGGTGAAGAACCTCTGTGTTGACCTGGGCGATTTCCACCTTAAGGACATCAACCTAACAGTTGACGAAGGCGAGTATTTCATCGTCCTTGGTCCCACCGGGGCGGGTAAGACCGTGCTCTTAGAATCCATTGCCGGCCTCTATCCAGTTAAAAGCGGAGAGATATGGCTGAGGGGGAATGAGGTGACCCGGCTTGAGCCGGAAAAGAGAAATATTAGCATTGTCTATCAAGACCACGCCCTATTTCCCCACCTATCGGCAGCGGGAAATATCCTCTTTGGCTTGAAGCTCCAGCGCCGACCCAGGCAGGAGTTAGACAAGATACTGGGCTGGCTTTCCGACTTGCTGGGCATAGCCCACCTCCTGGATAGAAGCCCCGATACCTTAAGCGGCGGCGAGAGGCAGAAGGTGGCTCTAGCCAGGGCGCTCAGCACCAAGCCAGAGGTGCTGCTCCTCGATGAGCCGCTTAGTGCCCTTGACCCGGAGACCAGGGAAGGGGTGCAACGGGAACTGCGCCAGCTCCACGACCAGCTAAAGGTAACCACCATCCATGTAACCCACGATTTTGACGAGGCAATAGCTTTGGGCGACCATATTGCCGTTTTGGGTGAAGGGTGCATAAAGCAGGTGGGAACTCCGGAGCAGGTATTTCACCACCCCAACTCCGAGTTTGTCGCCCGCTTCGCCATGGCAAGAAATATCTTCGCCGGAGAGGTTGTAGACAAAGCTGATGGAAGCATTGTCTTTCGCACCGAAGGCACCGAGCTGGCGGTAGCTACCGACCTGCAGGGCAGATTACATGCCTTGGTTCGACCTGAGGATATTTTGGTTTCCCCCGAGCCACTTCTCTCCAGCGCCCGCAATTCATTTTGCGGCACCATAACCCGTATCGCCGACCGGGGCTCAACCTTCTATCTCACGGTAAATCTACCCCCAGACTTCGTCTGTCTGGTTACCCGTCGCTCCTTTGAGGAGATGGGGCTGGCTGAGGGTCAGAGGGTCTATATAACATTTAAGGCTTCAGCAGTGCATATCTTTTAGCCGGAGAATATAAAACTTGAAAGCCCTTTGATTATCACTATGAAAAGAATCATATATGCAGTTCTATTAGCAGTAATTTATTGGTATGTTGTTGCGTCCAGCCTAGTGTTCTGTTTGCCAGGTATCAGTATCGAGCCTGTTCAGAAACCACCACCAGCTACTCTATCAGGCAAGCTACCTATATTCCACGCCGGGAGTCTGGCCATCCCCTTCGCTCAAGTGAGTGAAGAGTTCAATAAGCTCTATCCTGATGTCGAGATATTATTAGAAGGGGCTGGTAGCCAGACTACCATCCGCAAGGTTACCAAGCTGGGGAAGGAATGCGGCGTCATTGGCTCCAGCGATTATACCCTTATTCCCCAGCTGATGTTTCCCCAGTATGCTGACTGGTACATAACCTTCGCCGGCAACCGAATGGTTATCGCCTATACTGATAAATCGCGGTTTGCCGCTGAGATTAATAAAGACAACTGGTATCAAATCCTCCAGCGTGAAGGAGTTAAATACGGTCGCAGTGACCCCAAACAGGACCCCTGTGGCTATAGGACCCTGATGGTATGGCAGCTAGCCGAAGACTTCTATAATGTCCCCGGGCTATATGCCAAGCTCTATGGCGCTTCTCCCGAGCCGACCCGACCTAAGGAGGTAGAGCTTATTGCCCTGCTGCAGTCAGGCGACCTGGACTACGCCTTTGAGTATTTGTCTACAGCCAGGCAACATAGGCTTAACTTCATTGAGCTACCCCCCGAGATTGACCTCTCCAGCGAGCAGTTCCAAGACTACTATGCTACGGCAGAGGTAAAGGTTAAAGGTGAAAAGCCGGGGGAATTCCTGACCAAAAAGGGCGAACCCATAACTTACGGGGTAACTATACCCAAGAATTTCCCCCGCCAGGAGATAGCCATTGCTTGGATTGATTTCCTGCTTAGTCCCCAAGGCAGGGCTATTATGGAGGCCAGCGGTCAACCCCCAATAACCCCAGCAACCAATGATAAGAACAAATTGCCTGATAGACTAAAGAGGTATATTGAGTGAGAAGGAAATGAGCTAGTTCAGATAGATTGGTGACACAGATTATCATGTTTCGTTTCTCCGTCCTTCCTAAGGAAGGATTGACCCCATCCCCCTGACCCCCTTCCCCTCTCCTCTTTATAGGCGCAATCTGGGGAGTTTTAAAGTGGATAGCCCCTCTTTCATAAATACTTTCCCCCCTTTGATAATGAGCCTAACTTAATAGGGTGTCTAAGAGGGGCGTCAGCCCCAAATACATTATAGAGAGTGTTAGAGGGACTTCGTCCCTCTAACATAACTAATTCCCCCTCCCTTATAAAGGGAGGGGGATAAAAGGGGAGGGTTACCACATAAAAACCTAAGGGGGTGAGGTGCAGAAAGTTGAGGGGTCACTAAGGTATTGAACGAGTACAGGAAATTGACAGGAAAAGTTTAATCGTGCTATATTGCCGGTGGCAGCGTAGCTCAGTGGTAGAGCAGGGGACTCATAAGCCCTTGGTCGGCGGTTCGAATCCACCCGCTGTCATTTTTTGTTATCCTTACGCTTCTCTGATGCCTACATTCACACTCTATGGAAGCCCTTTCTCCCTTAGTGCTATAGCTAAAATACCTGGTCCGCTGTGCACACCCAACGCCGGTCCGACTCTAGCTAATATAGTGTGCTCTTTAGAGAATATAGAACTCGTACTCTCAACGAGGGCTTGCGCTTCATCAGGTGTAGTGCTATGCAAAATAGCCAAATCTTGAATATTAGCGGCCTTTTTCACAAAGTCAAATAACTTGTCTATGCCTTTAGAACGGGTTCGAACCTGGCTGGAAGGCACTAACTCTCCATCTCTTACTGTTAATAGAGGCCTTACGCTTAATACTGAGCCCAATAGTGCCTTCGCCTTGCCAATTCGCCCACCTTTGGCTAGATATTTAAGTGTATCGAAGAGAATGAGCAAATGCACGTTAGGAATAATCTTACCTACCTCATCCACTATCTGCTGCAGACTCATTCCGGACTTAGCCATTTTAGAGGCCTGTATAACTATCAGCCCCATAGCAATTGATAATGTCTGCGAGTCGATTATCTCAAGGGGGCATCCTTTCCTTATCATTTCCTTTGCCATCAGTGCCGAGTTATAGGTGCCACTCAATTTACTGGAGATGTGAATGGAAATAATCCCCTCAGCCTCCTGGGACAGCTTCTGGTAAACATCGGCAAAATCCTGCGGAGTCGGCTGAGTAGTGTTGGGATGGACAGGGTCATGTAATAACCTTTTGTAAAACTCGTCCTCGCTGATGTCCACCCGGTCACGGTAGACCTTATCGACAAAGCGCACATAGATCGGCACCACGGTAATCCCCAGCTCCTGAACTAGCTGGTCAGGCAGGTCGGCAGTGCTATCGGTAACTACTTTTACTGGCATAACTCCCCCTTACTTTAAAACCTAAATGGACTAAGTTTGCTGCATTATAGATGTTTCATGCGCTTTGTCAATTCCTATTTAGTCTAGGCATATGGTAAAATGAGGTCGTTTAGCAACCTATCCCCCTGCCCCCTCATGCTAAGAATACATCTCCCTATTATGGAGAGGGGGATTAGAGGTTAATAAACAATCTCTAAAATGTCTATTGGCGAGTAATAGAAATGGCAGCCATTTTATCCAAGCAGGATATTCACCGGTTACTGCAGAAAAAGCCACCGTTAATAGAAGGCTATATTAGTCTTGAGGAGCAGGTGCAACCTAACGGCATTGACCTTACCCTGCGTGATATAGCCTTACTCCAGTCATCGGGCAGGATAACAGTTGAAGACAGCCAGAGATTGGTGCCTGACGTGGCGCCACTGGTTTTTGATGGACTAGGATTTATCGACCTTATGCCCGGCGCCTATATTATTACCTACAATGAGATTGTCCACCTGCCCAAGAATATTATGGCATTAGGCAGACCCAGGTCGAGCCTGCTCCGCTGTGGTGTTACGGTGGACACTGCGGTGTGGGACGCTGGCTACTCCGGTCGCTCCCAATCCCTGATGGTGGTGTATAATCCCCAAGGGTTTCGCCTGCAAAGGAACGCCAGAGTGGCACAGCTTATTTTCCTGCGGTTAAGTCGAAAGACGGAAGGCTATCACGGCGCCTACCAAGGAGAGAATATCTAGGCTTTTGCCCTACACCACGATGCTCAAAGCCGCTGGCACCACCCAGAAAGAGGCTGGGCTTTCCCCCAGTAGTTCACCATCAGCATGGACTAACATTCGCTCCGGGGAGTCAACGGTGATACGTCTTGCCTTTTTCATCCTGACCTTGGGATGGTTTATATGAGTCCCCTTATATACCGTAGGTAATTCCTTCAGTAGTTCCAACTTACCCAAGTCCCCGACAACCACCACATCAAGCAAGCCATCGCCGAGCTCAGCCCCGGGGGCAATATGCATTCCACCACCAAGGTAGCCGCCATTGGCCACTACCACGCTTAACACTCGAAAAGCCTCCACTTCACCACCCACATTTAGAACAACTGGCTTATTTTTATAGCTGAATAGAGCCCTTACCAGCCCAGCCACATAAGGAATGGTGCCACCAAAGTATTTGGGCAGGCGCTCGGTTTTCTCCACTACCGCAGCGTCAAAGCCGACGCCAGCACCATTGACAAAGAAGCGCCGTAAGGTCTGCCCCTTACTCTGGTACTCAACAACACCAACATCAATGGCTAACCTTCTGGAGTTGGTCAGGGTGGAACAAGCAGTGGCATAATCCCGGGGAATACCAGCGGAGCGGGCAAAATCGCTGCCGGTGCCGGTGCTTACTATACCCAGCGCCGTCTCAGTTGCCCCGGTGGAATAAAGTATGCCATTGGCTACCTCGTTCACTGTCCCATCCCCACCAACCGCCACCAGGTAGCGATAACCGTCGCTGGCTGCCGCCCGAGCTAGCTCTATGGCATGTCCGACACCCTCGGTATACTCAAAGTCAAAGGATAGACCTATGCGCTTTAGCAGCCGGCTAATAATGGGCCATTTGCGGCGCGTGGAATAAGCTCCAGCCACCGGGTTAACAATTACCTTAATATGCAAAGCTGGCATTACGTTGCCTCAAAAATGGGCGTAATCAATTTTACCACTAATGTCAAGATGGGGGACTAATCCAGATAGCTTATCCGGGATAGGGGTCGTTTATTGATGTCAACTTCTATGCCGGCTTCTTGGAACAGGTTCTCATCTTTGAACAGGTTCACAAAGATGTCATCATTATATTTGCCGAAGGTGACAAAGCGCTTTATCTTGGCATTGACCAGCATCTTGGCACACATGCGGCACGGGGTATGAGTGGCATAAATGGTGCTCCCCTCAAGGCTGACACCATGAAGGCTAGCCTGTATGATTACATTTTGCTCGGCATGAATGCCCCGGCATATTTCGTGTCTTTCCCCCGATGGTATATGTAACTCATCCCTTAGACAGCCAAGCTCAAGGCAGTCCTTACGGCCGGACGGAGCACCGTTATAGCCCGTAGTCAGTATGTGTTTATCCCTTACTGCTACTGCTCCGATATGGTGCCGGCGACAGGTCGAGCGCTCAGCTACGACTGAAGCTATCTTCAGAAAATACTCGTCAGTATCTATTCTTTTTTGCTTTTTTATCTTCTTTTTCATTTTTTAACCTAGAGATAACCCTTTTTGTTTCTCGTTTCAGGTTCTGGAGGGAGGATTCGTTTATTATGGTGAAATCAGCCATAGCAATAGGTCCGCCCTTGGCGATATTCTCTATCTCGGCTTTATCCCGGCTTATAGCCTCCTCCAGCGTCAGACGCCGGCTTGATCTAGTGGTCAGCCGGGCATACCTTGTCCTGGGCGATGACCAGACTGCCACCAGATAAAGGTCTTCCCCATAACGTGCCTTGAGATAGGTATACTCTTCCCAGGAATAAAGCCCGTCAATTACCACAGCAGAACTCTTCAGCGCCTGCTCAATCCTGGGCAGGTTAAGCTTGGCATAGGCAGCTAAACCGTGCTCCTGCCTGAGCAGTTCCCTAACCAAGCGCTCATTCTCCTCGTTTGGTTCCAAACCTCTCTTCCTCATTTCCTCGTCGGTGACATCGCCAAATCTTATTCTAATAAAACCATTCTCCTCAAATACCCGGGATACCTCCGATTTGCCGGCGCCGGTCATGCCCACAATTGACACTACTTTCATAACTTAGACCTCTGGGACTTCATTATAAGAAAACAGCAGGCAAATAACAATGGGTAGTGCTAATACTATTTATCAACCTCACCCCCTTTAGGCTTTATCTGGTAACCCTCCCCCTTTATCCCCCTCCCTTATCTAAGGGAGGGGGAATTAGTTATGTAAGAGGGACTTTATCCCTCTAAAACTCCCTATAATATATTTGGAGGCTTCGCCTCTCTTTGACTCTTCTTTTTTATCCCTCTCCACAATAAGGAGATGTATTCTTAATAAGGAGATGTATTCTTAGCGTGAGGGGGAGGAATAAAAAAGAGGGGGCGAAGCCCCATCTTAAAACTACTTCCCCCTTCCCCTCTACCGAGAGGCACGAAAGGTAAAACTTTTGTGAAGACCTTTGCTTTTGATCAAGGAAACAGTCCTATATCTAGGCCTAACACCAGAGAGAATCCGCCTCAAGGACGATTATAGCTGTAGTCCCATTCATAATCGATGAATCTTCGCATGGCAGGGTCAAAATGGTCAATTCTAAGACTACATGGTCAAATTGTTGGTCAAGTGGTTGGTCAATTAGTCAGTCAAATAGTCAAATGACAAAAATTTTCTGCAGTACAGGAGGTTCCGAATGAAAGAGATACCAAGAGCAAAAAAGCTAGAAGTAGCGCAGTATTACATCTTGGGCTATCCCTATGGTGATATAGAGAATAGGACAGGCGTGTCGCATGGCAGCGTCGTGAATATCGTCAAGGAACTGGAGGATGGTAAACTAACCATACCTGGTACTTCATTTGACCAGGTAAATGACCTTCGTCAATTATCTTTTGATCTTAAAAAGAAAGGGCTTGAACCTTCCCAGGCGTTACTCGGGCTTTTATTATTTGAAAGGCTTCGGGTTTTGGAAATAACACCGGAACTGTTGGACAAGTGGTCAGAATTGGCTAAGAAACTTCTTCCCGTTGACTTCCCAGCCAAGGATTTCCTTGAGGCAGCATTAAGACTTGACGAGCTAGAAAAAGGCGAGGGTAAACCTTTTGCCACACTAGCCGAGGAGTATGTGAGGCTTAAAGAGGGTGTAGATAAGCTCAAGTCGGAAGTTGACTCTTTAGGTAAAAATAAGGAAGAGCTCACCACAGAGATTGACCCACTGCACTCACAACTCGAATCGTTGGAAAGGGCCAAAAATAGACTTGAAAAT